>Ga0302325_10029273_pt1 | contig 11378 bp, 9 predicted proteins | sample Palsa_T0_2_FD_201948 | JGI IMG/M metagenome (GOLD analysis project Ga0302325, IMG submission 201948) | Peat permafrost microbial communities from Stordalen Mire near Abisko, Sweden - Palsa_T0_2 | ecosystem: Environmental > Terrestrial > Soil > Palsa > Peat permafrost | place: Sweden: Abisko... | reverse complement strand
ATTCGGGCACGAACCTTGGTCGCAGGAAAAAGATTTCGGGTTAAAGAAAAAACACTTCCAGGCAAGTGCGCGGAGAAGTGTGTCTTGACAGAGCCGACGTCGTTATAGACGGAATGACGCCGGTCTTTTGTTTTGACGCGAAGCCGGGAAGTTTCATTGCAACCGTTCGCTTAAATCCTTCCAATGCGGGTTTGCGGCTTCGATCAGCGCGAGCCTTTTGGCGCGCCGCCAGGCTTTGATTTGCTTCTCGCGGGCGATGGCGCTGGCGGCCCTTCCGTGTTCTTCAAACCGGACGAGTTTGGTGACGCCGTATTTCCGCGTGAATCCCGGAATTTTCTTTTGGCGGTGTTGCGCTAGGCGGCGAGGGAGGTTGCTCGTAACCCCGGTGTAGAGGACTCCTGACTTTCCGGCGAGGATATAGACATGAAATGTTTTGTCCATGGACCGCCGGCAATGCTACTACGGCGCGATTCACGACACCATCGAGCGTGCGCTGGGAGTCAGGAAGGGCGCGGGGTAATCGCGGTGGCGGTTGGGGTGCCGCGGCGGAGGCAGAGCCAGACTACGGACTGGGCGAGGGCGGCGCCGGAGGTGTCGATCATGACGTCCACGACGGAGGGGCCGCGGCTGGGAACGAAGATCTGGTGGGTTTCGTCCAGCGCGCCCCAAACCGCGGCAATGGCCAGCGCCAGGATAGCCCACCGCAGCGTCCAGCCGCGCCGCGGGCCGCGGAGGGCGCGGAAAAGCAACAGACTGAAGATGAAGTATTCGGTGACGTGGGCGCTTTTGCGAATGAGATGATGAATCTCCTCGAGGGTATCGGGGGTGGCGCTGGGAAGCAGGCGGTGCAGGACAGGGATAATCACGCTGCCGGTGTGACCGCTGGAGAACGGGTCGGTGGACAAGGTCCACATGCACGCGGCGCAAATCACGACGGGAAGCCAGTACCAGAGAAGACGGGGCATAGAGCTTATTCGACTTGGTAGTTGGGCGCTTCACGCGTGATGATGACGTCGTGAACGTGGCTCTCGCGAAGTCCCGCGGAACTGATGCGCACGAAGCGGCTGTGCTCCTGCAATTCGCGCAGGTTGGCCGCTCCGCAGTAGCCCATGCCGCTGCGCAGGCCTCCCACGAGTTGTTCCACCAGACCACCCAGCGGTCCTTTGTAAGACACGCGTCCCTCGACGCCTTCGGGGACGGACTTGCCGCGAGCCGCGGTTTCCTGGGCGTAGCGATCGGCGGAGCCCGATTCCATGGCTCCCATGGAGCCCATGCCGCGGTAGGACTTGAAGGTGCGGCCCTGATAGAGAATGGTTTCGCCGGGGGCTTCCTCGGTGCCGGCAAACAGCCCGCCAATCATGACCACGGACGCGCCCGCGGCGATGGCCTTGGTGATGTCGCCGGAATACTTGATGCCGCCATCGGCGATGACGGAAACGCCGGTGCCCTTGGCGGCGCGGTAGGACTCGAGAATCGCGGTGATTTGCGGCACACCCGCTCCAGTAACCACACGCGTGGTGCAGATGGAGCCGGGGCCGATGCCCACCTTCAGGCCGTCAATTCCCAGGGAGATCAGGTCGTGGGCGCCCTCGTAGGTGGCCACATTGCCGGCCAGCAACTGCACGTCGGGCAAGCGACGCTTGACCGCGCGCACCGCTTCCATGACGCGGACGGAATGTCCGTGGGCGGTATCCATGGCCAGCAGGTCGGCCTTGGCGCGATTGAGTTCCACGGCGCGCTCGAGAAAATCGCCGGTGGCGCCGATGGCCGCGCCGACGCGCAAGCGGCCCTGTTCGTCCTTGGTGGCCTTGGGAAATTCGATTTTTTTCTGGATGTCCTTTACGGTGATGAGGCCCTTGAGGTTGAAATCCTTGTCCACCACCAGCAGTTTTTCGATGCGGTGGCGTTGCAGGAGGCGCTCGGCTTCCTCGAGAGTGGTGCCCACCGGCACGGTGATGAGATTTTCCTTGGTCATTAAGGCGCTTACGGTTTGGGCGAGATTTTTTTCGAAGCGCAGGTCGCGATTGGTGAGGATGCCCACGAGGCGCGGGCCGCGGGTCACGGGCAGGCCGGAGACGCGGTACTTGGTCATCAATTCCAGGGCGTGCTGCAGGGAATGCTCGGGAGAGATGGTGACGGGGTCCACGATCATCCCGCTTTCGGAACGCTTGACGCGATCGATCTCTTCGGCCTGGCGGTCGATGGTCATATTGCGGTGCACGAATCCGAGGCCGCCCTGGCGGGCCATGGCCATGGCCAGATGCGATTCGGTGACGGTGTCCATGGCCGCGGAGACCATGGGAATATTGAGCTCGATTTTTTTGGTCAGGCAGGTGCGCGTGTCGGCTTCGGCGGGGAGGATGGAAGACTTGCCGGGCAGCAGCAAGACATCGTCAAAGGTGAGGCCTTCCAGGATGGCGCCTTCCATTCGTCTCCTCAGTTTGTTTTTTTAACGCAAAACAGCCCCGAAAACGGCGCGGCCCAGCGACAAGCCGCCGGGCGGAAATTTGTTTTCGTGCGCGACCGGACTTTCATGGGTGAAGAAACATTTTAGGCGGGCGCAAAGGCACGGTCAAGCTCCGCTGTAGCGAGGCTGTTGGGTGAATCGGCGATTGACGGATGGCGGGCTGGTTTCTGGCGGCTGAGCGCGCCCGGAGGTGGCGTATGATTGGGGCACGCAGGCCGATGAAAGAGTTCATTCCGCATCCACTGCTGCACAACGCGCATGCCATGACCCTGGCGGCCACGCTGCTGCCGCGGCGCACGCGGCGGCTTCCCCCGGCGCAGGAGCGCCTGTTTGAAGTCGAGGCGGGAACGCAGTTGCTGGCCAAATGCCACTGGCAAGCGCAGCCGCGCGAACGGCCCACACTGGTGCTGATCCATGGACTGGAAGGCTCGAGCGAATCGCCGTACATGCGGACGCTGGCCGAAAGAGCATTCCTGGCAGGCTTTAATGCGCTGCGCTTGAACCAGCGGACCTGCGGGGGCAGCGAAGCGTTGACGTCCACGCTGTATAACTCGGGTTTGAGCGGAGACTATCGCGCGGTGCTGGTGGAGTTGATCGTGCGCGACAAGCTGCCGGCGATATTTTTTGCCGGCTACTCGATGGGCGGGAACCTGGCGTTCAAGATGGCGGGAGAGCTGGGCGCCGCAGCGCCGCGGGAACTGCGCGCGGTTTGCGGGGTGTGCCCCACGCTGGATCTGGCCGCGTGCGTGGACGCGGTGGCCGCTCCGCGCAACTTTATTTATGAGTGGCACTTTGTGCGCGCGTTAAAAAGCAGAATGCGCAGAAAGGCGCGGAGGTTTCCGGGCCGCTACGACCTGCAGGGCATGGATGGCCTGCGGACCCTGCGGGAATTTGACGACGCGATTACCGCGCCGTATAGCGGATACCGCGATGCCGAGGATTACTACCGGCGCGCGAGCGCGGTGCGCGTGGTGGGGCAGATTGCCACGCCCACGCTGCTGGTGACCGCGCAGGACGATCCCTTTGTCCCGGTGGCTTCGTTTCGCGTGCCGGGAATCGAACGCAATCCGGAGATCCGCTTTTTGGCGCCGGAGCACGGCGGGCACTGCGGTTTTATCTCCAGTTCGAGTGGAGCCGAGCGCTATTGGGCGGAGGCGCGCGTGGTGGAGTTTTGCATGCGTCACGCGGCGCCGATGGCAATGCGGGAGACCCTGGCCGGCTAGGGACGGAACTGCCAAGCTCCGGCGGAATTATTCGATGCGGTCGGCGACGAGCGACTGTCCCTTGACTTGAACGCGGATGGAGATGGGCGGGCGGATTCCCGGACCCTGGGCAATGTCGCCGCGCACATAGGCGCCGCTGGGGATCGTGGCCATGCGCAGGGGATCGTAAAGCGTGCCGTCACACGCGGCGACCAGCATGGGATGGCCGGCGGAATAGTTGTAGCGCGAAGCCAATACGCTCAGGTCGGTCACATAGTCGAGATTGCAATGGCTGTAGGGCGCGGCCAGGGAAAAGGCCCAATAGGCGCTGCTGCGGTCGCCGGAGATGCCTGGGAGACGAACCACCATGGCCGGAATGCTGGCATGCGTGTCGGGTCTTACGAAAGTGAACTGCCGGGCGGACCACGGCTTGCGCAACTCCTCGAGCGTGGCAACGGTTACGGGGCTGGCGGACGGGAGCAAGTCGGGCAGAGGTACGGGCGGCTCGGACGGAGGGGACGCGGGAGTTGCTGCTACGGCGGAAGGTGAGTCTGCCGCGCCGTGCGCCGCCGTACGATGGCGCCATATGCCGCCAACCGCAGCCAGCAGCGCAACGAGCGCTCCCAGTGCGATCCATCGCAGCGCGAGCTTGGGCGGCGCGGCGGGTTGAGGAGTGATGGGGTCGCTTACGCCGGGGATGAGAGGCATCTGCGGCTTGAAGCGGTCCGACGCCGCTGGCTTTTGCGGCGCTTGTATGGGTTTTACCGGCGTTTCCTGCATGGCGCTCTATAAGACCTTGGGAAGCGAATACTGGCGAACATATTCCTGAACGTTGGTGAGGCACAGGAGCAGTTCCAGCAGCCGCGAGCGCTGCTCGAGAGAAAGCGGGAGGCCATCTTTGGAGAGCAGGCGAACGGCGAAGTCGCCCTGAGCGCGCAGCCAATCGATCATGCGCGGCTCGACTCGCTGGCCGCGCTGACAGAGTTGCAAGGCGGCAGCCGAGCGGGTGAAGGCGTCGTCGAGATAGTGACTCAGGCAGACGCCATGAACGTGCAGGGTTGCGGGAACGCGCTCGCAGCAAGCGTCGACTTGACAGGTACGGCCGATGGCAGCAGTGGTCACACACCTCTCCCGTTTGGACTTAAGGTAAAATTGGTGCAATACACCTGCCAGTCTCGATTCGATGCTACTCTATTGATACATAATGACTTAATGTAACAGGAATCGGTTGGGAGGGATTATGCCGGGCGGGCACGGATAGAAAGTACCCGCTTTAAGAAGCAGGCCCGAAAAGCTCTTTTGAAAGGGATGCCGGGGCTTCCCCGGAGATTTTGTTCAGCGAGGGAGCCCTGTGAGTCGCAGTTTCTACAGATTGAAGACCAGTCCGAAGACCAGTTGAAGGTTATTGGAATTCGTGTTGTCGAGGACGATTCCGAGATAGTCGGCTTCCGTCCTGATCGCCGTGCGGGAATTGAGATGCCAGTCGACTCCGCCTCCGAGCGTATATCCGAGGGCGTTCTGAGAGCCAAGGAAATCCGTCTGGGTATAGCGGAAGTGCTCCAGCCCCACAATGGCATCCGCGAAAGGTTCGACGCGGCGGCTGCGCCAAAGCGACACGTGGGCCCCTCCGCCGACAAAAACGTTGTTCACGTTGAGGTCATGGAAGAAAGTGGAGGACCCGGTATTGCCGAAGCCGGCTCCCACATCGCCCTCCAGGCCGAAATAACTGCCGAAAAACCTCACGACGGAGAAGTGCACGCCGCTGGTGCTCACGGCCGAACTGCTCAGGCCCGATTGGGCGCGGTTGTACTGGTAGCCGAAAGCCAACTGCCAGTCGGGGGTATTGGAGCCTCGAAATATTTGAGGTGAAGCCGGGGATGCCGCGGGGCTGGGAGGTGCGAATGTGATGGTGTTCTCCTGGGCCCTAGCGGATAGAGAAACGAGCAAAATGGCCCCAAACAGCAGCACGAACCGTCGCATCAGATGACCCCTCCTCGGCATCCCAAGATGCCGGAAAAAAAAACCAAACGAACTCATAGCCGACGCAAGCCCAGGGTGTCCACGAGAAAAAAGCCTTTCATTTCTTGATGGAAAACGGGCGCTCGCGCGAACCATTGCAGAGAGATATCTTTATTTTGGCCGGGAGGGATCAGGCAGCGGCGCCGCAGCACTTCTTATACTTTTTTCCGCTGCCGCAGGGGCAGGGATCGTTGCGGCCCACCTTGGCGCCGGCGCGCACGGGCTTGGGAGCTTCGGCTTGAGCGGGGCCGGCCTGGAGCTTCATCTGTTGCTGCTGCCTTTGCTGGCGGCGCTCGATTTCTTTAGCTTCGTCCTCGGGCCTGGCGGGCTGAATGAGGTACAGGTAGCGAAGGGTTTCGCGGTCAATCCGCTCCATCATGTTTTCAAACAGGGTGAAGGCTTCCTTCTTAAATTCCACCAGCGGATCCTGCTGACCATATCCGCGAAGGCCGATGCCCTCCTTCAGGTGATCGAGGCTGAGCAAGTGGTCTTTCCACTGGGTATCGACAATGTCCAGGATAATGCGGCGCTCCAGCCAGCGCATCATTTGCGGACCGAAGAGAGTTTCCTTTTCCTCGTAGCGTTGTTTGACCTTCTCCACCAGCGCAACGGCCAGTTCATCATGCGAGAATTTGGAAGGGTCGATGCCCGCGGCTTTGAGGTCGATGCCGAACTGGCCCAGGACCTCGCCGTTGAACTGCGTGAGATTCCACTTTTCGGGGTGTTCCTCGCGCGGGCAAAAGGTATCCACAAGCCCTTGGGCAAGCTCCGCGGCAATTTCCAGGGCGTATTCCTTCTGATCCTTTCCTTCCAGGGCCGAGCGGCGGATATCGTAGATGGTTTCCCGCTGCTTATTCATTACATCGTCGTATTCCAGCAGGTGTTTGCGGGCTTCGAAGTTCTGCGCTTCCACGGACATCTGGGCGGTTTCGATGCGCTTGGAGATCATCTTGGACTCGATGGGCACGCCTTCGGTCATGCCCAGGCGATACATCAGGGCTTTGACGCGTTCGCCGCCGAAAACGCGCAACAGATCGTCCTCGAGAGAGAGGAAGAAGCGCGAGGAACCGGGATCGCCCTGGCGGCCGGCGCGCCCGCGGAGCTGGTTGTCGATGCGGCGGGCCTCATGGCGTTCGGTGCCGAGAATGTGCAGGCCGCCCATGGCAATCACTTCGTCGCGCTCCGAGCGGCACTGACCGGCGAACTCATCGTAAATCGGCTTCCATTGCTCGAGGGGCACCTGAAAGATCTTGCCCTCGATTTGGAATAGCACCATGCTGGGAGCGGAGGCGTTCTCGCTCGCGCCCGTGGCGCCAATCACCGCGGGAGCCGCGGCATAAGGGATGGCCAGCTTGTTCTTCAGGCAATAGTCGCGGGTCATGGCCTCGGGATTGCCGCCCAGGAGAATATCGGTTCCGCGGCCGGCCATGTTGGTGGAGACGGTCACGGCGCCCTTGCGCCCGGCCTGGGCCACGATGTGGGCCTCGCGCTCGTGCTGCTTGGCGTTTAAGACCTGGTGGGGAATTCCGGCTTTTTTCAGCAGGCCGGCGATGACTTCGGATTTTTCGATGGAGATGGTGCCCACCAGCACGGGCTGGCCGGACTCGTGCAACTGGCGAATCCCGTTGGCCCGCGAATTATCTTCCTGGATCATGCCGTTGACCACGGCGTCGTATTTTTCTTCGTTGGTGCGATAGACGACGTCGGCAAATTCGTGGCGCAGCAAGGTGCGGTTGGTGGGAATGACCACGACATCGAGGGTGTAGATCTTGTGGAACTCGGCGGCCTCGGTTTCCGCCGTGCCGGTCATGCCCGAAAGCTTCTTGTACATGCGGAAGTAGTTCTGGAAGGTAATGGTGGCCAGGGTCTGGTTTTCGCGCTCGATCTTCACGCCTTCCTTGGCTTCCACGGCCTGGTGCAGACCGTCGGACCAGCGGCGGCCGGGCATCTCGCGGCCGGTGAACTCGTCGACGATCACCACCTCGCCGTTTTTGACCACGTAATCGACGTCGCGTTTGTAGAGGGAATGGGCGCGCAGGCCTTGGTAGACGTGGTGCATGAGCTCCACGTTGGTGGGATCGGAGAGATTGTTCAGGCCCAGGAGGCGCTCGCACTTGGCGAAGCCCTCTTCGGTCAGCGTTGCGGTGCGGTGCTTTTCCTCGACGGCATAGTCGATGTCCTGGATCAGCTTGGGAATGATTTTGTCCACGCGGTAATACTTGTCGGTGGACTCTTCGGCCGGGCCGGAAATGATCAGCGGGGTGCGGGCTTCGTCGATGAGGATGGAGTCCACTTCGTCGACGATGGCAAACTGGTGGCCACGCTGGACGCAATCGGCGAGGTCGTACTTCATGTTGTCGCGCAGGTAGTCGAAGCCGAATTCGTTGTTGGTGCCGTAGGTGATGTCCGCGCCGTAGGCGGCGCGGCGTTGCGCGTCGTCCAGATCGTGCACGATCACGCCCACGGTCAGGCCCAGCATGCTGTAGATGGGGCCCATCCATTCCGCGTCGCGGCGGGCCAGATAGTCGTTGACGGTGATGATGTGCACGCCGCGCCCGGCGAGGGAGTTCAGATAGGCGGGCAGCGTGGCCACCAGCGTCTTGCCTTCGCCGGTTTTCATTTCGGCGATATTGCCCTCGTGCAGGACGGCGCCGCCGATCAATTGCACGTCAAAGTGGCGCAGGCCAAGGGTGCGCCGGCCGGCTTCGCGCACCAGGGCAAAGGCCGGAATCAGCGCCGGCTCCAGAGCATCCTTTAAACGCTGCTTGTAATCGGAATCCGACGGGTCGGCATCTTTCAGCCGCGCCTTGACTTCCGCCTTGAGTTGCACGGTCTTGGCGGTTATATCGGCATCGGGCAGCTCTTCGTAACTGGCAGCCAGCGCGTTGATGCCCGCGATGCTGGGGCCCAGGCGCTTGATATCGCGTTCATATTTCGTGCCGATGAACCGGGCGACGACCCGATCCACCATCTCTTCAATTCGCATGCTTCGGTATTGGATGCTCCCAAGTCAAGACGGGGTCCAGCGGCGTGACGATGGACCTTAAAGACAGGAGGACGATTTCCACACTCCAGGCAACAACTTATTGTATATCGGGGGCGTGGCTGGAGCAAAACCGGGGCGTGGCTGGAGCAAAACCGGCGAAAAGCGGGGTTGCGGGCGGGTCTTGGAGCATAGGATTTATCGGGGGATTTGGCGGGATGGGCGGCGCAAAGTACAGCAGAGGAGCGTGTGACGCCGCACGGAGGCAGCGTCACACCTGAATACGCTTGAAGCTTGCCCGCAATCAGGGCGCGGCTGGCTCGCCTTGCGCGGTGCGGAGGAGGTCAGGCAACACGCACGTATTTGTTGAACCAGTCGATCGTGCGGCCCCAGGCCAGGTCCGCGGCAGCTTTGTTGTAGCGTTCCGGCGTGGCATCACAATTGAAGCCGTGAACGGCGCCAGGGTAGATGTAGCCTTCGTGCGGAACATTGGCAGCGGTCAAAGCCTTGTCATATGCCGGCCAGGTTGACGCCAGGCGCGTGTCGAGTTCCCCGTGATGGACTAGAATCGCCGCCTTGATCATGGGAATTTCCTCGGCGGGGGGAACGGCGCCGTAGAACGGCACCGCGGCTCCCAAATCGGCTCCCATGCGGACGGCCAGGGTATTGGACACGCCGCCCCCATAACAGAAACCGGTGACGCCGACCTTGCCCGTGCAGTCGGGGCGCGCTTTCAGCCACTGCGCGGAGGCCAGGAAATCCTCGCCCATTTTTTTGCCGTCGATCTTGGCGAACAGCAGCCCGCCGTTGTAGTCGTCCCCGGGAAAGCCGCCCAGAGAGGTCAGGCCGTCCGGGGCAAAGGCCATGAAGTTGGCGAGGGCCAGCCGGCGCGCGATGTCCTCAATATGAGGATTCAGGCCGCGATTTTCGTGGACCACGAGGATGCCGGGCAACTTCGCCACGGTTTTGTCCCGCGTGTCGGCGCTGACCGGCCGGACCAGATATCCTTTGATGCTGCCGTTTCCCTGCGGCGAGGCGACGGTCTCGTAGGAGGTCTTGATCCGATCATCGGTCTTGGACACCTGCTGCGCCGCGGCGTAGTTGGGCATCAACGCGTCGATAATGGTGGCCGCCGCCAGGCCGCCTACGGCATACTTGCCGACGCCTTCCAGAAACGTGCGGCGACTGATCACGCCGTGAATAAAAAGGTTATAGAGTTCCACAGCCTCGCTCGGCAGCTTGGGTTTCGTCGGTTCCATCGGCAGACTCCTCCACAGTAGTTTGTCAGAATCATGCGGAACCGGAAATCCCGGCTTAAGACCTCGCGGCGCGGCACGATTGGTGGAGGCTATCACGCAAGGCATCCGCCGCGCCAGAAGCTTTGTTCAGACGGAATTTTTCGGAATGTGGGAAACCGCCGCGCGAGCCTCACAGCCAGGTGGCTGTGACGGGATCTAGCGGGAGTTAGCCGGCATTTATTCAGGCAGAAATGACGCGCGATTAGACCTTGGTGGCTTCGGCGGGGACCGGGCCGGGATTGGTTTCCGGGACGCCGGTGCGCATGGGGCTGTTCTCGTGCAGGAGGCGGCGCAGGCGGGCGCGATCCTCCAGATCCATCTCCGCGAACTCAAAGCTGAGGGCCTGGGAGCGCGCGCCGCGCATGAAGGCTTGCGCTCGAATGGGGCGCAGGCCATTGCCCAGGCGCAAGGTCACCAGAGTGCCCGGGGGAATATGTCTTTCGCCGCTGGCCAGACCGCCGCTCAGGCTCAGGGAGCGCACCTGCAGGGCGATCGTTTCATGTTCGGAAGTGGCGGTGGAGGGCAGGATGGTCTTCAGGCGCACGCGGAGATGGCGTCTCTGCCGGAACCACATCTGCTCGGGGACAGCGTCGCGCGGCCCGAGGTTGATATCGTCCTCGGTAAAACCGCTGCGCGGAAAGAATTCGTTGGCCCAGGCCGGAGCGATGCCGCGCAGGGCGAGAAACGCGGCCAGACGCAGTTCGCCGGGGTACTGCCATTTCCACATTTTCTTGGCTTCGACGATCTCCCGCAGCAGTTCCGCGGCTTGCACGGCGCGCAAGCGGCCCAGGGCCTCCACGGCTTTCAAGCGCAGGAAGGCGCTGGGCTTGTTCACGGCTCCGGAGGCCAGATGCAGCAGCAGCTCCAGAGCATCCACCTCGCGGCTCATGCCAATTTCGTCCAAAGCGAGTGGCTGGAGCATGGAATCGAATTGATCGAAGATGCCCAGCAACAGGCGCCCGCGCTCGGAGCCGCCGCTTCCGGCAACCAGGCGCAGCGCACGATCCTGGGCCATTTGCGGCCAATCGACCAGACGGCTGGTCAGCAAACTCTTGAGGGCCGGAGTGTCCAGGCGGACGAGCAGCCCGGTCACGTCGGCAGCTTCGTTGGGCTGGCCCTGTTGCAGGGTCTCGCGCAAATGGGCCGTGATTTGCGGACCGATGGCAGCGGCCACGTGGACGACGCATTCGCGCTCGACGGCCTGCGAACAGCGATTGAAGCGCTTCACCAGGTCTTGCGCGGCGCTGTGCGATACGCCTCCCAGCACCTCCAGCAGTCCCTGCGGATACTGCGGAGAAGCTTTCATCGCTTCGCCGACGAACTCCGGAACACGCTGGTCCAGGCCCAGCCGCGGGCGCATGCTCTGCGCGAAGGTGGGCCGCTGATGTTCGATGCTTTCGAGGCATTCG
>Ga0302325_10029272_pt1 | contig 11378 bp, 6 predicted proteins | sample Palsa_T0_2_FD_201948 | JGI IMG/M metagenome (GOLD analysis project Ga0302325, IMG submission 201948) | Peat permafrost microbial communities from Stordalen Mire near Abisko, Sweden - Palsa_T0_2 | ecosystem: Environmental > Terrestrial > Soil > Palsa > Peat permafrost | place: Sweden: Abisko... | reverse complement strand
TGCGGATCTAAAGGCGCGGGCCTGGCTTAAGGGCCTTTATCGTGACGCCGGGCTATCCGTCCGCGAAGATGCAGTCGGCAATACTTTCGCGCGCTGGGAAGGTTCCGATCCCGCGCTTGCGGCTGTAGGAACCGGATCCCATACCGACGCAATTCCGCACTCCGGCCGCTACGACGGTACGGTGGGCGTGCTCGGAGGGCTTGAGTCGATCCGCGCTCTGCAACGCGCGGGGCTTAAGCCGAGGCGCTCCATCGAACTACTGATGTTCACGTCCGAAGAGCCAACCCGTTTCGGGATCGGGTGTCTCGGCAGCCGTCTGCTTGGCGGCACACTCGATGCCTCCGCCGGTGAAACACTCCGCGATTCCGCAGGCGATTCGCTCAACCAGGTACGCAACCAGGCGGGTTTCGATGGCGCATTGAGTGAAGTCGCGCTCAAGCCCGGTTACTACTCGGCATTCGCGGAACTGCATATCGAACAGGGTCCATTGCTGGAACGTCGCGGTGTTCCGCTGGGCGTCGTGCGCGCCATCGCGGCGCCTGCAAGTCTCCGGATCACCGTTCACGGGCAAGGTGGGCACGCGGGTGCGGTTCTTATGCCGGATCGCCACGATGCGTTCCTTGCCGCGGCGGAGATTGCACTGGCTCTGGAAGCTTTCGCGAAGAGTACGGGCGCGATCGACAGCGTTGCGACGACCGGCATCTGCGACGTATTTCCAGGAGCGGTGAACAGCGTCCCCAGCCGCGTGCGGCTTTCCATGGATGTCCGGGATATCGATGAAAAACGCCGCGACGGAATGCTCGCCGGTCTGGAACGCGCTTGCACAGAAATCGCCGCGCGGCGCGGTGTGACTACGGAGACCGAAATCATCAACCGCGATGCGCCGGCCACCTGCGACCCCGCGATTGTAGCGGCTCTTGGCGAAGCCGCGCAAAGGCACGGTCTGGCGTTCGATTCCATGGTCAGCCGCGCCTACCACGATTCGCTGTTTATGTCGCGGATATGTCCTGCGGCGATGCTGTTCATGCCCTGCCGCGACGGCGTGAGCCACCGGCCCGACGAGTACGCTTCGCCGGAGGCAATCGAACAGGGTACGCTGGTTCTGGCCGAAACACTGGGAAGTCTTGCAGCATGAAACCTGTTATCGTTCCCAGCATGGCCGCGTCGAAGCAGGCGGCGTCCGGCTACAGGGTTGGCGGACAATAGAGTTTTAGCCAATCAAATGGACCGGGCCCTTTCGACTCACCTCATCTGCAACCACCACCTGACCACATCATGGCTCGGGCGCGTGGAAGCCGCGGGCATCCCGGCGGTCGAGATCTTTTGCGCCCCGCAACATCTGAACTATCACGACAAATCCCAGATCGGCGACCTGGGCTACTGGTTCCGCGATTCCCGCCTGAAGTTGCATTCGCTGCACTCGCCGATGTTCACCGACGAAGTCTGGGGACGTTCCGGTCCGCAGACTCACATCAACATAACCGATCGCAACAAATCCGAACGCATTCGCTGGGTGGGCGAAATCAAACGCGCTATCGAAATCGCCGAGACCATCCCGTTCCGTTATTTGATTCAGCACATCGGAGCCACCGGCCAGGAATACTCCGACTACCTTGTTGAAGCCGCGTTTTCATCCCTCGAAGAGCTGACGGTATTCGCCCGCCAGCGCGGCGTCGAGATTCTGCTGGAAAACATCCCGAACGGACTCTCCTCCGCCGAACGGCTCGACGACTTCAACCGGATGACGCATCTGAATCTCAATTACGTTTTTGACACCGGCCACGCGCATATCGGCGCCGGCATCGAACATGAATTTGAAATCATGAAGCCGCGCATCCGTTCGCTGCACGTGCACGATAACGACGGCAAGGCCGACCAGCATCTTTTCCCGCAAACGCCTCCAGGCGGCACCGTCGACTGGAGCCGCACCATGGACCTGCTGCGGTCGCGTCCCGGCCAATACCCCCTGCTTCTCGAACTCAAGGAAGTCGCGGAAATGGAATATCCGCTGCTCGAAGTTGCCCGCGTTTTCGAAGAACTCGAAGCGCTCCGATCCGCTAAACCTACACATGCCTGAACGAATCACAATCGCCGATGCGGCTCGCCACGTCGATGAGACCGTCGAAATTCCCGGTTGGCTTTATAACCTGCGCAAGTCCGGCAAAATTGTTTTCCCCATTCTGCGGGATGGCACCGGGCTCATGCAGTGCGTCGCCGTCAAGAGCGCTTTGCCCGAAGAACTTTTCGAAGAGCTGAAGCACCTCACGCAGGAATCGTCGCTCATCATTCGGGGGAAGATCCGCGCCGAGGCCCGCGCGCCCGGCGGGTACGAAATGGACGTCGAAGGCGCCGAGATCCTTCAGAAGGTTTCCGAGGCAGATCCGTATCCGATCACGCCGAAGGAACACGGCACGGAATTCCTGATGGACCACCGGCACCTCTGGCTGCGCTCCCAGCGCCAGCACGCGATCATCCGGGTGCGCCACGAAATCATCAAATCCGTGCGCGATTACTTCGACAACCACGGCTTCACGCTGGTAGACACGCCGATCTTCACGCCCGCCGCATGCGAAGGAACCACCACGCTTTTCGAAGTCAATTACTTTGACGACGACAAAGCTTATCTGTCGCAATCCGGCCAGCTTTACAACGAAGCCAACGCAATGGCCTTCGGCAAGGTTTACTGCTTTGGCCCGACATTCCGCGCGGAGAAATCCAAGACCCGCCGCCACCTTACCGAGTTCTGGATGGTGGAACCTGAAATGGCTTTCGCCGATCTGGAAGAGATCAAGCGCGTTGCCGAGGAGATGGTGGTTTACATCGTCGGGCGCGTGCTCGATGCCCGCCGCGAAGAACTCAAAGTGCTCGAACGCGATGTTTCGAAGCTCGAAGCCGTCCAGTCGCCGTTCGTGCGCATGAGCTATGACGATGCGGTGAAAAATCTCCAGGAACACGGCTCCGAAATCCAGTGGGGCAGCGACTTCGGCGGCGCCGACGAAACTATCCTCACCCAGCAGTTTGATCGCCCCATGCTGGTGGACCGCTTCCCCACCGTGATCAAAGCCTTCTACATGCAGCCCGATCCGGTGCGCCCGGAAGTTGCGCTGGGCGTCGATGTGCTCGCGCCTGAGGGCTACGGCGAAATCATCGGCGGCGGCCAGCGCATCCACGATCCGGAACTACTGCTGCGCCGCATCGAAGAACACGGCCTGCCCAAAGAAGCGTTCAGCTGGTACATCGATCTTCGGAAGTACGGCACGGTGCCGCATGGTGGTTTCGGCATGGGCATCGAACGCGCCGTGGCCTGGATTTGCGGGCTTGAGCATGTGCGCGAAACCACCGCGTTTCCCCGAATGCTTTACCGCTTGCGTCCATGAAACTGGCGTTGATCGGCGTGCCGCTTGACCTCGGCGCAGGACGCCGCGGCGTGGATATGGGCCCGTCCGCCGTGCGCGTGGCTGGACTCGGCAGGAAGCTGACCGCCCTCGGGTTCGACGTCACTGACCTCGGCAACGTGGAAGTTCCGCAAGCCGAAAGTCTGCCGGATCACGGGCCGCCCGATGCCAAATTCCTCCCGCAAATCGCTGTCACGTGCCAAAATCTCGCGGACCTGGTGGGCCACGCATTGAACGACGGAAAGATGCCGCTGGTACTCGGCGGCGACCACTCCCTCGCGGTGGGAACCGTGGCAGGCGTTTCAAATTTCTACCGCACACGAAACGAAAAAATCGGCTTACTCTGGATCGATGCCCACGCCGACATGAACACGCCCAAGTCGAGCCCCAGCGGCAACGTGCATGGCATGCCTCTCGCTTCCTGCGCCGGATCCGGCCCAACCGAACTCAAAGACCTCTTCGGCTTCAGCCCGAAAGTAGATCCGTCGAACATCGCCCTGATCGGCCTTCGGAATGTAGACGAAACAGAACGCCGCAACGTCAGAGATCTCGGCGTCAAAGCATTCACGATGCGGGATCTGGACGAGCGCGGCATGCGATCCGTAATGGACGAAGCCATCGCCACCGCAACGAAAGGCACAGCGGGCTTCCACCTCTCGTTCGACATGGATTTCGTCGACCCTGAATTCGCGCCCGGCGTCGGCACGCCTGTCCGCGGCGGCGCGACTTACCGCGAAGCCCACCTCGCCATGGAAATCATCGCAGATTCCGGCCGCATGCTGTCGATGGAAGTCGTCGAAGTGAACCCGGTCATCGACGAAGTCAACCGCACCGCCGAACTCGCCGTCGAACTGATCTTGTCGGCAATGGGAAAGAAGATCCTCTGAATATGAAAACACGCGTAGCCGTTGTTTATGGTGGCCGCAGTGGCGAACATGAAATCTCGCTGCTCTCGGCCGAATCTGTCATCGCCGCGATGGACCCGGAGCGGTACGAGATTACCCGTTATGTGATCGGGAAAGACGGTCACTGGAGTCCCGGCCCGATCCTCCCTCAACCCGGCGCGGAAATCGACGTCGTGCTCCCGATCCTCCACGGCACCTTCGGCGAAGACGGAACGGTGCAGGGACTCTTCGAACTGGCCGACCTTCCCTACGTCGGCGCAAACGTGCTGGCCTCCGCGCTTTCCATGGACAAAGATTTCATGAAGCGCGTTTGTCGCGATGCGGGTTTGCCGGTGGTCGAGTGGCAAGTCGTCGAGCGCGGCGAAATCAACCCGCACGCCATAGCTGGCGCCCTCGGCTTCCCTATATTTGTAAAACCCGCCAATCTTGGGTCGTCCGTGGGCATCTCGAAAGCCCACAACCTAGCCGAACTCGAAACCGCCCTCACGCTCGCCGCTGAATTCGACCGCAAGATCGTCGTCGAACGGGGCATTGAGGGCCGCGAATTCGAATGCGCCGTACTCGGCAACGCGGATCCGGAAGCGGCAACCCCTTGCGAAATCCTCCCCTCCCGCGAGTTCTACGATTATGAGGACAAATACGAACTGAACCTGGCGAAGACCATCCTCCCCGCCGACCTCCCGGAAACCGAACTCGCCGAAATCCGCCGTCTCGCCGTCGCCTGCTACAAAACCGTCGGCTGCGAAGGGATGGGCCGCGTGGATTTCCTGCGCGAAGCCGCAACCGGAAAACTTTACATTAATGAAATCAATACGATACCGGGCTTCACCGCCATCAGCATGTACCCCAAAATGTGGGCTCACGCCGGCCTCCCCTACGCCAGACTGATCGATCGCCTGATCGAACTGGCCCTCGAACGCCACGCGGCGAAGAAAGCCACACGGTTCACGAGATAATTAGTTTCGGTGTAGTGGGTATCGTTCTCATGATTTCAAACGTCTGATTAAGTTAGGTTCATGACCAGGCTATTTACCGCGCTGCTCGCCTGCGCAATCCTGTCCGCGGCCGCTGAGCCGCCCCCGCAGTCCCAAACGGGGACCGATGCCGACGCACGCCAGATGAAACGCTTCATCGACGCGTGGCAAATCCTGAACGAAAATACCGCCGACCCGGTAAATCCCGACCAGGCGTTTTACCAGGGCGCGATCCCCGGGCTGCTGCGCCACCTCGACCCGCATTCCGTTTTCTTCGATCCCGGCCAGTACACCCAGCTCAAGCAGATGGAATCGTCCAACCGGAAAGGTTTCGGCTCGGTCGTTTCGATTCTTCCCGGCAGAGTGATGGTGCTTCAGGCGCTGCCCAATACGCCCTCCGAAAAAGCCGGAATGAGCCCGGGAGACGAGATTCTCGCGGTAAATAATTACCGGCTGGACCGGCTCGAATTCGAACAAATCATCGAACTGCTGAACGAATCCAAACAGCGTCCGGCGCAGCTGGTGGTTCGCAGGCCAGGCAACGCGCGCCTCGTTGACATCACCCTCATACCTGCGGATGTTCCCACCTCCAGCGTCGACCGGGCATTCCTGCTACAGCCCGGAGTGGGTTACGTACGGGTCACAGGCTTTGAGCAAAAGACCGGCCACGACATTCAGACCGCCATCGAAAGACTCGGCGGCCGCACGCTGAAAGGCCTCGTCATCGATCTGCGCAACAACCCCGGCGGGATGGTGGAAGCCGCCATCGAGACCGCGTCGCTGTTCCTCAAACCCGGGCAGCCGATTCTTTCCGTCAAAGGCCGCAACGTCGCCGAAACCATTCAGCGCGTTGCCCCCGGCACGAACCCCTATACATTTCCGGTCGCTGTAATCGTGAACGAGAAAACCGCCAGCGCCTCGGAAATCGTCGCGGGCACTCTCCAGGATCATGACCGGGCCACCATCGTGGGTGAACCCAGCTTCGGCAAGGGACTTGTGCAGAGCGTTTATCCGCTTTCCGAACAGACCGGCCTGGCGCTGACCACGTCGCTTTATTACATTCCCAGCGGCCGCTCCATCCAAAAACCATTCAGTTCGCAGCGCGCGTTCGGGGCCGAGGATTTCGCCCTGGAAAACACCGCCACCCACCCCAACGAACGCACCGATTTCAAGACGGACAGCGGCCGTCCCGTGCCGGGCGGTGGCGGCATCGTTCCCGACGTCCCGGCCACCCCGCCGCTCTTCACGCAGTTCCAGAACGTGCTGGAAGGTTCCGGTTCCTTCACGGCATTCGCCGCCGAATACGTGCGCGGCCAGAAGATTACCCCGGATTGGGAGGTGCCCGCGAAAGCCATCGACCAGTTTCAGGAATGGCTGTCCGAGCGCCGGATTCAGCCCAGCCTGCAGGAATGGATCCGTAACCGCGATTTTGTCGAATCCCGCCTCAAGACCGAGGTCTATAACTTGACCCTTGGCGTGGAAAAGGGCGATGAAGTGGAAGCCCGCTACGACCCGCCGGTCCAGAAAGCGCTCGAAGCCGTGCTGAAGCCAGCCGGATAACAGCAAGACAGCAAAGAAGCCGTTAGTGAGTATCTCAGCCCCTTTCATCAATCGCCCTGTTGCGACCACCCTGCTCACTATAGCCGTGCTGCTGGCTGGCGGAATCGCGTACACGCTGCTGCCGGTCTCGCCGCTGCCGCAGGTCGATATCCCCACCATCTTCGTGAGCGCGAGCCTGCCCGGAGGCAGCCCCGAAGTCATGGCGGCATCCGTCGCCACACCTCTCGAAAAACAGTTCACCCGTATCGCCGGCGTTACGGAAATGACTTCCCGCAGCACGGTCGGCACCTCGAACGTCGTGCTGCAGTTCGATCTGAGCCGCAATATCGATTCAGCCGGCCGTGACGTGCAGGCGGCCATTAACGCCGCCGCGGGGAACCTGCCTTCCAACCTTCCGCGCAATCCGCAATACCGCAAACTCAATCCTTCCGACGCGCCCATTCTGATCCTTTCGATGAAGTCGAACGTGGTGCCGCGATCCAAACTCTACGACATCGCCTCTTCCGTCTTCGCGCAGAAACTGGCGCAGGTGAGCGGCGTTGGCCAGGTCAACGTGGGCGGAAGCTCTCTACCCGCGGTGCGCATCGAAGTGAACCCGCAGCCGCTCTCGGCTTACAACGTGGGCCTCGATCAGATCGGCGGATTCCTGCAGGGCGCCAACGCCAACCGTCCACAGGGAGAGCTCGCCAATGACCGGACTGCGATTCCGCTCTCCGCCACCGACCAGTTGTTTGAAGCGAAAGAATACAAAGACCTGATCCCGGTCTATCGCAACGGCGCCCCCGTGCGGCTCTCCGATCTGGGAAGAGTTGTCGATTCAACGGAAGACGTCCGGAACATGGGCCTGTCGGGTAAAGAGCCGGCAGTCATCCTCTACATCAGCCGCCAGCCCAACGCCAACATCATCGATACGGTGGACCGCGTCAAAGCGCTCCTGCCGCAGTTCCGGGCATCTCTGCCTCCCAACGTAACTCTCAACGTCGATAGCGACCGCACCTACACAATCCGCGCCTCGGTCTTTGACGCCGAACGCAACATGCTTATTTCGATGGGGCTGGTGATTCTGGTAGTGCTGTTCTTCCTGCGCAACGGCTGGGCCACCTTTATCCCGAGCGTTTCGGTGCCGGTTTCGCTCGTCGGTACTTTCGGCGCGATGTATGTCTTCGGTTACAACCTTGACAACCTTTCTTTGATGGCGCTGGCTATTGCCACAGGCTTCGTGGTTGACGACGCCATCGTTGTGATCGAGAACATCACACGGCACATAGAAGGCGGCATGCAGCCGATGGCAGCCGCCCTGCGCGGAGCTTCGGAGATCGGCTTTACGGTTCTTTCCATGAGCATCTCGCTCATCGCCGTCTTCATTCCGATCCTGCTGATGGGCGGCATTGTCGGGCGTTTGTTCCGAGAATTCGCCGTGGTGCTTTCAGTAGCCATCGCGATGTCTCTGGCGGTTTCTCTTACCACCACGCCGATGATGTGCGCGCGCCTGCTGAAAGCCAAACTGGTCCATGGGCGTTTCTACAATGTGACGGAAAGGATGTTCCAGTGGGTTCTTTCCACTTACGGATCGGCGCTCGAAGTGGTGCTGAATCACCCCGCGCCGGTCATCCTGATCATTCTCGTAACGATTGTCGTCAACGGCTATCTCTTTGTGAAAGTGCCGAAGGGCTTCTTCCCCCAGCAGGATACCGGACGCATGAACGGCTTCGTTTTGGGCCAGCAGCACATTTCGTATCAGGCGCTGGTGGAAAAGGCCACGTGGTACGAAAAGCAGGTCCGCGAAGATCCCGCCGTGGATGTCGTCAACATGACCGCTGGCAGCAGCGGCGGCGGCCCCGGCGGCAACAGCGCGCAGATGAATATCCAGCTGAAACCGATCGCGGAACGTAAACTCACCACGGACGAAGTAATCGACCGCATCCGAGCGAAGACCGAGAACATGCCCGGCGCGCAGTTGTTTCTGCAGAACTCGCAGGACCTGCGCGCGGGCGGTCGGCAAAGCAACGCGCAATACCAGTTCACCCTGCAGACGCAGGATCTGGCGGAACTGAACCAGTGGGGCCCCAAACTTCTGGAACAGCTGCAAAAGGAACCCAAACTGACCGATGTGAATTCGGATCAGCAGAGTTCCGGCCTTTCGTCCAACGTTGTGATCGACCGCGATACGGCTTCCCGTCTCGGCCTTACCGCGCAGGCCGTCGACAGCGCTCTGTACGATGCGTTTGGCCAGCGTCAGGTCTCGACCATGTACCGGTCGATCAACCAGTATCATGTGGTGCTCGCGCTGGAGCAACAATGGTGGCAGAGTCCGGACTTCCTGAACAAGGTATACGTGCAGACCCCGCGCGGTACCGACGTTCCGCTGTCGACGTTCACACACTTCACGGAGGGAATCACGCCGATCGCGCTGCCCCATCAGGGCCAGTTCCCGGCCACCACGATTTCCTTTAATCTTGCCGAAGGCGTCGCGCTCGATGACGCGGTTTCGATCGTCAATAAAGCCGAGCTCGACATCGGCATGCCTGCGGACATCTCCGGTAAATTCGCGGGCACGGCGCAGGCATTTCAGGATTCGCTGAGCAGCGAGCCTACGCTGATTGGCGCCGCGCTGCTGGTCGTATACATCGTGCTCGGGATCTTGTACGAAAGCCTGATCCATCCGCTGACGATTCTTTCTACGCTGCCGTCGGCAGGCGTGGGCGCGCTGATCGCGCTGGTTCTGTTCAATGCGCAGCTCGATATCATCGCGCTCATCGGCATTTTCCTGTTGATTGGCATTGTGAAAAAAAACGCGATCATGATGATAGATTTCGCCCTCGCGGCCGAACGGAATGAGGGGTTGAATTCGCGCGACGCCATTTTCCAGGCCTGTATGCTGCGTTTCCGTCCGATCATGATGACCACTTCATGCGCATTGCTGGGCGGCATGCCTCTGGCGATCGGCTTGGGCACGGGATCGGAACTGCGCCGTCCGCTCGGCATCGCCATCGTGGGCGGATTGGTCTTCAGCCAGATGCTGACGCTTTTCACAACGCCGGTAGTTTATCTTTCGCTGGACCGTTTGCGCAAGCGCTTCAGCCGTCTGCGTCCGGGCCGGTACCGCCCCGGAATTTTGATTCCGGGCGGCGCGGATTAACGGAGATGCGGCGGTAGCCGCGTTGTTCCGACTGGCAGATGCGCAGCAAGTGGGCACCGTCTCGAATGGATTGATGGTTCAGTTTTCAATAAGTCTTTCGGCGTGATCGATAACGATAACGTCAACCGGCCCTTTCCCCGCTTTCAATTCAAGGCCGAGCTGTTCCTTCAGAGCGGCAAAGATGCCTGGGCCTGAATTACAACGCGGATCCGTTCAATGATCCATGGCCCGACACGATCGGCTCCGCGCTGAAAGCGTACAAGGGGCGGTCGAAAAGGCCGGCAACCGTATCCGCGGACCTTGTGTCGATCCCCTCCCTAAAAGCCGGGAATAAAATGCCCATTAAATCGGTACTGGCTTAGAGACACAATTCTAATGCTCAACCGTTCGGCCAGCCTCTGGCTAGGCATCATATTCGTTCTGATCGGCGCGATCAATGTCTGGCTAATTCTGCAAGCGTCCGCTCGCGTGAGGGATGCCAGAGCAAGCGCCCGACTTGTAGCTGCGCATCGGATCGGCGGCTATGTTTTTATCGGTCTATTCTGCCTGATTGGGTACTTCATGGTCGCCCGGCTGGACGCCATCTCCGCAGACGCTCCGTCCGCCACCATGATTCACCTTACCCTGGCGATGATCCTGAGCCCTCTTCTCTTCGTTAAAGTTCTGGTCGCTCGTTATTACAAGAGCTATTATTCTCTTCTCATGCCGATAGGACTGGTGATATTCGTTCTGTCGTTCGTTCTCATCGGCATTACGGCAGGCCCGTCTCTTGCTCACCGGTCCAGGATGCAGACCGTGTCGCTCGCGGCCATCGATCTGCCGCCAGCCGCTATCGATATCGATATTGCGGCCGCGACGATGGAGAAGCGCTGTTCCAAGTGTCACAATCTGGACCGGATCGCGGGAGCTCGAAAAGATGTCCGTGGCTGGCAGGCGACCGTGAGCCGTATGAGAGCCCTGCCTGATTCAGGGATTTCGGAACAAGATTCCCGGATCATCGTTTCATACCTGGCATCTCAAATGGCGCCGGGCGGGGCAGCGGGGCCAGCGGCTCTGGAAGTCTCCAGAGCACTCGTTGATCAGCGTTGCGGGCGCTGCCATAGCCTCGACCGTGTCTATAAAACTGTGGCAACACCGGAAGGCTGGCGCGACATAGTCATTCAGATGGTCGGTTTTGCTCAGGGCAGCGGCAATGCTCTTCAGCCCGGTGAAGACCAGCAGATCATCGCGTACCTGTCGGCCACCCAGACGGAGGATGCCGTCAACCGGAGAAATGCTCAGTCCGTGACCACGTCATCCGCGGGACAAAGTCTGGTGATGCAGGATGCAGTTGTTGCTCGGGATCAACCTGCCTCAGGCAGCAGATATGACAGCAAGATGATCGCCTTCACATCTTTCGTGTGTT
>Ga0302325_10029271_pt1 | contig 11378 bp, 11 predicted proteins | sample Palsa_T0_2_FD_201948 | JGI IMG/M metagenome (GOLD analysis project Ga0302325, IMG submission 201948) | Peat permafrost microbial communities from Stordalen Mire near Abisko, Sweden - Palsa_T0_2 | ecosystem: Environmental > Terrestrial > Soil > Palsa > Peat permafrost | place: Sweden: Abisko... | reverse complement strand
GCTCGTCGATAAGAAAGCCTTCAGCGTCGGCAAGAACGTGGCCACCACCAAAGGCTCCGTCGTCTACCGCAACGACCTGATCGAGTTGATCCAGTACGCGCCGACGACCGAGACCGTTTTCGAGCGGCCGCTCGTGATCACGCCGCCCTCGATCAACAAATTCTACATCCTCGACTTGCAGCCGGCCAACAGCCTCATCAAGTTCGCGCTCGACTCCGGAATGCAGACGTTCGTCGTGTCGTGGCGCAACCCGGACGCGTCGTACGCGCGCACGAGCTGGGAAGACTACATCGAACTGGGGCCGCTCAGCGCCGCGCGCGTCGCCGCCGGGATCACCGGCAGCAGCGACGTCAACGCGATCGGCTACTGCATCGGCGGGACGATGACCGCCGAACTGCTGGCCTATCTCGAGCGAACCGGCGAGAAGCTCATGAACGCCGTCACCTTCCTGGCCGCGCTGACCGATTTCGCCGAAGCCGGCGACCTGCGCGCGTTCCTCAGCGACGACGCGATCGCGTACCTCGAGAAAAAGATGGATGAAGACGGCGTGCTCGACAGCAGCGAGATGGCCGACACGTTCAACATGCTGCGCTCGAACGATCTCATTTGGAACGTCGCCGTCAATCGGTACCTGCTCGGCAAAGACGCGCCCGCCTTCGACCTGCTCTATTGGAACAGCGACGCGACGCGGCTGCCGGCGGCGATGCACAAGTACTATCTGCGACACATGTACCAGAACAACGACCTGGCCAAGCGCGACGTCCTGGAGATGCGCGGCACGCCGATCGATTTGGGCCGCGTGAAGAACGACGTGTACTGCGTCGCCTCACGCGAAGATCACATCGCTCCGTGGCGCGCGGTGTACCGTATGACGCAGCTCTTCTCAGGCGACACGCGTTTCCGGCTCGCGAATTCGGGTCACATCGCCGGAATCGTCAACCCGCCCGGGAGCGGAAAGGGACTGTACTTCTCGGCGCCCTCGAACCCGCCGGATCCCGAGGCGTGGCTGGCACTCGCTGAAGAGCGGCGCGGCTCGTGGTGGAGCGATTGGCTCGAGTGGCTCTCGGCGCGCTCGGGCGAACGGGTCTCTGCGCCGGCCGCGCTGGGTTCGGAGCGGTTCGCCCCGCTCGAAGCCGCGCCGGGCAGTTACGTTCTGCAAAAATCCTGACGCCTCAGTTGCAACAATTCGCCGACCTGCGCTTCGGGCACGCGCCGCTTCCGGAGCCCACGCCCGGCTTCGATCCGGTCGGCGATGCCCTCGCGCTCGTTGAGCGAGGCATGGAATCGCCGGCGCTGGAGCCGATTCCGGGGCGGCAATCATTCGGCTCGCTTGGAGCAGGTCAACGCTACGTCGTGCGGATTCCGGACGCGTGGAACGGGAAGCTCGTCGCGGCCGGCACGCCGGCCACGCGCAGCGAGTTTGCGAGCGATCTCATCTGGAGTGACTACGCACTCTCGCGCGGATACGCGTTCGCAGCCGGCAATAAGGGAATTCCGTTCAACGCGATTCTCGAAGAGGGCCCCGGGGACAGGCTGCGCTACGAGCTGCCCTTCGATCTGCCGGGTGTCACGCTACGCGACAAACGCTTGCGTTTCGGAGCGCTCGATCCGCAGCCCATGTCGCTTGCGGACTGGTACGACGACTACGTCACGACGATCGAGACGGCACGCGAGTTGATCCATGCTGCGACCGGACGCGAGCCGGAGCTGACCTACGCGGTGGGGATCTCGTACGGCGGGGCGCAGGTGCGCAAGCTTTTGGAAACGCGGCCCGATCTCGCCGACGGCGGGGTCGAATGGGCCTCGGTGTTTTGGTCCGAGCAACGCCACATCCTGACGCTCTTGCCGGGGTTTCTACGCCTGATGCCGCGCTATATTGCGAGCGGCTATAGCGACCGCGAAGCGCACGACGAAATCGTTGCGTTGGGCTTTCCGGCGGATCGTACGCAAGACGATCCGCTCCATCCCTCGCTGTGGGCCGACCACTATTCGAACTCGCTGCCGTTTTACAACGACGTGACGACGTTCGTGTTCGGCCGCTTGATCGATCCGGATTCGCCGGACGATTTCGGACTCGCCGAGCGGGCCGCGTTCGTGCCGTCCGCGGCGGGACGAAAAATCGTCGCGTCGATCGCGCACACCGGCGCGCTGAAACGGCCGGTCGTGGCCATCGCGGGCGAGGCGGATGTGTTCGTCACGCCGCGGCACAACCTCCAGGGGTACGCCGCCGCAGTCGGCGCGTCGGGCGCCGCCGCGCAGTATCGCGGCTACCTCATCGACAACGCGACGCACGTCGACGGTTACGTCGGCTTCGGCTACGGACTGCAAGCGCAGCTCCCGTTTGCGTGGGCGGCGTTCGAGCAACTCGAGCGGATCGTGGAACGCCACGCGAAGCCCGACGGCACCGGGACCGTGAAGCGAATTGCGAACCCGGCGGAGATCTCCGCCGCGGGTTAGAGCGCTTAGGCTTTCGTCTTCTTGCGGGTAGCCGTTTTTGCGGCGACCTTCGGTGCGGCCGTCAGCGCGGCTTGCGCGCGCACTGCGCGAGCCAGGCGCGACTTCTTGCGCGCGGCTTTGTTCGGATGGATGACGCCCTTGCCGGCAGCCTTGTCGAACTGGCTCTCGACGCTCGCAGCGAGTGCGGTATCTCCGCTCAGACGCGCCTTTTTAAAGAGCGTCTTCAGGCGCGTCTTGATGTCCCGATTGCGGATGGTCCGGCGCTCGGACTGACGGGCCCATTTTACGGCGGCTTTGATGTTCGGCAAACGCGATCTCCAGGAAAACGAGGTTGAGCCCGCTTGGGCACGCGCGGCATTGTAGCACAGGGAGCTCGCTGCGGTCCAGGACTTCCGGGGTCAGCCGGTCCGGGCCAGGATCGCCCGGTAGCTCGCGTACCGGGAGGCGGCGATCCGGCCGTCCTCGGCGGCCAGACGGACGGCGCAATCGGGCTCGCTCCGGTGGGTGCAGTCGCGGAAGCGGCAGGCGGGAACCAAGGGCGCGAATTCGACGAAACCGGCAGCGACTTCCGATGCGCTCGAGTCTTGGAGCTCGAACTCGCCGACGCCCGGGCTGTCGATCAGAAATCCGGCGCGGAAGCGGTGCAAGCGGCCGGCCGTCGTCGTTTGCTTGCCGCGGCCGCTGTCGGAAACCTCGCCGATCGGGCCGGAGCCGCCCAAGGCACGGAAGAGGGAGCTCTTCCCGACGCCGGACTGGCCGATGAGCAGCGTGCAGTGCGTCTCGAGCGCTGCCTCAAGCCCCTCGAGGCCCTCGCCGGTTTTCGGATTGATCGCGATGACGCCGTACCCCAAGCCGGTGTAAAGGCTCCCGATTGCCTCACGCAAGCCGGGCTCGGCGAGATCGGGCTTGGTCAGGATCAGCCGTGCCTCGATCGAGTGCAGCCACGCGAAGGCGAGCAGTTCGTCGATCATCGCGAGGTGCGGCGCGGGACGCGCGAGGGCGGAGACGATCGCGATGCCGTCGATATTCGCCGCCATGGTTTTCGTGCGACCGCCGCCGGTCGTACGCTCGAGTGCGAAGCTGCGCGGCTCGCGGCGCTCCACCAGGGCGCGCTCGTCGTCGAGCATGCGCGCTTGGACCAAATCGCCGGGAACGAGCGCCTCGCGCTCGAGTTGCTTGCGCAAAGAGGCGACACGCAGACCCGGCGCGTCCTCGAACGCGATCCACGCGGCGTTTCGTCCGACGCTCACGACGCGTGCGAGGCGCTCCCCGTCAGGCATCGCCGCGCATGAGTCGGCTCTTGGGACGTGAAAGTATGTGAGTGGCCCCGGTGGTCAAGGATGCGAAGTGGAGAGGCTAGCTAGCGTACGATTCGATCGCGTGCTCGGAGAAGACGAGCGCAGCGAGTTGACGCGCGATCTCCGTTCGGCCGGCATCTCGACCGGACCCTGGCGCACCCCGCCCGGGAGCGAACGCACCTACACTTCGCTGCGGTGGAATTCCGGTAGTATTCCGCCCGTGCTCGGGCGGCTCGGGGCACGCATCGATGAGCCGGCGCTGACGATCCTCGAGATCGAACCGGAGCGCCTGGAACGTTTGAGCGCGCTCGCCGAAGCGCTGGGCGGCACGGGCGGTCCGGCCGGCGTGCGCGATTGCAGCACGTTGCCGGCCGCTTTGCTGGTCGAACTCGACGAGAGCGTGACGCCGCTTGCGACGCTCGTCGACGTCATCGACATCGAACTCGTGCGAACTCCGGGCCGGCGTATCGTTCCGGTTCTCGGACTGAGCGACGAACGGCTGGCGGCTTTCGCCGCCGCGACGTTGTTCGATCCGGCGCTCGACGCTGCGCGGCTGATCGAGGCGTACACGGAATCGATGCACCGGGCGCCGCCCAGATGAACGCGTTCCCGTTTCCCGATCTTGGACTCGGTCTGAGCGACGTCGTCGATATCTTGGCGACCGCGCTGCTGACGTACTACTTCCTTTTGCTGATCCGTGGAACGCGCGCCGTCCCGATCCTCTTCGGGCTGCTCGTCCTCGTGCTCGTCCTGACGGTCGCCAACATCTTCCACTTGCTCGTGTTGGCAACGGTCCTCCAATTCGTCTTACTCGGTACGGCGGTGACGTTGCCGATCGTCTTTCAGCCGGAGCTGCGCCGTCTGCTCGAACAATTGGGCCGCGGCGGAATGCTGGCGCGGCGCGATGCCGCCGAAGAGATTGCAACCCTCGAGGAAGCGATCGGCTTACTGGCGCGCGCCGCAACGATTCTCTCGGGCAATCGCGTCGGCGCGTTGATCGCGATCCAGGGTGCGACCGGCTTGCGTGAGTTCGTCGAAAGCGGAACGAGGCTCGATGCGCGCCTTTCGGTCGAGCTCGTCCTGACGATTTTCTCTCCGCAGACGCCGCTGCACGACGGTGCGCTCATCGTCAACGGACGGACGGTTGAAGCGGCCGGTTGTTTCTTGCCTCTTTCGGAAAACGTGGTGACGGATAGTCACCTCGGAACGCGGCATCGGGCGGCAATCGGCCTTTCGGAACAAACGGATGCCGTCGTGCTCGTCATCTCGGAACAAAGCGGCGCGATCTCGGTTGCGCGAACGGGGAAGCTCTCGCGCGAACTGGGCGACGAGGCGCGCTTGCGCAACGTGCTCTTAGCGTGTTGCCGTGCCTCGCGTGGCGTTCGTCCACAGCGCGTAGCGCGCAAGCGTGGTTTCGGCCGGCGCGTCTCGACCGAGCAGCCGGGGCTTGCCGATCGACGCGCTTGAGCGGCTCGGCCGCAACTTTTGGCTTAAAGTTTTCGCGCTCGCGCTGGCGGTGGCAGCCTGGGCGTACTTACGGCTCACCCCAAACCCAATCATCGCCGCGCGCTTCGTGCAACAGTTCAGCGTCCCGATCACCACGACGGGCCTGAGCTCCGACCGCTTGGCGAGTTTTACTGAAAAGCAGGCCGTCGTCTCAGTGATCGTCCCGCGCGGCGGTGCACCGATCCGGCCCGACGAGATTCGAGCCGTGCTCGACCTGGAAGGCCGCGCCCCGGGCGTTTACAACGTCCCGATCCAAGTGATCGCACCGAAGCTGGACATCAAGTCACTTTCGCCGGCTTCGGTGACGCTCTCGATCGAAAGCGTCGAGGAACGCAGCCTGCGCGTCGGGTTTCACTACGTCGGCGACGCTCATCGCGGGGTCGTGGTCTCGCGGGTGGCCGTCGATCCGGCCGTCGCGACGCTGCGCGGCCCGAGCAGCGATTTGGCGCGGGTGAGCAACGTTCGCATCGACGTCGTCTTGCCGCCCCTGCCGAAGGCGCTCGATGCGATGCAGCGTCCGATCGCAACCGACGAACGCGGCAACGAGGTACCCAACGTGGTGATCTCGCCGGACCTCGTGCGGGTCCGCGCCGATTTCGTTTCCGCGCAGATCAAATCGTGAACGAGCGCGTCTTTGGAACCGACGGCGTACGCGGTATCGCGAACGCCGAACTCACGCCGGAGCTAGGCCTGGCACTCGGTCGCGCGGGCGCGGCCGTGATCGGTCGCGGCGCTGCGCCGGAACGCCCGATCGTCGTCGGACGAGACACGCGTCTTTCCGGGACGATGCTCGAAGCCGCGGTCGTCGCGGGCATCACGTCGGCCGGGCGCGACGTCTTGCTGGTCGGCGTGATCCCGACGCCGGGCGTCGCGCGAATCGCGGCGCTCATTGACGCAGCCGGCGGCGTGATGATCAGCGCGTCGCACAATCCGATCGAGGATAACGGCATCAAGTTCTTCGGTCCCGACGGCTTCAAATTAAGCGATGAGGCGGAAGCCGAGATCGAAGCGCTGCTTGGTGGCAACGGCGCGCTCGCGCGACCCACTCATGATGGGATCGGCATCGCGCGCAGCGCGCATGGCCTGATCGATCGCTACTTCGCGACGTTGCTCGAAGCGGGTTCCGATCTGTCCGGCCTGGTCGTCGTTTTGGATGCGGCCTTCGGTGCGGCCTATGCGATCGGCCCACGCGTGTTTGCAAAGCTCGGAGCGGACGTGGTCGCACTTCATGCGGAAAACGACGGCTCGCGCATCAACGTCGGCTGCGGTTCGACGGATCTCGGTCCGCTGAGCCGGCGCGTGCGCGAACGCAAAGCCGCCGACCCGGCGGCCCGCGTCATCGGTGTAGCGTTCGACGGCGACGCCGATCGCGTGCTGTTCGTCGACGAACGCGGCGAGGCGCTCAGCGGCGACCACGTCTTGCTCTTGCTCGCGCGTGAGAAGAAGCGCCGCGGTGTACTCGCGCACGACACGGTCGTCGGTACGGTGATGAGCAATATCGGGTTGGAACGCGCGCTTGCCGGCGATGGGATCGGCTTGAGACGAGCGGCAGTCGGTGACCGCTACGTCCTCGAGATGTTGCGCGAGAACGGTTACGTTCTCGGAGGCGAACAGTCCGGACACATCATCGATCTCGAGCGGACCACCACGGGCGACGGTCTCTTGACCGCGATCGGCGTGGCCTCGCTGGTCGCGCGCGGTACCGCAAGTTTGGGCGAGCTAGCCTCGGACCTTCAGGTCGCTCCCCAGATTTTGGTCAACGTGCGGACCGCGCGCAAGGACGTCCTAGGCGCGCCGGGAGTTCGCGCGGCAATCGCCCGGGCGGAGCGCGAATTGGGCTCGCTGGGCCGCATTCTGGTGCGGCCTTCGGGCACCGAGCCGCTCATCCGGGTCATGATCGAGGGCGACGACCGGGCTCGCATCGACCGTCTCGCCGGAGAGGTCGCGCAGAGCGTTCGGGTTGCCTCGCAAGGCGATTAGCCAGATCACGAAAAGGGCCGGCTCCGGGCTGGACATTCCGTGACTAGGAGGCGCAGGTAAACCTCACCGTGCGTTTAACCGGTTTCTCATCGGGCTCGAAAGAGGCCGGGATTTGTGAGCTTTGACTCACGGATATTCGTCATACGCCAATCGCCGAATCCGGATGCGTCCGGAGCGGGGGAACTCCCAGGTGGGGTGAATGCGCCGGTCGGCGCTAGGGCAACCTTTCCGCCCGAACCCGTCAACTAACCTCGCAGGCGTCGAAAGAGGAGCAGTGCATCGATCTTTTGGAACGGCTCTTGCCGCCGTTGCTCTAGCGATAACACTTTCCGGAACAGCCGCCGCGAACGCGCGTGGCGACGCAGCTGGGACCGTCGTGGTCTCCGCCCCCGCGGACGCGCCGGTCGCGATCGATCCGCCGGTCACCGTCCTCGCTGCCGGGCAGTCGTCCCTCGACGCGCCGCCGGCTTTCGTCGTCGTCTCTCCCGAGTCGCCAACGCGGACTCGCGGATTCGAGGCGTCGCCGGTCGGGGCGCCCGTTGCGAATGCCGACTACCGGATGTGGTCGGCGGTCCCGCCCGGGAAGGCGAACGCAGCCATGGGACGCTTCGCCAAGAGCATCGTCAGCCGGACGTCCTCCATCGCCATGAATTTGACCCGGAGCGCGATGCGCTTCATCGGGACGCCCTACGTGTTCGGCGGGACGTCCGCGACCGGCTTCGATTGCTCGGGCTACGTTCAGCACGTCTTCGCCATGGTTGGCCTGCACGTTCCGCGCACCGCGGACGCCCAATACTACGAAGGGCACCGTCCCCTCGGTGGCATCTCTGCCGGGGACCTGGTCTTCTTTGAGACGTATCTGCCCGGTCCGTCGCACGTCGGGATCTACATCGGTGGCGGAAAGTTCATCCACAGCTCGAGCCAGGGCGTGCACGTGAGCAGCCTGGGCGAGAAATACTGGGCTTCGCGCTACCTCGGCGCAAAGCGGTACTCGCCGAAACACTAGCGCTTCGCCCCGAACAGGGAGAAGCCAGCCGGAAGTCTTAGCAACGCAAGACTTCACCGGCTTCTTTGTATGGGAGTGCTTCATGCTTTGTGCGTTCAGACTTCACCTGAGGACGATCGTACTCGTCGCAATTACTGCGGTGTTGAGCTCGCTGCTGACCGGAACGGCCGTCGCGCAATATTACCAAGAGAACATGGTCAACGCTCGCAACGCGATGCAGAACGCGATCGGCTGGCTGAACAAAGCTTCCAACGATAAGGGAGGCCACAAAGCGAACGCGATCAACTTGGCGCATCAAGCGATCCGCGAGATCAACCTCGGCATCAACTACGCGAATTACAACCGCTGAGCGAGGCGCGGTTCCACTTCAAGCCGGCTGCATGATGGCTGACCCGGCAGCCGCCGAATCGTCGACAAGATCGTCGGTGTAGGTCGTGCGAACCGCGAACAGGCTCGCGAGGCTGATCAGCGCGACGACGAACACGTAGGAGGCGACGAGCCAGGGACTGCCGCCGGCATAGTTGAGGAGCGCGATCGCAATAATCGGCGTGAGGCCGCTGGCGAAAATTCCCGAGAACTGATAGACGAACGAGATGCCGCTGTAGCGCACGCGGGGCTCGAAGAGCTCGCAGAAGAGCGCGGCTTCCGGTCCGTAGAGCGCCGGATAGGCGAGTCCGAACGGCACGATGATCGCGAGCCAGGCCCAGCTGATGCCCATCGACATCAATGAGAAGGCGGGAAAGACGAGCAGTCCGGTAGCGATCGTTCCAAGTGCAAAGATCCGCCGCCGGCCGTACCTGTCGGAAAGCTTGCCGTAAATCGGCACCATGACCGCCATGAGGATCGCAGCCGCAGTCACGGCGCCGAGAGCTTCGGGCCGCGAGTATTTCAGGTTCAGCGTCAAATACGAGATGATGAAAACGCCGTAGAGATTGAAGCCGACGCCCTCGATGTAACGGATACCGAGTCCCAGCAAAACGTTTCTGCCCGAGGTGCGCATCAGGTCGCTAAAGGGAATCCGCGCGATCGTTCCGGTCTTTTTCACTTGCTCGAAGGCCGGACTCTCGAGGATGCGGAGGCGGATGTAGATGCCGATGACGACGAGAACGATGCTGGCCAGGAAGCCGATGCGCCACGCATACGCGAGCAACGCGTCATCGCCGAGCCGAGTGAGAAAATAGGCAACGCCCGTTCCCAGCGCGAGCCCGGCGGGGACGCCGATCTGCGGCCAGCTCGCGTAGAAACCGCGCTGTTTCGGCGGCGAGTGCTCGGCAGCCATCAGGACCGCGCCGCCCCACTCGCCGCCAAGGCCAATACCTTGCAAGAGCCGCACCAGCAGCAGCAGGATTGGGGCCAGTACGCCGACTTGGGCGTAGGTCGGTAAGAGGCCGATACAAAACGTCGCGACGCCCATGATGCCGAGCGTTAGAATCAGCATGCTCTTTCGGCCGATGCGATCTCCGAAGTGGCCGAAGATCACACCGCCGATCGGACGCGCGATGAAGCCAATCGCGAATGTGGTGTACGCCAGTAACGTCCCGACCGTTGGATCGAACGTCGGGAAAAAGAGCTTGTTAAAAACAAGACTGGCAAACGTACCGTATAAGAAGAAGTCATACCACTCGATCGTTGTGCCGATAGCGCTCGCTAGCGCTACGGTACGCACCCTTTTTAGCGCAGCCTGGTCCATCGCGTTCGTCATAGCCGATACTCCCCAGCTCTTAAGTACCTAGGCCTGAGATGATTGCAAGAAAGTTCTTTCGCTCGCACTTGTCCGTACCTGCCTAGATGAGTTAGACGGTGAGCAGCCCGCCGTCGATGACGACGACCGAGCCGTTTATATAGCCCGCCGCGTCCGAGACGAGAAAGGCCGCGAGGGTCGCGATCTCGCGCGGGCTGGCGATACGACCTAGCGGAATGCTGCGCGCGACGCGTTCCAGCGTCTCTGGATCGGCAAGGGACGCCGACGTCATCGGCGTTTGCGTGACGGCGGGAGCGATCGCATTGACCGTGATGCCGGCGGGGCCGTACTCGCGCGCGAACCCTTTGGTGAGGGCGATGACGGCGGCCTTACTCGCTGCATACAATGCGTTCCCGAGCGACCCGCCGCCCTTCATCGCGGAAATCGAGGCCAGGTTGAGGATCGAGCCGCGGCCGCGGGCCCGCATCGGTTCGAGCGCAGCCAACGAACACGCTAAGACGCCGCCGACATTCACGCGTGAGACATCCTCCCAGTCTTGCGCCGTCGATGCGCCAAGCGGTCCGCGCTTTAGGATGCCCGCACTGTTGATCAAGATATCGAGAGAATCGCTCATGCCGAGGATGCTCGCCACGGCAGCGGCGGGTGCGCTCGGATCCGAGACGTCGAGTGCTATCCCGTGCGCGTGAAAGCCCTTCGCACTCAAGGTTCGCGCTTGGTTGCGGGCAGCCGCCTCGTCGAGATCGGCGAGGAATACCGTGCATTCTTCGCCGGCGAGGACCTCGCCGATCGCGGCACCGATACCGTTCGCACCGCCGGTCACGAGCGCGACCTTCCCTGCGAGACCGAGATTCATCCAATGTGCAGAGCGTGAATGAGGGAAATGCTGCAGATCGACATGACGGTCGCCAGCAATAAGCCGACGAGGAGCGGTTTGGCGCCCATGGCGCGGATCTTGGCGATGTCGACGTTCAGACCGACCGCACCGAGGACCATGACGATCAAGAACGCGGCGATCGTCGTGATGCCGTGCGCGACGGCGGGAGTAAACAGCCCCGCGCTATTGAGGCCGGCCATCACCACGAAGCCGACGACGAACCACGGAATGGTTTTGCCGATCTGCGAAAATGAGGCACCGCGCGAAGCATACATGCTGATGCCGATTGCGAGCGGCACGAGTAGAACGGTACGCGTGAGCTTGACGATCGTCGCAACGTTGCCGGCGGCATGCGAGTAGATGTAGCCGGTCGCGACGACGACGGACGTATCGTTGATGGCCGTTCCGGCCCAACTGCCGAAAGTCGTGGCGCCCAACGCGAAGGCGTGCCCGAGCGGCGGATAGACGACGAGCGCGATGATGTTAAACGTGAAGATCGTCGTTAAAGCGTAGGCCGTCTCTTCATCTTTCGCCTTGAGGATAGGCGAGAGAGCG
>Ga0302325_10029269_pt1 | contig 11378 bp, 7 predicted proteins | sample Palsa_T0_2_FD_201948 | JGI IMG/M metagenome (GOLD analysis project Ga0302325, IMG submission 201948) | Peat permafrost microbial communities from Stordalen Mire near Abisko, Sweden - Palsa_T0_2 | ecosystem: Environmental > Terrestrial > Soil > Palsa > Peat permafrost | place: Sweden: Abisko... | reverse complement strand
TACCTTTAGCGCGACTATTGAAATTCAGAACCTCACTTCGACCGAAGCGTTCGCGGCTCGCATTGCGGCCGGTCTTGAACCCGGCGAAGCGGTAGCGCTTGAGGGCGACCTGGGTGCGGGGAAGACAGAACTTGCTCGCTTCATCCTGCGCGCACTCGGCGTGAGCGAATCCGTGCCGAGCCCGACCTTCACCCTGGTTCAGGAATACCAGACGGTGCGCTTTCCCGTTTATCATTACGACCTCTACCGCATCGAAGACCCCTCCGAGCTGGCCGAACTTGCGCTCGAGGATGCCATGGCCGAAGGTGTTGTCCTCATCGAATGGCCGGATCGTATGCGGAGCTTGCCCGACAGCACGTTGCGCATCCGGCTGGAGATTGTGGGCGACGGCGCGCGCCGCGCCGAGATTTCCGGGCCGGCGCGATGGACGAAATTCCTGGACGGCGAAACGGATGTCGGCTGAACGCGCGGACGAGATGCGGTCCTTTCTGGCTCGCGAAGGCTGGGGTGCGGCGTTCATAGCGCCCCTGCCCGGCGACGCCTCAACACGCCGCTATGCCCGCGTCGCGATGGACGATCGCCGCGCGATGCTGATGGACCAGCCGCAAAACGCAGAGACGCCGGCTGCGCCGCCCGATGCTACGCCGGAACAACGCCGCGCGCTTGGCTACAACGCGATTGCGCGTTTGGCGGGAGCGGATTGCGGCAGGTTCGTCGCCGCGGCGAATTTCCTGCGCGCGCGGGGCTTGAGCGCGCCCGAAGTCTATGCCGCGGACGCCGCGAAGGGTTTCGTGCTGATAGAGGATCTGGGCCACGATCTCTTCGCCGATGCACTCACGCGCGGCCAGGACGAACATGCACTTTATGGCGCAGCCGTCGATGCGCTGGTGCATCTTCAGATAGAGCCAGCGCCGGACATACTCCCGCCCGACAAACCGCTTTACGTCTATGACGAGACGGCGCAGATCGCAGAAATCGATCTCGTAACGGACTGGTTCATGCCAGTAGCATTAGGCCGACCGGCTCATGTGGACGAAGTGGCCGAACATCGTTCGCTCTGGCGGGACACATTGCGTTCCGTCCGCGCCGCCTTGTCCGTCTTTGTACATCGCGACTACCATGCGCAGAATCTTTTCTGGTTGCCGGATCGTACAGGCGTCGCGCGGGTCGGCGTGATCGATTTCCAGGACGCGGTCGCCGGAGCGCGCAGCTACGATCTCATCTCGCTGATCGAGGACGCACGTCGGGACGTTTCGCCCGAGCTTGGTGCAGCAATGACGGAACGATATCTCGGTGCAATGAATGCGCATGGCGCGAATGTGAACCCGCACGCGTATCGCACTGAAATGGCCGTGATGGCGGCCCAGCGCAATACCAAGATCGCCGGTATCTTCGCGCGGCTTCATAAGCGCGACGGCAAGCCGCGCTATCTTGACTATCTGCCGCGCGTGTGGCGCTACCTCAATCACGACCTCGCGCATCCGGCGATGGCGCCACTCAAGGCATGGTATGATCGCGTGATTCCCGATCATGTGCGCACGGCACCGCCCGTGCAGGAGCAGGACAAGTGAGCACGACACCGATCAAACGCGCGATGATCCTGGCGGCCGGTCTCGGGACACGCATGCGCCCGCTCACGAATGACCGCCCCAAGCCTCTTGTCATGGTTCGCGGCAAGACGCTCATCGATCACGCCATCGACCGTCTGGCGCAGGCGGGTGTCGAAATGATCGCCGTGAATGTGCATTATCGCGCTGACATGCTGAAGGAACACCTCGCGAAACGCAGCGATGTCGATATCCGCATCTCCGACGAAAGCGATGCGCTTCTCGACTCCGGCGGTGGAATCGCCAATGTGCTGCCCTGGTTCGAAGGTGAGCCCTTCTTCACGCACAATTCCGATGCGATCTGGGTGGAGGGTACCGGTCACGCACTCGAAAAGATGAAGGCGCGCTGGAACGCCAACGAGATGGACGCGCTCATGATGCTGGCGTCGACGGTCACGGCCGTTTGCTACGAGGGACGCGGCGACTTCATGATGGACGCGGAGGGTCGGCTCACCCGCGTGCCCGAGCAGCGAGTGGCACCGTTCGTCTGGTCGGGAGTGCAGATCGTGCATCCGCGGCTATTCGAGAATTTGCCGGGACGGAAATTTTCCATCAATCTTCTCTGGGATCGCGCGATCGACAAGGGACGACTGTGCGGGCTCCGGCTCGACGGTGTGTGGATGCACATCGACCGGCCGGAAGCCATTCGCGAGTCAGAAGCCTTCCTCTCCGATCTTCTTCCCGCCTGATCGACGCGATGAACATCTTCGCCATCCCGGCCGGCACAGCGTTCGCCGATCAGCTTGCGCGCGGCCTAATCGAACAGGCCGACATGGCAGGCGACCCCTTCGCGCTCGCCGATGTCACGATATTGGTTCCGACTCGCCGTGCCGTGCGCGCGTTGCAGGAGTCGTTTGCGCGCAGCCTGGGCGGGGCCGCACTCCTGCCGCAGATTCGTCCGTTGGGCGATGTTGATGAAGACGAGTTTTTGTTCGAGTCCGACGCTGAGGATCTCGCACTTCCGCGCGGCATCGAACTCGTGCGCCGGCGTTTGCTTCTCGCATCGCTGGTCGAGCGTTGGGATCGGGCACGAAACGAAGGCACCAGCACCTTCGGATTTGCCCAAGCTGCAAGCCTCGCGCGCAGTCTGGCGCAGTTTATCGACGAAGCCGACACACAGGGCGTTGACCTTTCGAAACTCGAATCGCTCGCGGAGGGTGCGCTCGCAGAGCATTGGCGGCAGGTAAAAGACTTTCTTGCGATTGTCCGCGACCGATGGCCGGAGGTGATGACTGCCGAAGGCGCAATAAACCCTGCCACACGCCGCAATCTCGCGCTGCAGGCGCTCGGACGACGCTATCGGGAGAATCCCCCCAAGGCGCCTGTGATTGCTGCCGGCACCACCGGAAGCATTCCTGCAACGGCCGATCTGCTTGGCGTCATCGCGGGTCTTGAGAATGGAGCAATTGTGCTGCCGGGACTCGATCGCGATCTCGACGACGAAAGCTGGGCAAAGCTCGACGAAGGCCACGCACAATTCGGTATGAAACAGTTGCTCGAGCGTATCGGTCTCGAGCGGCGCGAGGTGCGCGACTGGTCCCCAGTGACCGCGAACGGCGCACGGGCCAAGCTGCTGCGAGAAACACTGCGGCCGGCGCCGACGACAGACGCATGGCGCGCCATTGCTGCGGGAGGAGCCGACGAGATCGCAAGAGGCCTCGACGGCATTTCCCTGATCGAGGCCAGCCATCCGGGCGAAGAAGCAACAGCCATCGGATTGATCCTAAGGCAGGTGCTCGATGCACCCCGCCAGACCGCCGCTCTCGTCACGCCTGATCGCAACCTGGCGCGCCGTGTGGCCGCGGAGCTTGGCCGCTGGTCGATCACGATCGACGATTCCGCCGGACGCCCGCTCATCAACACGCCGCCTGGCACATTTCTCTCGCTGCTTGTTGACGCCGCGAGAGATGAATTTGCGCCTGTGTCACTGCTTGCGTTGCTCAAGCATCCGCTGGCGGCCGGCGGACAGGAACCCGGCGAATTTCGCCGCCGTGTCCGCGAGCTCGATCGCTTCGCATTGCGCGGCCCTCGTCCCGACCCGGGAGCCGCCGGAATCGCAAAGGCGATAGCCGCCGCGCGCGCAGAGGCAAGAGATGAATCGCTTTCGGAACGCATTGCCGCGCTCGCGTCGTGGTGGAAGACGGTGGCGGCACTGCTCGGCCCACTGGCGGCGGCCATGGCGCAAACCGCAATTCCGCTGGGCGAAATCGCGAAACTGCACGCCGAATCGGCGGAACGCCTTGCAGCGACGCATGAAGCGACAGGCCCGTCCCGGCTTTGGGCCGGTCAGGCAGGGGAGGCAGCAAGCGACCTCTTCTCGGCACTTATGCGCGCCGACGTCGATCTGCCAGCCATCGATGCCGCATCTTACCCGCCGCTGTTCCGCATGTTCGCAGAAGAACGTGCTGTCCGCCCTGCATATGGCAACCATCCTCGACTAGCCATCCTCGGCCCGCTTGAGGCGCGCCTGCAGTATTTCGACGTCATTGTGTTGGGAGGGCTCAACGAAGGCACTTGGCCGCAGCAACCGGCGGCCGATCCCTGGCTGTCGCGTCCGATGCGAAAGACTCTCGGCTTCGAACAACCCGAGCGTCGGATCGGCCTCGCGGCACACGACTTTGCCACGCTGGCGTCGGGTCCGCGCGTGTTTCTCACGCGCTCGCTCAAGTCCGACGGTGCCCCGACGGTCGCCTCACGCTGGATCGAGCGGCTGAAGCAATTGACGAAGGGACTTGGGCTTGAGGCGCGACTTCCAGGCACTGACGCCTATGCCGCATGGGCATCGGCCATGGAATTGCCGAGAGCGGCACCCGCTCCCGAGCCAAGACCAACCCCGCAACCTGCCGTCGCCCTACGTCCGCGCAGTCTTTCCGTCACCGAAATCGAGACATGGCTTCGCGATCCCTATGCGATCTACGCCAAGCATGTTCTGAAGCTACGACGGCTCGACTCACTAGATGCCGAAATCGGACCGCTCGAGCGCGGCAGTGCCATCCATCTGGTGCTCGAACGATTTCTGAAAGCTAATCAGGGCAGGATTCCCGACAACGCACTCAAGCGGCTGCTGGCGACGGCAGAAGCTGTATTTGCAGAGATGGCCATACCGAAAGCTGCGCTCGCCCTTTGGCGGCCACGCTTCGCGCGCGCGGCCGCATGGTTTCTCGAAACCGAACGCGAACGCCGCGCCATTGTAGATCGTTCGTATGCGGAGATTTCCGGCGCGCACGCTTTCGCGTCGTCCGGCGGAGAATTCGTTTTGCGCGGCCGCGCCGATCGTATCGATGTGCTCAAGGATGGCAGCGCTGCCATTCTCGACTACAAAACCGGCGCGCCGCCTTCGAATCGGCAGGTCGAGACATTGCTTGCACCGCAACTGCCGCTTGAAGGCGCCATCCTTGCCGAGGGCGGTTTCGCAGGGCTTGCGAAACTTTCGGCCACGGAGCTGGTCTATGTGAAATTGAGCGGAGGCCCGATTCCCGGCGAATGGAGGTCCATCAAGGGCGACATCGGCACCTTGATTCAAAAATCGGCGGAGTTGCTGGCTGCGCGCATAGCGATGTTCGACGAGGAATCCACGCCTTATGTGTCGCGTGTAGCCCCATACCGCAGCGACATGGCAGGCGATTACGACCATCTCGCCCGGGTGCGCGAATGGTCGTTATACGGATGGGACGCCGAATGACCGCAGTGTCCTCAAATCCTTTGGATGCGGCCGATCCAAAGCGCTCGGCCTGGGTGTCGGCGAACGCCGGGACAGGAAAAACTTACACGCTGGCCAATCGAGCGACGCGCCTGCTGCTCGACGGCGCAAAACCCGAGCGCATTCTGTGCCTCACCTATACCAAGGCTGCGGCATCCGAGATGGCAGGTCGGCTGTTCGCGCAACTTGGCGAATGGTCCATGCTCGACGACGAAGCGCTCTCGCAACACATCGCGCAGATAGGCGCTCCGCCACTCGACAGTGAAGGCCTACGCAAGGCGCGGCGACTGTTCGCACTCGCGCTGGAAACGCCCGGCGGCTTGAAAATCCTCACCATCCATTCCTTTTGCCAGCATGTACTGGCGCGTTTCCCGTTGGAGGCCGGCGTGCCGCCTTCCTTTCGCGTGCTTGACGATCAGACGGCCCGCGATCTCGGCACGGAAGCACGAGCCCGCGTGCTCGAACGTGCCGGCGGCGGGGACATTCGTCTCGCGAGCGCCGTAACGGAAATTGTCACAGATGCCGATGAGACAAAACTTGAAACGGTCCTCGAATCCGCTCTTGGCACCGACCGCAGGAAGTTCGAACGCTTTGTCGGCAAGCACGGCCACGACATGGACGCCATTTCGCTTGCCGTTCGCTCGGCACACGGCGTCGATCCGGGCGAGACATATGATACGATCGCGGAAGCGTTCTGCGCGGCCGTACGGATCGAGGAACCACGGATACGCGAAATCATTGCGTGGTTGAACAGGGGAAAAAAGACGGACATCGAGCACGCTGCAGCGCTCGCCAAAGCCGTCGAGACCGGAGCATTCGAAGACTACAATGATTTGTTCCTGACCACGGCCGGTACGCCGCGCGCAAGACTTGCGACAAAAGCGCTGGTTGAAGAAGATGCCGCACTGTCTGCCGATCTTGAAGACATTGCGTGGCGTTTTCTCGTTGCCGAGCAGAGATGCCGGGCCGCGCGGGCGGCAACACTCGCCGAAGCATCGCTCATTCTCGCCGAGGCCGTCTATCGCGAGTACCACTCCGCCAAGCGCCGACACGGCGTCCTCGATTATGACGACCTGATTCTCGAGACGTTGAGACTATTGGAGACCCGCGACGCGGCCGCCTGGGTTCTTTACAAGCTCGACGGCGGGCTCGACCACATTCTCATCGACGAAGGACAGGATACCAGCCCCGAACAATGGCGCATCGTGCAACGTCTTTCGGAGGAGTTTTTTGCGGGCAGCGGCGCTCGCGAGGAACCCGCGAGAACGATCTTCGTCGTCGGCGACGAGAAGCAGTCGATCTTCAGCTTTCAGGGCGCCGACCCTGCGCAGTTCGACATTCAGCACGAGCATTTCGCGCAACGGGCGGGAGCGAAGGCTGACGCGTTTGTCACCGTACAGCTATCGACATCCCGGCGATCGGCGCCGGAAATTCTTGAATTTGTCGATGAAGTTTTCGCCGACGATGCAGCACGATCGGGTGTGACATCCGCAGACGCGCCGATCTCACACAGCGCGCATCGTGCCACGGCCAAAGGGCGGGTCGAGCTTTGGCCGACGGCCAAACCGAGCGAGATTCCAGAGCCGGATCTTTGGCAACGACCCATTGATGTTCCTTCTCCGGCGAGCCCGGTCGTTCAACTGGCATCGGACATCGCCAAACGCATTGGTGCGTGGACCAACCGTCGGACCTGTCTGCCGGGACATGACAAACCGATCATTCCCGGCGACATCATGGTTCTGATGCCGCGGCGAGAACCGCTGGCAAGCGAGCTGATCCGACAGCTCAAGCAGCGTGGCATCCCCGTTGCAGGTGCCGACCGCATCAAGCTCAAGGAGCAGATTGCGGTTATGGATCTGATCGCCTTGGGACACTTCGCGTTGCTGCCCGAAGACGACCTCAATCTCGCGGTCGTGCTGCGTTCGCCGCTCGTTGGATTTACAGATGAATCGTTGTTGACGTTGAGCAGGTCGAGGAACGGCACGCTCTGGCGCGAGCTTCAGGAACGGCGCGAGGAATGCCCGCAATTTGGAGCCGCACACGCATTTTTGGCTGCTTGTCTCGGGCGCGCGGACTTTTCGCCGCCATTCGAGTTTTACGCGCACTTGCTGGGCGCGCAGGACATGCGCAGGCGACTGCTCGCGCGTCTCGGCCCGGAAGCGAATGACGCCATCGACGAGTTTCTCTCTCTTGCGCTCGCCTGCGAAACGCTCAACACGCCGTCTCTGGAACGGTTTCTTCACTGGATGGAAAGGGGAGACGCCGAAGTGAAGCGCGACATGGATCGTGGAAAGAACGAAGTCCGCGTCATGACCGTTCACGGCGCCAAGGGACTTGAGGCGGACATCGTCGTGCTGCCCGATACGACGGCGGCGCCCCTGTCACCTGGCCGGCGCGGCGTCCTTCTTTATACCGATGAGGGCGTATTTTTCCCCATGCCTTCCACTCGCGCACCGGTTGCCGTCCTGAAGGCCAAGCAGAAAATCGCTGAGGAATCGCTGAAGGAGCACCGTCGGTTGCTCTACGTCGCCCTCACTCGACCGCGCGACAGGCTGCACATCGCCGGCTTCGAAGGCAAACGCGGAGTAAAGGAGGGTTCCTGGTATCCGCTGTTGGAGCGCGCCGCCTGCAAGATCGGCGTTCCGCTCAAGCAAGCAGACGATACCGCCTATGTCGTGGGCGCCTCGGATTTGGAAAAGACAACACCAATCAATACCCAAGTGAATCCGGTAACGCTGCCGCCCTGGATCGGCTCGCGACCCATCGAGGAACCGCAACGTCCGCGCCTGATACGCCCCTCTCAGGCGGCGGGCGCGGAGGAACCCGGTGGCGTGTCTCCATCAGGCGACAAGGCGAGGTTCGAGCGCGGCCTGCTCATGCACGCGCTGCTCGCGCGACTTCCCGAGATATCGCCCGTCCGCCGGAGGGAGGTTGCACTCGGCTATCTCGCAAGGCATGAGATCGACGCGGCAAGCAGCACTGCTCTTGCCGGGGAGGCATTGGCGGTTCTGGAGCACGTTGATTTCGCGCCCGTTTTTGCGCAGGACGCGCGCGCCGAGGTCGCGATTGTGGCCGACCTGCCCGAATTCGGAAAGGATGCCCGCGTGAGCGGCCGGCTGGACCGGCTGACGGTGACTGCCGACTATGTGCTCGCGGTTGATTTCAAAACCAATCGCTCTGCACCGGACCGGGTAGAGGGCATACCAGAACTCTACGTGACGCAAATGACGCTCTATCGCGCGGCACTCGCGAAGATTTTTCCTGGCAGGCGAATCGCCTGCGCTCTGGTGTGGACGCAAGCCCCAAGCCTGATGCGGCTGCCGGATGGCCTGATGGACGCTGAATCAGCCCGAATTCGGGCACGCCTTGACCCCTTGGGGTCGCATTCCTAGATTTGGTCAGCCATACCACACCGAGGACCCATCATGTCGCCCATTAAGGTCTCCGACGCGTCGTTTCAAAACGACGTGCTTAACTCGAAGAAACCCGTGGTGGTCGACTTCTGGGCGGAGTGGTGTGGGCCGTGTCGCATGATCGCCCCGGCGCTTGAAGAACTCGCGTCCGAAATGGGCAACAGGATTACCGTTGCCAAGATCAACATCGACGAAAATCCCAACACGCCTACCAAGTATGGAGTGCGCGGCGTACCCACATTGATGATTTTTCATCAGGGCCAGGTTGCGGCAACCAAGGTCGGAGCGCTTCCGAAGTCAAAGATCAAGGAATGGATCGAAGGCTCAATCGCCGACGTGCCACAAAGCGCCCGGCTTGCCTAGACGGACGTCCCCGACGGACTCAGTTGTAGCGCCGCTCTGGAACTCTGATCATTTCCTGCAAGCAAATGGCGGCCAATAGCAGGCGCGGGCGTTCATATGCAGCAGGTGTCTTTCGTTCTTGCAGCTTCAGCATGTCTTTGCGCATCGGCTTGCATTGAAATGCCCATGATGACCGCAAGCCAACCGCCGTTGCCGCAGCGCCTGATGGCATCCGACCCGATGGATCCGGCGCAGGAGCAAATGCTGGCGGCGCACAACAAATATCGTTCCGAAGTCGGCGTGCCGCCGTTGTCGTGGTCAAGTGAGCTGGCTTCGAATGCTCAGATTTGGGCCGAGTATCTGGCGACGAGAGCGCACCGACTTCAACACAGTGGCCTGGCTGGTACCGGCGAGAATGTGGCCGTATGGACGTCGGGACACAAAACCCCGTCGCAATTGATCGACTTGTGGGCGGAGGAAAAAGAACTCTTCACGCCAGGAATTTTTCCACACGTATCGCGAACTGGTAAGTGGGAAACAATCGCGCACTACTCCCAAATCATCTGGATGGAAACCGCACAAGTCGGTTGCGGATTTGCCAACGGCGACGGCAACGACTATCTCGTGTGCCTGTACAGCCCTCAAGGCAATGTCTTCACTGAGAAGGTCTACTGAAGCGTACGATCTCGGCTGCGCGGCTGGGGGGCTTAACCGTTTCGCGCCAGCACGCGGCCCGCAAGATACAGCGAGCCGCATATGAGGATGCGTGGAGGGCCTTCGTTGGGCCGCGCGCGCGCCCAGGCGGCGACCTGCATCATCGCATCGTCAAGGTCCTCTGCGGGGCCCGCGTCCAGACCAATCGCGCGTGCTACATCGTAAAGCTCGCCCGCGCCCCGGCTCGCACCTTCACCCTCAATCCCCACCGTCGCGACGTGACGCACGAGGCCACGGAAAGCTGCGAGAAATCCTTCCGCATCCTTCGTCTTCAGCATACCGCAGATAAGATAAAGCGGCTTTTCGGCGCGTTCCTCGAAATCGGCGACCGCACGCGCAATCGCAGCTGCGCAGTGCGGATTGTGGCCGCCATCGAGCCATACCTCCGCGGATTTGGGTGCGAGTTCGACAAGCGGGCCGCGCGTAAGGCGTTGCATTCGCGCCGGCCATTCCACGCTGCGCAATCCTTTTTCGATCCCCGATTCATCGCCCCATCCGGACCGGCGCATTGCCGCAATGGCGACAGCCGCGTTTTCAATCTGATGGCGTCCAACCAGCTTGGGCAGCGGCAGGTCGAGCAGCCCGTCCTCGTCCTGGTAGACCATGCGGCCATGTTCCTGGTGCGCGAAAAAATCCTGACCGAACATCGACAGCGGCGCGCCGAGCGCGTCCGCCCTGCGCGTGATCACATCGCGCGGACTGTCTTCCTGCGGGCCCACCACGACAGGCACACCGGGTTTGATGATACCCGCCTTTTCAGCCGCGATATCCGTCAGCGATCTCCCCAGAAATTCCTGATGATCGAGACCCACCGGCGTGACGACGCAAACTCGCGGCCGCGCGATGACATTCGTGGCGTCGTATTTACCCCCCAGCCCTACTTCGAGAATCAGCGCGTCGGCGGGATGGCGTGAGAACGCGAGCAGCGCCGCAGCTGTTGTGATCTCGAAATAGGTAATCGGCGCACCGGCATTTACCTGCTCGCATTCGTCGAGCACGGCGGCCAGTTCATCCTCGTCGATCAGCCTTCCAGCAAGCCTTATGCGTTCGTGAAATCGCACAAGATGGGGCGAGATGTAGACATGAACGCGCAGGCCTTGCGCTTCCAGCATGGCGCGGGAAAATGCACAGACCGATCCTTTGCCGTTGGTACCGGCGACGTGGACGACCGGGGGCAGTTTTCGCTCGGGATGGCCGAGTTGCGCCAGAAGCCGCTGGATGCGGTCCAGTACCAGATCGATCCGCTTTGGGTGCAGGGATAAGAGCCGTAGGAGAATCGCGTCGCTTGTTGCCTGGACGCTCATGTTCCGCCGGGGCGGCTGTTGCCATGCCCGGGCACGGCGCCGTTGCCCGCAGTTCGGGTGGGCATAGCTCTGTTTGCGCTGCCGTTGATGAGTGCAGGCGCAGAACGCGACTTCGGCCTCGGCTGTTTCATCAGAATGTGCATGAGGCGCGAGATTGTCGCGCGCAACTCGTGACGATGGACGACCATGTCCACCATGCCGTGGTCCAGAAGGTACTCCGCGCGTTGAAATCCCTCGGGCAGCTTCTCGCGGATTGTCTGCTCGATCACGCGCTGTCCGGTAAAGCCAATCCGCGCGC
>Ga0302325_10029267_pt1 | contig 11379 bp, 12 predicted proteins | sample Palsa_T0_2_FD_201948 | JGI IMG/M metagenome (GOLD analysis project Ga0302325, IMG submission 201948) | Peat permafrost microbial communities from Stordalen Mire near Abisko, Sweden - Palsa_T0_2 | ecosystem: Environmental > Terrestrial > Soil > Palsa > Peat permafrost | place: Sweden: Abisko... | reverse complement strand
GCCCGCACGCGGCTTGGCACCGCCGGCGGCCTTGATCTCGTCGAGCGCTTCTTGGATGCCTGTCATCGAGGCACCCTCGGCACTTTGAGGCCGGACGCCGCGATCATCTCACGCATCACCTCGTTCACGCCTCCACCGAAGGTGATAACCAGATTGCGCTTGGTCTGTGAGTCCAACCAGTCCAGCAGTTCGGCAGTGCCGGCCTCGGCGGGGTTCCCATATTTGCCGACGATCTCCTCGGCTAGCCGTCCGATGTACTGAATACTCTCGGTGCCAAAGACTTTCGTCGACGCGGCATCAGCCACGTTGATCTCCTCACCAGCGGCGGCCACCTGCCAGTTCAGCAACTCGTTGATCCGCCACATCGAATAGATCTCACCGAGCGCCCGCTTGACGTCGTCGTGTTCGACCGGTGTGACGCCGTCAGCACCGGGCTTGGATGCCCAGGCGTGCACCCGGTCGTAGATGCCGGCGGTACGGCCGGCCGGGCCGAGCATCACTCGCTCGTTGTTGAGCTGTGTGGTGATCAGCCGCCATCCGGCGTTCTCCTCGCCGACCAGCATGTCGGCGGGTACGCGGACGTCGTTGTAGTAGGTGGCATTGGTGTGGTGGGCGCCGTCGGACAAGATGATCGGCGTCCAGGAGTAGCCGGGATCCTTGGTGTCGACGATCAGAATCGAAATGCCCTTGTGCTTAACGGCTTCCGGGTCGGTGCGGCAAGCCAGCCAGACGTAGTCGGCGTCGTGCCCGCCGGTGGTCCACATCTTTTGGCCGTTGACGATGTATTCGTCGCCATGGCGCACGGCGGTGGTCCGCAACGACGCCAGGTCGGTTCCGGCCTCGGGTTCGCTATAACCGATCGCGAAGTGCAGCTCACCGGCCAGGATCGCGGGCAGGAACTTCTTCTTCTGCAGCTCGCTGCCGAACTGCTGCAGCACCGGACCGACCGTCTGCAGCGTCACCGCCGGCAGTGGCACGTCGGCCCGATGCGCCTCATTGACGAAGATCGACTGTTCGATCGGACCGAAGCCCAAACCGCCGAACTCTTTTGGCCATCCGACGCCGAGCTTGCCGTCCTTGCCCATCCGCCGGATCACCGCGCGATACGCCTCGTTGTGCCGGTCCTTCTCCATCGCCTTCATCTCGTCGGACGAGATGAGGTTGGAAAAGTATTGCCGCAGTTCGGCTTGCAGCTGACGCTGCTCGGGGGTCAGATCGATGAACATTGCGCTCCCACCAGGTCGAGACGATGCGACGGCCCGCCCAATAGCCGGGTCAGATCCTTGATCGAGGAGTAGTACCGGTGCATCGGGTAGGTGATGTCCATCCCCATGCCGCCGTGCAGGTGGTGGCAGATTTGCATCACCCGCGGTGCTTGCGACGTGATCCAGTAGCCCAGCACGTCCAGGTCGTTGTCGGCGTCAGCGGCCCCTGGCCTCCCCTGAGATAATTGCCAGATCACCGATGTCGACGCCAGATCGATGGTCCGCGAAGCGATATAGACCTCGGCGAGCTGCGCGGCGACGGTCTGAAAGGTCGACAGCGGCCTGCCGAACTGGTGCCTGTTCGCCACGTAGTCGGCGGTCAACCGCAAGGCGCCGGCGACCAGGCCGGCGGTGTAGGCGCCGATCGCCGCCAACGTCAACTGGTTCACCCGCTGCGCCGTCGCCCCGGTCAGCACGTCGTCCTCGGCCACCGCGACATCGGTGAACGTGACCACGTACTCGTCGGATCCGCTGGATGTCGGGGTTTTCGCAAGTTGCACGCCGTCGGCCTGGGGTGACACGACGACGACCGCGCTGTCGGTGGTGACGATGATCCACTCTGAGCTCTCGGCATAACCGACACCGACTTTGGTTCCGGACAACCGACTGTGCACAAAGGTCGTCGCCGGTCGCTCCGGCAGCGCCGTGCCGGGTTCGTTGAGGGCGGCGGTGAGCTGCGAGCCCTTACCCAGCCCGCTGAGGTAGCGGTCCTGCTGCTCGTCAGATGCCAAGTCCAGTAGTGCTAACGCACCGAGCCCGAGGGTCGCCAGCGCCGGACCGATGAGGCCGTGTCGGCCGATCTCGGTCAGCGCCGTCGCGAGTTCGGGTAGGCCGACGCCATCGCCGCCTACCCGTTCAGGTACCGGCAGCGCCGTAGCACCACCGGAGACAAGCGCCTCCCACGAATTATCCCGGTCCAGTATCGAAGTGACCACATCGGCGACAGCAAGCTGGGCCGGGTCCGGTGTGAAATCCATCAGTGAACGACCGGGCTGGTGGCCGCGTAGTCGACCTGCCAATGCTTGATGCCATTGAGCCAACCCGACCGCAGCCGTTCGGGTTCCGAGACCGGCGTCAGATCCGGTATGTGGTCGGCGACGGCGTTGAAGATCAGGTTGATCGTCATCCGCGCCAAATTGGCGCCGATGCAGTAGTGCGCACCGGTGCCGCCAAAGCCGACGTGCGGGTTGGGGTCTCGCAGGATATTGAAAGAATAGGGGTCGTCAAACACCTCGTCGTCGAAGTTAGCCGAGCGGTAGGACATCACCAGCCGCTGGCCCTTCTTGATCTGGACGCCGTTTAACTCGGTGTCCTCATTGGCGGTCCGCTGAAACGCCGTCACAGGAGTGGCCCATCGGACGATCTCGTCGGCAGTTGTCGACGGACGTTCCTTCTTGTAGAGCTCCCACTGATCCGGGTTGTTCGCGAAGGCGATCATTCCGTGCGTGATCGAATTGCGGGTGGTCTCATTGCCCGCCACCGCGAGCATGATGACGAAGAAACCGAACTCGTCGTCGGAGAGCTTCTCACCGTCGATGTCGGCCTGAATCAGGGTCGTGACGATGTCGTCGGTCGGGTTCTTGCCCCGCTCGTCTGCCATCGCCATCGCGTACATGATCAGTTCCAACGACGACTGCGCCGGATCGACGTCGGCGTAGTCGGGATCCTCACCACCCGTCATCTCGTTGGACCAGCGGAACAGCTTGTCGCGGTCGTCCTGCGGCACTCCGAGCAAACCGGCGATCGCCTGCAGCGGCAGCTCGCACGAGACCTGCTCGACGAAGTCGCCCGAACCTTCGGCGGCCGCGTTCTTGGCGATGTTCTGGGCACGGTGTGCGAGGTCCTCCTCCAGCCGGCCGATTGCCCGTGGGGTGAAACCGCGGGAGATGATCTTGCGCAGCCGGGTGTGGTGTGGGGCATCCATGTTGAGCATGACGCTGCGCTGCAGTTCGACGTTCTCTCGCGTCATCTCCTTGGGCCAGGTCGGGATGGCGCCGTTCAGCCAGTTGGAGAAGATGTCGCTGCGGCGCGACACCTCCTTGACGTCGGCGTGCTTGGCAAGGAGCCAGTATCCGTTGTCCTCGAAACCTCCGCAGCCCTCGGGCACATCGACCCAATGGATCGGTTCGGACTTGCGGAGCTCAGCGAGCTCCGCGACCGGAAGGCCGACCAGGTTGACGTCGGGATCGAGGAAGTCGAAGTCAGTCGAAATATTAGGGGGTGCCATATAGTTTGCTCTCCTGAATTACAACGTGTTCTAGTGCCAGTAAAACATGCCCTCACCGCAGACAAAAGGCAGTAGGCATCGTCGCTTGTCAGAGTAATGAAACGTGTTCTAGCCTGACCGCATGGGTAACCCAGTAATTGTTGAAGCCACCCGCAGCCCCATCGGCAAACGTGCCGGATGGCTGTCCGGGCTGCATGCCACCGAACTGCTCGGCGCGGTGCAGAAGGCCGTTGTGGACAAGGCCGGTATCGACGCCGGCGAGGTCGAGCAGGTCATCGGCGGCTGCGTCACTCAGTACGGCGAGCAGTCGAACAACATCACCCGAGTGAGCTGGCTTGTCGCCGGTCTGCCGGAGCACGTCGGCGCGATGACGGTGGACTGCCAGTGCGGCAGCGGCCAGCAGGCCAACGGCCTGGTCGCCGGTCTGATCGCGGCGGGGGCGATCGACGTCGGCATCGCCTGCGGTATCGAGGCGATGAGCCGGGTCGGTCTCGGTGCCAATGCGGGTCCCGACCGCGGCATTCTGCGGCCCGCGTCGTGGGACATCGATCTGCCCGACCAGTTCACCGCGGCCGAGCGGATCGCCAAGCGCCGCGGTATCACTCGCGAAGATATCGACGCGTTCGGCTTGGCCTCGCAGCAACACGCCAGGCGCGCGTGGGACGAGGGCCGCTTCGACCGGGAGATCTCACCGATCGAGGCACCGGTTCTCGACGAGCACAAGCGGCCCACCAGTGACCGCCATATGGTGTCTCGCGATCAGGGTTTGCGCGACACCACCCTGGAAGGGTTGAGCCAGCTCAAGCCGGTGATCGACGGCGGGATCCACACCGCGGGTACGTCATCGCAGATCTCCGACGGCGCCGCGGCGGTGTTGTGGATGGACGAGGATAAGGCCAAGGCGCTGGGACTGAAGCCGCGCGCCCGGATCGTGAGCCAGGCGCTGGTCGGTGCGGAGCCCTATTACCACCTGGACGGCCCGGTGCAGTCCACGGCGAAGGTACTCGAGAAGGCCGGGATGAAGATCGGCGATATCGACCTCATCGAAATCAACGAGGCCTTCGCATCGGTGGTGTTGTCCTGGGCGCGGGTCCACGAGCCCGACATGGCCAAGGTCAACGTCAACGGTGGCGCAATCGCGCTCGGCCACCCAGTCGGCAGCACCGGCAGCCGTCTGATCACCACCGCGCTGCACGAGCTGGAGCGCACCGATCAGAGCACCGCGCTGATCACCATGTGCGCCGGTGGCGCGCTGTCAACCGGCACCATCATCGAGCGCATCTAGGTGGCGGACTCCGACGCGGAGCGCATCGCCGCGGCGCAGTCGTACATCGACGCACTGGCGAGTCACCACGGCGACGACGTGCCGTTCGCGCCGGACTGCGTGCGGATCGAGAACGGCATCAAGACCGGATTTTCCGGAAACCATTTGCGGCGCAGCCTTAATCGTGGACCGCAGTTCCGGATCATCGAGGCGACTACGCCGCCTGACTTCACTGTCGATGGCGACCGGGTGCGGGCGCAGTTTGATGTGATCACCAAACCGTCGCTCGCCGGGCGGCGGGTGTGTTCACACGTCGACGAGACGTTTCTGATCCCGGACGGCACGATCCGCCACATCCGGGCCCAACTCCGCCCGTTCATTCAGAGAACCTAGGATCAGTGCCATGACCTCGAAAACGCCACCGCGATTTCTGAATTCGCCGTTCGCCGACTTTTTCATCAAGTGGATGGGTCGCGTCAACACGTGGATGTACCGGCGTAATGGCGGCGAGGGTCGCGGCGGGACGCTGCAGAACAGTCCGATCGCGCTGCTGACCACGACCGGCCGTAAGACCGGCGAACCGCGGGTCAGCCCACTGCTGTATCTGCGCGATGGCGACCGGGTCGTCGTGGCCGCATCGCGGGGCGGTTCCGACAAGAACCCGATGTGGTACCTCAACCTCAAGGCCAACCCACAAGTTTCGGTCCAGATCAAAAAAGAGGTGCTGGAGCTGACGGCGCGCGACGCCACCGACGAGGAGCGCGCCAAGTACTGGCCGCAATTGGTCACGATGTATCCGACGTTCGAGGACTATCAGTCCTGGACCGACCGGACCATCCCGATCGTCGTCTGCGATCCCCCACGGTGACGATGCGGGCCGCACAGCGGCCCGAGGAGGAACCGCGCCATCAAACCCCGCGGTGACGATGGCGGGGTTAGACTGCCTGCGAATTCCCGCAAACGTGGAGGCCCGCTGCGGGTAGATTGCCTTTGCGCTGGCCCCGCCGTGGCGAATGGATAGGTGATGAACAGTCGGCTCCGCTTCGTCACGGTCGGGCTGCTCTCGACAGCCTTGTTGTCCACCGGTTCGGCACAGGCCTGGGCCGACGACCCATCGATAATTCTGGACTTCGTGCGGCACGGCGAATCCGGCGACATGACCACGATCAACACGTTGGTGCCCGGACCCGAACTGACTGACACCGGCGAGCAACAGGCCCAGGACCTAGTTAATGTGATGTCGGGCAGCGGCATCGACGATATCTACGCGTCGACGATGATCAGGTCGCAGGAAACCGCGACGCCGTTGGCCGACGCGCTGAATCTCCCGATCCAAGTATTGCCCGGGCTCGACGAAATCGATGCCGGCATTTTCGAAGGCTTCCCGGTGGACGTGGGGGGCGTTCCGCTGGGCGGCGCGCTGTACCTGGTCGCGCCGCTAGCATGGACACTCGGTTTGGACTTCGTTCCGGAGCTCGGCTCCACGACCGACCCCAACGGAATCGCTTTCGACGAAAGTTTCGGCGGGGCGGTGCAATCGATCTACGATGGCAGCGTCGGGACCGACGACGGCGGCACCGTCACAGACGCGGTGTTCTCACACGAAGGCGCGATCGCGACATGGACACTGATGAATGTCAACAACCCCGATTTCGGCCTCGTCCTCCAGGAGTTCCTCAACACCGGAGAACTACTGCCCTACACAGGCCAAGTCGTCGTCGAAGGCTCGCCCGGGGATTGGACCCTGGTCAGCTGGGACGGGACGCCGGTGCCGCAGGACCCGGGATTACCGACCGAGCTGTTCGTCGACTCGCGAAGCCTGATCACGGCACCGCAGTTTGCCGGCTACGACATCTACGAGGCTTTGCTGACCGGCAGTTCGGCGACGATTGACAGTGCGATCCAGGCCGGAGTCAGCCAAGTCGACACCGCACTCGCCCAATTCCCCGTCGCGGTGTTCGGCGACATCGTCAGCGCTATCGGTGGTTCCATCTAAGCCAATCTCGTTGACGGCGAACGAACTCGGCGTCAACGACACTGCCATGGCCCGGAACGTAGACGGCGTCGGGCCCGCCAACCTCGAGCAGACGATCGAGCGTGGCCGGCCACGCTGCCACGTCGGAGTCTGCATCGATCGCCGGGTCGCCGGACTCCTCGACGAGATCACCGCTGAAAACGACAATGCGGCCGTCGCCGTCATCGGGCGCCACCACAACCAGGTCCGCGTCGGTGTGGCCGCGTCCCAGGTGCGCGACGGCCACCTGCCGGTCGCCGAGGTCGACGAAGGCGTCGTTGACGACGTGTTGCGGCGGCCGCAGTGCCGCGATCGCACGGTCGACGTCATGGGCGTCAGCGCCGTAGCCCAGCGCATCGTCGCGAAGCTGATCTGCCGCGGTTGTCAGGTAATCGAAAACAGGCGGCGCGCAATATATCTGCGCGTTGACAAAAGTACCGGAGCCCAGGACATGGTCGAAGTGCTTGTGAGTCAACACCAGATGCGTCACGCCGCGTCCGGCAATCTGGCGCACGTCGTCACTGATCGCCCGTGACTCGGTGAGCGTGGTACCGGCGTCGACCAGCAATGCTCCGTTAGTGCCCTGCACCAGACCGACGGTGACGTCGAGGAACGGCAGCCGACAACGAAACACGCTGTCGGTCAACGGCTCCCAGTCGAAATGCACGCCCGGTCCGGGTCGGCGGTAGGTCTAGGCCCCGTACACCGGAACCGGCGGCCGCGACTTGGCCAACAGGTCGCCGACCACCGCGCCCAACTCGGCGGGGTCCCACCGCGCGCCCTTGTCGATCTGCGGTCCGTGCGCCCAGCCCTCGGCGATGCGGATCTTCCCGCCCTCGACCTCGAACACCGTGCCGGTGATGTCACGGGATTGCACACTGCCCAGCCAGACCACCAACGGCGAGATGTTCTCCGGCGCCATCGCGTCGAAATTGTCGTCCTGCGTGGACATCATCTCAGCGAACACCGTCTCGGTCATTCGGGTCCGTGCGGACGGGGCGATCGCGTTGACCGTCACGCCATAGCGACCCATTTCGGCAGCGGCAACCAGGGTCATCGCCGCAATGCCCGCCTTGGCCGCGCTGTAGTTGCCCTGTCCGACGCTGCCCTGCAGGCCAGCGCCCGAGCTGGTGTTGATGATCCGTGCGTCAACAGCTTTTCCCTCTTTGCTCAAACCGCGCCAGTACGACGCGGCGTGCCGCATGGTGGCGAAGTGCCCCTTGAGGTGCACGGCGATGACGGCGTCGAATTCCTCTTCGCTGGTGTTGGCCATCATCCGGTCGCGCACGATGCCGGCGTTGTTCACCAGCACGTCCAATCCGCCGAACGTTTCGACGGCGGTTTGGATCAGGCCGGCCGCTTGGCCCCAGTCCGCGATGTTGGAGCCGTCGGCGATGGCTTCGCCTCCGGCAGCGGTGATCTCATCGACGACGCCCTGCGCAGCGCTGCCGCCGCCGGCCGGCGAGCCGTCCAGTCCCACGCCGATGTCGTTGACCACAATGCGCGCGCCCTCGGCGGCGAAGGCCAACGCGTGCGCGCGCCCGATGCCGCCGCCTGCTCCGGTGACGATGACGACCCGGCCGTCAACCAGTCCCATATCCCTTGTCTCCTCTACTTGATCGCGGTCGCGTTCGTACTGGCCAGATAGTGCGGTGGCTCGCCACCGCCATGGACCTCCAAGGAGGCACCGCTGATGTAGGACGCCGCATCCGAGGCCAAAAATGCTGCGGCCCAACCGACATCGGCGGGTACGGCCAGCCGGCCTAGCGGCACGTTCTTCGAAATCGCGGCAATAGACTCCGCGTCACCGTAGAACAGTTCCGATTGTTCGGTTTCGACCATGCCCACCACGCAGGCGTTGACCCGCACCTTGGGTCCCCATTCCACCGCCAGCGTCTGCGTGAGACTCTCCAGGCCGGCTTTCGCTGCCCCGTAAGCGCCGGTGCCGGGCGACGGCCGCCGGCCACTGAGACTGCAGATGTTGACGATCGAGCCACCGAGCTGCTGATTCTGCATGACATCGTTAGCGTGCTGTGAAACCGATAGTGCGCCAATCAGATTGAGTTCGATGATCTTGCGGTTGAACTTCGCGCTGGAATCCGCGGTCAACACGTAGGGCGAACCTCCGGCGTTGTTGACGACTACGTCGAGGCGGCCGTGCCGGTCGACGATCGCGTCGATCATCGCCTTGACCGCGTCGTCGTCGCGGATGTCGCAAGAGTGGAATTCGTAGGGCAGACCCTCGACCTCACGCCTGGCGCACGTCACGACGGTGGCGCCCTGGTCGGCGAAAACGGAGCTGATGCCGGCGCCGACCCCCCGAACGCCGCCGGTCACCAGCACGACCCGGCCGGTGAGCCCAAAGCTGAACGCAGGGACTCCTTCAGCGTGGGTCACTGTGCTAGCGTACCAAGCAAGTGCTTGCTTAGGTAATCGTTCCCCAAGGAAGTGGTCGAGGATCTCGATGACAATCACGTCACGCACCGTCGAACCTGGGATCGTCGCGGTCACCGTCGACTTTCCCCCCGTCAACGCCATCCCGTCACGCGGCTGGTTCGAGCTCGCCGAGGTGTTGACCGCCGCCGGCAACGACACCGAGACGCACGCGGTGATCCTGCGAGCCGAGGGCCGCGGGTTCAACGCCGGTGTGGACATCAAGGAGATGCAGCGAACCGAGGGATTTACCGCGCTGATCGACGCCAACCGCGGCTGCTTCGCCGCCTTCCGTGCGGTTTACGAGTGCGCGGTGCCGGTGATCGTCGCCGTCAACGGATTCTGCGTCGGGGGCGGTATCGGTCTGGTGGGTAACGCCGACGTGATCGTGGCCTCCGAGGATGCGACCTTCGGGCTGCCCGAGGTCGAACGCGGCGCCCTGGGCGCGGCCACCCATCTGTCGCGGTTGGTGCCGCAGCACATGATGCGGCGGCTGTTCTTCACCGCGGCCACTGTCGACGCCGCCACCCTGCACCACTTCGGCTCGGTGCACGAGGTGGTTCCCCGCGACGAGCTCGACGAGGCCGCGTTGCGGGTGGCCCGCGACATCGCCGTCAAGGACACCCGGGTCATCCGTGCCGCCAAAGAGGCGCTGAACCTCATCGACGTGCAGCGGGTCCATTCGAGTTACCGCATGGAGCAAGGCTTTACCTTCGAGCTCAACCTGGCCGGAGTCGCCGACGAGCACCGCGACGCTTTCGCAGGCACAGCGAAGGGAAAAGAGTGAGCGACAAGCGCACCACCCTCGACGAAGCCGTCGGGCAGGTACGCAGCGGCATGACCATCGGTCTGGCCGGCTGGGGTTCCCGACGCAAACCCATGGCGTTTGTTCGCGCGCTGCTGCGCACCGACGTCACCGACCTGACGGTGGTGACCTACGGCGGACCCGACGTGGGGCTGCTGTGCTCGGCCGGCAAGGTCAAGCGCGTCTATTACGGCTTTGTCTCGCTGGACTCGTCGCCCTTCTACGACCCGTGGTTCGCCAAGGCTCGCACCACCGGCGCCATCGAGGCCCGGGAAATGGACGAAGGCATGCTGCGCTGCGGGCTGCAGGCGGCGGCGCAGCGTCTGCCTTTCTTGCCGATTCGCGCCGGACTGGGCAGTTCGGTGCTGGACTTCTGGGAAGGCGAGCTCCAGACCGTCACCAGCCCGTACCCGGCACCCGGCGGCGGACACGAGAAGCTGATCGCCATGCCGGCACTGCGGCTCGACGCCGCGTTCGCCCATCTCAATCTTGGTGACTGTCAAGGCAATGCGGCGTACACGGGGATCGACCCCTATTTCGACGACCTCTTCCTGATGGCCGCCGAAAAGCGCTTCCTGTCAGTCGAACGTGTCGTCTCCACCGAGGAGTTGGTCAAAGCGGTACCGCCACAGGCGTTGCTGATCAACAGGATGATGGTCGACTCGGTCGTGGAGGCGTCCGGTGGCGCCCACTTCACCACCGCCGCGCCGGATTACGGTCGCGACGAGAAGTTCCAACGGCACTACGCAGAGGCGGCCTCGACCGAGGAGGGTTGGCAGCAGTTCGTGCAGACCTATCTGTCCGGCAGCGAGGATGACTACCAGGCGGCCGTCCGCGCATTCGCAGAGTCGGCTTCATGAGTAACAGTGCAATGAGCACCCGCGCCGAGATCTGCGCGATCGCGTGCGCCGAATTATTCCGCGACGCAGGCGAAATCATGATCAGCCCGATGACCAACATGGCCTCCATCGGGGCTCGGGTGGCGCGGCTGTCTTTCTCCCCCGATATCGTGCTGACCGACGGCGAGGCGCAGATCCTGGCGGACACCCCCGCACTGGGTAAGACCGGGGCCGTCGAGGGCTGGATGCCGTTCAGCCGGGTTTTCGAGACGCTGGCCTGGGGTCGGCGGCACGTCGTGATGGGCGCCAACCAAGTGGATCGCTTTGGCAATCAGAACATCTCGGCGTTCGGGCCATTGCAGCAACCGACGCGACAGATGTTCGGTGTTCGCGGTTCGCCAGGCAACACCATCAACCACGCCACCAGTTACTGGGTAGGCAACCATTCCGCACGGGTATTCACCGACAAGGTCGACGTGGTGTCCGGCATCGGCTACGACAAGGTCGACGCCGACAATCCCGCGTTCCGGTT
>Ga0302325_10029265_pt1 | contig 11379 bp, 16 predicted proteins | sample Palsa_T0_2_FD_201948 | JGI IMG/M metagenome (GOLD analysis project Ga0302325, IMG submission 201948) | Peat permafrost microbial communities from Stordalen Mire near Abisko, Sweden - Palsa_T0_2 | ecosystem: Environmental > Terrestrial > Soil > Palsa > Peat permafrost | place: Sweden: Abisko... | reverse complement strand
GTCGGGTGAGACGCGGAGCCATGCACCAGCCGGGGCCTCGATTTGTGCCCTTGTTCGTGCCCGCCTCCGCGCATGGCGTCTCCTTCCTTTCCCGACAGAGATTGTCGGTCGGAAGAGTCTGACCTAAGCGGGGGTTGAGGTCCACTGCTCGATGGCTACAGGCTCCAGACCGAGCGATCAATCTGACCCGAGCTGCTTGGTGACGACGCCGCCGATGATGGTGCCCCCGTAACGCCGGAACGGTGGGACAGTCCGGCACAACGGGATACCGTGAAACTGTGGATCTTCCAGAGCTTTTGGTCGCCGATACTGCCGAATGGCGGACCTGGTTGAGGGGCCACCACTCCAAGTCACAAGGCGTGTGGCTCGTCCTAGCCAAGAAGGGCGCGACGCATCCGACAACGCTCTCCTACGACGAGGCACTCGACGAGGCGATCTGCTTTGGTTGGATCGATGGGCAGCTCGGGCGTCGTGACAACGCAACGTTCCGGCGACGATTCACACCCCGAAACGCTCGGAGCCCTTGGTCTCAACGGAACGTCGCCATCGCCGAGAGGTTGAGCGCCTCCGGCCGAATGCATCGGTCAGGGAAAGACGAGGTTCGGCAGGCCAAAGCGGATGGTCGGTGGAAAACTGCCTACGCCGGACAAGCGAGCGTGGAGGTTCCAGAGGATTTGGCGGACGCCCTGATTGCCAATCCTCGTGCTCAGGCAAGGTTTCAGACGCTCACAAGTGCGAATCGGTACTCCATCCTCTATCGGATCGGAAGCGCAAAGAAGGTGGAGACCCGAGCCAGCCGTATCGAGCAGTTTGTGGAGATGCTGGCCCGAGGCGAGACCATCCACCCGCAAGGTCCACGATCACCTCATTAATTGGTCGGCGTCAGCGAATAGGTGCCCCAGTTCGCGGGACGGTGGGGCAAGGTCGGCACTGCCTGGTGAGTCGAATAGTCCAAGAGGTGTGACACTGGTCCAATGATCGAGGAATCGAACCAATCCGACGGAGCAGATGTGCTGCCCGCACGAGTTCTCAAGTTTCTCGCAGCGACGCAGGTTCTTGTAAATCGACTCAGCGGTGGGCGCCTTGGGAACAAGAGGCAGGGTCACGAGGTGTGCTTCGTAACGATGACCGGCGCAGTCACCGGACGCACCCTCACAAAGCCGGTGATGTACGTCCCGTACAGAGATGGAGTTCTGCTCGTAGCATCTCTCGGCGGAGCCCCGAAGAACCCCGCTTGGTATCGAAACGTCATCAAGCACCCCGACATCGAGGTGCGTTACAGGGGACGAGCCATGCGACTGCGGGCACGACTCGCCAACGAGGCTGAGCGAGAATCCTTGTGGCCAATCTGTGATGCCGCCTACCCCCCTTACGCCGACTACCGGTCCAGAACCAGCCGCGCAATCCCGATTCTGGTCTGCCAGCCCGTCGAGAGCGACGAAACCGACTTGATGCCGCCAGGATGAAGATGCAGGCACAGGTACTGTCCCAGTACCGGGAGCGGGCGAGGAGGTCATGCCTCAGGGCCCAACGTAAAGCAGGTCGATACGACCCGACTCATGATGGTGTTGGTAGACGACTGTGATACCGGTGTCGGGGACCTTCACGCTTCTGATCTCCCTTGGTTGACCCTCGGCAGGGGAGCATCGGCGTGGACGGAGCGCCCCCACGGCCTGTCGGCCAACTGGGACGAGATCCAGTCGGCAACCTGCTTCCATAAGCGGAATCCGGGATCGTCGCGCTCTCCCCAGTCGTAGAGCGCACTGACATCGCCGAGCGGCACGGTTCAGGCAGATCGACGATGGTCAGCCTTCTCGGCGATCGATCGCCGGCGGTCCTTAATCATCTCGAACATCGCTGGGTCGTTCCGGATCTGCTCGGCTCGCTCGTCGGACTGCTGGTACCAGCCGGCAACCACACGCATCACCCCGTCGTGATCTCCGGCCAGCCAGGCTTCCGTGGGCGTTCGACCACCGAGCTCTTCGTGCGTACTGGCGTTCCACCATTCGTCCGAGTCGCCCGAGGAGGTCGCAATCCGGTTCACCAGTTCGTCGACGGCACTGAAGTGCGGAGGGACGGGATGTCGCCGGGCAGAGGGATGATTGGGCCGGCCACCTCACCCCATGGCCAGGATGGTGGTGTCATCCCGACACTTGTGAGGTCACAGAGTCCACCTGAGATACGCGACTCAGCCCTAGGCGAAGGGCCGAGTCGGCCATCCCCGCATGCTGACCCTCCCGCCAAGGCCCCGGCCATCGCGATGGCGTTGTGGGAGAGGTCGAAGGGTCTGCGACTGATACCCAGCTCGGCCTTGGTCAGGGTAGGCCGGAGCAGGATCGGGCCGCACGGTGACCCCCACCGGCATCGGCGACCCGACCCCGCCGCGAATGGTGAGGGTCAGCTACGGCTGGGGACTTCCCGCAGTGGTCAGCCGTAGCTGCCCTCAGCCGCAATGCTGACAGCGCGGCTCGAGGCGGAGTAGAGCCGACCGGACTGAACCGGCACTACACACGGACAACAGCCCGGGGCCTCTCGGCGCGTTAGGTAATCCTGTCAACACATTTGTCAACGAAACTACGCAAAGCACGACACAACCGGCGGCATGGCTGAGCGCCGACTCCCCAAAGATGGAACAGCCCGCTGCTGGCTGGTACCAAGTTCCAGAGTACGAGGGCTACGCGCGATTCTGGAGTGGGGAGTCATGGACCGACGAGCGGCGTCAGTTGAACCCTTGAGAGGGACAATGACGAGCGCCCATCCCCAGAAGGTGGAGCTCGAGGGGCCCGGATTAAGACCAGCTTCAGGGTCGCCTCAAGGGTTTCGCATCGCCCAGTTCGTCGCGACCGCTCAGGAACTGGGCCCCGACGCGCTCGGCCGACCCGATGACCGCGGCCGCTTGAAGCGTTGCTCTCTTCACGGGCACATCGCGTGAGCGACCTCGAGGTCGAGATCGCCGCGGTCCCGGCTCGGCAGTGAACGCCTGGGCGTAGCGGCCGCCGTCCTCGGGCATCGGACTCTCGCTCTTCTCGCGGCCCAACCCCCCAGTGGGAAGGATTGGGCCGGCCACCTCACCCCGGTGGCCAGGATGATGGTGCCATCATCCCGACAGTTTGTGAGGTTTGCGGGTCCTCAGCTGATACAGCAGGGCGGACCAACCGGGAGGGGAGGAGATGCGGCGGGGTGTGGTGGAGAGTGTCAACGCGTTTGTCAACGCACTCGGCTGAGCGTCTCTTCTCTGCTCTCCACCCAACACGGCCCAACGGGGCGGCCGTGGAAACCTCAGTCGACCTGCTCAAACCCGCCAACCCAGATTGAACCCAACGGACAAGATCCGTCTGGGGTCAAGAGATTCCGGCTTCAAATCCCGGCGGCCCAACTAAAAGTGCAGGAAGGGAGCCGGAATCCGGCTGTTCAGTGGTGAGGAACACGGATGGTGACAGGGGTGCTCGTGAAGGGTCTCTTCGTCCCGGTTGGATGGCGGAGAGACGTTTCTGGCGATCTCTTCCGATCCTCGGTGTGATGGTTCAGGACCCTCGTCATCTGCGGAGTGAGCTGAAGTCGAGGGCGGCAGTACGAGCTCGTCTGCCGGAATCACGTTCTGTTGTGGAGAAGTTGGGGCAACCAGGTCCAAATGGCACTAACGGTCGTTTGATCGCCCCTCCAGAATCACGGCATGGAGCTCGCAGGTCGACCGACGAAGGAGAGGCCGTCCTACGACACCGTTGTCGAGAGAGCGGGCGACGTCTGGTTCATCTCGGTTCCGAAGGTTCCCGGAGCGCTGGCCTCTACGCGCCGTCACGATCAGATTGAGGCCATCGCCCGGGTGGTTATCGCTCAGGCACTTCACGTTTCCCAGGACAGCTTCGACGTCGACATCAGAACATCGGCAGACTAAGAGAACCCGCTGTCCGCCTTTGCTCAGACCCGTACGCGCTCTCCCTCGGGGAGGGGAGCACCCGCAGAGTCGTGATGGCAGTTAGTGCGTCTACTTCCCACGCCGTCCGCCAGCTACGCTGGACGAAGATGCAGCCATCTGTAGGGCTGTAGCCCTTCTGGCAGACGATCTGGGCCGTGTTGCCCCTGGTGCTTTCCGCCAGGGTGGTTACCTCGCTGTATTGCTCGGCAGTGGCACCAGCGCCGACGGTCAGCTGAAGCGGTCCAAGTTCACCTAGTTGCGTCGAGCCATTGAGCACCAGAACCACGCAGGCGGCGAGCTGGGGTTCACCTGTTTTGTTCGTCGCATCCCATTTGACCATCTCCCCGAGCTGCCTGGTGGAAGTCACCGAAACAACGCTCGTACTGATGGCGGGACGGGAGGTCGAGTTCGATGTACTGGTCCCACCCTGCGAGCTGGTCGAACACCCGGCGCAGTCAGGCGCGCCGCACGCCGGCCTCTCGCAAGACAGACCCCAGGGTGACGGGGGCGACCCGGGATGGGATCCACTGAACCTCCTGGATCTCAGCCGCGAAACGGCCCCGGCGTATGCCGGGGCCGTTTACGCTGCGATCCGCCTCATGGAAGGTAACGCTCTGGACGGGAAAAAACACGGACCATCGACCTTGTTGCCTGCAAATTCACCCAAATGGGTGATCTCACACGCACTCGGCAGGGCTACCTTCAAACAAGTTGCTCCACCCCGGGCGAGGGGTTGGCTTCAGGCTCGACGCCCGCTTGCCAGGGCGTCGAGCCGCGTTCGGAGGTCGTCCCCACACGCAACCCCCGGCGCATTACAGAAGCCGAGAGCCGCTCCCCGGGTGTCGGGCGGTCAACCGCTCAGAGCACGCCGGGCGGTCAACCGCTCAGAGCACGCCGGGCGGGTGCAGCACCACCATCATCGGACAGCTCGGTGGCTCGGCATCATCGGGTAACAACGACTGAACATGGCGCATTCCTCACGACGTAGTCGGACACGAACCCGAGAAAGGCTCTCTTCATGCCTCCCCGACCGCGTGACCCGACGACGATCGCTTCGGCGTGCACTTCCTGCGCCAGCCCGCACAACGCCGGGCCCGGCTGACCCCCGATGACCAACACCTCAATGCCGTCCGGCAGGGCTCCTCGTTCTCGAAGCGCCGAAATCGTGGCTTCCGCGGCCGTACGACTTCGGTCTTGCGCCGCCACGCTCTGCGCGTCGAACTCGCCTGGAGTCAAGCTGGCAGCGGCATGACCCGTTTCATCGTCAACCAACGAAGGATCCGGACCGTCTGCCACGGAGACGACGAGCACTCGGTCGTACGACTTCAGTATGGCGAGACCTGCTTCGGCGGCCTCTATCGAGAGCTGTGAGCCATCGGTCCCCACGACCAGGGTCTTCACGGGCCTCACGGTAGCAATATGACCGCTCGGTTGGCGGCGTCGTTCAGGTTGGAGTCGGGTCCTTCCCGGGCACGGCGTTACGAGGTATCCGAGCCAGCATGCTCGAGAAGGAACGGTCTCTCCTCAGAGGCCCCTGACAACTCTCGCCGGAACTCCGGCAACGAGCGTCGCCGGTGGAAGGTCGCGGGTGACAACTGCTCCGGCCGTCACGAGGTTGACCCTGTGAGGCGATCATGACCTCATCCGCGATGATGATGGCTGCATGACCAGTGAACGCACACTGAAACCGATGAAGACAGCTCGGCCCACTGTGATGTTTAGCCCGTAGTCCGAGCAGAAGGGAGGTACGAGGTGAAATGACTCTCCAACCGGCTTGCCGATCAGTTTCCCGAACGACCTCCGAATCTCTTCGTCTTCGTCCATACAATATTCTCTGAGTCTGTACGAGCCGAGTCGCCACTTTGATTCGATCAAACACCTCGCGCCATTCTTGCGATCGCACTTCAGTGGGGCTGGTCTTCGTGCACGAGCTTCCTCACCGTGGTCACTGGGCGAGCGGTCGATGATGGAAGTGCCCTCGTTCGGATCGGCGGATGGCGCAACGGCACCACGGAATGGATGCGTGGCAAGCAACGCTGCTTCGCTCACCCACTGTGACGAGACTCGGTGCCACATCCCAGCATGCGAGACGGGATGTCCGGAATTATAGATTCCTGAGAATGCTGCTGGCAGGCTCGGGGGTGTCAAGGAGCTTGTGCGCCCTGGTGACCGTATGTTCGTCCGGTGTGAGGATGGACCAGGCCTGAGTCGATTGGAATGGCCGGAGGGGACAGCCGAAGGCTAAAGAAGAAGTCTGCGCTCTCGAAGTTCCAGCCGCATCTGATCGGGATCGCGAAACACGAAGCCTTCGATCCCGAACCGATGAGCTCCCAAGACGTTCTGTTCACCATCATCGACGAAGACGACGTGGTCACGTTGCACGATTTCCTCGGCCTGCATCACGATCTCGAAGAATCGTCGTTCAGGCTTGCGGCAATGCATCTGTGTCGAGATGTAAAGCTCGTCAAAGACTGGAAAGTCCTTTTGGTACCACGGGAACCAATGCGCGAGATGAACTGGATTCGTGTTGGTGACTCCGACGACTCGGATGCCGGCGGCCCGCAGCTCCTCCAAGAGCTCGAGAACGTCTTGGTTCACACCAAGGAAAACCGCATTCCAGCCCGAAGCCATGTCCGCGTCGGACAAATCCAAGTCCAGGCTGGCTCGAACGTGGTCGAAGTAAGCCTCGGTAGTGATTCTTCCGGCTTCAAATGCTTCGAACTGGTCGTCAACGCAGAACTCGCGGCGAAGGGCCGTTCTGTCGCGCCCCGAGGCAGATGCCCAGTTCTCAATCGCCAAGTCAAAGGAGAACTCGACCAGCACCCCGCCTATGTCGCAGAGCAAAACCCGTTTGGACTCGGACGAGCGCACTCCTCACTGTCGCGTTTCAGGGCCGATTCAGCAAACGTGAAGTTGCTCCAGGATTGCGCGGAGTGGCAATGGAGGGTCCCCGGGCTAGCCATGACCCCTCCGCCGACGAGACACCGGCCAAAGCCGACCGCTGCTGGTTCCGCGCCTACCGTCTCACCATGGCTATATCGGACTACGTGCGGCTACTCCGGGATCTGATTGGGAAACAATTGCTGCTGCTGCCGTCCGTGAGCGTGCTCGTCCAAGACGATGACGATCGCCTCCTGCTCGTCCGGCACGCGGACTCCGGCCTTTGGGGACTTGTCGGCGGTGCCGTCGAAGTCGATGAGCGGCCCGACGAGGCCGCGATTCGCGAGACCGAAGAGGAGACGGGGTTGGAGGTGGAGGTCACCCGCCTGGTAGCCGCACTCGGGGGCCCAGGGTTCAGGGTCACCTACCCCAATGGAGACGAGACGGCATACGTCACCATCATCTACGAAGCTCGACGGGTCGGAGGTGTGGAACGAACAGACGGAGACGAGGTGCTCGAACTCGGGTGGTTCAGCCGCAACGATCTCTCGACCATCGAGCTCGGCGCGGTTGCCCTGGCGACTCTGCGCGAACTCGGCTGGCTCCTGGTGTGAGCAGTTCGAGACCAGAAGAGGTGGCCCGGTTGATCCAACGCTATGACACACGAACGGCGCTGAACGGGGCTTCACACGTCTGCGCCTGAGGTCACTCGGTCACATCCCCGCAGCCGGACTCGAAGGGCAGGTCAGAGAGGGGTCGGGCATCTCCGCCATCCCTCGGCACGTACGAGGACATGCCGCGGCAGGGGTCTCGCCAGGGCCCCGTTCGGTCTGGCGAACCGAGCCGATAAGTTCCACACGCCGGGTCACGTACAACCGCTCCACGTCAGTCACGAGTCGTGGGGGGACGTGGCCCGGACTTGGTCCTCCACCATCTGCCATACGCGCCGTGGCACGTGCGCTGAGCCCGCCCCATGGAAGCGGTGTTCGGCCCCGGTCGAGGCATCAGAGAGCGGTTCCCAGCGCCCCTTGTTGAGCCCGGGACAATTCGACCACAACGTCGAGGTCCAAACGGGCGTTGGGCGCACAAGGCCTGTTTGTCCGCATCGTTGTCGGGGCAGTGGCGAGCCACGAGGCCGCACAGAGACGCTGGAAGACAGCCGAACGGAAGGTGCATCATGGAGAACCGCCGCCGTGTACATCGTCAGCCAGCCGGTTGGGCTGCCTCGTATCGCCTCGTGGGTAACCCCGTTGGGGAATGGCGTGACTGTCGAGTCGTCGACATCTCGATGCTCGGAGTCGGGATCACGTTCGATCATCCGAACCCGGCCGAACTCTCCGGTCGCGTGATCTCCGTGAACCTCCCCGCAGACGGGAGCTGCGTGAACGTTCGACTCGAAGGCGAGATCAAGAATGCGGTGGCCACGATGAGCCGGGACCTCCGAGTCGGTATCGAATTCATCGGACTGTCCGAAACCGAGCAGGCGATCACGGCCGTGCTCAGCGTCATGAGCGATGTCCTGGTCAACGCCTAACTCGCTGCGTTTTCGCAGCGGAACGAAATAGCGTCTCCGCCGCTGAGCGGTGGCGCGACAGAAAGGGGGTGTTCATGGACTACCGCCGACGAGTAGAGCGCCAGCCGACAGCATGGGCCGGGTTCTGCCACATGGCTGGGGAATCCCCTTCGATGTGGCGCGATTGTGAAGTGATCGACATCTCCATGTTCGGTCTCGGAATCACGCTCATCCATCCGCAACCCTGGGATCTGGTGCATCGCCGCATCCTCGTTGACGTCTCCGCTATCGGCGATGCCGTCAACATCCGGCTCGAGGGCGAAATCAGGGACGCAGCGTTCACGCTCGAAGGAGACATCAGAATAGGACTCGAGTTCACCGGGCTCTCCAAGACCGAGAAGGCGGTCGCCGCCATTCTCAGCGGGATCAAGACGATCGAGCCGAAGACCGCAGCACCGTGGGCGGTGCGCTGAAGCGCGAAGCAAACGGGATCGCGCTCGACGTCGCCCTACGTGGGATCCGACGGCAGCGAAAACTTCTGGAAGAACTGCCACATCGTCTCGTCGGCGTTGACGAGGACGATGCCCCGTCCGACACCGGCCAGGATCCAGTTCTTCTTAGGGCCCATGTTCAGCGGGCTCCCCGGCCACACGTGTCCAGAACCGGTGAAACGCCAGAGGGCGACTTCGGCGCCGGACCGGCAGTGCGTGTAGGTGACCGGCGTCGCTGTTTCCCCGGCGGAGATCGAACCGACGGCGCCCGTGATGGTGGCGCCGGTGGTGGGCTTCTTGGCACATCCGTCCGCCTTGACCCACTGATCGATGCCCTGCATCACCGAGAGGCGGTCGATCGGGTTGGTGCTCGGTGTGCCGTCGAATTTCGCAATCGGATCGTTGACGCTGTGGAACTCCATCGTCGGCACGGCCCGGGTCGGATGAATGACCGGGATCTCGACCTGGCCCGACACCGACGAGATGGCGGCGACATGCCCGGAAGCTTCCGCCGCCATTGCGTAGGCCATCATCCCGCCATTCGAGATGCCCGTCATGTACACCCGTCGGAGATCGACCGGGGTCTTGGCCGCAATGTCGGCAATGACTTTGAGGAGGAACCCGACATCATTGATGTGCTTGGTGACGGGCAGCCCACAGCACATGCCGGCGTTCCAGCCGTACTGCGCGTTCTTTGCCACCGGATCGGGTGTGAGCACCTTGGAAATGCGGGTCCCGTCGGGGTACGCCGCCAGGTAGCCGTTCATGTCCGCATCGGGGTCCATGTCAGAGGTGATCTCTTCGAGCTGCGCATTCTGGGTGGCGCCGTGCAGATTGAGCACCAGGGGCAGCGGCTGCCCCGATGCGGCGGCTGGCGGGACGTGGAGCCGGTAGTCGCGCTGCATGCCATCGAACGTGAGCGTGAAGACGTACGACCCACTCTGAGGTGCCAAGACAGGATGTGCCGGCGTGGCGGTCGACGCCGAGGCTGCTCCTGCGCTGACGAGTGCCGTTCCGCTGAGGACGATAAAACCGATGACCGTACGCAGACGGCCCCGGATCGGCCTCCGGCGGCCCTGGGCTCTTGACGCGGGGCTGCGCAGCGGCCGGGGCCTTCCGGCATCACTCCTTCGCGTGCAGAGCAAGCGTTCGTTCATGCTTCAGCATGTCATGGTCCACCACGTTGCGCTCGACGCCTGTCGTCGCAGGACGACGCTGACCCGGCCACACCCGCCGGCTCACAGGACACCGGATGGGGATCGAATTTCGCGCAGGACTCCACGCCACTCGGAGCTGACGCACCGGCGGATCAGGCGGGCACGGCGACGGACGAGGTCGTGGTGGTGACCGTGTCGACATCGGCCGGCTCGTCGAGTTCGTCAGGGACGGCCCAGGCGAAGGAGTTCACGTACGCCCCGAGCAGCGCCCAGACCGTGACGTCGGTGTCCCCGACATCGAGGGCGCAGATCCCATCCGGCGCGTGACGATCCGGGGCGCCAACCTCACGAGCGGGGGAGTCCAACCGATGGTCGACTTCGGTACAGTCGCCAGTATCGGCTCCATGACCTACGGCGCGACCCAGATCACGGCCACGATCCCATCCGCCACCAACCCTGGGACCGTGTACATCACCGTCACGACGCCGGCAGGCACCAGCAAGGTGTCCGCGAACGACGACTACACCTACACGGGCGGCGGCACCGCGACGTCGCCTGCCATGACCAGCGCCAACCACACACGTTCGCAGCCGCCGCCGGGGTGTTCGACATCACGACGACCGGGACACCAGCAATCAGCTCGGTCACTGATAGTGCGTTCAGTGGTTGCATCCCGTCGACACTCCCCGCCAGCATCACGCTCGACTACACCGGGGGCACGACGGCCACTCTGGACGGGACGCCGCAGGCCGGTGATGGTGGAACGTTCACGGTCTGCCTCACCGCCGCCAACGGCGTGGGGCCCCGTGGCCACCCAGGTGTTCACCCTCACGGTGCATGCCCCGGCCGCCCCGCCGGCTCCCGCACCGACTCCTCCCTCGCCGGTCAACCCGCCTGCACCACAACACGGCTACTGGCTGGTGAGCTCGGATGGGGCATCTTCACCTTCGGCGCTGCCCAGTTCTACGGTTCGACCGGCTCGTTGCATCTGCAGCGGCCCGTCGTCGGCATCACGCCGGCCGAGAACCGCGGCGGGTACTGGCTGGTCGCCTCGGGCGGCGGCATTTTCGCCATCGGCAATGCCGGCTACTACGGATCCATTCCGGGGAGTGGCCTCAACCCCTCCGGCTCCGGCCTCTTCCACAGTTTGAATGCGCCCATCGTCGGCATGGTGCCCTCCAGCGACGGCAGTGGGTACTTCATGGTGGCCTCGGACGGGGGCGTCTTCGCGTTCGGTGACGCCCGCTTTGAGGGTTCGTGTCCGGGCATCGGCGGCTGCAGCGGGGCTGCGGTCTGCGTCGTGCCCGACGCCACCAGCAATGGCTATTGGGTGGTGACGAGCACGGGAGCGGTGTCGACGTTCGGCGACGGCATCAACGACGGGGCCCGGGACCGCGGAGCTCGACGATCACGTCGGCCGCG
>Ga0302325_10029264_pt1 | contig 11379 bp, 7 predicted proteins | sample Palsa_T0_2_FD_201948 | JGI IMG/M metagenome (GOLD analysis project Ga0302325, IMG submission 201948) | Peat permafrost microbial communities from Stordalen Mire near Abisko, Sweden - Palsa_T0_2 | ecosystem: Environmental > Terrestrial > Soil > Palsa > Peat permafrost | place: Sweden: Abisko... | reverse complement strand
GGTGTTCATCGCGGCGTTCCTGTGGGTGATCATCACGCCCTTCGGGCGCGCGGTCGTGCCGCTGGTGTAGTTGATCGAGAGCAGGTCCCGCTCGCCGATCTCGGGCCGGGTGAAGTCCGGGCCGCCCGCGGCGATGGCCGCCTCGTAGTCGACCCAGTCGTCCCCTGTGCCTTCGAAGGCCACGAAATGCTTCACGTCCGGCATCTGGTCGCGGACGCCGTCCACGGCCGCGAGGTACTCGCGGTCCGCGCAGACCACCGTGGCTCCCGAGTGGTTCACGATGTAGACGAAGTCTTCCGGGGTCAGCCGGTAGTTGATCGGCACCAGAACGGCTCCGAGCTGCGGTACCGCGTAGAACGCCTCGAGCTGCGCGTGCGTGTTCGGTGCGATCGTGGCGACCCGGTCACCTTGCCTTACCCCCAGCCCCTGCAGCGCCGAAGACCAGCGGTCGCAGCGGTCGAAGAACTGCGCGTAAGTCAGGCGGAGGGCGCCGTCGGCGACCGCCTCACGGTCACCATGCAGCCGACGGGTCCGACGGGCGAAGTCAAGCGGCGAAAGAGGTGTTTCCATACCCCAATTGTGTCAGGCTGCCGCGATTCTGGCAGCGCCGAAGTCCCGGTCAGCCGCCGACCACGCACGGTGAGCTCCCGGGCGAATGACGCCCGCAGACACCGGCCGGGTTCGGGAAGATGCCGATCGAGGGGAGCGCGGCGCCTGGGAAGTTGAACAGGGTGAGGTTCGTGTTCGGCGAGCCGACGCCGGCCCCCGGCTCCCGGCTCCCGGCTCCCACGGGACGCCGGAAATACAGTCGGGCGCCAAGTCGACAACTCTGCCCGTGTTCGGACAAGCGGAATCGAGTGCTTTCCTGCCAGGAACCCGCGGCACCCGCGCCGTGACGCTGAGCGATCGAATGAGAGGGAGATCACAAACAGTTACCAGGCCGTGATAGCGCCCTGATCTGCGCTGGCTACATAAAGTGCCAATTAGCTGTGACCACAGTCACAGCCAATGCGGTCAGCCTCCCGGCGGGTTTCTCGTCCAAGTGCTGAGCGGCAGGGGGATATTTCTGGCATTCTGAGCGCCAGCGGGCACGGCCGAACGAAAGGATTGCCTTGTCGCAACACCGCACTGGGGCACGTAGCAGTCGGCGTAAACGGGGCTTGTTCCGACGTTTTGGCATTGTCTTCCCGGCCGCCGTGATCGCGGCCGTCGTGGTTATCGGGGTCGCGGTCGGCGCGGTGGCTTTCGCGCCCGGATCTGGCGCCTTCAGCGCCGCTGAGGCCATTGAGGCGGTGCCCGGCAGCCACACCATGGCCCTGCTCGAGACCGAGCGCGAGCAACTGATCGCGATGACCGCCGCGGCCCGCACGCTGACCGTGGTGGCCAAGCCCAAGCTGGCCTCGCCGGCCCAGGTCGCGGCGGCCAGCACGAGCACCGGCAGCGGCACGGGCACCGGAACGGGGGGTGGCGGCGGAGTCATCTTCGTCACGTCCGCCCCACCTGACCCGGGCACCGCACAGTCCATCGCCTACAACATGATGGCCAGCTTCGGCTTCAGCCCGCAGACCTACTTCGGCTGCCTGAAGGACATCTGGAACCGGGAAAGCGGCTGGGTCTACGACGCGGAGAACGCCAGCGGCGCGTACGGCATCCCGCAGGCGCTGCCGGGCAGCAAGATGGCCAGCGCCGGAGCGGACTGGCAGACGAACCCGGCCACCCAGATCAAGTGGGGTCTTGGCTACATCAAGGACATCTACGGAAATCCGTGCAGTGCCTGGGCCTTTGAGCTAGCCAACGGCTACTACTGACCGAAAATCGCCCACACCATATGCAGCTCCTTGTGACAGGTTTAATACATCGCGTTAGCGAGCATTAACCGCCTGTTGACCTGAACCGGCCGACAGGTGACGCAATGACAGGGGTTAAAACGCCCGATGTCATGCTTCATGAGAAGTTTTGACGCATGTGTGAGTCTCCTCATAGAGATCGGCGATCATTGTTCGTTCAACGGTAAACCCGTAGGTAAACGGACATTGTCCGCGTCCGCGACATGCAGATTACGGACGGTAGTGACCTAGCTCATACCAATTTCGGTCACTGAGCGCATTGTTGTCAGGCATGGTAGATATCCGACAGCACCCCGTTCGTGGGATGGCAACCTAGAGTTAGCCCGGCGCCCTGACCCGCGCCACGTCCCCCGGGCAGATGCCTGCCGCCGTCGTGGTGGCAGTTGCGATCAAGGGTGAAACAGATCGCGTGACGCGAGCCACCGAAAGGCCCCTTTGTCACGGCATCGGAAAACTCAATCCACTCGAACCAAGGCCATCCTCGTAGCGGCCGGTGCGCTCTCCCTCGCCACCGTCGCCGGGGCGACGGCCACGACCGCATGGACATCGGGCTCCGCCGGACACTTCAGCCCGTCCGGGTCCGCAGCCGCCACCGGACTTATCGTCAGCCCTGTCCCTAGCGTCAACGGGGTGCTCCAGCTGACCGGCTCCGATCAGCTGACCTCGCCGCAGGCCACCGCCGCCTACCAGGTGACCAGCGTCACCTTCGCGCAGCGGGCGTCCGAGGTCCGCGCCAGGCAAACCCAGTACGCGGTCGCGCAATGGACAGCGGCACAAAAGCGGGCCGCCAGACATGCCGCCGCGGCCCGAGCCGCTGCCTCAGCCGCGGCCGCTGCCTCAGCCGCGGCCGCTGCCTCAGCCGCGGCCGCTGCCTCAGCCGCCGTGGTAGCCGCGGCTTCAACGGTGCCCACGGCCACCGCCGTCGCCGTCGCCACCGCCACCGCCACCGCCACCGCCAGTCACTCTCCGGCCCCGTCCGCCTCACCGCAGCCGACGGCGACCGCGACCGCGCCGGCCCACTCCGGCTCGCCGCAGCAGATCGCCGAGGCGATGCTCGGTTCGTTCGGCTGGTCATCCGGCCAGTTCGCCTGCCTAGATCCGTTGTGGACCCAGGAAAGCGGCTGGAGCGTGACCGCCGAGAACCCCTCAGGCGCCTACGGCATCCCGCAGGCGCTGCCCGGGGCGAAGATGGCCAGCGCCGGACCGGACTGGCAGACGAGTGCGGCGACGCAGATCAAGTGGGGCCTGGGGTACATCAAAGACACCTACGGGTCCCCGTGCGCGGCCTGGGCTCACGAACAGGCCACCGGCTGGTACTAGCCGCGAGAGGGCGATCGTTGATCGCTACCTCCCCTCCGCGGGTGGTAGCGATCCACGATCATCGAGCGACGGCCACCCGGGCGGACGCCAGCAGCCCGGCGGACCCGGCTACGGCACCGGGTGGGCGGGCTACGGCATCGGGTTGAAGGTCTCCATCTCCCGGTCGAAGGCCGCCTGCATCTGGCTCCACTCACTGGCCGGTGCGGTCATGTACAGCGCGTAGGACTGCGGGCCCGCCGATGTCTGCGCGACGTACAGCAGGTCGATAGCCTCCTGCTGGACGCCCGCGTCATCCCAGGTGAACTTCCACCAGGCGCCCGGCTGTCCGCGGATCGTCAGCCGGGTCAGCCCGCGCTGCTTGTAACCGGGGAAGCGGGGCAGGGACTGATTCCTGATGTACGTCGCTTCCTTCAGCATGTCGCTCATGTAGGTATGCGGCGTCAGGTCCACGAGCAGGTTCACGTTCGCCAGCGTGGGGTCCCGCAGATAGGTTTGGTAGCCGCTTGTGGATGCCTTCCAGCTGGTCGGCGCGGCCAGGCTAAAGCCGGCCGTCTCGTTGGCCGCGGCCGGCTGGGAGTAGGTCGAGTAACCGGCCGGAAGCGCTCCCGTGGACTGCTTGTCGATCGCTTCGATGATCGGCAAGCCGGTCGTCGTCGACGTCGACGATGCGGACCCCGGTGACGATGATGAGGACGAGCCCGTACCGTGCGCCGCGGCGGTGTCGTTGTGATGGATCAGCAGGACGACGGCGGCGCCCGCGCCCGCGCCGATCACGGCCAGCACCACCAGCGCGATCTTCCACCACAGGCCGGACCGTTCGCGCCGGCCCGACGCGCGGCCCTGCTGGGCGCCCGACCAGGGCACGGGACCCGCACCGGGCGGGGACGCGGAGCCAGGGTAAGACGCCGAGCCGGCCTGGGCCGCGGAGCCAGGCTCGGGCCCGGGACCGTAACCGAGCGGGGCCGGATACCCGGAGCCAGACCACGACGCCGAACCGGAGCCAGGCGCTGAGCCAGGCGCTGAGCCGGAGCCAGGTGCCGAGCCGGACCACGGTGCCGAGCCGGAGCCGGGCGGGGCCGCCGGGCCGGAGCGGGGCGAAGGGTCGTACCAGGACGAGAAATCCGGCGCCGGCGCCTCGGGCCGGGCCGAGGACGACCCGTACCGCGCCGCGTCGCCCTGGGCCGGTGCCGACTCGGTCGGCGCGGTCGGGGCGGAGGCCTGCTGGCCACCGCGCGGATCCGTGCTGGCCGGCCCCAGTCCGGACGGCTCCCGCGAGATCGTCTGCTCAGCTGAGGCGACATCCATGACGGTCTCGTTCGGCTGGGGCACCCCAGACGACCCCGCCGACGCCGGAACCGCGCCAGGTTGGCCTGCACCGAGCCAACCCGCGCCAGGTTGGCCTGCACCGGGTTGGCCTGCGCTGGGCCAGGCCGCACCGGGCCGGCCCGCACCGGGTGGTGACGCGGACAGGGCGGTCGGCGCGTACCCGGTCGGCGCGCCGCCGGTCCGGTCGGCCAACTGCGGCAGCACGTCGGTGATCATCCGCGCGGCCTGGCCGGCGTCCGGCCGGTCACCGGGCTCGCGGCGCAGCAGCGCGGCGATCACCGGTCCCAGCGCGCCCGCGTCCGCCGCCCCGGGGGCGTCTTCGTTGATGATGGCGGACATCGTGGTGAGCGCCCCGCCGCGCTTCTCGTACGGGCCGTGCCCTTCGACGGCCGCGAACAGGGTCGCGCCGAGTGACCACAGATCGGACGCGGGGGAGGCGTCTTCGCCGCGGATCCGCTCGGGTGCGGTGAACCCGGGCGAGCCCATCACCATGCCGGTCTGGGTCAGCTTGGGGTCGTCCTGGAAGGTGGCGATGCCGAAGTCGGTCAGCACGGCCCGGTCGTCCGGGCCGATCAGGACGTTGCTCGGCTTGACGTCCCGGTGCATCACCCCGGCGGCGTGCGCGACGGTCAGCGCGGAGAGCAGTTGACGGCCGATCTCGGCCACCCGCCGCGGCGCCAGCGGACCCGACGTCGCGAGCACCTGGTCCAGGGACTGCGCGTTGATCAGCTGCATGACGATCCAGGGGCGGCCCTCGTCCTCGGCGACGTCGTAGACGGTCACCACCGCCGGGTGGTTGAGCCTGGCCGCGGTCTTGGCCTCGCGCAGCGTCCGCTGGTACGCGTGCGCCCGCTCGACGTCGGTGAGGGTGTCGGCTATCTGGACTTCCTTGACCGCGACGTCGCGGTCAAGAAGCTGATCGCGGGCACGCCACACCACCCCCATGGCACCGCGGCCGATGGGGGCCTGCAGACGGTATCGCCCGGCGATAACGCGCCCGGTGTCCGCCAAAGGGTGCATAGGCGGACCATACACGGTGTTCGCTGAAAGGTCTCTGGCAGACGCCTAAGCATTGATTAAGTGTCACCAGACTGTGCTCTGTGATTCCCCCTCGCCCTGTTTCCCGCTCGCTCGCTCTGTTTCCCGCTCGCTCGCTCTGTCCCGCTCGCTCGCCTGCGGGCCCCACTCACCTCCCCATCCCCCTTCACCGCGCCACCCTCTCTCGTCGCTCGTTCCTCAGTCCAGGCGACGCCGCGGCCCTTCGGCTCACTCGCTTCGGTCACCCGGCGGCACAGGCCCCGGCACCACCGCTTGCAGCGGCCGGGCGCAGCCGAGGAGGTCGTGCCCGACCACCCTGCCCGGCCGCCTCGCAGCGGCCTGCCGCGCAGGCCGGTGACCGACCGCGACTGCCCGCAAGGAACTCAGCCCGCTTAACAGTCACTTCGCAGCCCATGCGGCTAATCCTTTACTTGAGGCAACTTTATGACTATTGACCCTCACTTATCCGTAGTGTACGCTCTTGCAAAGTTAGCTCACATTCATAACTTAGTCACCTTCTCTCTGCCGGGGGCTAATAGCAGTGACTGAGAATAAATCAGCTTTGGCTGCGCAGGATGTGGCGTTGATGTCCGCCGCCGCTGAAATGGATCTTCATCCGCCCGGCGAGCCTGTTTTCGTGCTCTGCGGGGGGCGGTCCGGTTCGACTTTGCTGCGATTCTTGCTGGACTCGCACCCGGACCTGGCGTGCCCGCCGGAGACTAACTTGCCCGGAATGGCCGGCCAGCTGGCGACCGTCTGGTCGCTGATCGCAGGCGCACCATTGTCGCAGGAGCGCGATGACGAACCGCCGGTGATCCCTGATGAGGCGATTCTGGGCGTGCGCGCCACTCTGGACACTATGACCGGCTCGTACCTGGCCCGGCGCGGGAAGAAGCGATACTGCGATAAGAGTCTGGGTACCGCGCGATATGCGGAACTGTTGCTGCGTATATATCCAGGCGCGAAGTTCCTTTGCGTATACCGGCATCCGATGGACGTCATCGCTTCTGGCCTCGAGGCGTGCCCATGGGGGTTGCGCGGATACGGGTTCGACGCGTATATCGCCGCAACGCCGGGCAACGCGGTATGGGCACTGGCCCGGTTCTGGGTGGACACCGTGCTCGCCATTCTGGCGGCGGAGGAGCGGTTCGGAGAATCCTGTCACCGGGTGCGGTACGAGGATATGGTGGCCGACCCGGAAGGCGTGGCCGATGAGATCTTCCGGTTCCTCGGCGTCCCGCCCGCTCCGGGGGTATCCGCCCGCTGTTTCGCGCCTGAGCGCGAACGGTTTGGTCCGGCGGACTACAAGATCTGGCACACGACTAAGGTCAACGGCGAGTCCGTCGGCCGGGGTTGGCCGGTGCCGGCCGGCATGATCCCCCCGCAGGTCACCCAGCAGATAAACGAGCTGGCCGAAAAGCTCGGCTACGTGCCAGTCGACGAAGCGTGGGGAACCGCGGCGGTGCCCCCCGACATGCGGGCGGTCCGCAGCGTCGACCCGGTGCCAGGACCGCGGCCGCCCCTGCCGCGGGCCACGCCGGTCGGCGATCACCTCAGAGCGGCGTTGTCCCAGGTAGACCAGCAGTTCACGTCCCGCTGGGGGCTATGCACGACCGAATCGTTCACGGTCGCCGCGCTCCCGGTGGCCGGGTCGGGCGCCGGCGAGCCGGCCCAGTGGCGGGTGGATCTGGCCACCGGTAGCCTCACCCAGCTGGCCCGTGCCGACGATGACGAAACCAGCTGGGACATTGTCGGCTCCACGGACGCGTGGCTGGCCGTGCTCGACGGTCGCACCAACCTCGGCGTCGCGATACGCCGCTGCGAGCTGCGTTACTGCGACGCCAACGAAGCCGGGCCAGTGGCGGCGGACACTCGGATCGCCATGCTCTCCGACCTGATCAGCCTGGGATCAGCGCGGCGCCGGGACGCGCCGGTCGGCGAGGAACCGTCGTTCGAGCCCGCCTCCTGACCGAAGCGAGGATCTGGTGGTGCGAGCTAACCGTCAGTTTGCGGCCGGCGGGTCGGCGGATCCCGGTTCCGCGCCGGGGCCGCGCGAGGACGGGATCTGGGCGCGGTCACCCGTCATTGTCCTCGGCTACCCCTACTGCGGTGCCGCCCGCCTGCGGCAGTTGCTGTCCGGCCACACCGCCCTGGCCTGCACCTCGGGTACCGGCCTGCTGCCGTTGTGTGAGGTCGCGGCCGCGACCTGGCGGCAGGTCGAGGGCCGCCAGGGAGCGCTGTCACCGCTGGCGGCCGCCTCCATCCGGGCCCTGACCGGCAGCCTCATCACCACTGCGCTGGCGGGCACGGGAAAGCTGCGCTGGTGTGAGGTCGCCTTCGCGCGGCCCAGCTCTGCGGAGGTATTCCTGCAGGTCTACCCGTCAGCCAGGTTCATCTGCATGCACCGGCAGTGGCTTGACGTCGTCCGGGAGGCCATCCAGGCGAACCCCTGGGGCCTAGCGGACTCGCCGTTCCAGTCGTTTGCTTACGGCTATCCGGGCAACAGCGTCGCGGCCGTGGCCGCCCACTGGGCGGCCAGCACCGAGCCGCTGCTGGAATTCGAGCGGGCCCATCTCCGGGCCTGCTACCGGGTCAGGCACGACGACCTGGTAAGCCGCCCCGCTCAGGTATTGGACGAGGTATGCGCCTTCCTCGCGCTGGATCGGCCGGAGCAGGCCACTGCGCCTTGGTCAGACGACGCCGCGTCGCCCGTCGCCGTGGAAACCGAGGCCTCCCCGGCCGGGCCTATTCCCCTCGAGCGGATACCGCCACCGCTTATGTCGGTGCTGGACCGCCTGATGGCCGCGATCGGCTACCCGCCATCCGACGGGTCCCGGTCGCCCGACGTTTCCTCACCCCGCCTCCAGGCGCCGTCAGGCACATGACCAGACATACCGTTGGGCCAGGCGAGCTAAGCATCGGCTCGCTCATCAAGCAGCAACGCACGGCCCGCAACCTGACCCAGTATCAGCTGGCTCAGTCAGCCGGGGTGAGTATCGGCACCTTGCGCGATGTCGAGCAGGGCCGCACGCTGTCCCCGCGATGGGAACTGCTGAGAAACATTTCCGCTGTACTGGGGTTCGATGAGGCGCAGCTTATGAACGCCGCCCCGCGAGACAGTTCCCGGCCGGCCCCGGTGGCGGCTGAGCCGCATCTCCGCTCTCCGGTCGCCCGGGGTGCGTGCGTCTATGTCCTCGGTCCGATGATGTTCCAGCGTGACGGGGCCAGGATCAGCCTGGGCTCGATTCGGCAGCGTGGCGTGCTGGGGCTACTCGCCGCGGAACGCGGCTCCGACGTGCCGCAGGCCGCCCTCGTTGACGCGTTGTGGGGAGAGCGGGCGCCCAAGAGCGCTCGTGCCATGGTGCAGCGCTACGTCTGGCAGCTGCGGAAGCTGCTTGGCGCGGACGACGTAGCCGCCGCATCGAGCGGGCTGAGCATCACCGGGAAAACCAGCTACCGCCTCGAGGCGACCTGCGATCAACTGGACCTGCTGGCTTTCGAGCAGCTCGCGCGCTCCGCCTCGGCGCACGACGAAGGTGATCCGCTGAGCGCCTGTGAGCTTTACGAAAGGGCGCTCGCGCTCTGGCGAGGTGAGGTCCTGGCCGACATCGACCTGCTCCACCATCACCCCGTGGTCGTTGAACTGCGCGCCGCGTACGCGGACACGGTGCTGCGCTATGCGGAGCTCGCCACGCGGCTCGGCAGGCCTTCACAAGCGCTGCCGTACCTGCGGAGATTGTGCAGCAGAGATCGCTTTAACGAGCACGCGCACGCTCGCCTCATGACCGCGCTGGCCGCTATCGGCCAGCAGGCCGCCGCGCTACGGGTTTACAGCGATCTGCGATGCCTCTTGCGTAGCGAGCTAGGAATGGACCCGAGTCCGCTCATGGCGGCCGCGCAGGCCAGCGTGCTCCGCCAGGGCACTGACACCTGACAGCACGTGAGCGTTCAGGTTATGCGGCCACCGATGAGAGCGCCGTGCGAAGATATCAGCACGCCGATCTGGTTGCTATAGGTGGATGTCACGGACACCTCAACATAGTTCGCGCCGCCATCGGCGAACGCCGGGAACTCTTTCCTGAAGGTGTGCTGAGTTGAGATCGTACTGTTCTTATTTCCGCATATCCGGTTCGTGTAGGTGGATGTGCCGCCCTTGTATTTCACATGGAAGGTCATGTTAACGCAGTTCTTGTTCAGGAAATGCCTGTTGGCGTACAGGGTTCCGACGCATACATCTTTCGCCACGAGGATCTCCTCGTAGCCGGTGAACTTGGTGATAAGGCTCCCCGTGGAACTGGCGGCAAATGGCACGCTGGCCACGCACGACGTGAGATCGGGTGTCACCCCGGTATGGTCAAGCACGACGCTCTTGGTCTTCGCCTTAGCGGCGCCCGAGACCGTAGCGGCGTGCGCGGCGACAGGCAGGGTGCCCATGGCCGCCGGGGCCAGCGCGGCCGCGCCAATGGCGTAGCGTACTCGTTTCATGTACTCCTCCTCGGAATGCCTTAACGACAGTGTGCGCGGCCGCGCGGCGAGGTCGCTATCCACCCGATGGCGAGCAGGCCTGAGGTATTTTCCCTGCTGGCCGGATTAGCGCCGGATGGGACTGCGCCTCCCGGGCTGTCTCGGGTGCGGGAATTCCCGTAGTCGTGCTAGCCCGCTCGGCCGCCCTCAGCCATCGCGAGCACGTCCGGGATCGAGGCCCATCGAGTCGTGCTCAACCCGAGTCTTCACGGGTGCGCCCCGATGCTCAGCACCGGGCCGGAGGGGTCGGTGAAGAAGTCGTTGCCCTTGTCGTCGACGACGATGAACGCGGGAAAGTCGCGGACCTCGATCTGCCACACCGCTTCCATGCCCAGCTCCTCGTACTCGAGCACGGAAACCCGGGTGATGCAGTCCTGGGCCAGCCGGGCGGCCGCGCCGCCGATGGAGCCGAGGTAGAACCCGCCGTACTTCTTGCAGGCCGCGGTCACGGCGGCCGACCGGTTCCCCTTGGCCAGCATGACCAGCGACCCGCCCGCGGCCTGGAACCGGTCCACGTACGAATCCATCCGGCCCGCCGTCGTCGGCCCGAACGACCCGGACGGGTAGCCTTCCGGCGTCTTGGCCGGCCCGGCGTAGTAGACGGGATGGTCGCGCAAGTAGGAAGGCATGGGCTCGCCCGCGTCCAGCCGCTCGGCGATCTTGGCGTGCGCGATGTCCCGGGCGACGACGAGCGGACCGGTCAGCGACACCCGGGTGCGGACCGGGTAGCCGGAAAGCTCGGCGCGGATCTCGGCCATCGGCCGGGTCAGGTCGATGGCCACCACCTCGCCCTCGTCTTCCATCCCCGACGGGTCCGGCAGGTACTGCGCCGGATCGGTCTCCAGCTGCTCGAGGAACACCCCGTCGGCGGTGATCTTGCCCAGCGCCTGCCGGTCCGCCGAACACGACACCGCGATCGCGACCGGGCAGGACGCCCCGTGCCTGGGCAGCCGGATCACCCGCACGTCGTGGCAGAAGTACTTGCCGCCGAACTGCGCGCCGATGCCGATCCGCCGGGTGATGCCGAGCACCTGCTCCTCGAGCTCGCGATCCCGGAACCCTTGCCCGCCCGCCGAGCCGGCTCCCGGCAGCCCGTCCAGGTACTTCGCCGACGCGTACTTGGCCGTCTTCAGCGCGAACTCCGCGCTGGTCCCCCCGACCACGATGGCCAGATGGTACGGCGGGCAGGCGGCGGTGCCCAGGGACCGGATCTTCTCCTCCAGGAAGGTCATCATCCGGGCCGGGTTCAGCACCGCCTTGGTCTCCTGGTACAGGAACGACTTGTTGGCCGAGCCGCCGCCCTTGGCCATGAACAGGAACTTGT
>Ga0302325_10029263_pt1 | contig 11379 bp, 8 predicted proteins | sample Palsa_T0_2_FD_201948 | JGI IMG/M metagenome (GOLD analysis project Ga0302325, IMG submission 201948) | Peat permafrost microbial communities from Stordalen Mire near Abisko, Sweden - Palsa_T0_2 | ecosystem: Environmental > Terrestrial > Soil > Palsa > Peat permafrost | place: Sweden: Abisko... | reverse complement strand
ATCGACCTCGACCGTGACCAGCCGCTCGATCTCGAGGCGACGCGACTCGAGGCCCCCGGCGTCGAGGAGGGCCGCCGTGCGTATCAGCGGGTCATTTCCCTGCCATCTGGCCACTTCTTCCGCGTCCCTGTATCGCTCCGGATCGCCTTCGTAGTGCCCGTGCCACCGATAGGTGTCGGCTTCGATCATCTCTGGCCCCGATCCAGACCGCATCCGAGCCACCGCCTGTTCGACTAGATCGACGACTGCCACCACATCGTTGCCATCGACGGCGTGACCCGGGATGCCATAGGCCTTCGCTCGCTGGGCTGGTGGAACCGGATGCTGCGCATCAGAGCGGGAGAACTCCGCGTAGTGATTGTTCTCGCATACGAACAGGACCGGCAGCTTCCACACGGCGGCAAGGTTGACTGCTTCATGAAACGCTCCCTGGGCCACGGCGCCGTCGCCGAAGAATGCCACCACCACGTCGTCTCGGTCCTGCTGGCGGAGGGCGGCGGCGGCGCCGACCGCGATGGGCAAGCCGGCGCCGACGATCCCGTTGGCGCCGAGAACACCAAGTTCGTACTCGGCGATGTGCATCGACCCGCCCCGGCCGACGCAGGTGCCGGTGACCCGGCCCATCAGCTCGGCGAACATCCCGTACATGTCTGCGCCCTTGGCCAGGCAATGTCCATGCCCTCGATGGGTCGTGACAATGAGGTCGGTGGGACGTAGGGGCCAGGTGGCGCCGACGGAGGTTGCTTCTTGGCCGATCGAGACGTGGACGAAGCCGGGGATCTCGCTGTCGCGATACAGCCGTGATGTGGCTTCCTCGAATCGACGGACGCGGTTCATGCGACGATGAAGCTCGAGCAGATCGTCCGGCTTTAGCTCGATCGTTTCCTGGGCTGGCTGCACCAGCCGTTGACTGTATCATCATCTATGACTACAGTGCGACTGAAAGGCAGCGGCTTGCTGCCCAGAAGTGACGAGAAGTGAGGAGCGTGCGGCCGAGTGGTGACCACCCAAGAGCATGAGTACCTCCTAGGCATCGATGTGGGGGGTACGCATACCGACTTGTGCATTGCCGCCGGGTCAACGTTGCACCGAAGCAAGGCCCTCACGACCCATAACGACTACAGCGAAGGGATCCTGGAGGCGATCGCGGTCGCGGCCAAATCGCTCGGCCTCTCCGTCGGCGAGCTGGTGTCGCGCTCGACGGCGATGGTCAACGGCACGACGATCGTGACCAATGCCATCACCGAGGTTCGGGGTGCCCGGGTAGGTGTGCTTGTGAACGCCGGCTTCCCCGACACCTTCCGACTAGTGGCGGGGGCTCGTCGCAACATCTACGACGACCACGCCCAGGTGGACCCGCCAGAGATCGTTCCCAAGGATTGCGTCGAGGAGATCGAAGAGCGGGTGGGCCGCGACGGTAGCGTCCTGGTGCCGATGGACGAAGCAGCCGTCCGGCAAGCCGTTCGTAATCTGAAGGCCAAAGGGGTGGCCACGATCGCAGTCTGCTTCCTCTGGTCGTTCAAACACCCTGCCCACGAGCTGCGGGCCCGCGAGATCATCCACGCCGAGTGGCCTGAGGTCTTCGTGACCCTTTCGAGTGAGATCCATCCTGTCATCCGTGAGTACGAGCGCTTCTTGACCGCGGTCTTCAATTGCTTCTGTCAACCGGCCGCTGTTCGTCTACTCGATACCCTGGGCCAGCGCTTGGAGAGCCACGGCTTCCGGGGCAACTTCACGTTCTTCTCCGGAGCCGGCGGCGCGATCAGCGCCGAGCTCGCCAAGAGGTTCCCGATCCTGCTTCTCGCGTCTGGCCCGGCGGGTGGCGTGATCGGCGCGACCCAGATTGCCGAACTTCTCGGAGAGAGCAACGTGATGACCGGCGACATGGGTGGCACGAGCTTCGACGCCTCACTGGTCGAGGGAGCCAGGCCGGCGGTGGCGGCTAGCGTGAAGATCGACGAGTTTGATACCGGTATCAGCCTGATCGATGTCATCTCAGTCGGTGCCGGTGGTGGCAGTATCGCCTGGATCGACGACCGAGGCGTCCCGCAGGTCGGACCGAAGAGTGCGGGGTCGTCGCCAGGCCCAGCTTGTTACGGTCGCGGTGGGATCGAGCCGACCGTCACTGACGCGTCGGTCGTTCTCGGTTACCTCGACCCGGGCGGCTATCTTGACGGGCGGGTGCAACTGGATCGCGTCGCAGCCGAAACCGCGCTTGTCGATCGATTTGGGGCGCGATACGGGTGGACGGCACAGCAGGCGGCCGAGGGGATCGCCGAGCTCACGTCCACGAACATGGCACACGCCCTAAGACAGGTGAGCGTCGAGCGGGGACACGATCCCCGCCACTTCCTGATGCTGGCATACGGTGGCACACTGCCGATGTTCGTGACGCGCATCTGTTCCAAACTTGGCATGACGCGCGTGGTCGTGCCGTACAACAGTTCCGTGTTCTCGGCATTCGGCGTCCTCACAGCCGATTACGTGAGGCGCTACAGCCAGACGGTGGAATGGGATCTGGCGGACGCGGGGGATTACGTCCGGGTCAACGAGCGTCGCCAGGCAATGCTCGATCGGGCCACCGCTGAGGCCGCCATCGACGGATTCGGGCCCGAGGAGTGCCGGCTGGAGTGGATCGGCGAGTTCCGCTTCCAGGGGCAGGTCTATGAGGTGCCGATGCCCCTACCCGATCGCCCTCTCAGCGAGGCCGACGGCGTCGACTTCGCCGCCGAGTTTCCCTCCCACTACGAGCGGATATACGGCAAGGGAACGGCATGGAAGGACTCGAAGGTGTTCCTCTTGACCTTGAGCCTCATTGCCAATGCGCCCCGCCCGAAGCCGACCATGACGAGATTGCTCGAGGAGCCGTCCGATGCGTCGGCAGCCGTCGTCGGCTCACGTTCGATGTACTCGGCGTCACTCGGCGCCTACGAGGACGTCCCGGTGTACCTAGAGGATCATTTCAAGCCGGGCATGCGCGCCGACGGTCCGGGGATTGTCGACCAACGCGACACGACCATCGTCGTCCCGAAAGGTTGGGTCGTATCCCGGGACGGCTATCACAACTTTGTTTTGACCATGAGCGAATGCGAGGCGGTCCTGTGACCAGCGCAATCATCAGCCAAGAGCCTGCTCCACTGACGTCGGCTGGCTTTGACGTGATTCGGGCGGAGGTGTTCCGCAAGGGCGTCGAGGCGATCACCGAGGAGATGACGGTGACGCTGATTCGCACCTCGGGCTCACCCGTTGTCACGGAAGGGAAGGACTTCTCGACGAGCGTGCTCGACACCAAGGCCGAGCAGATCGGCTTCTCGGGCTACGTCGCCTTCCACATCTCGACCTCCTTCTTGGCGGTGGCTGCTGTCCTGCGGAATTACGCGATGGACGACATCAAGCCGGGCGATGGTTTCCTAGTTAATGACCCACACACCGCCGGCGCCATCCACCAGGGCGACTGCGCCATCGTGATGCCCTATTACTACGGAGACAACTTCATCGGTTGGGGTCACATCGACGAGCACGTGCTCGACATAGGCGGGTCTGCAGTGTCGGGGTTCGCTCCCGACGCACGCGACTGCTTCTCCGAAGCGCTCCGTTTTCCCGGTGTCCGCATCGTCCGCGACGGCCTTATCGACCCCAACTGGCAGCTATTCCTCGAAACCAACGTCCGTGTTCCAGGCCCGGTTCTCAATGACCTTCGGAGCATGATCGCGGCTCACTACACGGGTCAGGAGCGCTTGGCTCGGTTGATCGACGAGTTCGGGCTCGAGGAGTTCCAGCACTACTCTGAGATCAACAAGAAGCTCTCCGAGGACATGGTCCGGGGGAAGATCTCCCGCCTGCCCGACGGCGAGTACTGGAGCCAAGACTTCGTCGAGTACGACGGCCACGGCGTGGCAGAGCTGTACCCCCTCGAGTGCCACTTGGTGATAGACGGCGATGAGGCGACGTTCCACTTCTCGGGGCATCCACAGGTCGACGCCTTCATCAACGCAACCCCAGGTGTGATGCTGGGCCAGTCCATGACGACACTGCTCGTCCAGCTGATCTACGACGTTCCGGTCAACGCCGGCGTTTGGCGGCCATTCAAGTGGGACTTCGGTCAGCTTGGCAGTATCGTCAACGCGGTACCGCCCGCCCCCACCACCCAGGGCCACATGGAGGTGGGGAGCAGGATCAACAAGCTCGTCAGTGATGTCCTGTCGCAGGCCGTCGGGCTCTCCGACGATCCAGTGCTCAGGGGTCGCGTGGCCGGGCAGCCAGGCAATGGGACCCCCTCGACCACTCTGACGGGCATCGACCGGCGGATCGGAAAGCCGACGATTGTCTTCCCGATGTCACCGCCGCACTGTATGGGCGGAGGCGCGCAGTCCGTTCACGACGGCCTCGACACCTATGGGCAGCAGTGTGGCCTGGGTAATGGGGTGCCGGCTATCGAGATCGAGGAAAGCACCGGCCCGATGATGGTGCTCTGGCGGAAGATCCGGCCGAACAGCGGAGGCGCGGGGATATTCCGGGGTGGGCAGGGCTCTTCGATGGGGATGGCCATCCGGGGCTCCGACGAGATGCGCGGCCCCGCTTTTTGCTCGGTCGCAGAGGCACCGGCTCGCGGCGTGGGTGGTGGGCTCCCGGCGGCCGCTTCCCACTACCACCTGGTCCGGGCCAGCAACCTCGACGAACTCCTCACCGGGGGAACGATGCCGACCGAGGAGCGCCTCGACGGCGAGTACTCGGTCGTCCCTTCCAAGGTCGGATCGCTCACCGTCAAGGAGGGCGACGTGTTTGTGTTCACCAGCAACGGTGGCGGCGGCTACGGTGATCCGCTGTTGCGAGACCCCGAGTCGGTGGCCTGGGATGTGCGCGGGAGCTACATCACTGCCGACGCAGCCCGGGAGATCTATGGGGTCGTCCTCAGCGAGGATGGGGCCGTCGATGAGACTTCGACCCACGCGATCCGACGGGCCACCAGGACTGATCGAATCGGTCACGAGCCCGCCCGGGATGCGCAGGCCCGATCGCTCAACGGTGGCATCGGTGTCGGTCGCGCTGGTGAACATTGGGTATGTAACTACTGCGAAACGACGTTAGGACCGATCGACCGCAACTACCGTGACGCTGCGGTTCTCTCCGAGACTGACCTGGTCGATCGCTTCGATGCGCTCGAGATGCATGTGCGCCGCCGGCCCCCCGGAACCCCATCCTTTGTCCTGCGCCAGCACTTCTGCCCGGGGTGTGGGTATTGCCTCGTGGGCGATGTCACGCTCGCAGGCAGCCCAGCTGTACGTGCGCCGAAGCTGGTGGTCTGATCATGGTCTCTGCTCGCCATACCCACCCCGAAGCCGATTTCGGCCAAGTCAACGTTTTGGATCCGACCGGTGAGGCTCCTCTGACACTGGAGAATCAGTCAACCGGCACCACTGTCGGTAGTCATGATCCCATCGAATCGTTGGATGGCAAGGTGGTGGGCTTCCGTCTCGACGTGTACTGGGTGTCATGGAACTTCGTCGCCGAGGAGTGGGCTGCGATGGCTGCCGCTGAGGGGGCCCGGGTGACGTGGTGGCGGCATCGACCACCAGTCGGCAAGGACGTAGAGTCTCTGCGAGCTGGGCTGGCCGCATTCGTCGATGATTTGGACCTCGGCGTCTTCGGGATGTGCAACTGCGGCGCGTGCACCATGTGGACGGTAGAAGAGGCCATCACGGCCATACGACGTGGCCGCCGCACCATCGTCGTATCCACCGACCACTTCGTATCCCTAGCCCAGACGTTGGCATCCCGCGACGGGCATCCCGATATTCCGATCAAGGTTCTTCCGTTCCCGCTCGAGGGGCTACCCGAGAGTGACGTGCGGCGAATCGCGCGAGAGCACTATCCATCCTTTGTCTCGTTGCTGAAGGACGCGGTCCCAGCGCGATGACGCAAATCCTCACGAGTCGGCGAATCCCCTCGGACACGGAGTCAGCAGGATTCACCCGACAAGCCGTCGAGCGGGGATGGGCCGACGGCCTGCCCTGCATACCGCCAACCGAGGCACTGGTATCTCAATATATTGAGGCGGTTGGGCGCCCGCCCGACGAGGTAATCGCGGTTCTACCTCCGAGCAGATCACCGTGCACCGTCGAGAAGATTGCCATCAACGCGGCCATGACGGCCGCGGCACCTGCAGCGATGCCTCTCCTCTGCGCGGCGATCGAAGCACTTTCCGAACCAGACTTCGCTCTGGGTGGTGTCAACGCCACGACCGCTCCAGTGTCGCCGGCTCTGATAGTCAACGGTCCGATGCGCCATGCCCTCGACATTCCCTTCGGTCCGTCCTGTCTGGGAGGCGCAGACAGCGCCGCACCCGCGATCGGACGGGCGCTACGACTCATCATGCGAAACGTGGCCGGACAGCGCCCAGGGCAGACTACGGAGTCCGTCTTCGGCCAACCAGCGCGAGTTGTCTCGCTCGTCGCGGCAGAGTGGGAGGAAGAGTCGCCTTGGCTGCCGCTCGCGGCGCGGCGCGGCATCGACGGCGACGCGGTCACGGTTTTCCCGATGATGGGCAGCATGAACGTCGTAGACACCATTGCCGACAGCGCAGAGTCAATCGTCCAGATGCTCGGCCGCTCGGCGGGTTATCTGGGGGCGAACGGCTTCTTGGCGGCGACGGAGCTATCGCAGATCCTTATCGCGATCAATCCGGTGTGGGCGGAGATCGTCGGTCGCCGATACAAGGACGCGGAAGTGCTGCAAGAACTGCTGTGGGAGGAGGCTTGTCTACCGATCTCCGTCTATCCTGCTAGCTATCGGGCTGGTATCGAGGCCTTGGAGCGGGTTGGAGCCGACGGTCGAGTACACCTGCTCCGCTCTCCCCATGACGTGCTGGTGATGGTCTGTGGAGGAATGGGCTCATTGCATTCCACCGTGCTGCACGGCTTCACCTCGTCACTCGCCGTCACCCGCCCAGTCGTGGCGTAGCGTCCCATCGGACGCGGCGGCCACCTGCTGGCCGGCTGGTGTCATTGGAAGTGGGGAAACACGTCGGAGCCGAACGTCTCGATGCATTCCATGGTGGCTTTGTGGTCGGGTCCCATGGCATGGCGGATAGAGAAGACGAGCTCGTCGCACCCCATACGCTCCGTGAACTCGTGGATCTGCTCCACGACCTGTTGCGGCGACCCGGCCACGTTGCGATTGGGCACGATGCGGTCATAGGTCCAATCGTCGTCGCTGATATCGGCGATCCACGGCTCCCAGTCGGTATTGAACCGACCGGAGCTGAAGAATCCCAGGTTCTTGTAGAAGAGATGGTGCGCCCTAAGAGTCGGCCACCACACGTCGGCGAGTTGACGCTGATCCCGTGACACCCAGGCGTCGCGCTTCAGCACGATCGGGCCGGGCGTCTTCCCCGCTTCTTCTGCCGCACCGCGAAAGATCTCGCCCCACGCGGTCATCACGTCCATGTTGTGGAGCGGATCGGTCACCCATCCCAGACCCATTCGACCCGCCCGCTTGAGAGATGGCTCTGCCATGGCGCCGATCCAGAGCGGCGGATGCGGCTTCTGTAGCACCCTCGGAGTCACCGTGATGTCTTCGTACTGGTAGAACTCGCCCGAGTGGCTGTACGCCGTCTGCGTCCATACATCCTGCAGGATCTGGAGCTGCTCCTCGAAGCGGCGAGCCGCCCCCTTCATGGGCACGCCGAAGAGGCGAAAGTCGGCTGCGACCAAGTTGAGCCCGACGCCGAGCGACACGCGGCCGTTGGAGAGATTGTCGAGGACGGCAATCTCCTCTGCCACGTGGATCGGATCACGCTCGGGCAGGTGCATGATTCCGGTCCCGAGTCGGATTCGGTTGGTACGTGTCGCGATGGCGGCCAGCATGATGAGAGGCTGAGGCAGGTAGCCATCGGGCATCAGGTGGTGTTCGGGCACCAGCACGGACTCGAACCCCACCTCCTCAGCGAGCACCGCTTCGTCGAGAATCTCCCGGTAGAGCTCGGGAATCCTTGAACCATCGGGCGGCGCCTGAGTGTTCACCAGCATGCCGAACCTCATCGCGTGTCCTCCTCGCCTTGCGGCCTACCGTTCCGCGACTTGTGGCCCATGACGCCAGAAGCACTTTTCATGCGGAAGATTGCGATAGTCTACTTCCTAGGAGATGCGGGGGGTCCATCTTGCTCAGTGTTCCCATGACCGAATGCGGGCACCAATAACGTAAAGTGCTCAACCTCGACAAGAATCTAGGAGGATCCCAATGGCCCTTAGCATTGCTGGCTCAAGAGACTCCAAATCCCGGTCGGACGTGACTCGGCGGCGGACCGAGAAGATCTCCGAGGTGGTAGCGCGGGAGATCGTTCACGACATGCGGGGACTGCCCTCGGGGACAATGTTGCCTCCTGAAGCGATCATGCTCGCCAAGTACGGTGTCGGTCGAGCGTCGCTTCGGGAAGCATTGCGGATATTGGAGGTTCAGGGCCTTATCGTCATCAGGCCGGGACAGGGTGGTGGACCGATGGTCGTCGGAGTGGATTCTCGGAAGTTTGCTCGTATGGCGTCGCTGTACTTGCACCTGTCGGGCGCCACGTATCGGGACGTAATGGAAGGGCGGCTGGTGATGGAACCGGTAATGGCCCGGCTGGCTGCCTTGCGCACCGATCCCGCGGACATGTCTGAACTGGCGTCCTTCCTCGAGCCGCCCCCTGAGACATTGCAGGATGTCGAGTATCTCAAGACCTCGACCGGTTTCCACGGCTTGATTTCCGGTTTGTCGAGTAATCCGGCTCTCAACCTGATGGGCCGCGCCCTCAAGGACATCTATACCGATCGGCTCGAGTCCGTCCTCTTCGCAGGCAATGAACGGTTCCAGATCTACCATCAACACGCCGCGATCGCTCGGGCGATCATGAGTCGTCAGGCGAATCGGGCTGAGAAGCTGATGCGAGAGCACATGGAGAGTTTCGTGGAGCAGTCGGCGATCGCTAATCCGGGCGCGCTGGATGAGATCGTGGACTGGCACTAATCCTTCGGCAGCGGGATCCGATAGAGTTCGGCGGCGTTGTCCTGCAGCACCCGGCGTTGCACGTGCTCGTCTAGCGAGGACAGCACCCGGGCAAAGTGCTCCCGGGCTCCTGGGTACAAGCACGTGGGATGGGGGATATCCGTCTCGACGAGGACATTGTTGACGCCAATGTCCTCAATCAGCTTCTGGGCGCCGATGGTCTCGAACCAGAACATGACGTAGAGGTGGTCGCGGAAGTACTCCGTCGGTCGGCGTTTGGCCGCGGAGACCTCGTCCTTCTCGGTGACCATCTCGTCGAACTGATATTCCAGGGACTCAAGGATAAACGGGACCCAGCCGATCCCACTTTCAGCCGAGACGATCTTGAGCTTCTCGTAGCGATCGAAGAGGTCGCTCATGCACAGGTTCGCGATGATCCGGACGTTGCTCATGTACATCTGGGTCGCATGAACGGCCAGCCGCCGCTGTCGCCCTAGCGATCGCCAGGTCGCGGCTACGGTTGCCGGCGCCCCGGTCTTCGGGTCGCTCGTTCCAGGCATGGTGTTGTTCGCCCGAATGGACTCCATTTGCTCGCGGCTGGCGCCGGACCCGATATGGAAGTTGGCTACCGTCCCAGACTCGTTGAACAAGTCCCACATAGGGGCGAAGTAGGGCTCGGGTAGTTCCGGTAGTCCGATCAGCTCTGGCTTGTCCGAAAGCGTGAACCCGGTGATGCCCTTGTCGATCAGCCGTTTCATCTCCGTCACTGTGAGGTCGATATCCCAAATCGGGAGGAGAGCCTGGGGGAGGAGTCGCCCCTTTGACTCGGTTTGCACATCAACCAGGAAGTCGTTGTACACTTGGAGCACCGCGGTGCGCTCGCGTTCGTCCTCGATCGCGAACACGTGGTTCGAGGAGAACCCGATGCCGTTGGGGTAGAGGATCTGGGCATACACACCCATCAGGTCCAGCAGCTCGAGCCGCTCCTTGACTGCCCATGCCGACTTGTCGACCAGATCGAAGGGTTGGATGACGTGCTCGCCGCGGATCTTTCGGCGATCGAGCGTGATGGTGTTGCCACCAGTGGTTGCCCAGACGTCGTCGTGCAGATACCAAGCCGTCCGGCCGTCCACGGTCTTCTGCACCGGAACATGATCTTGCATCGTCGCCGCGGTCCGCGAGCTCCATAGGTCGGGTGGCTCCGTGAAATGCGCGTCGCAGTCGATGATGTGAACGGCTGCCAGCGCGGGAGCCGCGTCCTCCGGTGAAACAAGTGTTTCGGTCATGTGGGCCATCCTTCGTGGTGAACATGAAGTCCTGTCAACTGGACCTATCATAGGCATGGTTATGCCGGGGCGCAACCTCTCTGGGATCGACCGCCGGGGTCCCAGTCAGCGCAGACCATGATCTGCCAGTGCCGCTATTACGAGATGCATGAACCCCCCCCACCATCCGACGGTGAACACCAGGTCGAGCGCGGCGTCCTGTCCCCAGCGTTCGGACGCTTGCGACCAATCCTCCAGGGTCAGCCCGCCCTCGAGGACTATGAGGGCGAGGCGCATGGCTTCGCGCTCCTCCTCGGAGAAGCAGTCGGCGTCCAATTCTCCGTTACGAATAGCCTCGCGCTGCTCATCTGTGACGCCCGCGGCGCGGGACATGGAGACGTGCTCCTCCCACTCGTAGTCAGCGTGGAGGTGGGTAGCGATGGCGAGGATGGCGACCTCCCGAAGCGGGGCGCGGAGCGACGCTCGGTTGAGCAGGGCATCCGACATCAGGACATACGGCCGAAAGCCGTTCGCCGAGTTGGCCAGCAACCGGGCCACGCGGAGATCCCGGCCGCCCGCTTCCAATTTGGCCAGGACGCGCTGGACTTCCCCAGTCGTGTCCTGGGACGTTCGTAGTTGTAACTTCGAATCGCTCATGGCCAGACCTCCCTTTAGGTTGGATCGTCACTCGAGGTCCGCTGCTGTGCAAACCCTGAGAGACGGAGCCCGCAAACACTTGCGAAGGGTAACAACTATAGCTATGTTTATACGAGATAGTCCGACGAAGCCACCAGCAACTCGGTTCCTCGGGGGGGAGTAAACGTTGTGGCACCGATCCATCACCTGTCGAAGGCCGTGAGTCAGATCGCGCCAGCGATTGCCACCAACGCCATCGCCGACCACGTCCGGCCATCTGCATCCCGCGTTAGGGCTCCGCTCGGGACTACTTGCGCGGATGGTTCCGAACCCCCCTTTGGAACCGTCAGCCTCTCCGGATGGCCCGCGCAAGTAGCCCTGAGGGGAGTCCTGACTGGATTTTGCCTTACAACTCACTAACCGACATGCAGCAACAGGCTCTCAGACGAAGGATCAACCATGACCGTACCTCGGAAGCAGACAAAATGGAGAAGGA
>Ga0302325_10029262_pt1 | contig 11379 bp, 7 predicted proteins | sample Palsa_T0_2_FD_201948 | JGI IMG/M metagenome (GOLD analysis project Ga0302325, IMG submission 201948) | Peat permafrost microbial communities from Stordalen Mire near Abisko, Sweden - Palsa_T0_2 | ecosystem: Environmental > Terrestrial > Soil > Palsa > Peat permafrost | place: Sweden: Abisko... | reverse complement strand
TTTGCGGATGCCTTTCGCGCGTCGATTTCGTTCCATGTGGTCTCGTGGCCCACGGACCGGAGCCCCGAACAGGCCCTCACCGACAATGCGGCGCGCGGAGTGCTGATCATCCCGAAAAACTTCGGCCGCGAACTCGCGCGGGGCACCAATGCCCAGGTGCAATTGCTGGTGGACGCCACCGATTCCAATACCGCCCGCATCGTACACGGCTATGCCGACGAGATCACCAACGGCTTCAATCAGGCGTCCGGAGCCATGGCGGGAACGGTCCTGGTGGGAGCCCAGGTGCGGCTCTGGTACAATCCCGGCCGCGATTCACCGAAATTCTACAGCCCCGGAATCTTCGTGGTGGGCATTTCGATGTTTCCCGCCCTGCTGGCCGCTCTGGCGATGGCCAAGGAGGGCGAGCAGAAGACCATCCTGCAAGTGTATGTCTCCAGCATCTCGGCGCACGAATTTCTGCTCGGAAAGATCCTGGCTTTCATGGTTATCGCCTTCTGTGAATGGGTGCTCGGCATGACCGCCCTGCTTACCTACTTCGGTTTGCACCTCGCCGGCGATCCCACGCCGCTGCTGGTGGGCAGCGTGCTGTACGCGTTTTGCGTCGCCAGCTTCGGCACCTGGGTGGGAGCCAGTATTCCGAGCCAGGCGGCCGCCATACAGGCCGTGGCTCTGGGTGGATTTCTTCTGGTATGGCTGCTTTCGGGGTTGATCTTTCCGGTGGAAAATATCCCCGGCGGATTGCGCTGGCTCTCCAATATTGTGTGGGGCAAGTATTACATCACCATCGTTCGCGATGCTTTGCTGCAAGGCGGAGGATGGCCGGCCGTTTGGTTTTCCGTCTTGATGATTGGGGCAATCGGAGGAGTATTTTATACCTTGGCGTGGCTGCGCATGCGTCGCATGCAGGTGAGCGCATGAGCGCGGAAAATGCCATGCGAGGCGGCGGCCGGCTGCGCGCGCTGATCCGCAAAGAGTTCAGCCAGATCCGGCGGGACAAACGTCTGGCGGTATCCCTGATCATCCCGCCGACGGTTCAGATTCTCCTTTTTGGTTTTGCGCTGGATGCCACCGTCTCCAACCTGCGTCTCGGGGTGATCGACTGGAGCCGCACACCCGAGAGCCGCGAGCTGGTCTCCTCGTTTACCGAAAGCAAGAGTTTCCGGCTGGGCGGCTACTACTCATCGGACAAAGATCTGGAGCAAGCCATCAGCCAGGGGCGCCTGGATGCGGGCATCGTAGTCCCCCACGAATTTGCGCGCGAAGTCCGGCGCGGCCATTCGATCGACGTTCAGATTCTGCTGAATGCCGTAAACGCCAACACCGCGACCATTGGCCAGGGTTACGCGGAAGGTTTGATCCAGTCTTATAACCAGACGCTGGCAACGGAAGGCATCCGGCCGAGCATAAGAATGGTGGGCTCAGGGCCGCCCGGCGACCGCGGAATGGTGAGCACGGTGACCGCATTTCTCTATAACCCAGGCCTGGTGAACGCCTGGTTCATCGTCACCGGCACCTTCGGCGTGCTGCTGATTCTGAACGGCTCGCTGGTGGCCTCCACCGCCATGATCAAAGAACGCGAGGCCGGAACCGTGGAGCAGTTGTTGATGACTCCGGCCAGCACTACCGACATCGTGGTCGCCAAGATTACGCCGCTGTTTGTGATGCTGATGGTGATGGTGATGCTGGCCATTGGAGTCATGAAGGTCGGCTTCGCCGTTCCGGTCCGCGGCAGCATGCTGTTAGTAGTCTTGAGCGCAGCTCTGTGCGTCCTGTGCGGCATCGGCATAGGCACTTTCGTGGCGACGTTCACCAAGTCCGCGCAGCAATCGCAATTGACCGCATTTTTCATCAATCCTCCGATGGCTACGTTATCGGGCGCCCTGACACCGGTGGAGGCCATGCCGAGATGGATGCAGCCGATCACGTGGCTCAACCCCATCCGGCATTTCGGGATCATCACGCGCGGAACCATGCTGAAAGGCAGCGGCATCGATGTCCTTTGGCCCAATTTTCTGGCGCTCATCGGTTTTGCATTGGTGCTGGTTTCGCTCAGCATCTGGCGTTTCCGCAAGCAACTTGGATAACTCAAAATGACTTTACGTATTAACGTTACCCTTCTGTTGTTCCCGTTCACGCTGGCGCTGGCGCAGGGTCCGCCGGCTGGTCCCGAGCCGGCACAATTGCCATTGTCCGGACGGGGCGGGCAGGGCGGCTCGGTAAATACCGTGCAGACGCCGGTGCCGGGTGTCACGTCCAGCGTCAACACCTTGAATACGACGGTGCAGGTACAGGGCCCCTACGCGGGGAGCGTGGCCGGTACGCAGAAGCCCTTTTCCGGCAAGCTGTCGCTGCGCGAGGCCGTAGCGCGCGGCCTGGAGTACAACCTGGGCACAGTCGGGCTGACCGAAGCTATGCGACAGGCGCGCGGCCAGGCACGCGTGGCGCGCAGTTCCCTCCTGCCGAATCTGAACGGCGCGCTGCGCGAATCCGTGCAGCAGACCAACCTGGTGGCTCTGGGCTTGCGATTCAACATTCCGATTCCGGGTATCTCGATTCCGACTATTGTAGGGCCGTTCAACTATTTCGATCTGCGCGCCACGCTCACGCAGACCGTGGCGGACCTTACGGCATTGAATAACTACCGCTCGGCGCAGGAACTGGTGAAGGCCAACGAGGCCGCCATGCGCGATGCCCGCGACCTGGTAGTGCTGGCGGTCGGAGGTGTTTACCTGCAGGTGATTGCGGCCCAGGCGCGGGTGCACTCCGCGCAGGCGCAGATCGATACGGCGCAGGCGCTCTTTAAGCAGACCCAGGACCGCCGCTCGGTGGGCCTGTCGCCGCAGATCGACGTGAATCGCAGTCAGGTCCAGCTGCAGACCGAGCGGCAGCGCCTGATGTCTTTGCAGAACGACCTGGCCAAGCAGAAGATCAACCTGGCTCGCATTGTGGGCTTGCCTCCCGTCGACAATTACGAAGTCACCGACGATATTCCCTACTCGCCGCCGCCCGACTTGACTCTGGAGCAAGGACTCAAACAGGCCTTCGAGAATCGCGCCGATCTCAGATCCGCGGAAGCTCAGGTGCGCGCCGCCGACCGTGCCCGGAGCGCCGCACGCTCCGCACGGCTGCCCTCGCTGGCGTTCTCGGCCGACTATGGCGCGATTGGTATCAACCCGGGGGACTCACACGGGACGTTCACCGTGGTCGGCACGCTGCGCATCCCCATTTGGGAAGGCGGCCGCACCGAGGGCGAGATCCAGGAAGCGGACGCCGCCCTGGGCCAGCGGCGCGCCGAGCTCGACGACCTGAAGGGCCGCATCGAAGCGGATATCCGAGACGCCTTTCTGGACTTACAGACCGCGGCGAACCAGATGGAGGTATCCCGCAACAATCAAAACGTGGCGCGCGAGACGCTGGCCCTCACACGGCAGCGCTTTGAGGCGGGCATCACCGACACCGTCGAGGTGACTCAGGCGCAGGAGTCCGTGGCCGCGGCTGACCTGGATTACATCACCAGCCTGTTTGCGGATAATCTGGCCAAAGTAACGCTGGCGCGGGCGATGGGTCATGCCGAGGAGCGCCTGGGGCAGTTCCTGCGGCTGCCCTAGCAGTGCGCTCCTGGATGAGCGGACTGTTCAGACGCTACGGCGACACCCACTGTACCGAGAAGCTCGATCCATCCGACGAAGGACTCGACGGCACCGATTCCGATGCGTTGGTGTTGGCGTTGACCATCGTAATGGCAACCACATCGGCGCTAGGGAACGTGTTGAAGGCGCCGCTATGCGAGCTATCGGCGGCGTAATTCGTGCTGGCAATTCCCGTGCTGTCCTTGCCGAAGAGCGCTGTGCCAAAATCCGGGATTGGGTAGTAACCGTTACTGACGCAGCAGGGAGCCTCGGCGATCCATTCCGCCGAAGCCCGCATCGTGCCGGGCTGAGTGCCCGTAGTACTGAAATGCTTTCCGGTGGTTTTATCCTCGATCGTCAGAGTGAACTCGCTGGCACTGAACTTTACTTCCGTGACGATCTTGTCTCCAGGGCTTACTGTGATACTGGGAATGGGGATGATGTCCTCCTTCGGATAGAATTCGTACCAGGCTGAGTATTGCACCACCCCATCGACACACCCGGCCAGGGTTCCCGTTTGCTCTACGGTGCCATCGTTGTACCCATCAAGGCCGACCCAAAAGGCGGCCAATTCGGTGTCTGTCGTCTTGTTGCATGTGATAGCCGGTTGTATCCAGGAGCCAGTGGCAATGGTGAATGCGGAGCCGGTCGCAGCGGTCACGGCGTAGCCGCTCCAGTTCGTGCTGGTAACGGAGCCATCGTCAAGCTTTTTAACGATCCTGATCGGTCCATGCCGCAGCCGGAACGCGTTTAGCAACGCGGCCTTTGCGGCCTCATCCGAAACCTGCGCAACTGCCGGAAGGATGGCAAGCGCACCAAGAACTCCTAATCGTTTCAATAGCATTTGTAACCCTTTCTCTGGTGTCGATGTGACCCAAAACGTCAGTGATCCCGCTCAGTATACACCATATGATTTCTCGTCGGAACCTCGTTTATTTCTGGGTCCGCCGGTTTTTACATTTACGCGCGCTTATCGAGGCGAAGCTCAACGTGCGAGTTATCATAGCCTCAGCAAAGCAGGACGTGAGGACTCGGGAAAATGACGTGGGACTTATGGCTTAATCGCTTCTTTCGAGATGCTCTTTACGCCAGTCGTTCCTTGCGAAAAAGCCCGGGATTTACAGCCGCCGCGCTCCTGACCCTCGCCCTCGGGATTGGCGCCAACACTGCCATCTTCAGCGTGGTCGAAGGTGTTCTCCTGGCCCCGCTGCCCTTCCGGGAACCCGATCGCCTGTTTATGGTGGCGGAGATCAGTCTGACATTGAAACGCGATATGTCTGTCTCCTATCCTGACTCCCTGGATTGGCAGCGCGCCGCGCGCTCGTTCCAGCAGATGGCGTTGATCAGGTGGTCTCAGGGGTTCGATCTGACAAGTCCCGGGACGCCCGAGCACCTCGATGGCAAACAAATCTCCGCGGGGTTCTTCAGCACGCTGGGGGTGAAGCCTGTTCTCGGCCGTGAATTCTCGCCGCAGGAAGACCGTCACCATGGCGCGCCGGTGGTGATCATCAGCAATCGTCTGTGGAAAAATCGATTTGCCGGCAGCCCGATGCTGCTCGGGCAATCCATCACCTTGGACGGAGTTGATTACACCATCATCGGAGTTCTCCCGCCGGAATTTCGTTTATGGGCCGACACAATCAATGACGATATTTACACGCCGCTCGGACAGGTCGATGCACCGTTTGACAACGATCGCACCATTCATCCGGGGATCGGCTGTATCGCCCGCCTGAAGCCCGGCGTCACCGTGGCCCAGGCGCGGGCGGAGATGGGTGCGGTGCAAAATCGTCTGAATCGGCTCTATCCTGCCGAGGACCGGGGTTTGGGAACTGATGTCGTGCCGCTGAAGCAGGAAATCGTCGGGGATGTGAGTCGAACGCTCCTGATGCTGTTAGGAGCCGTGGGACTGGTTTTGTTGATCGCCTGTGCCAACGTCGCCAATCTGCTGCTGGCGCGCTCGGTGGCGCGCGCTCGGGAGTTCGCCATTCGAGCGGCTCTGGGGGCGAGCCGCGCGCGCATCGCCTCGCAGTTGGTTACCGAGAGCGTGCTTCTCGCGCTTGCCGGCGGAAGTCTGGGATTGATGGCTGCAAAATGGGGAATCACTCCCGCGCTAGCCGCGGTGGCGGGAAGCCTGCCACGCAGTGAGAACATCGGCGTGCATATACCCGTTCTCTTATTTACATTCGGGGTGTCGCTTACCGTTGGAATTCTATTTGGTCTCGCGCCCGCGCTGAAGAGCTCGAACACTCATCTCGAAGCGTCGCTGAAGGAAGGCGGTCGCGGCTCCTCCGGCGGCCATCATCGCGCTCAGAATCTTCTCGTGGTGGTCCAAATGGCGCTGACTCTGGTCTTGCTGACAGGAGCCGGTCTGCTCTTTCGCACCATCCACAATTTGTGGGAAGTCAATCCTGGCTTCAATACCCAGCGCATCATGACTTTCAAAGTGGGGCTTTCGCCGTCGGTGACCAGGACGGCATCAACCACGCGAATCGCTTACCAGCAGTTGATCGACCGCATCCGCCGCATTCCCGGCGTACAAGCGGCGGACTTCACGGTCCTGGTTCCATTGAGCAGGCATGGCAATGCCGGCCCCTTCTGGGTCGGCCCGCGGAAACCAGCATCCATAGCGGAGGCGCCGCGGGCTGAGTTCTATTGGACCGGTCCCGATTATGTCCGGACCATGGAAATATCGCTCCTTCGCGGCCGTTTTTTTATCCCGGCGGACACCACTGCATCTGAGGCGGTCGTCGTCGTCGACAGCGTCCTCGCGCACGCCTATTTCCCCGGCAAGGACCCGGTCGGTCAGCCCATAACCATCCCGCATTGGGGAGTTGCCCGGATTATCGGTGTGGTGGCGCACGTCAGACACTGGGCGCTGGACGACTCCGACCAGTACACGCAAAATCAGATCTACGCTTCTTTCTACCAGTTACTGGACAACTTTGTGCCGGCATTCCTCGGCGACCTGACAGTGACTGTTCGAACGCCGCTCGACACGGCGACGATCATGCCCGCAATCAAGGCGTCAGTTTACGGCTCGGGCAGCGACCAGCCAGTCTATGCCATCCGAACCATGCGGCAGATTGTCTCGGAGTCCATGTCGCCGCAGCGCTTTCCGATGATTCTGCTCGGCGCGTTCGCCGTCCTGGCTCTGCTGCTAGCCTCGGTTGGAATTTATGGAGTAATTTCCTATTCGATGACTCAGCGCTCGCGTGAGACTGGGATTCGCATGGCGCTCGGCGCAGTGCAGCGGGACGTTTTGCGGATGGTAATCGGGCAGGGTCTTAGGCTGGCTCTTGCCGGAATCGTGGTCGGGGTAGTGACGGCCTTGGTCCTTACTCGAGTGCTGTTGAGTTTCTCGCACTTACTCTACGGAGTCGGGGCGGGAGATCCGCTGATACTCACAACCGTCTCACTGGCGTTGACCGGCGCGGCCCTTTTGGCCTGTTATATTCCAGCCCGCCGCGCGGCGCGGTCGGATCCGATGATCGCACTTCGCCACGAGTAGCAGCTCCCCGCTATCGGCGGGTTGCTGTACACTACAGACGATGATATCGCGCCGCCTGGTTATTACTTTCTTCCTGGTGGCCATTGCTGCGATCGCTCAAACTGACGCACCCGCGGATCTCAGCGCCAAGGTGGACCAGGTCATCACGGCCGCCATGCACCGACAACAGGTTCCCGCCATGACGGTCGCGGTAGCCATGGCGGACCGCATCGTTTATTCGAAGGCGTTCGGTACCGCCGATCTCGAGAATGCCCTTCCGGCTACAGCCGTGACGCTGATCCGCACCGGCTCGATCGCCAAGCCGATTTCCGCGGCAGCCGCCATGACCCTGGTCGATTCCGGCAAGCTCGACCTGGACGCTCCAGTGCAGCAATATTGCCCGTCGTTCCCGCTGAAACAATGGCCCGTCAGTACGCGCGAGCTGCTCAGCCACACTGCGGGCATCCGCCATTACCAGGATGGCGAAATCGAAAACACGCGCCATTACATGTCGATGTCGGATGGCTTTGTGATTTTCGCCAACGACCCGCTGTTATTTGAGCCCGGCACCGCTTATTCTTACAGCACCTACGGCTACACCGTGGTGGGCTGCCTGATCGAAGGCGCCTCGGGCCAGAGGTTCGAGAGCTACGTCGCGGAGCACGTATTGAAACCTGCCGGAATGACGCACACGTTCGTGGACGACGTATTCGAAATCGTGCCGCACCGCGCCCGCGGCTACCAGAAGATCAACGGACAGGTGAAGAACGCGGGCCTCATGGACAGCAGCTACAAGATTCCGGGCGGCGGCTATGTGACAACCGCCGAAGACCTGGTGCGCTTCGCGCAGGCGCTGATGGACGGCAAGATCGTGAAGCCCGACACGCTGGCGCAGATGTGGACTCCGGCAAAGATCGCCGGCGGCAAGAGATCGGTGTACGGCTTGGGTTTCGGGGTGCTGCAGGCTAATGGTGGCAAGTACGTGACCCACAGCGGCGGCCAGCAGGGAACCAGCACCAGTCTGGTCATTATTCCCGCAAGGCACTTCGCCGTGGCGGCAATGGCAAACATGGAAAGGACTGAGCCGTCAGAGGTCGTCGGAGGGATCCTGGAGCTGTACGACATGCCAAAGCCCGATCCGGCAATAAAGTGACTCGTACAACCAAAATCGCGACAGCGCATCCCAATTGCGGACATCTCAGCACACAACCACCGTCTGAACCTGACGTGAGCATGGCATTTCAAATGGTCAGGAAGTTGCACAGACATCGCTCATGCCAACTGTTTGGAGGGACATCCGCTATGCGTGCCGTATGCTGGCGCGGTCGCCCGGGTTCACCGCCGTAGTGGTCCTTTCGCTAGCGCTCGGCATCGGCGCCAATACGGCGATCTTTTCCATTGTGAACGCCTATCTTCTTCGCCCCATGCCGGTCGATAAGCCGGACCGGCTCGTGGCAGTCTACCTCACTTCGCCGCATTGGAGCGGCGTTGGCTCATTCTCCTATCCCGAATTGCTGGACTACCGGAAGCAGGAAACCGGACTGTCGGACCTGATGGGTTCGGCAGGCATCCCGCTCAGCATCACTGGCGGTGAGAAACCGGAGTTGATCTGGGGCGAGATCGTAACCGGCAATTACTTCTTAGGCCTGGGCGTTCATCCGATTGCCGGCCGCGTCTTCCTGCCAGAAGAAACCCGTGAGCCGGGTAAGAACCCGGTGTGCGTGCTCAATTACAACTTCTGGCGGCGGAAATTCCAAAGCGATCCGCGCGTGGTGGGGCAGACCATCAAGATCAACGGCCACGAGTTCACTGTGGTCGGCGTGGCACCGCGCGGTTTCATCGGCACCACGTTGTTCAACTTCATCCCGGACGTTTGGGTGCCGGTGACCATGCAGCAGACCATTGCTCCGGTGCAAGGCAACTACCTGGAAGAACGCGACAATCGTTGGATCAGCCTGCGCGCGCGGCTGAAGCCCGGTGTCACGCGGGCCCAGGCGCAGGCCGCCATGAATGTAGTCGCGCGGCAGCTCGCCCGCGAGTACCCGCAAACCGACGCCGATCTTCAAGTCCACCTGATCCCTGGCGGCGCGCGCACGCAGCCCTGGCTGATGGCGACTGGAATCATGGCGGCCACTACGGCGCTGATGGTGGGAGTCGTCTTCCTGGTCCTGCTGATCGCCACAGCCAATGTGGCTAACTTAATGCTCGCCCGCGCGGCCGGCCGCGCCAAGGAGATGGCGATCCGCATAGCAGTGGGAGCCAGCCGCGCCCGTCTCATTCGCCAGCTGCTGACGGAAAGTGTGGTGCTCTCCCTGCTTGGCGGCGCACTGGGTATCGTGCTGGCTCTGGCGTTCGGCGACCTCCTCAAAGGCTTCTACCCATCGCTCGATTTTCAAACCACGGACCTCGACTATGAGACGGCCGTTGATTTCCGCATCTTCCCCTTCACCTTCCTGATCTCGCTGGTTGCGGCGATGCTGTTCGGGCTGGCTCCGGCTTTGCGCGCCTCCAAGGCCGATCAGGCAACTGCCCTGAAAAGCGGGCGAGTGGGCCGGGGCAATCTCCTGGTGATGGCGCAGGTGGCGCTTTCCTGCCTGCTGCTTATCGGCGGGGGTCTGTTCCTGCGCAGTATGCTGTTTGCGCAAGGCGTCGATCCCGGTTTCGAGCGGACCGGCATCACTATGTTCTCAGTGGATCTCGATTTGCAAGGATACGATGCCGCCCGAGGGCAGCGCTTCGAGCGGAGCCTGCCGGAACGCCTCCGTGCCCTGCCCGGCGTCACCGCGGCGAGTATCGCGTTTCCGTTGCCTTTGGACGCCTATCAGTACAGCTCCGATATCGGGCCTGAAGGATATGTCCCTCGGTCCAATAGCGAAGACAACACCGCCGGCCTTAGCCGCGTCGGCCCTGGCTATTTCGAAACGATGGGTACGCGCCTGATGGCCGGACGCGCCATCGATGAGCGGGATACCGAGCCGAAGCCACGCGTTGCCGTGATTAACGAAACCCTGGCACGGCGCTACTGGCGGACACCCGAACAAGCCCTCGGTCGTAAATTCACAACCGGCCCAAAAGGGCCGTCCATCGAAGTGATCGGAGTGGCCCGGAACGGTAAGTACATTACCTTTGGCGAAGGAGCCATGCCTTACTATTTCACTCCGCTGGCGCAAAATTACCAGGGCCGCATGACCGTGCTGGTGCGGTCGCGCGAAAGCGCCGGCGCCCTGATGGCGGGCATACGGCAACAGGTGAAGGATCTCGACGCCGCGCTGCCCATCTTCGGAGTCCGGACCATGCCGCAGTTCCTGAACCGCACACTGTCGACCTATCAGGGGGGAGCGGTCCTGCTGGGAACGTTCGCGTTCGTGGCGCTGCTGCTGGCGGTAGTCGGCATCTATGGAGTGCTGCATTTTACCGTGGCGCGGCGCACACGTGAGATCGGCATTCGCATGGCGCTCGGGGCGCTACCGTCTCAGGTGGCGCGACTGGTGTTGCAGCGCTCGCTATTCTATGTGGGGGTGGGTGTGTGTCTGGGCGCGGGTATGGCCCTGGTTGCTGCACGCTTTACCGGAACGCTCCTGGCTGGGGTGAGCGGCGCCGATCCAATCACGTTCTGCGCCGTGTTGTTATTGTTCGGATTCGTCGCGCTGCTCGCCAGTGCCGTGCCGGCCCGCCGCGCTATCCGCGTGGATCCGATACAGGCGCTGCGCTGGGAATAAACGAGAACAGGAACAGCAGCGCAGCCGGGAATCGCGATCGGGATCGAGGAGGATGGAGCCACTGATGTGAAAAGGCTTTACCTTGGGAAGAAGCCAGATAAGGGGACTGGGCACAATTTGGCACAAGCGAGGTTTTTTCGGTACCCTGAAGGCGATGGAAGTACATTTCACCCCCGAGCAGCAAGCACAGCTTGCACAGATCGCCACTAAAGCCGGGATGCTCCCCGAGCGGTTGGTGACGAATGTTGTGGCCCGTTATCTCGACGAAGAAGCCCATTTCCTGGCCGCCGTGGAAAAAGGAATAGCGGCAGCCGAGTGCGGCGAGTTTATCGAAGAAGAAGAAATGGACGCCCGCCTTGAAGCCATGTTCAAGGCCTGATGCGCATTCGTTGGACCGTCCCAGCCGCTGGCGATTTAGAGAGCATCAAGAACTATCTCCAACAGCTGCCGTCGAAATCCTGCATGTCTATCATGGTGCCCAAGCCTGGCGATGAGGTGTGTTTCACCTGGCCAGATCCGCCCGCGAGCTGGGGTATTG
>Ga0302325_10029261_pt1 | contig 11379 bp, 8 predicted proteins | sample Palsa_T0_2_FD_201948 | JGI IMG/M metagenome (GOLD analysis project Ga0302325, IMG submission 201948) | Peat permafrost microbial communities from Stordalen Mire near Abisko, Sweden - Palsa_T0_2 | ecosystem: Environmental > Terrestrial > Soil > Palsa > Peat permafrost | place: Sweden: Abisko... | reverse complement strand
GATACAAAGGTGACGTTGCTCAGGTTGTGCTGGCCGTCCTTGCGGAGGTGGAGTGTCTTTGTGTCGAGGCGGCCCGAGAGTACAAGCTCGCGGTCCTCAGTTTTCGTGGAGAAGACCTTCACGTCCACGGTGACGGGCAGTTGCTGCACATCGGTCCTGGAATAAATCGCTTCGCGGATCTGCTCTTTTGCCTGCGCATCTGGATCGACGGGTCCGCCTGGTTCGACGCTCGCTGCGGCTTCAGCCTCACTCCTGGGCGCAAAGTAGCCCCGTCGCGCCTGGACACCGAAACCTACGTGTTTCTCTACCAGCTCCACTTTCAAGTCGTGAAATTTGCCGTCGAACTTCATGTCCGTGGGAGCGAAGGCCAGGTAGTAGGCTGGAGCGCCCGTCAGCACCGCGAATCCGCTTTGCAGATCGTTGGTGTTGTGAAGGAACTCTCCGCCGGAGCCTTGAGCAACCTCCTTCAGTACGTCGCGGGCAGTTGACTCTCGATCGGAATCCAAGCGGCGTAGGGCTCCAGTGACACTCCCCGACGGCATGTAACTGTGGGATACATCGCCCTCTCGCGTGAGGTTCGCCGGACCCCTGGGATCGAGCGAACTGATGACCACCTGCGCGCGCAGTGCATGGTCGATGATGTCCTCCAAATCAACTTGTTCGCTGCGCGATAGAAAGCCAGGGGAAACGAGAACGACGGTGCGCTGACCGGGCATTCGCGCGACGTAGTCCACCACTTTTTCCAGTGCTTGCAGGTTGGCCCGCGCCTGCAGCTGCGATTGCTCCAGGACTCTTCGCGCCAGCACCGCAATATACCTTTGGGGCTCCCCGGGACCTCTGGGCACCTCGGTACATTGTTGATCATTCAGGGCTTGATCGATCGCTACCTGCCAGGCGTCGACTGTTTCGTTGTCGGACTCAATAATTTGCTGCGACTGGTAATCCGATATGTCCGGGCAATCGTGATTCCTCAGGGCTACAGGGCTGACACGGAGCTTGAGGAGAGCATCATGAATTTGCTTCGGATCGCTAGTAAAGTCGGACACGCTGTTTCCGGAGGTAAATAGGCCTACCCGGTCGCCTGGCTGGAGGTTTGCTGCGAGGTAACGATCGGCTGCGTCACGCGCCTGAACAACGGCGGCGTCGGACATATTAAGGTCGTCGAAATAAAGGGCCAAAAAGCGTTGAGGCAGGGCTGAGTCCGGCACCATTGTGACGGACCGCTTTCCAGATGTGGAAGCGGGAGCTGGTCCGGTCGTATCAGCGGGTATTTCCACCGCGAACTGCGTGATGGATTGCTGCTTGCCCCGGTCGAAAAGCTTGAAGTCCTCCTTCTTGAGGTTTTCAACGGGCTTATTCTGGGCATCGCGTACAACCACGCGTACCACGACCAGGTTGCTTGTGACTTTAAGGTGGTACGGAGTTTGATTGGCGGTTGACGACGTGGCTGCCTGATCGGGCGCCTGAGCAAATGTCGAAATGGAGATTGCGATGTATCCAGGGATTGCCAGGATGGCATGTACCAAGAGACCTTTTCGTCGGATAAGCCCTCTTGCGACAAAATGCCACATGCGAGCACCCCGTCTAAGCCCGCAGAATGCGGTCTCTCCGTGTTCTTGAATTTGACCTCGCAACACAAAAGAAGGTCAACCGGATTTTACTCGTATTTCGTGGATGGGTCCGGCAAATGCATCGAGCGAAGCCGTCTGACCGAGTCGATCTCATTTGCTGGCACAATCGGGGGTTAGTGGCATTCCGCATCAGTGGCCTGAAAAGTCTGGTTTTCGGTAACTTCCCCAGCCCGAGGGTGAGCAGGAGCAGGTTGGTTGTTTTTTCTAGGCCACGTATTCACACTCAATATACGAGAGAGTGGCCACTTTATAATTTACAAATGGGTCTTCTTCAGCGGGCGACGTCATGGTACTACGCCCGAAGTGTTCAGAACCTTGCCCCTGGTGACGTGTGTTCGATCAAGTCAGAAGATCGGTTCTCGGTTGCGAAGGTTCTTGCGAAGAGCGGCGATGTGGTTCACGTGAGGATCTATAAAGAGAAGTTCGCAATTAGGCCTCAATTACTCGAGATGCGTGCCTTGTCTCTTGGGAGCATTGACGATCCGGATGGTTTCGGGGTCGGTCATGTTCCGCTTTCGTGCGCCAGGTTTGGTTCTTGGCTTCCGGCTAGGTTCCGAAGCGACCCGGTCACGGATGACGAGTTTGTATGGGTGACCGAATGGGAAAGATCAGGCGGGGACGTCTGGAGCTGATCCAAGGCACTAAATGCCTGGAAAGTCTTGTTTTCGGTAAGTTCCCCTGTATTGGTCGGTCCCGGGGTGAAATGGCATTGATTCCGGTGCCGGGGAACGCCCCGTGGTTTGGCGAAAGCCATTTGTCCGGAATGCCGACAATTCGGCCAAGTGACGAGAAGGGCGTTTTACGGTACTAATCCACTGCTCCGAAAATCTCCGGATTGAACCTGGATTGCTGTGCTGCGTAAATCAATCAAAATGACTCGGAGGTACGTGTTAGTATCAGCCACAGTGACATTTGGCTCCTTTAGATCTTGTTGTTAGCAATGATCCACTTCATAACTTACAGCGTAAGCCTTCATTTCTGAAGTGTCAAGACTTATCATGTTAGCAATGGCCTACCCCAAACTCCTTTCGTCAGCCGACATCCTGAAAACGGCGGTTCAGATGGTGGAACATGATGGTGCCGATGGACTCTCGCTGCGAGCCGTTGCGTCGGCGCTTGGCGTCAAGGCGCCCAGTCTGTATCGCTACTTCCCGCACAAGGAAGCGCTGGAAGTCGCGGTCGCCGAGGAGATATGGAATGTCGTGCTGGGCGAGTTGCGAGCTGCGTCCGCAACCGCGGACCCGGACACCAGGTTCCGAAGAACGGCAGACGCCTATCTGCGTTTTGCGCGCGAACGGTTCTCGCTCTACACCTTCGTTGTGCAGAACGGACTTTCCAAGACCTATGGGTCAAAGGCTAGCAAGGCCGTCTGGAACCTCCTGCTGGAGGCCGCAAGCGGCGTCTCCGGACAGCCGGATGACACCGCCGCCGCTGTAGCTGTCTGGTCCTTCTTGCATGGCTACGCCACTCTTGCGCACGCTGGTGCGTTCGGGGCATCCGGGCCCAAAGGTGGCCTGGAGCGAGGCGTGGAAGCCTTCTTGAGCGACTTCCGCAGTCGCGCTCAGTCCGTTCGGAACCGGCATTCGACGCGAGCGACAGACGTTCGGCGACGGAAGAAGCCATGAACCGACGATAAGTCCCGATAGGCTGTATCTGGAAAGGAATGAGCCCTTGACTGTTTTGCAGTGAAAAGAGAAGAGTGCTCCGGTCGCCGAATCAAAGTGCGTTTGGATCGCTGCGATCCGGTCAGGATGTATGATTTCAACGACTCGCGGCATCAGCTCAGAGATAAGGGACAGATTTGATGACGCCGGCGCCTGTATCGCCTGGAATAGAGGTCTGGAAGGGACACTTAGCTGCATGAACCGAAGAGCGTTCTTACGAGGATCTGCCGCTGCCGCGCTTGTGCCGCTTGACGCGCGCGAGCTGCTTGCCAATCCGGCGACGCGCAGGGTGCGTCCCGCGGATCCAGGTTGGCCATCTAAAGCAGCATGGAAGCGCCTTAACGACGCGGTTGATGGCAACCTGATGCGGATCAGTTTTCCGCTCGCCCCATGCTTCTCTTCGGCGACGGTCGCGGACTGCAAAACTCTCTTCGCCGACCTGAAGAACCCCTACTACATCGGCGACAACCCCGGTGTCACTCAAACCCTGGGATGGATCGATGCCTGGACCACTCAACCCAGTGTTTATGCCGTGGCTGCAAGAAATGCTGACCACATCGCTGCGGCCGTGAACTTTGCCCGCGAGAACAAACTGCGGCTTGTAGTAAAAGGAGGCGGCCACAGCTATCAAGGCACCTCGAACGCACCGGATTCTCTGCTGATCTGGACGCGCCACATGCTCGACGTCGCCATAAAGCCTGACTTCGTTCCGCGGGGCTGCCAGGGAACTCACGCGCCTCAAAAGGCCGTCACCGTTGGCTCCGGAACAATGTGGCTGCAAGCCTACGACGCTGTCACGACAAAGGCGGGGGCTTACGTTCAAGGTGGAGGCTGCACGACCGTAGGGGTCGCCGGCCTAATTCAGAGCGGAGGTTTCGGCAGCTTCTCCAAGCACTATGGAATGGCGGCCGCTGGCCTTCTCGAAGCCGAGGTGGTTACCGCCGACGGCAAAGTGCGAATCGCAAATGCCTGCACCAATCCGGAGCTGTTTTGGGCCCTGAAAGGTGGTGGAGGTGGCACATTCGGCGCAGTCAGCAGATTGACACTGCGGGTGCGAGATCTTCCGGAACTTGCCGGCGGGGCCAATTTCACAGTCAAAGCGTCTTCTGATGACGCCTATCGCCGGTTGGTCCGCCACTTCGTCGGATTCTACCGCGAAGCACTCTTCAACGACCATTGGGGCGAACAAGCGCATTTCTCGCGGGATAACAAGCTTGAGATCAGCATGGTTCATCTTGGCTTGGACACGGACCAATCGAAGAAGATCTGGCAGCCGTTCCTCGATTGGCTCGCGCAGTCTTCCACCGTCTACACGATCGAATCTGAGCCGGTAATCGGCAGCATGCCGTTCCGGCATTGGTGGGACGTTGATTGGCGCAAAGAGCACCGCCATGATGTTTTCAAAGCAGATCCTCGCTCAAACGCCAGTCCAGGGAACGTCTGGTGGAACGGCGATGCTGGTCAGGTCGGCTGGGTCGTTTGGGGATTCGAGTCGCTCTGGATGCCCGCAACGTTGCTCGAAGACGATTCCCAGGAGAAATTGGCCGACGCTTTATTTGCCGCCTCCCGCATCAGCGAGGTCGAGCTGCATTTCAATAAGGGCCTCGCAGGCGCACCATTAGAAGCCATCGAAGCCGCAAAGGACACTGCGATGAATCCCGCGGTGTGCGGCGCCTTCGCTCTCGCTATCGTTGCCGACGGCCAGGGCCCGGCATATCCCGAGATTTCCGAACACGAACCCGACGTCACCAAAGGGCGCAACGCCGCCGGGGCAGTGCATCGCTGCATGAATGAACTCCGAGCCGTCGCCGGGAACGGTGGCGCCTACGTTTCCGAAGCCAACTACTTCGAATCCGATTTTCAGCACTCCTACTGGGGTAACAACTTCTCGCGGCTCGCGGAAATTAAAAAGACTTACGACTCTGATGGCCTCTTCTTTGTCCACAATGGAATCGGCTCCGAACAATGGAGCAAGGACGGTTTCACTAAGCTGTGAACATTGGCAGGACTTAAATTAAGCTGGAGACGCGAACGACGCCAAGGCACGCATCGAAGAGCCGATTAGTCCTGATATGGCTTCTCGTTAGCGACGGTTGATGGCGAGAAGCGCGTTTTTGGGGACCAATCCGGAAGGCGCGTGGATTACTTCAGGATTGTCCGTGACTCGGGAGCGAGTTGCAGCAAAAAGGAAAGATCAGACAGAGAGCATGTGGTTCGCAGCCGCGCAAGAGCTAAGACGCGAGTTCGATGAGCAGTCTGTCCGCATCAGCCATTGTGTTGTGAAGATGCGGAGCAATTCGCAGATTGCCTTCGCGTACAGCAACATCGACGCCTGCGTGAGCTAGCCGTTGCTGCCACTGTATTCGTCATACAGATTCCGGGGACGAATCACAATCAACGTGGAAGTGGAATGTCGCCTTGTTGCGAGCTACCAGCATCAGTATCAATGGAGGTCGTCTACCGGCAATGAGGTGGCGCGAATATCACGAAGCTACAAAGCATAGCGTTGAATCTCTGAGGCGAGCGCGGCGGGTTCTCGACTGGGCGAACATGCCCGATCCGTTTCGACATTACGAGGGCGTGCCCGTGCTCGATCTGCCGGCAGATCCGCCCGCCCCTGAAATGCCAGCTATCGACGTGCTTCAAGGTGCTTTTGGCACCACGCCTGCGGATGACGGACCACCTTTTCTCTCGCAATTACTCTTCTATTCCGCTGCGATTAGCGCGTCCAAGCTTGTCCCGTCCACCGGAGATAGGTATGCGCTAAGAGTGAATCCGTCCTCCGGGAATCTGCACCCGACGGAATTCCACTTCCTGACACGGGGCCTGAAGGGGTGGCCAGATGGAATGTATCACTACGATCCGTCCAGACACATGGCGGAGCAGCGCGGACACGGTGGTTTCGGAACGAGGGCAGTTGACGGCTCCGCGCCAGTTGTATTTGTTTTGACCAGTATCGTGTGGCGCGAGTCGTGGAAGTACGGTGAACGGGCCTATCGGTACTGCTTGCACGACATAGGACACGCCTGGCAGGCACTCGCGCTCTCCGCCCGGGCTATCGGATGCGATAGTTTCGCGGCAGGGCATTTCCCGGACGATGAAGTGGTCCAGTTGTGCCGCCCGAGCATGGATGAATGGCCGATGCTGATTGTCAGTCTGCACGGCAAATCCATTCCAGTGCGTGAAGCGGCCACCAGCAAAACTGTCTGGCTCGGCGGGCGGCCGAACCAGCTTTCGAAGGAGGCGATTGCTCACCCACTGATTGACAGTCTTCACTTTGCCACGAAACGAAGTAGCCGCGGGAGCAGTGGCACCTCCGATGAGGCGGCTCCAACCGGCTCCGGCGAGATCAAGCTGCCTTCTCCGGCGTCATCGACTCGCGGCTTTGGCGAGGTGGCCCGGATGCGACGCTCGGCGCTCGACTTCCTGGGTGGAAAGCCATCGATGTCATTGGCGCAGCTCTCGGCCATCCTCGCCGCCACAGCCAAGCCATTGTCGGCTGACTTTGCCGCCACGCGTTTCATTCAGCTGTACTTGTATGCTCACCGCGTTGATGGGTTACAACCCGGTGTTTACAGGTTCTGGCCGGAATGTGCCGAGTTGGAGCAGGTGCAGGCTGGCGACCAGCGCGTAGCGGCCGCTGGTCTGAGCCTGGGGCAGGACCTGGCCGGTAACTCCTGCGTGACCTTTTCGATGATCGGCGATCTCGATCGTGCCGCTCGTAGCTATGGCGACCGTGGTTATCGCTATGTGCATTTTGAGGCAGGTGCTATCGGCCATCGCCTTTATCTCGCCGCTGAAGCATTAGGACTGGGCGCGACCGGCATCGGCGCCTTCTACGATGATGAGGTGCACCGTCACCTCAACCTTGTACTCAGCCGAGGACAGGTCGTATACCATTTTGCGATCGGTCATCCGGTTCCCGATCCGCGCGTCTCGGCATTTAATGAGCCGCAGGAAATCACATGGTAGGCATACTCGTGCACGGCGACAATCATTTCATCGTGCGCGGCCGATTGCCGGATCGAGACGTTGCGCGAGCACTGATTCGACACTGGTCCATCATTCAGATTGGAGCTACAACACCTCCTTCGCTTGAGAAATGGCGCATCAGCACGAAAGAGTTCCGAGAAGACCTGGAATGGGCAGTGGTCGTACCGGGAACCGGTGAAATATCTCCTGCGGTAGCGCAGTTGCTGGATGAACTGTCGGCGCGGGGAATTGCCATTCACGACTCCAGTTTCGACTCCTGGTAGCCTGTCCCATTGAGGAAGAGTGTCCCAGGTAACTCCAGCGCAGGTACAAATCTTCGTTCAACTCCCGAGTCGTCGGCCACCCGGAAGTAATCCGTCTCATCGGCACTCCAGATCGGTACCGACAAGTCGGCTAGTGTTTACTGATGTGCTCCAGTTCACCAGTTCAAGTGGACGATAAAAGGGCTACTGTCCGAGATGCCGACTTTTCGGCCAAGTGACATGAAGCGCCTTTATCAGGAGTTGTAGGCGCCAGAGGTAATTGCATTTCCGGTATCTTCGCGGGAGGCGCTTCGAGCCCGAGGGGGTCAGCCACGCTGTTATCGGCAGCATTCTGTGGTACATAAGTGTGACGATCACTTCTAGTGATTGTGGAGCGGGAACGTGTTCACTGCAGAAGAGTTGCGACAAGCAAAAATCTTTGCCTGCCTTGATGAAGCCGAATGCGCTCGACTGACGCAAACTGTCGCCGATGTGCGGCTCAAGCCGGGGGAGTGGCTCTTTCGAGAGGGCGCGCCCGCTTCGTTCTATGTGGTGTTGGAGGGCCGTCTCCGGATCGTTCTAGATGTTCACGGAAAGCAGACCGAGTTTGCGGAGCAGGAATTCAAGCAGGGGGATTTCCTGGGTGAAGTGCCTCTTCTGATGGGCACTCCGACCTTCGGCTCATTGCGAGCTAAAACCTCGTGCCGCATCGCGCGCCTGGATAAGCAGCAGTTTCATCACTTGATTCGGGACTCAAAAGAGGCCCGCACCATCATTCTGCAAACGCTGGGTGAACGGCTTTTGCTGATCCAGCAACGCTCCCTTTCCTTACCAACATCGCGGGTGCTCATCTTCGGCCGCAACAAGGATGCGGACTGCCATAACATCCGCGCCTTTCTTTCCGCGAACCGTATTCCTTACGAGTGGGTCGATCGTGATGGCTATCCGGAGCGGGTGCCTGCCGGCGTCTCCGACGACCCTGATTGCCCGGCCGTAAGTGTTGACGGACAACTTTTCATTGAGCCGCCGACAACGAGGGAGGTTGCCGAGGCCTTGCAACTGCAGACCAAGCCCAATCACGACAGCTATGACGTGGTGATTGTGGGGGCCGGACCGGCGGGTATGGCCGCCGGCGTTTATGGGAGTTCTGAAGGGCTAAGGGTGCTGATTGTCGAGCGCTGTGCAGCAGGCGGGCAAGCAGGTACATCATCGCGTATCGAAAATTATCTGGGCTTCCCTGAGGGAATTTCAGGGGAAGACCTGACCGGGCGCGGATTCAAGCAGGCGACTTATTTCGGCGCGGAGGTTGCTCTGACGCGCTCGGTTGAAAAGCTTACTCCCTCGAGTGAAGGCTATGTGTGCGAGTTTGACGGAGGCCAGCCGGTATCAGCCCGAGCCGTTGTGTTGGCCACAGGCGTGGACTGGCGCCGGCTGCAGGCGAAGGGTGAAGACCGCCTGCTGGGCCGCGGCATATTTTATGGAGCGGCCCGTCAGGAGGCGACCAATGTAGTCGGCAAGAAGGTCTTCATCGTAGGAGGCGGCAATTCAGCAGGACAAGCTGCCATGTTTTTGTCGAGCTATGCGGCTGAAGTAAGGGTATTGGTACGGGGCGGAGGGCTGAAGCTCACAATGTCGCAATACCTGATTGATCAGATTGCATCGAAGGCTAACATCCAGGTGCTCCCCTTTACTCAGGTCGCTTCGGTTGACGGCGAAGATCGCCTGGAACGAATTGAGGCTCGTGTTCAAGCGCCTCATGAGATGGAGAAGATAGTTAGCTATGAAGCCGATGCCTTGTTTGTGATGATCGGCGCCGATGCCAGCACCTCATGGCTACCAGAGGAACTGGAGCGGGATCCACGCGGCTATATCTGCACCGGGCGGGACCTCACCACCTGGAAACTCGATCGTCACCCGTTTCCGTTGGAGACCAGCCTACCGGGCGTGTTCTCGGCCGGTGACGTGCGTCATAACTCCATCAAACGAGTATCGAGTGGAGTGGGCGAAGGCAGCATGGCCATCGCTTTTATTCATCAATTCCTGGCCCTATAGAAGGAATCGGACGAGCCTGCGACCGCTGGCAGGATGGAATCTTGCCTCCCAGTGAAGAGAGCAAATTGCTGGGCAGAGGTGAAACGCCGGAATCCGCAGAGAGCGAATTCCGGCAGACCGTCGCTATCTTCTGAGGCTACTTGTTGGGACCTCCTGACCACCCGATGCGAAGTTGGCGATGTCGCTGGCGGTAGAGTGACCGATATCGGGACAGATGACTGGCAAAATCTCGACTGCGTGGCAGGCGCCCATCATTTGGCGGCAACGCGCTGAAACGCCGCTTGCCAACAGCAGACGGTAGAAGGCGATGCCCTCATCGCGCAACGGATCGCACTCGTTGACGCTGATGACCGTCGGCGGCAGGCCTTCGACATCCTCTCGCTTGGCGAAGCTGGGCCATGCGAGAGGGTTGCGGGCGTTAAAGGCCTCGATGCCGTAGGCCATGGTGGCGCGGTTGTCCCCGAACTTGAGCACGATGCCCTCATTCTCGATGGAAGACGGGTACTGCGCCTGCGGCCACTCACCGGCGATGTAGGGGCACAAGGAGTAGATGCCCTTGATCAGGCCGAGTTCACCATCCTGCTTCAGCTTCATGCCTACGGCGAGAACCAGGTTGCCGCCGCCACTTTCTCCAGCGACGATGATGCGCTTCGCATCAATCTTGAGAGTGGTTGCATTCGCGTGTACCCACTTGAGGCCCGAGATGCAATCGTTCAAACCGGCGGGAAATGGAGCGATTTCCGGTACAGAAGAGGGGTGCACCGAGTTGCGGAATTCAACCATAGCCACCGCGACGCCCTTGGCCGCGATCATACGGCCCCAGGTCTTGTAGTTGCCTTCATAGCAGGAACTCATCTCCATGCGGCCGCCGTGGACGTAGTAAACGCAAGGCAAAGTCTCGTCGTTGTCCGGCCGGATGTACCTGATCTTGATGGTGTTTCCATCGGGCGAGGAGGTGAGGGTCTCAGTGCATACGGTCAGGCCGGCTGACGGGGCGATCTCCTCGCTGTCCATCGAGTCGAACAGGGCCGTTTGGCGCTCCAGTGCGGCCAGGGCCGCCGGGGAGTTTTCTTGTGCGAGGAGTTCTTCACGGCTCGAAACGTTAGGCTTTTCTGCTCCCAGAGGCATGCCTGCGAAGTATTTCTTGATCCGCGGATCAAGGCGGGTATCGAGTTCCACCTTCGATGCTGACGGAGTCGGGATCGTTTGTGACATCGGGGTTGTCTCCTTTCTGTGTTGGATTATAAAAACTCCGCACTAGAGCGCAGGATCGACAAGCGCCCCGTAGATGATGGAGCGCGATATTCCGCACACATCCGGCACCGGATAAGGACGCCCAGTCATCGGATTCCCCCCGTCTTGTTGCTGGAGCATTCCAACGACAACGATGTCATAGGTGGGATCGACCCAGAACCAGGTTCCGTGCACGCCGCCCCAGTAGAAAGTGCCCGCGCCGTTCGCGCCACCGTTGAAATTTGCGTGCGACGGATCGAGCACGATGCCAACGTTCATGCCGTAGCCAATCCCCACGAACGGCTGAGTGAAGTGCAGGGGCACGCCTGCGGGGAGCAGGTTGCTCGTCATCAGCTTGACCGAAGATGGCGACAGCATCCGGACGCCGTCGAGCGTACCGCGATTGGCCAGCATCTGCGCAAAACGCATGTAGTCTTGTGCCGTTGAGTAAAGCCCGGCGATCGACAGCAGGAATTTCGGCTTCACCCCTGGGGGAGTTCCAGCCACTGCTGGAAATGGCGACTGGTCCGGCGCAAGGATGAGCTTGAGGTTTTGGTCCAGGGC
>Ga0302325_10029260_pt1 | contig 11380 bp, 6 predicted proteins | sample Palsa_T0_2_FD_201948 | JGI IMG/M metagenome (GOLD analysis project Ga0302325, IMG submission 201948) | Peat permafrost microbial communities from Stordalen Mire near Abisko, Sweden - Palsa_T0_2 | ecosystem: Environmental > Terrestrial > Soil > Palsa > Peat permafrost | place: Sweden: Abisko... | reverse complement strand
AAGAACGTGACAATGTGTTGAACAACGAAAAACTCGTAGGAAAAATTCCGGATCGGTGCAATTGTGCTGATGTTCATCCATATCAAAATTGCGTAGACTGCCCAACCGGTAGGGATACAAGAATCTGTCGAGTATTCCAGAGGACCAAGGTCGTATTTGTTCCATGAAACGTGCAAGAACAGCATGTGGAAAGTAACGAGGAGTAATAACATCCTTGACACCCATCTATGCAGGACGTTCAATCTATCATAAGAAACACCACTGATAGCCCCAATCAAGTTATTCTTGCCTGCAAGTAAGATTAATAACGGCACTTGAGCAACGCCCAACCAAGCAGCTCGAACTCCCAAAGACGTATAATGTTGCGCCCCATCAACATCGTTATTGACGAATTCGAGCAACAAAACCCATGCTAAGTAAGCCACCAATAGACTTATAGTCCCAACGGGTGGAATTTTCAGGAACTTGCTACTTTTTAGGGTATATTGTGCGTAAGTCGCTTCACGTCCGATTGCTGTAAGGCAAGCAATCGATTTCGAAAATATATTGGAGGGTGTAGCAGGCCGTAAACGGTTTGCAGCAGCAGCTCGAATTCTGTCACACTTTACTGATGTTTCTTTGGCACTAGCAGCTTAGACTCACCTCATTTTGAAAGTGATTTTCTGCGCGCAGTTGAAGAAGGCGCAAATTCCAATGACAGCACAAACGCCGTACCAAAAGTTCCTCGCATACATGTTTCCATCAATTTGGAATTGGCTGTCGTCTAAGATCTCGCCCAAGAACATTGAGGCCTCAGTAGTATTCGAAAAGTCGATTCCGGAGGCATTTAGGGGAGAGTCTGTTGGGGCTCCACCCATCACCATCGTGTTTCCCATATCCATGCTGGCGGTAATCAGAATTTTGTCGATCTCTGAAGATGAAGTTCTCTTGGAACTAGGTACTGAACGGAAGTGTGATTGCTCGCTAATTGAGTGAGTTGGACTTAGTAAGGCAGTATGCTGCGCGACATAAGAGCATGGGTGGCAATCGTAAGCAAGTCAGTTGCAGAGAGGGGTGATAGCAACTTTGATTGTCTTCAAGGAAATGACGATTAGTTATTGATTTATGTGGGAGTGCGCAAGAACGTGGAAACGTGCTCGCTGCGGCAGGCTCGACCTCTCTTATCGAATTAGTCAAGGCCAACGGCCGACAAACTTGCTCACCTTAGTCCCTGCTAACGTAGGTAGGTCTGTATCATACTAGAACCGTTTTATCAGATGTAATCTGAAGCACCTTCCGCTCCAATCTGGAAACGCTTCCGGATCAAGAGCCGATCCCCATAATTACAACTCTCCCAAGCAGCCAGTTTTGGCAAGCCGTGAACCTGCATCTTTTCAACGCCATTCCCCGAGGCAGAAGCTTGGAAATGCTTATCATTGACCCAAGAAAGCTTGACAAATTTCATTGCGCATAATGCCCCACTTTGAGGCTCGAGGTGCAGTTGAGTTTCTTGAGAAGGATTGAGCAGATTTTGTTTTACGAATCCAGGTGGTCACTAATTCTACGCGAGCGCCACCGACCATGCGGCTTGTGGCGGCCTAAGGCAGCAGAAGTTGTATTTAGGGTGCTCCTGCATCATTCTCATCAATGCAACCACACCTACAATCCCACACGGCTGGTGTCAGGGCCGGGCATGCGAGGCCAGGACTACAGTGCCCTCGGCGCCTTTGTAACTTTGCCACTCGTGGGACACCCAATCAGATTTTGAATACCTACCTTTCGAGAGATCATACAGTATTGGTGTTTGAATCCTTGGAGAACAACAGGGCTAAACAAAGGGGCCGGGGGGGACACTGTAGGCTCCCCTTAGTCACGGGAGATTTTTTGTCAGCCTCGTCTTTTGGCAAATGTATAGAGTAGTGGATTGAAGTAGATAAATCAAATTCTCGATCATTGGTGCTAGGAACCAAATCAGGGGGGATTTGTGAGCTTATCGTTCATTTCTGGCTACAGTTTATCTGACCAACTCTGAAATTCGAAGGCAGTACGAATTGAAGTCCGCCCCAAGGTCTCTTATAGGTACGGATTGTAGAGAATGTGCTAGCATTGAGCCCGCTACAATCAACCAAAGAGACCGAACTTCTATACTTACAGAATTTAAGAGATCATCATAGTCAGTAGGAAGTGCGGTAGAACTCTACACGAACGATTGCTAATCACAGGAAAGCAGATGGGTTGAGACTCCTTGACCAGCAGATTGATAGGGTATTCCTCTCACTGAACATAAAGCAGCTCTCCGTCTACTTGAACCCCTTAGCAATAGACAACACCTATGCAGAGAATCTCTGCCGATCGCTCAAGGTACTCAGAACCCCACACCGATGATTGTACCAGAAAAAGCATACACCACCTTTGTACACCATACCCTCCAGATATGGTCAATGCCCTTGCGCTGAGAGGATTTTCAAGAGACTGGAATTATAGTACAAGCAGGACACTTATTTCGCCTTTGCATTGGTCACGAAGTCCGGGTCGCGATGGAACACTGTCTTGAACTCTTGGACATATCGTTGCTTGTCTGCAGCAGCTTGGTTCTCGTAGGTCTGAAGATATTAATAATGTGTCGTAAATAGGAATCAAGAGCAACCTACTTTGCGATCACTGGGCGGGAGTGCAGCCCATTCTTTTGCCACAAGACGTGCAATATCTGGGAGTTTGATTCCCTTCATATCTCCCGAAGCATACTTCTCCTTCGTGAAGAAAAACATAGGAGTGATTGGTCTCTTCGGGATTCTGTCATCAGGAATGGGTCTCCATGTGTGAAGAGGGTCTTTTTTCTTCAACTGTATGCGAGCGTTGTTGGCACTACGAATTTGCTCCGGTGTGTGAGACTCAACCCATTGCTTGAACGCAACTTCATTCGCGACTTTGTTCTGGTTGGCAGTGTGGTTGTAATGCTGAGATTTCGTTAGTCAACTCATATTTTTGGGTATGGATCTATCACCTCTAATTCTGCAGGACTCATGCTTTTATACCTGTTAGAAGCATCGGTCATTCTAGGACCTGCATTGGCAATCGAAACAGGGTTCGCTCTCGAATCTTCTGCATTGAATACCATCCATGCCGTCCAGGGCAGTTTCTTGGGTATAACGAGCGCCTGGGCTTTCAAAGCCTTCACAACAGCCTTCTTTCTATCTTCCTCCGTGGGTATCTTCTTACGAGGGCGACCCACGGGCCTTGACTTGAGCTTCTTTACGGCTTTCCTCTTCTTCGTCGCAATCTTCTTCACTGGCTTCTTTGCCGCTTTCTTTGCAACGGGCTTCTTCGCTTTCGCTGACTTGGTTGTAGTTGTCTTAGACTTGGTCGTAGTTGTCTTAGATTTGGGAGCAGCTTTTGTTGCTGTCGCGTAGGCTCGTCCGAGAGAGAGACAGGACTTGTCGAGCGCTGAGCTACCCTTCGGATGGTGGAAGGAGCCCACATGTTGGAGGTGCCAAACACTTCGAAAAGCACTGTTTGTTGACTGAGGGCCCGGAGCTACCACTCTCCGGACCGCAGCTCGACCAATGCTGGATAGCATGGTAATCTTCGCGATCGCACTGATTGTGTCTCTGTTTAAGATGCAAGGGATGTCGCAATTGAGAGAGGAATGAGTGATGACGATGAACGGGCGCAGAGGGAGTCGTTCCTGAAGTCGTCCCAGCCCCCTTCCTTTTCAAACACGCGAGCTGTTGGAAATTCACGCTAAGCCCGCGCTCATGCAATAGCTTCTACGGCAGACGGTAGCGCCGCGGATAAGTTTTGTGCAACATCGAAAAGGCATGCGACACCTCGATCGAACCTTCAGCCTTACATACACCAAGTACACCGCCAACTCACCCCGCTCGCAACCATCCAGGTATCGGGGGGAAATACAGACCCGAAGTTCAGCCTCTGAGCTCAGCCAGAAAGTATTTCTGCCATTGACTGAGGCAAATAATGGCACGGCACAGGGACTCTCGCTCACCATCGCCAGCAGGAAGCCAACACTCCTCGAAACGAAGCAAAAGAGACGATGAGGTTAGAAGGGACAGAGATCGAAGAGATGATGGACGCTTACCGCGCCGGCGAAGTCGCTCTCGGAGCTTCGATGTGCGTCGTGCTCCTCTCCACAAGCCTTTTTCACAACGTGCTAACACTTTGCGATATCAGCGTCGCCACCACGACCGAGACATGCATCGACGTAGAGATCGTTCGATAGATCGCCGAGAACCCGATTATAGATCTGGGCGGAGAGAGCGGTCAAGAGACCGCAGAGATCGATATGTTGAGAGGGAGCGTTCTCCGGACAGGCGACGGCGAAGAAGTCGAGATCGAGAATATCGTGACAGGCGAGACGATTCTTATGACAGGGCTCGAAGGCGCCGCGAGGACTCTACTGACTCATGGACCCGTAGCAGAGGTGATGGCAGTACTGGAAAACCTCCAGGTAGACCCGAAAGTGTCAGAACCGCCGAAGTCAGTTCACATCCTCCCTCGTACGCCGAAGTACTGGCTAATGCATTTATACAGTCCGTAAAACCATTAACACCACCTGGACAGAGCGAAGCAGAGAAGAAGGCCGAGCGGCTTGCAAAATTAGAAGCATGGAAGAAGAAGATGGCTGAGGATAAGGAGCGTAAGGAGAAAGACCTTGCCGGCGGTGGAACGCGCAAGCTTCTAGATGATATAGATCAAAAAGCCACTGCTTCGCCTTCTCACGAATCACCAGCCTCGCCAGGTACCCCGAACAGCGTTGCATCTCCGGCGCCTTACGCTGGCAAATTCGATCCGAAGGCTATAGCAAAGAAAGCCGCAGCAAACTCGACTGCTACGAGTACTCTGGGCAAGGATATACCACTGAAGGAATTAACAAAAGCGTCCGCTACCTTAACTTCTTCGGTCAAAGGGTTACAAGCTGACAAGAAGCCAACAGCCTTCAACAGCACGTCAAATGGTAAGTTTTCAGCCGGCCAGGCCCCATATTGTATCACCGCTAAAACGTTTCAATTAGCATCTGCGTTACCTAGAGCCAGAGGGAATCTGAGTGCTTTTGGACTAGGCGCGAAGACCAATGATAGCGAGAAGGTCCCATCGAAACGAGCTCTAGACTTTGGTGATGACGAAGGGGCAAGGAAAAAGTTAGAGAAGCTACCAACCCCACCACTGGCAAACACTGAAGATGAGGATGCTGCGCTCGCTAACGGTGTTGAGGAAGAGGATGACGACGACGTAGATATGGGCGATACTGGCACCGAAGAGGAGATAGCAGCTGCCGCTAGAGCTGCCGCAGAGAAGCGCGAGGAGAGGCTTCAGGATCAAAGTTTATCCAACAAGGAATCAGAGTCTGAGAGTACTTCTTTTAACATGGCTAGAGACGACGTCAAAACGGGAGGAGCTCCAGCTATGTTATCTGAACCCACCGCTATGGAAGAGGATGAAGAAATTGACCCCCTGGATGCTTTCATGGAAGACATGGGAGATCCTTTTGCAGCTCCAAAATCCGCTGGTAATTTCAGACAGAGTCGGAACAAAGCACCCCAGCAAGAACCCGAACCATTATTTGGAGACGACGAAGTGGATCTTAAGACGATGGACGCTGACCCTGATGATATTCTTGCAATGGCTAGTAAAGCCCGGAAGAAGAAGGATCTCCCGACTATCGACTACTCCAAAATGGCTCTCGAGCCATTCCGAAAGAACTTTTACTCTGAGCCTGCTGAGCTGTCAGATATGACCGAGGCGGAGCTTGCAGACCTGCGCCTTGAACTTGATGGTATCAAAGTCGCTGGCAAAGATGTACCAAAACCCGTGCAAAAGTGGTCGCAGTGTGGCCTCAATGTTCAGTCCTTGGAAGTAATCCGGAAATTGGGCTATGAGAGACCAACTGCAATTCAGATGCAGGCAATCCCGGCTATAATGTCTGGGAGAGATGTCATTGGTGTAGCAAAGACTGGCTCTGGTAAGACAATCGCCTTCCTTCTACCGATGTTCCGCCATATTCGAGATCAGCGGCCTCTGGAAGGATCAGATGGACCTATAGGCCTGATCATGACCCCGACCCGAGAACTTGCTACGCAAATACACAAGGAGTGCAAACCCTTCTTAAAAGCTATGGGCCTTCGAGCCGTCTGCGCTTATGGTGGAGCACCCATCAAAGATCAAATTGCAGACCTGAAAAGAGGAGCCGAGGTAATTGTCTGTACTCCTGGCCGTATGATTGATCTCCTAGCCGCAAACTCAGGCCGAGTAACAAATCTCCGTCGCGTGACCTATGTTGTCTTGGATGAAGCAGATCGCATGTTTGATATGGGATTCGAGCCTCAGGTGATGAAGATATTCGCCAACATCCGGCCGAATCGTCAAACGATCCTTTTCTCGGCTACCATGCCTCGTATAATGGATGCTTTAGCGAAGAAAACACTTCAATCTCCTGTAGAAATTACAGTAGGTGGGCGAAGTGTTGTTGCTCCGGAAATCACTCAGATTGTTGAGGTTCGGGAAGAAAAGGAGAAATTTCATCGACTACTGGAACTCCTTGGAGAACTTTACGACAAAGATGAAGACGCCCGCACTCTTATCTTCGTTGACAGACAAGAGAAAGCAGACGATCTATTGAAGGACCTAATGAGGAAAGGGTATCCCTGCATGTCTATCCATGGTGGAAAGGACCAAATCGATCGAGATTCCACGATCGATGACTTCAAAGCGGGCATTGTGCCAATTATGATTGCTACATCTGTGGCAGCTCGTGGATTAGACGTGAAACAATTGAAGCTGGTCGTCAACTTTGATGCCCCTAACCATCTAGAGGATTATGTTCACAGAGCCGGTCGAACAGGGCGAGCCGGAAACACTGGGACAGCAGTCACATTCGTAACGGAAGACCAAGAACAATATTCTGTTGGCATTGCCAAAGCTCTCGAGCAATCTGGTCAACCTGTACCAGAACGACTCGATGAGATGAGGAAATCTTTCAGAGACAAGGTGAAGACTGGCAAATCGAAAGATAGTTCCGGATTTGGGGGCAAGGGCCTGGAACGTAAGAAATCCCTTATCCTTTTTACCCGCCGAGTAAGAACATTCAAATGCTAAGTGGAATATAGGTCTCGATGCTGAGCGCGAAGCGGCGAGGAACCGCGAGAGGAAGACGCACAAGACAGACGGAGATGAGGATGAAGAAAAGGAAGAGAAAGGAGATGAGGATGTTGTTCTCAAGGCTGCGTCGGCTGTGCAACCCGCAGCATCCACGCCGCAGTTGTTTGGAGTGCCAAAGGGCATCGATCTTGACGGCAAAATCACGGTACACAGGACCGAGCCAGCAGCCTCATCGTCTGGAGGCGGGTCAAAGAATCCATTGGATAAGGTCACTTCTGCGATTGATGCTATCAATGCTCGACTCAACAAGACTGGCCAACTCCGTTCAGGGGTACCGATTGACAATAAAGGCCCTGATGCAGGAGCTTTCCACGCAACTCTGGAAATTAACGACTTCCCTCAGAAGGCCAGATGGGCCGTTACGAACAGAACCAATGTGGCGAAGATCTTGGAAGCAACTGGTACATCCATTACCACGAAGGGAAGTTTCTATGCGGCGGGGAAAGAAGTACAGCCGGGCGGCGATCCCAAGCTGTATATTCTTGTCGAGGGTGACACGGAGGTAGTTGTTACTAATGCAATGAGAGAATTAATGAGATTGCTCAAGGAGGGCACGATGGCTGCAGCAGATGCCGAAGGTAGAGCACCAGCCAGTGGCAGATATAACGTTGTTTAGACATAAGACTTGTATGTTTCGAGCATCACTATCGCGTCATGCAAGCCAATACTGATCATGCTCCTTCATCATTCATGATCCTATATACGACGTAAATAATTCTTGTGCAAAAAGACCATCTGCTCGGTCTACTTTCCATCTTCCTCAGCCAACGAAACCTATCAATTATGCGCCCTAGCTTCCGCCGCTGCGTCTGCGTCCCTAACTCTCCGCTCGTCTCGACTCGCCGCTTCCAGGGTATCCGTTCTTGTCTGTTTCTTCTGTTCCTGAAGCTGGTTGCCCAGCTTTCCCTTTGGTTTATTTGCTGCATTTGCTCTTGCCTAAAGTCAAGTAGTTAGCCATTGCCCATGGTACATGCACATTTACCAAGTAGCAAGCCGTTGATGCAGACTCCTAAATGCAACTTCACTCACTTCAGCTGCTTCGGCGGCTTTTCTCCTCGCATCCTCCTGTTGCGCACTGCTTCCTGCACCTGCCGCTGAAGTACTGGATCCCAACGTCCTCGGCGGTCCGCCAATCTTCTTTGGAACAGAGGACGTCTTCGTGCTACTGGGTGGGGGAGCGGAGGAGAGAGTGCGGCCAGGTTGAGCGAATGGGTCTGGCTCGGATTTCCCGCAAATGTTTCCCATGATGAGGATGCTGACGAGGAACAGGAGCTTTAGATATCAAAGATGGCAGTGAAATCGATGAGTTGGGGATTCAGGGGGTTTATCGGCGCATTGCGGCTATTGTGCTTCGATCATAGAGGTTGTCGCAATCGCGGCGAGATTGCCTTGGAGATCCGTGTTTGCAGAGCTTGGCGTGGTTACCTTGACTTCCCCCTTTCTGTACTGTGACACCTCATATTAATCGATAGCTTCTGGAACCCTTTGCCTCTTTCAACCCAATGAGTAAATGGTCGTTCAGGAAAATCTCGTCCAGTTGATCGTTAAATATGTTCCTTGGCCTTGGTCCCTTGACGAGAGGTTTCATCGATAAGCCTACTGTGCTGTAGCCTTCTGCGGGGTCCTGTCAAGTTGACAGGCCAATGAACGTCACAACGCCACAAGCACATTCTTGCGCGCGTTTGCACTTCCCTTTCGAGAGCATGAACCAACCTGCTCTCTCTGTTTACGTTTCTGCGATATTCTTACTAGCTGGCTGGAGAAGCTTGTCCAGACAACTTGTACTCTGCAATTTGCGATCGTCGGAGATGTCAAGCGCCTCTTTTCTGTGGATTTGACCCTCGATATTTTCTTTTGCAATTTCCAATCTCTTTGGGTACCCGGATGGCTACCTGATATCATCTCATACCCATGAATATTCCCCCACTACTTCCCTGCAGTCTCTTCCTGAAAACCCAAACTCGCTTCTCTATGAAGTGATTGCTCATCAAGGAGAAAAGCAGTGATTTGTACCTTTCGAACCTACAACCAAGCGCAGCCAACAGTCATCTTCATGTGTTATCTGCTCGTTCTGCTGGAGCCCCAGTCACCCCTCCACCAGTCCCGATGGACGACGACAGACTCAAATATTCACAACCGCTCCCAAGGGGGAATGCGGACATGACCTTCGACAGATTCTGGGAATCTTACGATGGTCGACTTACTCCCTCCAACGAGGCTCAGCCATTGCAGCCAGCGCCCTTTTTCCAATTTTCGGGCTATGGAAATATGCAAGAGTCCTTAACGACAAGTCCTCTCCAAAAGATGCCTTTCGTTTCTCAAAAGCAGAACCTGCAGGCGAGGAACAGCGAACCTGATATGTTTCAAACGGCACAGTGGCAACGAGGAAGATCCTCTCAGGCATCACGAACTCAGCCAGCGAACAAGCGCCAGAAAACCGCCCACCCTATAAGCTCAAGCTTCGAGATTCTGACGACACAAGTGACGGATAGGAGGGGAGATGAAGAATCAGTTATGGGATCAGAGAGTGAGTGCTGCAGTAGCTGCTCTGACGGGATACCTTGCGCCAGCCCAGATTGTGCGCCCTGCAGTGAACCCGGTTGCAACAGTAAAACAATCGCAGTTATGCCTTGCAACAAGAAAGCATGCGAGCAACCGGCTTGCACAGACCAGTGCCTCAGTACGGCTATCCAGGTTCGACAAGCTATGCATGAGCAAGACATCGTTTCCAGAGAGCGATTGATGTCGAACTTGGTTGAGCCCCCATGGAATCCTCAGAAGCCTCGGGATATGTCTCTCTTGGGGAAAGATTCCTTCGATGGAATCCTTGATCCAGCCCTCAACGTTTTCGATGCTCCTGACTATACTCCCGCAGCTGTATCACCTGCACCAACCACAGCTTCGATGAGGATCAATGTACCAACGCCGTACTCCCTCAACACCGGGATGCCCACTGCCGAAATCAGCGGCTTATTTTCAAGTCAGCATGTTTACAGGGACGTGTTATCCGGTACGGGAGCCATGTTCAATTCTTTGTCTCAGACATGGCCAGAAGAGGAATTCTCGCGTTCAAATGATTCAAGTGGTGCATCTATGTTTCAATGTACGTGGGATGGATGCTACCAGCCGTTCCAGAGCTATAACGACTGGCTTCCGCATCTCCATAAGAATCATGTCGACCCGCAGATGGTCTTCGGCTGTCCTATTCAAGCAGAGAAATGCCCGCGTACTATTAGCACAAATCCTTTGGATCATCTGCAGATAGACCATGGCTTCAATTTCGATATGAACAACAACTTTAGTTGTCCGGCTCCAAATTGTTTTCCCACAGAGACTTTCTGTGATCCAGCGATGCTTCACAATCACTTTGACCATGCTCATGCCACCCCAGCTCAGGGAGGTCTGCGATGCCGCCTGGAAAAGACATGTGACTTCTTTGGAGATTATGATCAGCTATTTTCCCATATCAACGAGCAACATCAGCTGCCTCCTATGCCCAAGGACGAGGAAATTGACCTCTCGCTACCCACATCATCAACTCTAGAGACAGCGACTCGACCTGACTGTTCTGACTGTTCACCAGAAGAAGGAGTATTAGAAACTGAGACTGGCGGAGCGTTTTCTGCCGATGAAGCAGTCCACAGCTGCATGTGGAAGGCGGATAATCAAGTTTGCGGCCTCATTTTCCAATCCGAAGTTGAGCTTCAGACCCACCTCAAGAGCAGCCATCTGGAATCTCTTGACAAACGATCAGGTTACAGATGTCTGTGGGAGGACTGTAAACGGAAGGAGATGCCACTTGAGAAGCAAGGTTTCTCCCAAAGGGGTAAACTTGAGCGGCATATGGCGACTCACACCAACTGTAAGTAAGTCTCGAACTGCTCTTGTACATCCGCTGATCATTGGCAGTTAAATGTTCTATATGTGATGTCTGTGGTCAAAAGTTTTCTGCTCCACAATCAATGAAGCAACACCGACTCCTCCACACGGGGGAGAAGCCATGGAAATGCAAGCATTGTGGCAAAGCATTCCCGCAACAGAGCGCATGCAGTAAGTATTTTGAAGCGCTCTTTCAGGAGTAGATTATTAACCTCTACAGCTATACACGAGCGAACACATACGAACGAGAAGCCTCTTGAATGCTCAATTTGTGGCAAGAAATTCTCCGAGTCTTCAAATTTGTCTAAACACCGAAAGATCCATGGAGAGAAGGGTTTGCATGCGTGCA
>Ga0302325_10029258_pt1 | contig 11380 bp, 16 predicted proteins | sample Palsa_T0_2_FD_201948 | JGI IMG/M metagenome (GOLD analysis project Ga0302325, IMG submission 201948) | Peat permafrost microbial communities from Stordalen Mire near Abisko, Sweden - Palsa_T0_2 | ecosystem: Environmental > Terrestrial > Soil > Palsa > Peat permafrost | place: Sweden: Abisko... | reverse complement strand
AAACGGAAAGCCCTTGGCCCGGTAAGCGGCTTGCGACTCCGGCTGGGCTGCGCTGCTTCGTGTCGCCCAAGGTGTGCTTGGTAGTGACACCACAGCAGGTACTTCCTGCCAAGGGGCCACTCGCTCACTATGAGCAGGACATCATCGACCGCATCAGCAACTTCAACGACCCTCGCCAGGAGTGGCGTCGCCTCTTTTCGGAAATGCTGGGCACGTTCCTCCTGGTCTTGGTGGCAGCCGGTGGGGGAATGATGGGCCATGCCTTCCCGGGCGTCATCAGTCGACAGGCGGCGGTCGTGGCGCCGGCTCTGATGGTCATGGCGATCATTTTGTTCATGGGCAAGGTGTCCGGCGCTCACTTGAATCCGGCTGTCAGCATCGCTTTCGCCTTGCGCCGAGACTTCCCGTGGTGGCGGGTGCCCGGATACACCGTCGTGCAACTGTCGGGGGCGACCTTCGCCGCTCTCTTCCTCCACTCCGTGATCCACGTATCGACCATTTTCGGTTCGAACTATCCCGCCCACGGATACTCGGATATGGCCGCGTTCTGGATGGAACTGATATTGACGATGGGGTTGGTCAGCGTAATTCTCGGTACGGCGTCGGGAGCACAGAACGTCGGGATCATCGGGGCATTCGGGGTGGCGGGCTACATCGCTCTGGCGGGACTGTGGGCCAGCCCAATTTCGGGGGCCTCTATGAATCCCGCCCGCACCTTCGGCCCCGACCTTGTAAGCACGACGTTCTCTGGATATTGGGTCTATCTCGCCGGGCCGCTTGCCGGTGCCGTGTTAGCGGTCGCCATTGCATTCGTTCTACGGGGCCGGAGCGACGGTGCGTCTGGTGCCGGGGCGGCTCAAGGTGACCTCTTTACCGAGGTCGAGTCCGCCAAGAACTGAGCGGCTGAACAGACCTGCCTGGCGAAGCCGCAAACCGTTCGATGGTGCTGTGCTTCCCGGGGATATTGTGGCCAAGCCGACGGAGATCGGCGACTGGGGGGCAGTTTGATGGACGACATGCGGGACAAGGTGGCGGTGGTCACCGGTGGGGCGGCCGGCATCGGCCGGGGTATCGTCGAAGCACTGCTCGAAGTTGGGGCGCGGGTCGTCATCGCCGACGTCGAAGAACCTGTCTTGGAAGAGACAGTTGCGGCCTTATCCTCCGATGGACAGGTGCGCGGCCTCCTCACCGATGTGTCGTCGCCGACATCGGTCGAAGCGCTGGCCGCTGGTGTGTTCGACCAGGAAGGAGCCTGTCATCTGCTCTTCAACAACGCCGGGGTGACCTCGGGCGGTGGCGGGAGACCGTGGGAACAGGAGCCCAACGACTGGACCTGGTGTTTCAGCGTGAACGTCTTCGGTGTGGCCAACTGCATGCTGTCCTTTGTCCCCCGGATGATCGAATCGGGACAGCCGGGAGTCGTCATCAACACCTCGAGCATGGACGGCGGCATCGCTCCGGTTCCGTACGCATCGGTGTACGCGTCGAGCAAAGCCGCCATCTCGTGCCTCACCGAGGCATTGGCCCACCAATTGGTGGCGGCGGATACCAATGTGCGTGCCGCGGTCTTCTACCCATCGGGCGGTCTCCTCGACACCGGGTTGTGGACGGCGCAGCGCAATCGCCCGGCCACTCTGGCCCGGCTGCATCCCCGGCCACCGGCTCCAGGCACCACATTCGAGGAGTTCAAGGCACACCTGGTGGCTTCGGGACGTTCGGCCGAGATTGTGGACCTGCGTGAACTCGGACGGTTCGTCCTGTGCGGCATAAGGGCCGGAGACTTCATCATCGGCCATGGGCTCGGGGAGGCTGCCGCCATGTTGCACTCGCGTGCGGACGCCATCAGCCAGGGCCGGCTGCCCCCGGCAGCGTTGAGTTGAAGGGGGGTTGATGACCGATCTGCTCAGTGAGCGTTACACCGTCGTCTCGGCCGACGGCCATGCCGGCGGGGACATTCAGGACTACCGTCCGTACCTGGCCCAGAGCTGGCACGACGAGTTCGATGTCTGGGCCAGCAATTACGTCAACCCTTTCGCCGACCTGTTGGCCCCTATTGCCTACCGGAGCTGGGACAGCGAACGCCGGCTGGCCGAGACCGAGTCCGATGGCATCGCCGCCGAGGTGCTCTTCCCCAACACCGTCCCGCCGTTCTTCACCGAGGGAAATCTGGTCGCGCTGCCGCCGACAGCCGAGGACTATGCACGCCGTTGGGCCGGTGTCCAGGCCCACAACCGTTGGTTGGCTGACTTCTGCGCCCGTACACCGGGTCGGCGGGCCGGGGTGGTACAGGTTTTTGCCAACGTCATGGATGACGCGCTGGCCGAGGTGCGGTGGGCGGCCGAGCAGTTCCATCCGTTCGGCGGCATATTGTTGCCGTCAATCCCACCCAACTCCCACCTGCCTCCCTTGTGGGAGGATCACTACGAGCCCTTGTGGCGGCTGTGTGCCGAGCTCGATGTGCCGATCAACATTCACGGGGGAAGCGCCCTGCCCGACTACGGCGAGCACGCGGCGGCCCGCTCCATGATGCTGATCGAGATCCCCTGGTTCAGCCACCGCGCCGTGTGGCATCTCATCTTTTCGGGCGTATGCGAGCGCTACCCGACGCTGCGTTTTGCCGTGACTGAGCAGGGGGTGGCCTGGCTCCCGCGAGGTCTCGAGACGCTGGACTGGTTCTACGGCCGCATGACCTTGCCCGAGGCGGCCGAGGCGCGATTCTTCGGGGCCGCGGCGGCTCAGTTGTCGATGACGCCGTCGGAGTACTTCGCCCGCAACTTCTGGATCGGCGCTAGCTTCCTGCGCCCGAGCGAGTCGCCGTTGCGCTACGAGCTTGGAGTCGATCGCATTATGTGGGGAGCCGACTATCCCCACTCCGAAGGCAGTTACCCGTTCACGACCGAGGCGCTCAGGGTGGCCTTCGCCGACTGCCCCGTCGAGGAAGTCCGCTCCATGCTGGAGACCACCGCGGCGTCGTTCTACGGGTTCGATCTGTCGGCGTTGCGCCCGATCGGCAATCGGATCGGTCCGCTGGTTGACGAAGTTCGCAAGCCGTTGGCACCCGAGGAGTGGCCGACGAAGTCGACCTGCAACGCCTTCGATCCGACACAGATCCTGCGGGCCTGGTAAGGGAGGGTTGATGCAGACAGTCAGATATGGAGCGCGCCGGGACCAGATCAATCAGGAGATTGCGGCCAAAAAAGCCGACATCTGGTCCGAAGCGGTCACCGCGGTGTACGAGACTGACCCCGAAATCATCGCCGCCGTCCTGCCGCCACCGCTCGAGCCGGGGCCCGAGCCGTTGGTGCGCATCACCATCACCCGGGTCGAGATGCCGGGGATCCCAGTGTTCGGGGCAGGGTGGATCGGCGTCCAGGCCCGGCATGGCGACCACATTGGCGAGTACCCGATCCTCATGCCCATGACCACCGAGCAGTCCACTATCGGCGGGCGCGAGACCAACGGTGAACCGAAGAAGCTGGCCGCGGTGGAGGTGCATCGCGAGGGTGCCCGGGTCGAGGCCAGCATCTCGCGCATGGGCGCCACCCTGTGCGAGATCGTCGGCACGGTCACCGGAGTCCGCGACAACTACGAGATCGCCAAGACCGACTTCTGGTTCAAAATGTCGCCGTCGCCGGAAGCGCCTGGACAACTCGACCAGGACCCCCTTCTCGTCTACGGCGAAAAGACCGAACGCACCCGGTTGTTCGAAGGGATTGAGGGCGAGCTGATCCTAAAGGAAGCCCCTCTCGATCCCATCGCCGACCTGGTCGTCCGTCGGGTGGTCGATTTGAACTGGACCGAGCGGGCGTCGACCCAGGTCGGTCGCATCATCGGCCCGGTGCCCCGAGCTGACCTGGCGCCTTTTCTGCACCAGCGCTACGACGATCTATCCGTACTGGGAGGGAAGCGATGAGTGAGCGTTACACGATCATCTCGGCGGACGCGCATGCCGGGTTGGCGTGCGAGGGCTACCGGCCGTATCTCGAAGCGGCCTACCACTCCCAGTTCGACGAGTACCTGGCCGAGCGCAACGCCAACCGCGATCAGCAATTGCAGATGAATTACGACTACATCATGGGCTGGGAGACCGAGAACGAGGAAGGGCTGCGCGGAGCTTGGGACATCGAACAACGCGACAAGGAGCTCGACGCCGACGGGGTGACGGCCGAGGTGATGTTCGCCGATGCCGACGCCATCACGGGCATGGCGTCGCCCCCATTCGGCGCAGGCCTGTCGGCCGGTGCCATCGCCGACCCCGAGCTGGCCTTCGCCGGCGCCCGGGCCCATAACCGGTTCCTGGCCGAGATGTGCGCCCGGAGCCCGTTGCGTCACGGCGGCATCGCCCTGGTGCCCATCACCCACGGGGTCGAGCGTTCGGTGGCCGAGATTGAATGGCTTACCGAGCAGCCAGGCATTAAGGGCGTGATGGTGCCGACCATGTGGCACGACCGCAAGCCCTACAACCATCCGGACTACGACCCGGTGTGGGCTGCCTGCCAGGCGGCGGGCTTCCCAGTGCACACGCACTCGGGCGAGGCACCCCAGGACGAGTACAACGGCAACATCGGCATCTACCTGGCCGAGGTGGTGTGGTGGGCGGCGCGCCCGATGTGGCACCTGCTCTTCTCGGGAGTCTTCGAGCGGTTTCCGGGACTCAAGTACGTGGTGACCGAGGCGGCGGCGTACTGGGCGGCCGACATGATGTGGAAGTGGGACCAGTACATGGGGGGTGGGCACACGACAAAGAAGATGGCGGCACTGTTGGCCGGGAAGATCTCCAAGCTGCCGTCGGACTACTTCGGCGAGAACATCTTCATCGGTGCCTCGACCATGTCCAAGGAGGAAATCCGGCGGCGTCATGTACTCGGATGCAATGTCGTGATGTGGGGGACCGACTACCCCCACCCCGAAGGAACGTGGCCGCACACGGCGGAACGATTGAAGGGTGATTTCGGCGGCATACCGGTCGAGGACGCCCGCCAGCTCCTGGGCGAAACGGCCGCCAAATGCTACGGCTTCAATCTCGCCGAACTGCGCCCGATCGCCGAACGGATCGGCCCCACGCCGGCCGACCTGGGGCAGGACACGACGCTCCGCACCGATCCCGAAGAAGTTCGGGGAGCACGCTGGTGGAAGGACGAATACCAGGTCCGCCCACCAGGTTGAGACCATATTTTGTACTCGTCAACTGAAGCCTGGACGGGCCCTTGATGCGTCGGGCTTCGCTGATCAGGGCAGCAGGCAGCGACATCGGTGCGCGATGCTGGTCGAACCCCCCAGCTCAGTGAGCCCACGCACGTCCATAAGGAGTCCCAGATGCCCGATACCGCCTACTTGACCGACCGCCTCGAGGTGACCCGGCCCATCCCGGCGCCACCGGCGGCGATCTTCGACATTTTGCGGAGCCCGGCCGGCCATGTGGCCATCGACGCTTCCGGGATGCTGCAGGACTTCACCGGCGAACCGGCCGAGAAGGTGGGTGACACGTTTGTGATCCATATGGACCGCGAGTCGCTCAATGACTTCCCGCTCGGCAAGTACGACGTGACCGTACACATCATCTTGTACGAGCGCGACAAGGAGATCGCATGGAATCTCGGACCTGATATCCCGTTTCCACACTTTTATGGCTACCGATTGGATGTCGGTGAGGATGGAGTCACCAACGTCACCTCCTACTACGACTGGTCGAAAGTGAGCGGCGACATCAAGGAACGTTTCCCGATCGTGCCCGAGTCGGCCCTGCGCGCCACATTGGGGATCTTGGAGCGAACGGTCAGAATGGGCCTTTGAAATCCCAGTCAAGTCTCCAAAGTGGTTTCACCGATTCCCTGACTTCCCACTTCGTCAGCGGAGTTCCAGAAGCGTGATGCACCTTTCCTGGCTCGGGTACAACATTGACCGGCCCAGAAGGTCCTTACTCCAGCTCACCGCATGCACGGGTATGAGGCGTGGTTTGACAGTGACAACAAAGTTGCGAGTCCATTTGCCAAGCCTCATCTGATCGAAATCAATGAGGGGTGAGGGCACCAAGCGGTATTCGGCGTCGTGCGACGCTCCCACCCCTCCATGCATCGTCAAGTCACCGCAGCGAAAAGCCATCCGGCTAATCGGCTCGTGCGCACCTCGGGATTAGCGAAGACCCGCCCGTGACCACCTAGACCTTGACAAGGTCCCTTGTGACAACTACTCTTGTGACAAGAGACCTTGTGAAAAAAGGAAGTGAGTTCGATCCCAATGAACCCAACACTCGCCGAGATGGTGATTCAGTCCAGGATGGCCGACGTGCAGCGGGCAGCCGTACCGCGACCCGAGGGCAATCGCGGTCCTGTCTGGCGCAATGCCGTGATGGCCCGCTGGGTCTCGGATTCGGCGCATTCAGGAACAGTCCGCACGACTGGGCTCCGGCGAGCGACCGGTTGGTTTCTGGTTCGCGTCGGCCTACGTCTGGCCCTTCCTCACCAGCGCTCCCTACCAGCCCTATGACAGCCACGCCAAAGCGGCGGCCCACACAGATCGTCGCCGCGGATAAGGAAGAGACGGTCGCCAACACAAGCCCAAGCCAAGGACCAGCCGAACGGCGGCTCATCACTGATCCGCGGACCATGCGGGCCTTAGCGCACCCGGTACGCATCGCCCTTCTTGAGGCTCTGCTTCGGGATGGTCAGTTGACAGCGACTCGAGCCGCCGAGATCCTTGATGAGAGTCCCGGCAATATGTCGTGGCACTTTCAGACGCTGGCGAAGTATGGGTATGTCGAAGAAGCGGGAGGAGGCAAGGGTCGCAGTCGTCCGTGGCGCATCGCTTCAATCTCGAACCGATTCCGGATGACCAGCGAGGACCCTGAGTTCGACACTGCCGGCAAAGCACTCGAATCGACGTTTGCCGAACGGGCCTTTTTCCGCCTTCGCGAGTGGTGGGGGAGGCGCGCGTCGTATCCGCATGTCTGGCGTGACTCTGCTTTCGTATCGGATTCGCTCGGCTACTTAACGGCCGAAGAGTTGGCCGAGGTCGGCGAAGAGATCGTGGCGCTGTTTGGTCGCTATCGCGACCGTGTCCTTCACAAAGAACTTCGCCCAGCCGGAGCCGAACCAATCCAACTTGTTGCCTTTGGGCACCCGATTCCACCTACTCCGTCCGGCAACTGAACAGGCGCTTCCTGGGTTCGATCGCCGTCAGATGAGCGCAGCTCGCCCCCTCAGAAGTCCGAGAGCCTCATGACAGGGGGCCGGCCTCAAGGATCTCGGCCACATGTATATCTCCAGTGGATATACTCAATGTCGATACTGCGCCACGTAGGGAGCACAATGTCTAAGACGCTCATCGACATCGACGAAGACCTGCTCGAACGAGCTCGGGCCACTCTTGGCCCGAATACGACAAAGAAGGATGCTGTAAATACCGCGCTCTCGAAGTTGGTCCGATTACACGACCAACGTGAAACCATCGACTGGATTGTTGCCACCGACCCAGTCGCTGATCTTCGTGATCCTGAGGTGCGCACTGCCGCTCGGCGGTGAGTCGATATCTCGTCGACAACAGTGTCCTGCAGCGACTTCCGAGGAGTTCAGAAGTTCAAGAGGCTGTTACGGCAATCCTTGATGCCGAACATGAACTCTGCTGTTGCTCACTGACGCTGGACGAGTTCGCCTACAGCGCACGGTCGGCGGCAGAGCACGCTGAAGGATCGCGGCGCCTGCGCACGTCGTTTCTGTATTTGCCAGCCTCACCACGTACAGACCAGGCCGTGATCAATATCCGTGGTGCGCTGTGGGAAGCAGGGAAAGGACGAGCCGCGGGGGTCATCGATGTCGCAATCGCTGCAGCTGCAGTCTCATTCGATGCTGCCGTCTTGCACTACGACAGTGACTTCGACCACATCGTCGGGGTGTTTCCCCAGTTGAGCGCACAATGGGTCGTACCAAGAGGTTCCATTGACTGAACGGGTCGCTGCGATGTGCCACCAGCTGTGAGACCACATGACGTTGAGATCGGCGTTCAGGAAGCTGGCGAGAAAAGCCGTTGAGACCGCGCGCTGCGACTTTGGATCGGCATACACAACATCACCTGAATGAGATGATGTCGACGGTGCGAGCCTGAGTACCTGGTATCGCCCGTCATCGCCGTCGACGGAGTAAGAGTCCGAGTCAAGGGTGTCCACAGAGTCCGTCCGAGTCTGTGACCTGGGGTTACATCAAGTCTTGATCCAGGGATTCGGTTGATGTCCACCCATTGCCGCTCAGATCGTGGTTTGGATAGTGGGGAGGGCGTGGCAGTCGAGAAGATTCTGATTCGGTCCCAATCCCGTTTGCTCTGATCTGTGATTTGGTATCATATACCCGTGGATGGAAAAGCCGAAGCAAGCGCAATCCTTCGTCAGTTGCGGCGAGACAGTGGCCTGACTCAGCGCGACCTGGCTGCTCAGGCAGGTGTCCCCCAATCGACTATCGCCGAAATTGAAGTTGGACAAAGGGAGCCATCACTCACGCTGCTCAGCAGGATCGCCGAGTCCGCCGGCCAGTCGATCGCGATACGGCTGGCACCTTTGCCGCGGCACAGTGCGGTTGCCACCGCCAACACGATCAAAGATCGGCTGTACGGGGATCCGGGTGAAGGACTGTTACTCGATATTCGTGAGGATGGTGCGCTTCGCGCTGTCATTGATCTGAAAGACGCCCTCCGGCGATCCAGCAAAGAGGGATTCGATGCCCTCACCAACCAGGCCCCAGGTCTCGTCGGCGACACGCGTTGGGATGCGTTCCTCGCTGCGATCGTCGAGGATGAGGCAGCAAGAAAGGCGATCTCTCCACCTCGCTGGATCAATGACCTGAATAGGTTCAATCGACCCTTCTGGTATCTCTCCAAGAACCCGAGGTTCCATACCTGGGAGATCGCCAACTCGCCTGGAGCGCTCATCCGTCATGGCGTGTTTGCTGCGGAAGATGAACTTGAGAGTGTCTGATCTCAACCGAGACGAAATGGAGTCGGCTCTCGCCGAACTTGCAGACCAACTCTACGCTCGCAACGTCAAGGCCAAGGTCTACTTAGTTGGCGGGGCAGTCATGGTGCTTGCGTTCGATGCTCGGTTCACCACAGGAGACATTGATGGCGCGATGTATCCGACGGATGAGGTGCTCGCAGTTGCCGCTGAAATTGGTGAACGACGAGGGCTCGGAACCGAATGGCTCAACAACTCTGCTCAACAGTTCATACCGGTATTCAAGGAGCCCAACTGGCAACCGATACTCAAGGCGGGGAACGTTGAGATCGTCGCCGCCGATGAGCGATCGATGTTGGCCATGAAGATGCGGGCCGGCCGTGGCTCGCGAGACCGCCCAGACATTAACTTTCTCGTCAAGAGATGTGGCATCACCAGCGTTGCCGAGGCGGTGGAGCTGTATGAGGAGTTCTTTCCCGAAGACCCGCTGCCAAAACGAACGCTTCCGCTGCTCGACGAAGCCATCGCAGCGCTTGGCCTCTAGCCACCGCGACACCGAGTCTCTTTGGCAGAGAACGCGAGCCTCAAGTTCCGACAAAAGCTGTCCACTGCTTGGGGGTCAACCACGCAGTCGGTCACTTGACCGACGTTCGTCGACTGGTTCTACGTCAGCCCACCCTTTCGGGTTCGGTACGCACAACCCGGGTACGAAGAACGGCACCTTCCGCCTCGGCACCGACATCCTCATCAGCGACGCCAACGGGAGTGCCGACATTTCCGGCGCGGATTTCGCCATCGCATTCGCCGACGAGATTGAGAAGCCGGCAAACCACCAAACTTGCTTCACTGTGGGCTACTGATTTCTGGGACTGCATCGGACTCGGACCGGGTTTATTGGAGTCCAAGATCGGGTAGCACTTAGCTTGTCCACCTTCGGCCAAGAGGGTTCCGTGAGGACGGCAATCGCCGCCCACTACTTATGACTGGGTGCGTTGAGTCCCCTGGTACATCTTTCCTAATAGGCCTGATACTGCGCACCTGTGTGATCTGAATCCATTGCCCCGCCCGTATTGCGCTCTGGCGTCTTGCCGAACATCTATCCATCAAGACAAAGGTTTGATCGTGGACAAACAAGAAGTGCTGACTTTCAATGAGGCGAACATTGCCGAGTTCCGGACCTCCCACGGGCGGGTCGCCTCCTTTGGAGCCGCACCGCTGTTGCTACTCACTTCCGTCGGTGCCCGCTCTGGCGAACGGCGAACGAACCCGATGATGTACTTAGCTAACGAACACGATCCGAATGTGATCTTCGTCTTCGCGTCTGCCGCCGGGGCCGATCAAAACCCGGCCTGGTTCCATAACATCGTCGCCCACCCAGACGACCTTGAAGTCGAGATTGGCGATGAGCGCCACACCGCGACAGCCAAGGTGCTTCCCGAACGGGAGCGTTCCGAGGTATACACCGTTCAAGCCGGTCTTTTTCCCGGATTTGCTGGATACCAAGAAAAAACGTCGCGACTGATTCCCGTGATCGCGCTCACGCTAAAGCGCTGAGAAGGTGTCACCACCGGAGCGCGTGCTGCTGACCGAGTAGTCGATCTGACGTACGTGGCTGCGCCACATTCGACGGAGTACCTGAGCAAGGAGCAGAGAATGGCAGAAGATCCAAACACGGCTCGTCAGCAATCGTTACCACGAGACGATCCGGAGCGTCACCTCACCGTCGCTCGGCCGAACGAAGACGAAGGCCTCCCTCATTTCGGCCTCGTCGGCGACACCTATACGGTTCTTGTCAGTGGGAACGATACCGACGGCAAATACACACTTATCGACATGCATGTTCCACCCGGCGGTGGCCCACCTCCGCACCGTCACGACTTTGAAGAGATGTTCACCGTGCTCGAGGGTGAGGTAGAGCTCAGTTTCCGAGGAGAGCAGCTCGTTGCAAAGGCAGGCGAAACCGTAAACGTTCCGGCCAATGCACCTCACGGATTCCACAACGGGTCATCTGAGCCAGTACGCCTGCTCTGCCTTTGCGCCCCGTCCGGGCAAGAGGAGTTTTTCGCCGAGGTCGGTCAACCGGTGACGTCACGAACAGAGGCACCTCCCGCGCTGGACGAGGAGTCCCAAGCCGCGTTCATAAAAAAGTCCAAGTCACTTGCGCCGGAGTACCGCACCGAGCTCTTGCTCCCGTAGAACGCACGCGCCTGGGGCACCCGCCCCGGCTCGCCACAATGAAAGGAACGACAATGACCGCCCAGCAGCGAGACATGATCGATGAGATGCTCCGCAACGGCCCATTCGATCTCGGCGGGGACGTCCCCACCCAGCGCCCCATCCTCGAGCAGATGCTCACCTCGCATCCCCTGCCCGAAGACGTCCGCGTGACGCCCGGAGACCTCGGCGGCATCCCCGTGATCTTCATCGACATCGCGGAGGTCG
>Ga0302325_10029257_pt1 | contig 11380 bp, 8 predicted proteins | sample Palsa_T0_2_FD_201948 | JGI IMG/M metagenome (GOLD analysis project Ga0302325, IMG submission 201948) | Peat permafrost microbial communities from Stordalen Mire near Abisko, Sweden - Palsa_T0_2 | ecosystem: Environmental > Terrestrial > Soil > Palsa > Peat permafrost | place: Sweden: Abisko... | reverse complement strand
CGGTCGAGCAGCCGGCCAGTGGCTGCGGCCGTACCCCCGGTCGCCAAGAGATCGTCGACGACCAGGACTTTTTGACCCTTGCCGACCGCATCGGCGTGAATCTCGAGCGAGTTGGTGCCGTACTCGAGCTCGTATTCCTCGGTATGCTTCTTGCCCGGGAGCTTGCCGGGTTTGCGGACAGGGACGAGCCCCGCCCCGAGCGCGTACGCTAGCGGCGCGCCCAGCATGTAGCCGCGTGCCTCGATCGCCACGACCTGCTCGATGCCCGCGTCGCGGAACCGGTCGACGAAGAGGTCGATGGCGGCCTTATAGCCTGCCGCGTCGCTCAGAAGCGGCGTGATGTCGCGAAAAAGGATCCCTGGAATGGGGAAGTCCGGAATTGCCCGGATCAGCGACTCGACTTGCAGCTTCTTATCCTCCACGGTACGAACGAACGCCGCAAGCGGTTCGCTAGAGCGCCGGAAACGTCATGCTCGCGCTCGCGCCGGACTTTCGATTCGCTCGCGTCGTCGTGATGGAGCAGCCGACAGCAATCTACGTCGGAGGTTCTTTCATGCTCGCCACGGTCAATGCGGAGCGCGTTTCCCGATCGCTCGAATTCGGAATTTACCGGGACGGTGACAACAATCTAGACGCGGTCCAAGCGCTCGTCATCGCGCAAGCCAAAGACGTCAGCGCGCACGAGCCCGGAATCGAATTCACGGTCGAGGATACGACCTCGCGCCGCGGGTTCGCTCCCGCGCACGTGCTGCGCAGCGAGTCCTACTCGATTGCCGACGGCGCGCTCTCGCGGGACGTCAAACTCGCGCCGCCGCACGACATGTCGTCGCGTCAGAACTTGGCGCGCTTCGTCGCGCGGACGCTCGATAACGCCGAAGCATCGGACGCTCGCGAGACGTGGCTCGACCTCGTCGACCATGGCGGAGGCGACGGCGGCGGCTTGGAGGCCGACCACTGGCGCGGCATCATGCGTGCCGACGATATGGCCGGTGCGATTTCGGACGGCGTCGCACTCCACGCGCAAGCGCACCCCGAAGACGCCGCGCGGCGCATCGACGGCGTCGTCTCGAATCAATGTTTGATGGCAACGCTTGCGTTTTCGTCGGCACTCTCGCACGCGGGCGTGAAGTTCTTGGCCGCGAGCCCCGAGACGATGCTCGCACCCGGCGTTCCGAGCACGGTAGCGGCCGATATCGCGCACAACGTGGGCGATCCCGCTACGATGGCGAGCGCGGTCGTCGCTCGCACGATGTCGACGCGCTACGGCGATGCGGGCGAGCGCTTTGGACCGGCGGCGGCCTTCGACGTGCTCGACCTCGATCCGCAAAAGATCGCGCGCGTCGAGACGGCGGTCCGCAATCTCGACGGTGCGCTGCTTTCCGCCGCCTCCGACTCGGCGACGCGCCGGATCATCCGGCAAGATGCCAAGGCGATCGACGGAATGGTGCGTTTCCCTCAGAGCGAGGGGTTACCGTGGCACGCCGACCGCCCGGCGATCGAGTTGTACGACACCTTCGCATCCGACGGACGCCTCCCCGATGCCGTTCGCAGCGCCGCGGCCGGCGCTTCCTCAGCAGTCGCCGCGACGGTGTTGGCTCATCGCGAATTCGACAATTTCCGGCCGTTCGACGGCGCCGATTACAGCAACGCGGCCGGACCGACGGTGCACTTTCCCGTTTCGCACAAACAGATCGATCCTTGGGCGCCCCAAATCAGCGAAACGGACAATACGTTCTATGCAGCCGTCGGTGCCGCCGATCTCACGAAAGTTATCGCCTAGCGCGGCAAGACATCGATCCGGTCGGCATGGTAGCTGCCGTCGTCGTTCCAGTGTCCGTAGACCGCGACGTGCATGTGCGACTGCAGCGTGATGCCGGTCGGATTGATGACCGTGCCCTGATGCAAGTGCACGTGCGGGCCTTGATACAGCCAAACGTTGAAGGGCTCGGATCCGGAGATCCAACCGTAAATCCGATGTTCGTGGCGCTCGGGATAATACACCGGCGGCGGCGGATACGCTTGCGCCACGAGATAGGGCGCATTCGCTGACTGGACGCCGTCCGCAAACGCGGCGGCCGGCAGCGCTGCGAGCGCTAGCGCAAGGCCGAGTCTTCCGATAAGAGAGAAAGATGGCACGTACGTTCTCCTCGTTGACGCGCGTAACGTCGTTACGCGTTACCAATCATACGCGAAAGAACGCAGTGGCGTGCTGAAAAAACGATGAGAGTATGACGCCGGCCGCAGCTAGTTGAGCAGGGCCACGCGATCGGGATAGATCGGGCGGTTGATGATCTGCTCGAGCGATTGCGCGTCGGCGCCGAGTGCCAACTCGCAGAAGCGGTCGAAGTTCTCGCGTTCCGCCTCGCCCTCCGCAAAGCGCGTCGTTTGCGTGAGATCGATCTTGCCGGGCACGTCCACGAAGCGGACGAAGCGCCCGTCGTCGTCGGTTCCGGTCTCGACGATGCCGCCTTCAACGAAGATGCGCACGGCGGCACTTACGGTCGAGCCGTCGGCCATGTCTAGATCGAGCGTCCGTGCGATGTCCTCGTGCGTCATGCGCAAGAGATCGTCCGAGGCGAGCCCGCGCATTCCGCGATAGAGTTCGCGCAAGAGCGCGAGCGACGGCGCACCTCGCGCGATAATGAAATCGTTGATCTTTCGATCGGCATCGCCGTACAGCAGATGGATGCGCGCTTCCACCCCGTCGCGACCGGCGCGGCCCGCTTGTTGATTGAACTCGGTAAAATTGAAGTTCAAATGGTAGAGAACGACGTCGCGCACGTCGGGGAGATCGATTCCCTCTCCGAACGCCGACGTCGCGACGACCAGGCGGATCTTCCCGTCCCGAAAATAGTTCTCGACTTCGGCCCGCTGCGCGGTGGGAACGCCCGCATGATAGAACGCCACGCTCGGACCGAACCCGGCGCGAAGCTTTGCGGCCAGCTTCGTCGCCTCTTGCCGCGAGTTGCAATAGACGATCGCTTTGCCGTCGCCTTCGAGAGCATCGCGCAGGTACGCGAATTTGTCCTTGGTATTGCGGGCGTCGACGACGTGCAAGTTTTCGCGAATCGTCGGATCGATGACCCAGGACTCGATGCGCAGCGCGCGGCGGATCTCGCGGAAGCTCTCCTCGTTGGCGGTTGCGGTCAAGGCGAGCACCTGCGGAGTGCCGAGCGACGCGACGAGCTCGCCCAGGCTCCCGTATGCCGCGCGATGCCGCGATTCAAACACGTGGTGCGCTTCGTCGACGACGACGAGGCCCGGGTGGTTGCAGCTCCGTGCGAAGACGTCGCGGTGATACGTGGCAAATTCCGGAGTGGCCAGGATGATGTCCCAGCTGCCATCTTCGAGGGCGGTCTCGAGCGCGGCGCGTTCGTCTCCGTCGATCGCGCCGTTGGCGCGATGAATCCGCAAACCGAAGCCGGCGAGCCGGCGCGCGAGCGCGGCGTGCTGGTCGTTCGCCAGCGCTCGCAAAGGATAGAAGACCAGCGTTTTCGCGCGGCTGCCGAGCGCGCGGCGTGCGGCCGGCAACTGAAAGCAGAGCGATTTCCCGCGGCCCGTGCCGAGAACGGCCAGCGTGTTCCGTCCGGCGTCGATCCGCTCGAGCACGGCGTGCTGCGAGTCTCGTAGCGGCCGCTCTCCGATCAAAGCAACGCGTACCTGGTCGAGCGTCGCTTCGGCGTGCACGCTCGCTTCGGTTCTCGCACGCGGGAGCGCGCGATGCCGGCGAACGTGCACGTTGACGCCCACGGTGCGCTCGCCGCCGCCCGTGACGCTGCCGACGCTCGCGCTGTAGCGATCGCCCGAGTCCATGTTCGGAGCGAGCCGGCGCGCGATCTCGCGACGGAGGTACCCGAGTTGCAGTTTTCCGTAGCGAACGGCGATGGCGTTTGCATCGTGGGGATTCGCCGGGTCTCGCAGCAGTTCGAGCGGATCCCCGGCAGCCAAACCGGCCACGATCTCCTGACGCCCTTCAAACGAGACTCCAACGACCTTCGTGTAGAAGCTTTCCGCATCGCCGATCGTCGAGAAACGATCGCGTTCGAGATAAGCCGCCTGGTTGGCAAAGAGCTCGTCGAGAAACGCCGCGGCGTTTTCGGTCTCAACCGTCGCGGCGCTCTGGGCCGGTACCAGGGGCTCGGACTCGACCTTCACGAGCACCAACTCGTCGAAACGCTCGACCAAACGCTCGAAGGCCGCCTCCGAAGGCGTCGGCCGCGGGAGTGCGGCCGCCGGACGGCGCTCTTTCTTACTCGCGTTTAGCGGTAGCGGGGGACTCGCCTTCGACCGTGCCATGCTCCACGACGGGTTCGACGTCGTCGTCGAGATTCAGGTGAATCTCTTCGTGGCCGAGCGTCAACTCGTGCTCGTGCATTCCGGCATTTTGCGCGTCGAGCGGATCGAGCTGCTCGAACTCCTCGTCCTCGTCATCATACCGGACGCCGGCGCTTTCCGCGGCGGCGGCCTCGGCGGGCGTTTGCGATGGCGGGCGCTTGCGCTTGTAGCGCGCCGGGCCGCCCGAGGCGCGGACGGGCGCAAGTTTCTCGCGACTACGGCGTTCCTTCCGAGCGGCCAAAATCTGTTCGCGCGAGAGACCCGAGGCCGCCTGAGCGCGCGCTTCGGCGACGGTGCGCGGTTTCTCCACGCCGCCGGCCGCACGCTGCGCGGCGCGCAGCTTCGCGGCCTTCTTCTGTTCGCGTTCGCGCAGAATATAGACGAGCGGAGCGGAGTAGAAGATCGAGTGGTAGCCGCCCGAGCAAATCCCGACGAGCAAGGCGAAAGCGAAATTCTGCAGCGATGCTCCTCCGAAGGCGAGCAGCGCGACCAGCGTGATGACGACCGTTGCAAGGGTGTTGACCGAGCGCGTCATCGTCTGCAGAATCGACGTATTGACGATCTTCTCGTAGTTCTCGCCGGCCATGACTTTGACGTTCTCGCGGATCCGGTCGAGGATCACGATCGTGTCCATGACCGAGTACCCGATGACCGTTAAGACGGCGGCCAAGAACGCATCGTCGGCGCGCTTCTGCGCAAGAGCGTAAATTCCGATCATCATCAGGGCATCGCGAACGAGCGCGATGACGACGACTTCGCCGAAAATGACGTTCCAGCCGAAACGAAACGCGATGTAAACGAATTGGATGCCGATCGCGATGACGAGCGCCCAAAGCGCTTTGAAGAGGTACTCGCGCGAAAGCGACGGGCCGACCGTTTCGATCTGCGACTGCGCGCGATCGACCGGCGCGACGTGGCCGAGGGCAGTCCACAGCTTGTCGGTGCGATCGCCGAAGTCGGCCTGCGTCGAGACGGTGAAGCGCTCGTTGGGAGCCGCGTCGCCGAGCTTGCCGACGGTATTGACCTGCGCGTCGGTGACGCCGATCGTGGCCATGGCGTCGCGGACCTGCGCCTGCGTTACCGGCGCCGTATACTTGACGGTCACGTCGGTGCCGCCCGTAAACGACAAGCCGAGCTTGATCGGATAGCCTTTGGTGATCCAGTTATACCCCATCATCAGCAGGCCGGCGAAGATGACGGCGTACGAGATGTAGGAGACGGTCCGGAACCAAGAGACGACGTTCCAGTTCAGGCGGCGGAAAAACATCCTACGCTCCGTACGCCTTGGGATTCTCGACGAGATCGTTGTCGACGACGACGTCCATGAAGAAGCGCGTTACGAAAGTCGCCGTAAAGAGCGAGAAAGCGGTTCCCCAAAAGAGCGTATAGGCAAAGCCCTTGACCGTACCGGTACCGAGCATGAAGAGGACGGCGGCACCGACGATGGTCGTGACGTGGCTGTCGAAGACCGCCGTGAAGGCGCGCTTGAATCCGACTTGCACCGCGGCGCGCAGCGTCTTTCCCGCCCACAGCTCTTCCTTGATACGCTCGAAGATCAGAACGTTGGCGTCGACGGCCATGCCGATCGAAAGAACGAAGCCGGCGATTCCCGGCAGCGTGAGTACGGCTTTGACGCCGGACAGCAGTCCGAGCAGCATCAAGACGTACACGATCAACGCGAGATCGGCCATAAAACCGGGCAGCCGGTAGACGATCAGCATGAAGATGAGGACCAGACCGAGGCCGACCATCGAAGCGTAGAGCGACTTCTCGAGGTCGAGCTTGCCGAGCGCCGGGCCGACGGTGTCGTTTTCGATGACCGCAACGTCGACCGGTAGCGCGCCCGCGTTCAACTCGTTAGCGATGCGGATCGTGTCTTCTTCGCTAAAGGTTCCGGTGATTTCGCCGTCGCTCGTGATGACGCCGCGAATCGTCGCAGCCGACACGAACTTTTTATCGAGGAAGATGCCCATCAGCTTCCCCATGTTCGCTTGCGTCATCTCGCCGAATTTCTTCGCGTCCTTGGTCTGGAATTCGATCTTCGGATTGTTGGACTGATCGAACGCCGCCTGAGCGCCCTTGAGATCCGCGCCGGAATAGACGATGGCGCCCGAGTCCTTGTACGCGCCGTTCGGGTCGTCGGCGTACTTCTTATCCTTCTCGATGCGCTCGTTCACGCTCTCAGGCACGATCTTGAAGTCGAGCTTCGCGACTTCTTTAAGCGTCCTGACGGCTTCGTCGGGATCCTTGACGTTCGGCAGCTCGACCAAGATGCGGTTGGATCCGACCGGCGTGATCACCGGCTCGGCGACGCCGAGTCCGTTGATGCGGCCCTGAATGACCTGCTCCACCTGCGCCTGGATTTGCTGTGTAATCTTCGGGACTTCGGGCGAGGGCCGCAGCTCCAGGAGCACCCGGACGCCGCCTTGGAGGTCGAGCCCGAGCTTGATCTTGTTCTGAATCGGCAGAATCAGAAAGAGGCACAAGCCGACGATGGCAAGTACCGAGAAGCCCTTCAGCCAGGGTTGAAGTTTTCGCCACATAGATGAAAATAAAGCCCCAGGAAGGGGAGAACCCGCGTATTGTAGCAGGCTCGAACCACCCAGTCAAACGACTTTACGGCGCATTTCGCGGACTATTTCGGACCGCAGAGGAGAGCCGTCGGGCATGGATCTCAAGACCGTGGACGCCGGACTACTGCAATCGCGCTATCGTCTTACGAAGCAGCGCGCTGCGATTTTGCGCGCGCTCGGCGACGGCGCGCACCTCTCGGCCGAAACCATCCTCGAGCGCGTTCGAGGCGAACTCTCCGGGGTAAGCCTCGGGACGATCTACCGCACGCTTGACATACTCCGCGAGATCGGCTTGGTGCAGGTCTTCTCGTATGGCGGGAGCGCGGCACGCTACGAGGCGGCGCTCGAGAAGCACCACCATCTGCTCTGCAGCGAGTGCCGCGAATTGACGAACGTTCAGGCGGCGCAGCTTTCACAGATCGCGCACGACATCGCCAAGGACGCGGGGTTCACAGGAATCGACTACGCGCTCACGATCGTGGGGCGCTGCGCGCACTGTAGCGTGAACTAGTCGCGACGGCACGGGCCGCCGCGCAGACGGTGCGCGGACGTTCGAAAAGAACGGCCAGACCGCAACTCGAGGTGAACATGCCGAGCGCATCGTGGTCGACGCCGGCGACTTCGGCCAGCGCTTGGTTCGTGTGGGCGTGGCGCATCTCCAGATAGCGCACGTAGGCGAGGCCGCGAGCCAGCCGATAGGGACCTTCGGCTTCGCCGGCACACGATTTGTCGAGCTCCGGATGGTTCGGATCGGTATCGCGCATACCGAGCAAGTAGGTGACGTCGCGCGCCACGTAGCGCTCTTCGAGATCGACGATCTCGCCGCGCACGTACGGCGGCGGATCCACGGGTCCGTACTTCCAGCGATTGTAATCGGGACACGTGCGGGCGTCGAAGGGCGCAAAAGCATCGCCCGACGGCCGCTCGCCGTCGAAATACAAATACGAACTCGGATTGGCAACGACGAAGCGAACGCTCAGCGAGGACGAGGCCACCGCATCCGGCGCGCGTCCGACAACGGCGTAGCGTTGCACGAGTTGACCGCCGGCCGAGTGACCGGCGATCACGATCTCACGAAGCGCCGGAAAGCGCGTTCGATCGGCCAGGCGTTGCAGAATCGCATCGAGCACGGAAAATGCGGTCAAGGGCGCGGGTCCGAGCGCGGGACTCCCATCGAGCCACGATCCCACGTTCCAGCGCAACGTGTCGGGCGGAAGGCCGTGACCCGACACGTCGATCTGCGCCAGAAACTGCGGCGTGATCAAGAGCGTCGAGCCGGCCGGTTCGTGCGAGGCTGCGATCGCGGCTTCGCCCGTTGCCTCGTACGAATCGGCGTTGCGTAGCAGGCCGTGAATGTTGACGATCGCACGAGTGACGCCGGGCGCACCGTCAAGCGATCCGGTACTGAAATATCTCAGGACGCCGCTGCCTTCGGGGCCGCTGATCGTGACCGTCTGCTCGCCGATGTGCTTCACCGCTCTGAAGTGCGGATCGTCTTCGCGCTGACCGAGCGCGGGGATCGCGCCCGCGACGAGCGCGGCGGCCGCGAACGCCGCAATGCGGCGAAGTATGTCGTTCACGGCGTAGGTCGTTGAGCGTCGTTCGAATCGACACCTGGCCGAGCGGACCTCGCCGGCGCCGTCGCAAATGCAAAATTTCCCCATGCAAGCTCAGCTTTTCCGGCGTGCGCTGCCGGCGCACCGCTTCTTCCTCGGCTTCGCGCTCGTCGCGGCGCTGCTTCGTCCCGCCTGCGCGGCAGTACCATGGGCCGCGCCGCCGACGACGGCCGTCAGCACGAAGAGCGTCGTCTTCAAGAACGGGGACGCAACGCTGCGCGGAACGCTCTACTTGCCGGCTTCGCGACGCAAGGTTCCCGCCATCGTCGTTTTTCACGGGGCGTCCGAACCGCTGGCGAATACGCCCCTCTACCGGCACGTACGCGATGCTCTGCCGCAACTCGGCGTCGCGGTCTTGCTCTTCGACCGGCGCGGGAGCGGCGCGTCAAGCGGCTCGAGGGACGTCAGCTACGAAACCCTTGCCGATGACGGCATAGCCGGCGCGCGAGCGTTACGGCAGATGCCCCAGATCGACGCGACTCGCGTCGGATATTGGGGCATCAGTCAAGGCGGTTGGTTAGCAACCTTTGCCGCCGTGCGCGACGCAGCGGCGGCGTTCGCCGTCGCTGTGTCCGCGCCGCTCGTGACGCCCGAGTCACAGATGCAGTTCGCCATGTCGAACCGCCTGCAGGTTCTCGGATACGGTGCCGCCGACGTCGACGCGATGCTCTACGCTCGCAGGATGCGAGCCGGCTACCTGCGCGGCACCAACTCTTACGCGGAAGCGGTCGCAGCAATTGCAAAGATCGAACAGCGCCCGTGGTTTGACTTGATGTACCTGCCCACCGCGCAGTCGTTGCCGAAGAACCCGGCGGATTCGTCCTGGAAAACGCAGATGGACGACGATCCGATCGTCGCGGTCGAGCGCGTGAAGATTCCGATCCTCTTCATATTAGGCGCCGAAGATCCGTGGATTCCCGTCGCAACGACCGTAGCGCACCTTCGCGAGGTGGCACGAACGCATCCGCTGCTGCAGTACGTCGTCGTGCCGAATGCGAACCATCTCATGATGCTTCCGCCGGTTCCCGAACGGATGGAGGATGCGGACCCGAAAATGATTGCCTCCGACGTGCCCACTTCGCCGGCATACTTTATGCTTTTAGGCGCGTGGCTGCAACGCACGCTCGGGCGCTGATCCGCTACGTCAAGGCGACGCCGGCCGCCGGCCGTCCCATGACGACCGCGGGGATGAGTTCGAGCTCCGGCGGCAGTTCCGCGTAGGCGAAGACGTCGAGGCGCAAGCCAAAGCGGCGCAAGAATTCGGAGAGCGCCGCGCGGAGGGCTGCGGTGCAGACGAGTGCCGCGCGCTCGCGCGGCACTCGCGCGACGTACGCACTCACGCCCGCCCGCAGGTGGAGCGCGACCTCGGGACGCGGCGCCAGCAGGCCGTCTCCTAGCCACGTCTGCAGTTCCGATTCGAAGTCCGGCGCGAAGATGAGCGGCTCGAGCCGAGTCTTTCCGCTGCGACGCAGATGAGCCGGCACGATCGCGCAGCGTACGGCTTCGGTCAAGGCACGCGAGTCGCGGGTCACCGCGGCCGCATCGATCAGCGCTTCGAGGGTCGCGATCGTATCGCGCGGCCAAACGCGCTCCCGTAAGAGCGCTTCAAAAACGCGTTGTACGATCGCGAGCGGTACGCCGTCATTGCCGATCTCTTTGAGGAGTGACGGGGCGCCGGCGCGCAGATGTTCGAAAAGCGTGTGCAGCTCTTGACGCCCGACGAGTTCGCTCGCGTGCGAGCGCGCGGCCTCCGCCAGATGCGAGCCGACGATCGAGATCGGGTCGAACACGAGCGCGCCGGCTTGCATCGCTTCCTCGCGCGCAGGGCTCGGAATCCAAACGGCGGGCATCCCGTACACCGGCTCGGTCGTTCGTTCGCCGGAGAGCCGCGCAAGAATTCCCTCGTCGCCGACTGCCAAGAGCGCGTCGAGCCGCAAGCTGCCCTCTCCGGCCAGCGCGTCGCGAACGCGCACCGCGTAGCTCGAGGGCTCACGCGCGAGGTCGTCTCGCAGACGGACGCCGGGTAAGACAATACCGATGTCGCTCGCCAAGGCGCGACGCACCTCGCCGATCCGGTCGAGCAGCAGTTCCGCGAGCGGCGGCGCCAGCAAGGCGCCGAGGTCGGCACCGAAGTCGATCGAGATCGCGTCGACGCCGATCAACCCGAGTGCCATCTCGGGGCGCCGGATCGCGGCTCGCCGGGCAGCCTCGTGCCCGGCGCGTTCCTCATCGGCGCGGCGCACCTGGGCGCGGCGCGCAAGTGCCGCGATGCCGAAGAGGCCCGCGGCGATCGTTCCGAAGAGCACCTGCGGGAGCGCGGGGACGAAGGCGAGTGCCGCAGCGAACGTGCCGGCCGCGCGCAACACGTCGGGGCGCGCCGAAAGCTGCGTGGCCAGATCGAGTCCGAGCGAACCGTCACCGCCGACGCGCGTGACCATCAAGCCCATCGCCGTCGAAAGCAAGAAGGCGGGCAGCGTCGTAATCAGCGCGTTCCCGATCGAGAGAATCGCGAACGTGTCGAGCGCTTCAAGCGGCGGCATGGCGTGGTAGAGCGTTCCCACCGCGACCCCGCCGGCGAGGTTGAGGACCACGATGACCAGCGCCGCGATTGCGTCACCCTTCACGAATTTTCCGGCGCCGTCCATCGCACCGTAGAAGTCCGCCTCCTTTTGAACGAGGGCGCGCTTGCGGCGCGCGCCCTCGGCATCGAGTGCTCCCGCGTGCACGTCAGCGTCGATTGCCATTTGTTTGCCGGGCATCGCGTCGAGCGTGAAGCGCGCCGCAACTTCGGCGACGCGTTGCGAACCCGCCGCGATCACGATGAATTGGATGGTGATCAGGATGGCGAAAACGATC
>Ga0302325_10029256_pt1 | contig 11381 bp, 12 predicted proteins | sample Palsa_T0_2_FD_201948 | JGI IMG/M metagenome (GOLD analysis project Ga0302325, IMG submission 201948) | Peat permafrost microbial communities from Stordalen Mire near Abisko, Sweden - Palsa_T0_2 | ecosystem: Environmental > Terrestrial > Soil > Palsa > Peat permafrost | place: Sweden: Abisko... | reverse complement strand
GTGCTCCTGCTCCTACCCGTGTTCCTGCTCCTGCTCCTGCGACGGTCGCCATGGCCCGGCCGGCGGCGGTGGGTTCTGCCATCCCGCCTCCGCCGGGGGGCGGCGGCGGGCGGGCGGGGTTGTTGGCGTTCCTCGCCGTGCTGCTGCTGGCCGCCATCGCCGTCGTCGCCACGCTCCTCATCAGGGGAAACAACAACGGGACGGGCTCGAGCCTCGACCCGACGGCGCCGGCCGCGGCGACCACCGCACCGGCGACATCCCAGGCGCCCACCACGGAGGCGCCCACCACGGAGGCGCCCACCACGGAGGCGCCGACCACGACCGAGGCGCCGACGACGACCGAGGCGCCGACGACGACCGAGGCGCCGACGACGACCGAGGCCCCGCCCACGACCAGCGCGCCTCCGACGACCTCGGGCACCGGGCTGCTGGGTGGTGCGGGGGTGCTGGGGGGCGGGCCGAGCGGCCCCGGCGGGCCCAGCGGGGCCAGCGGCGCGAGCGGCTGAGGGCCGAACCCGCGGACCCCAAACCCCCCGGCTACTGCGCGTGGGACACGCACGCCTGGCGATCCACCGCCGACCGGGCAGCGGCGATACACCGGTCGTAGGCCGAGACCTGGTTGTGGTGCGTCGACACGAACGTCGCGCTCTGCAGCACCAACCCGAGGCTGGCGAAGACAGCGACAAAGGACAGCACCGTCCCCGCTGCCGCGGCCCGCAGGTTCGTCGCCTGCCGCAAGTGGACACGTCGGAGCCCGACGAGGCCGAACACCAGGCCGGCGAGACCGACAAGCCCGCCGACCACGAACACGCTGGTGGCGATGGCCACGAGGCCGAGCCCCAGCGAGATGGTGCCGGCTCGGTTCACTCGTCCAGCCGGAGGGCGGAGATGAACGCCTCCTGCGGGACTTCGACCCGCCCGATGTTCTTCATCCGCTTCTTGCCCTCCTTCTGCTTCTCGAGGAGCTTGTTCTTCCGGGTGATGTCGCCGCCGTAGCACTTGGCCAGAACGTCCTTGCGTTTGGCCTTCACCGTCTCCCGGGCCACGATGCGCCCCCCGATGGCCGCCTGGATGGGCACGTCGAACATCTGGCGGGGGATCAGCTCGCGCAGCTTGGAGACCATCTTCTTGCCGTGCTCGTAGGCCTTGTCCCGATGGATGATCGAACTGAAGGCGTCCACCGGGACGGCGTTGAGCAGGATGTCGAGCTTGACCAGCTTGGTCTCGCGGTAGCCGGCCGGTTCGTAGTCGAGCGACGCGTACCCCTTCGTACGCGACTTCAGCTGATCGAAGAAGTCGACCACCACCTCGGCCAGCGGCACCACGTACCGCAGCTCGATCCGCTCCGTCCCGATGTAGTCCATGTGGAGCATCTCGCCCCGCCGCGTCTGGCACAGATCCATCAGCGTCCCGGTGTACTCGGCCGGCGACAGGATGGTGATGTTGAGGTAGGGCTCCTCGATCGATTCGAGCTGGGCGAGGTCGGGCATCTCGCTGGGGTTGTCGACCGTGACGACCGACCCGTTGGTCAGGTGGGCCAGGTACTCCACCGACGGAGCCGTCGCGATGAGCGACAGGTTGAACTCCCGCTCGAGGCGCTCCCGCACGATCTCCATGTGCAGCAGGCCGAGGAACCCGCACCGGAACCCGAACCCCAACGCCCCCGAGGTCTCCGGCTCGTAGGTGAAGGAGCTGTCGTTGAGCCGCAGCTTCTCCAGCGACTCCCGCAGCAGCGCGTACTCGTCCGCATCGATCGGGTAGAGCCCGCAGAAGACCATCGGTTTCGGTTCCCGGTACCCCTCGAGCGGAGCGGCGGCCGGACGAGCGAAGTCGGTGATCGTCTCGCCAGACCGAGCCTCGCCGACGTCCTTGATGCCGGCGATGAGGTACCCGACCTCGCCCGGCCCCAGCGACGAGACCGGCACGTTCAACGGCGACCGCACCCCGATCTCCTCCATGTCGTGCGTCACCGCCGCCTGCATGAACCGGATCCGGGCGCCGGTGCGGAGCACGCCGTTCATGATCCGCACGGCCGAGACCACGCCCCGGTACTGGTCGTAGTACGAGTCGAAGATCAATCCCTGGAGCGGCGCATCGACGGAGCCGACGGGCGGGGGTATCCGCGCGATCACGGCGTCGAGCAGGGGGCCGACCCCCTCCCCCGTCTTGGCCGAGATGCGCAGGATCTCATTGGCGGGAATGCCGAGGACGTTCTCGATCTCCTCGGCCACCCGATCGGGGTCGGCGGCCGGCAGGTCGAGCTTGTTGAGACAGGCCACGATCTCGAGGTCGTGCTCCATGGCCAGGTAGCAGTTGGCCAGGGTCTGGGCCTGAATCCCCTGCGAAGCGTCGACCAGGAGGACGACCCCCTCGCACGCGGCGAGGCTCCGGCTGACCTCGTACCCGAAGTCGACATGCCCGGGCGTGTCGATCAGGTGGATGGTGTGGCCGTGCCACACGACCCGGACGTTCTGGGCCTTGATGGTGATGCCCCGCTCCCGTTCGATGTCCATGGAGTCGAGGTACTGGGCGCGCATGTCGCGGGCATCCACCGCCCCCGTGATCTCGAGGATCCGGTCGGAAAGCGTGGATTTGCCGTGGTCGACGTGGGCGACGATCGCCAGGTTGCGGATGCGGGAGAGCTCGGTCATCGGGGGAACATGACCATTGTCGCCGTCAGTACCCCGCGTCCGGGTCCACCAGGCCCACGAGGGTCTGGCCAACGGCATACCGGGCCACGTTGGTGGCAATCCGGCGGGCGAGCAGTTCGCTGACGATCTCCGGCCAATCAGCCGTGTGCGGCGTGATGATGGCGTTGGGCAGCGCCCACAGGGGGTGGCCGTCGGGCAGGGGCTCCGGGTCGGTCACGTCCAGCGCCGCGCCTGCGATCGAGCCTGCCCCGAGGGCAGCGACGAGGTCGTCGGTCACGACATGGCGACCGCGGGCCACGTTCACCAGCCATGCCGAAGACTCCATCAAATCAAGCTCGCGGGCGCCGATGATGCCCGTCGTCGATGGGGTGAGTGCCAGGGCCAGGAACACCACCTGGGCTCCGGGCAGGACCTCGTGCAACCGGTGGCTCCCAACGGTCCGAGCGGCACCCGGGAGCGGAGCACCCTGGCGGCGGACCACGGTGGCGCGGACCCGGAACGGTGCCAGCTGGGAGAGCAGGGCGACCGTGATCCCCCCGCCGCCGAGGATCGTGACGTCGGCGTCGTAGAGCGATAGTCCGGCTGGTTTCCCCCAGGTCCGGGCCTCGACCCGCGACCGCAACGAGCGCAGGCCGGCCAGCGCCAGCGCCAGCGCGTGCTCGGCGACCGGCTCGGCGTAGGCGCCCTTGGCACTCGTCCACAAGCGGCCGTCCTGGAGGAGCCCGGCCCGCGCGAAGTGCTCCACCCCGGCGAAGGGCAGCTGCACCCATTCGATGCGAGGTTGGGCGGCGAGCGCCTGGCCGAGCCCGGCGGCGTCGTAGGCGTCGAGCCAGACCAGCCCGTCAGGCGAAGCATCGAGGTCCACGACCTCTCCCCCGGCGGAGGTGACCGCAGCTGCGGCGGCCGGATCAGGCTTAGGGGCGATGGCGATGCGGGGCGGCAGCACCCGAGGATGGTAGGGCCCGGCGTGGCACCCCCGGCGCGGGCACTGCTAACCTCACCGGGTTCCCTCCCCATTCAGTAGGACGAGCGCGCCGTGGCCAACATCAAGTCGCAGATCAAGCGAAACAAGCAGAACGAGGGCCGCCGCCTTCGCAACAAGGCGGTGAAGTCCGAGCTGAAGACGCGCATCAAGACCGCGGTTCGGGTGGCCGAAGCCCACGACGAGACGGCGCTCACGACGCTCCAGCAGGCGCAGAAGCGCCTCGATGACGCCGCCAACAAGCGCATCATCCACAAGAACCAGGCCGCTCGCCGCAAGAGCCGCCTGATGAAGCGGCTCAACAAGATCGAGGACTAGACCTCCAGCGGGGCGAGCGGCCGGACGGCCGGCTCGATGGTGGCCGCGTCTCCGACCAGGACGGTCGTGAGCTGGGTCGGTGCGAGGTGCTGGCGGGCGGCGTCGAGCACCTCGGCGACGGTGACCTTCTCGAGCGCCGCCGGGTAGTCGCGCAGGTACGACACGGGCAGGCCGGCGGGGACGAGGGTCGACAGGTACGTCGTCAGGCCCGATTGGGTCTGGATGCCCATGGCGAGGGTTCCCTGGAGGTACCGGCGCGCCGCGTCGAGCTCGGGCTGGGTCACGGCCAGCGACACCATGCGGCCGAGTTCGTAGGCGATCTCGACCAGCGCGGGCGCGGTGACATCCCGACCGACGTCGGTGGAGATGCTGACCTCCGACGCCCGCCGGCGGTGCTCGATGCGGGAGTGGGCCCCATAGGTGTAGCCCCTGCGCTCGCGGATGTTGTCGTTGAGTCGGGAGGTGAAATACCCGCTGTAGACCGTGACGGCCAGCGCCAGCGCCGGATAGCCGGGGTCGGTCCGGGGGATGCTCGGGCCCCCGATGCGGACGGTGGTCTGCACCGCGCCGGGCCGGTCGATGATCAGCGTGGACGGCGGCACCGTGACCGTGGGCACCGGTAGGTCGGCGCGGCGGCCACCCGCCGCCCAACCGCCGAACGCGGCCGTCACGTCAGCCAGCGTTCGCTTGAGGTCGAGGTCGCCGACGAGGACGAGCAGGCCGCCGTCGGGCCGCACCCGGTCTGCGTGCAGGCGTCGCAGGACCGGCGCCTTGACCCGGGCCACGGCGTCGGGATCGGGCGTGCCCCGTCCGTAGGGGTGCTGGCCGTAGAGGCGGGCGACGAGCGCATCGCCGGCGATCACGCCGGGCTGGCTCCGGAGCAGGGCGATCTCCTGCACGACCCGCTCGCGCTCGATCGCCACCTCGTCGGGCGGGAACGCCGCCCCCTGCAGCACGGAGCCGAACAGGGCCAAGAAGGCCGACGCATGCGACGACAGGCACGAACCTCCGACCACCAGCTGCTCGGCATCGGCGACCGAGCCGAGCCCACCCCCCATGCCCTGGAGGCGCTCGGCGATCTCCCGGCTGGTCAGGTCAGCGGTGCCGGCCAGAACCGTCTCGGTCAGGACGCGGAGGCGGGCGGCGTCGCCGGCGATCGGCAGCACCAGGCGGGTCTCGAAACGGGGGATTCCCGGCCGCCGGGCGATCAGGACCCGCAGGCCGTTGGGGAGGACGTGGTCGGCAACGGCCGGCAGCCGCACCGGGCGAGGCTTCCCGACCGAGGGGATCGTGACCGCGCCCACAGCCGCCCCGCCCACACCCGCCCCGCCCACAGCCGCCCCGCCCGCAGCCGGCCCGCTCACGACGCCGCCCCGGGGACGACTTCCAGCACGGCTCGCCCGGTGCCACGCAGCCAGCGATCGGCGGCGCTTGCCACCGCCGCAGCCGTGACGCCGCCGAGCAGGCCGGGGAGATCGTTGGCCAGCTCGGCCAGGTTGCGTTGCTGCTCGAGCAGCCCGACCGCCATGGCCCGCTGCAGGACGTTGTCGAGCTGCCGGAGGTGCCCCGACACGAGGCTGGTCACCACCCGTTCGACCTCATCCTCAGCCACGCTGTCGATCACCCCGGAGATCTCCTCGTCGATGGCGTCGAGCACCGTCTGCGCCGAGCCACCCGGATGCCACACGAGGATTTCGAGCGTCGTCGGGTGGCGCATCTCGAACGGGTCCCCGAACGCCCCGATGGTCCCGCCCAGGTCGGCAGCCACCCGGTCGGTCTTGACCAGACGCTGATAGAGCCGGCTCGCTTCGCCTCCGGCGAGGACCTCGGCCAGCACCACCGCGGCCAGGAACTCCTCGACGTCGGCAATCGGATCGGGCACCCGCCAGGCCGCAGCCAGCGCCGGCATCGGCGCCAGTGGATCGGGCTTCTGGGCCCGGCGCTCCGTCGTGGGCAGGGGCTCGTCGAGGTTGGGGAGCGGCGGGACGGGGCGGGCCGCGATGCCACCGAAGTGGCCTTCGATCAGGGCCCGCGTCGCAGCCGGATCGAGATCGCCCGCCACCGCCAGCACGGCGTTGCCCGGGGCGTAGTAGCGGCCGAAGAAATCGGTGGCGTCGGCGACCGTCGCCGCCTCCAGGTCGACGAAGCTGCCGTAGCCGTTGTGGGCGTTGTTGAACGTGGTGAACATCACCGGCGGCAGGTCGATCCACGGGAACCCGCCGTAGGGCCGGTTGTTGACGTTGACGTTGATCTCCTCCTTGACCACGTCGATCTGGTTGCGGAGGTTGTCGTCGTCGATCCGGGCGCCGCGCATCCGGTCGGCTTCGAGGAACAGGCCGAGGTCGAGCGCGTTGGAGGGCAACTGGCTGATGTAGACGGTGAAGTCGGGATGGGTGCTGCCGTTCATGATCCCGCCGTTGCCCTCGATCAGGCGATCGGCCTCACCCTTCTCGAGGTTGACCGAGCCCTGGAACATGAGGTGCTCGAACAGGTGGGCGAACCCGGTGCGGCCCTCCGGCTCGGAGCGGAAGCCGACGTCGTAGTAGACGGCGATGCCGACGACGGGCGCCGAGCGATCGGGGCTGAGGACCACCCTCAGGCCGTTGGGGAGGGTGAAGCGCTCGATGGCGAGCTTGGGCCGGGGGAGGCGTCGGGGCACGGCGCCAGACCCTAATGGGGATCGACCGCTCAACCCCCCAGGGCGGCACGGATGGTCTTGCCGGCGGAGGCGACGAGCTCGGCGTCGGCGCCGTTGCCGGGGAAGTTGAGGATGATCCCGTCCAGCCCTGACCCGCTCACGATCGACTGGACCTCGTCCGCCACCGTCTCCGGTGTGCCGATGAGGATCCGGGCCGTGAGCCCAGCGCGGAGGGCGTCGTCCAGCGACGCCCAGTCGAGGCCGCGGGCCGCCAGCATGGAGTCGCGCAGCGCCTCGGCCTCGGCGGCCGTCGAACCGACGATCGCCGACGCCAGCCACGTCTTGTTGATGCCCGACGGATCCCGCCCGGCGTCGGCGCAGTGCTTGGCCAGCACGTCGATCTTGTGGGGGATCTCGGCGCGGTCGGAGGTGAGGTTGACGGCGTCGGCGTACTGGGCCGCCAGCTTCAGCGTGCGCTTCTCGCCCTGGCCGCCGATGAGGATCGGTGGGCCTCCCGGCTGCAGCGGCGCCGGCTGGTTGATCGCATCCTTCACCGTGTAGTAGCGGCCTTCGAACGTCGGACGCTCGTCGCGGAACATGGCCCGGCAGATCTGCAGCGCCTCCTCCAGCCTGTCCATGCGCTCCCCGACCGGCGGGAACTCGACGCCCAGCGATGCGTGCTCCACGTCGTACCAGGCGGCGCCGATCCCGAGCACGGCCCGGCCCTTCGAGATCACGTCGAGGGCGGTGACCTGCTTGGCCAGGATGGCCGGGTTGCGGTAGGTCACGCCGGTCACGAGCGTCCCGAGCCGGGCCGTCGACGTGCGCGCAGCCAGCGCCGCCAGCAGCGAGTACGACTCGAGCATGTTGGCATCGGGCGTGCCGAGCATGGGCAGTTGGTAGAAATGGTCCATCACCCAGATGCTGTCGAAGCCCGACCGCTCGCCGGCCACGGCCATGGCGGCGACCGCCTCGAACAGCTCGTCCTCGGCCACGCCGGGATAGGTGAAGTTGGGGATCTGCAGCCCGAGACGAATCATGTTCGGACCCTAGACCGCCGCGGGGAGCCCGCCAGACGGCTGAGGCGGGCCACCAGAACCTCGAGCACCAACCCGTCGGGCCAGTCCTTCATGCCCCGCAGGTCAAGATCGGCACCGGCCACCAGACGGATGGCACGGGCGACGTTGACCGACCCGAGGCGGTTGGCCTGGAGCATGGCCTTTTTGGCGGGGAACGGGGCCATGCCCACCGCCGACGCTGCCTCACTCTCCGACGTGATCCCGCTGCCATCGAGCCGGAGCAAGGCTGCGTAGTGGCGGTGGAGGGTCGCCAGCACCACCAGCGGATGACGGTCGCCCATCCGGCCCAGCGCCGAGAGGGCGCCGGCCGTGTCACCAGAGTCGATGGCGTCGGTCAGGTCCCACGGCGCCACGCCGCCGGCGCCGCCGAGGAACGGTTCGAGCTCGGCGACGCCGACGCGCGCCCCTTCGCCGTAGCCGGACACGAGTGTGGCCACGATCGGCGCCAGCCGGCCGAGGTCTTCCCCGAGGTGCTCGGCCAGGCGGGCCCCGGCGGCGGCATCAAAGCGGACGGGTGCGGCCTTGAGCCGGTCGGTGACCCAACTCGTCCGGGCGCGGCCGGTGGGTGCGCCCGCGTCGATGACCTGCCCCGCCTTCTTCACGGCGTTGAGGAGGCGCTGGCTGGTCTGGCCGCCACCGGCGACCAGGACCAGCGAGGTCGTGGGGAGCGGGTCTCCGAGATAGTCGATCAGCGGCGCCAGCTGCTCGGTCGTCCACTGGCCGATGTCCCTGACCACGATCACGCGCCGGGCCGTCAGGAACGGCGGCGTCATCGCCGCGTCCACCACCGCGCCGACGGTGGCGTCGTCGCCGGCCACCTCTTCGAGCGCCAGGCCCCGATCGTCACCCGCCAGCCCGGCGTCGGTCGCGGCCCGGACCGCCTCGGCGGTCAGGGACGGATCATCGCCCTTGATGAGCACGACCGGAAGGGGTTCGGTCACGCGTCTCCCGCTCCCCGCCGCTCGGGCGGGCTCGCTCCGCTCACGGCATTACCCGCTCCTCGCCGGTCGGGCGGGCCTCCAGCACCCTCTCCAGCACGTCGCGAACCCGTCGGGTGCCCGCCACGTCGTGGACCCGCAGCACCCTGCACCCGCCGACGATCCCGATCGCCGCCGTGGACAGCGACGCCTCCCTGCGCTCGGTGATGGTCAGGTCGAGCAGCTCGCCCATGAACGTCTTGTTCGAGGCCGACAGCAGGAGCGGGTAGCCCAGCTCGGCGAGCCGCCGTGACTCTCGCAGCAGGACCAGCGACTGCGGGGTCGTCTTGCCGAGGTCGAGGCCGGCGTCGATCACGATCCGGTCGGCGGGGATCCCGGCCGCCTCGGCCCAGCGGGCCCGCTCGGCGAGGAACGCCCGGACGTCGTGCACCACCCCGCCCGGGTACACCGGCTCCGGGTCGCGCACCCGCGGCTGCAGGCGGATGTGGGTGGCCACGACGGTGGCGCCGGCTGCCGCAGCGACCGCCAGGTAGTCGGGGTCCCCGAACCCGCTGATGTCGTTGCCGACCACTGCGCCGGCCCGGTACGACTCACTCGCGACCGACGCCCGCCAGGTGTCGGCCGACAGGGGGACGTCGAAGCGGGCGTGGAGGGCCTCGATCGCCGGGATGACCCGGTCGAGCTCCTCGGCCTCGGTCACCTCGGGGCCGGGGCCGGCCTTGACCCCGCCCACGTCGAGGATGTCGGCGCCTTCGTCGACCAGTTGCTCGGCGCGCGCCAAGAAGCGGTCCATCTCGTAGAACGCGCCCTTGTCGTAGAACGAGTCGGTCGTGCGGTTGAGGATCCCCATCACGAGGGCCCGGGTGGCGATGTCGTGGGTCTGCGCCCCCAGCGCCAGCTTCACGCCAGGACTTAGAACAGCGCAGAGGTCAGGCGGCGCCGGTAGACCGCGGTGCGGGGGTCATCAGCACCCAGCAGTTCGAGCAGGTCGACGAACTCCTGCCTGGCGTCCTCGTCGTCCTTGACCTTCGGCAAGAGGGCGTCGAGCTTGACCTCCATGCCATCGTCGGTGGCGACCGGGCCGGTCCGGGCCAGCGCCGCCACCCGGCGGGTCTCGGCCGTCTCGGGGATCCGCGCCAGCAGCCCCAGCGCTTCCTCCCCCTGGCCGGACTCGACCAGCAGCTCGGCCAGGGCGACGACACCGACGGGATGGCCGGGCTCGAGCTCGAGCGCTTGCCGGAGAGACGCCTCATCGCCCTTGGCGACGAGTTGGTCGGCCTCGGACAGGGGCGGCGACAAGCCAGTGAGCCACTCGCGCACCTGGGCCTCGGGCAGGGCGCCGATGAACCCGTCCAGGACGGCCTTGTCCTTGATGGCGAACACCGCCGGGATGGACTGGACCCGGAAGGCGCCCGCCACGCCCGGGTTGTCGTCGATGTTGACCTTCACCAGCTCCACGCCGTCGCCGGCCTCTTCGACGACCTTCTCGAGCACCGGCCCCAGCGTCCGGCACGGGCCGCACCACGGCGCCCACAGGTCGATCACGACCGTCTTCTCGGTCGACCGCTCGAGTACCGCGGTCTCGAAGTTGGCGTCTGTCACGTCGGTAACCATCACCTTCAACCTAACGCCTGCGCCCCGCCCTCGATTCCGCCTGCCGAGTACCGTGCGCCACTGTGACAGACATCGAGGGGATCGCCGTCGGCCCGGTGTCGGACTGGCTGGACGCCAACATTGCCGGGGCGCTCGGTCCGTACGAGTTCGAGTTGATCGCCGGGGGGCGCTCCAACCTGACTTTTCGCGTGACCGACAGCCGCGGCGGCCGGTACGTGCTTCGCCGGCCGCCCACCAGTCACGTGCTCCCGAGTGCCCACGACATGGGTCGCGAGCACCGGATCATCAAGGCCCTCGGTCCCACACCGGTGCCGGTCGCCCCCGCGCTCGGCTTCTGCGAGGACGAGGCGGTCAACGGGCGGCCGTTCTACGTCATGGGCTACGTGGATGGCCACATCATCCGCACGGCGACGATCGCCGAGCAGGTGTACACGGAGGGCCAGCGCCGCATTGCCGGTGAAGACCTCATCGACGTCCTCGTGGCCTTGCACGACGTCGACGTCGACGCCGTCGGGCTCGGCGACCTCGGCCGCCATGACGGGTACATCGAGCGGCAGTTGCGCCGCTGGTATGGCCAGTTCCAGCAATCGGCGGCGACCCAGGACCGCAAGGTCCCCGCCATCGACGAGCTGCACGACTTCTTCGCCAGCCGGATTCCGGCGCAGCAGGGCACGGCCATCGTGCACGGGGACTATCGGCTCGACAACACCATGATGGGCGCCGACGGCAAGGTCGCCGCCGTCCTGGATTGGGAGATCTGCACCCTCGGCGACCCGCTGGCCGACGTGGGCCTGCTGATGGTCTACTGGGCCGAGCCGGGCGACAGCGACGTGCTGCTCGGCATGGCGCCGACGGCGAGCAAGGGCTTCCCGACGCGGGCGGAGCTGCGGGCCCGCTACGAGCAGGCGTCGGGCCGCGACCTGTCGGCCCTCGACTTCTACGTTGCCTTCGGCTACTGGAAGCTGGGCTGCATCCTCGAGGGCGTCTACGCCCGCTACGCCGGGGGCGCCATGGGCGGTGACCGCAGCGGGGTCGAAGGCTTCGCCCGCCAGGTCGAGGCTCTTGGCGAGGCGGCCCGGCAGGCGGCGGCAGACTTGTAGGCGCCATGAGCCTCTACTCCCCTCTTACCGACCGCTCCTACCGCGACCCGGTGCTGGTGAT
>Ga0302325_10029255_pt1 | contig 11381 bp, 6 predicted proteins | sample Palsa_T0_2_FD_201948 | JGI IMG/M metagenome (GOLD analysis project Ga0302325, IMG submission 201948) | Peat permafrost microbial communities from Stordalen Mire near Abisko, Sweden - Palsa_T0_2 | ecosystem: Environmental > Terrestrial > Soil > Palsa > Peat permafrost | place: Sweden: Abisko... | reverse complement strand
TGGGGGACCGGCCGACACGGCCCGGCTCTCAAAATGTCGGGTGTTTTTTCTTATTGGGATTTGGTGTCGCCGAAGAGGAGGTCTTTCATGGTTTGGGTGATTTCGTGGAAGGGGATTGTCTTTTCGACGGGTTTGTCGAGGGTGCCTTTGACGGAAACGGTGATGGCGTCGTGCTGGATGGCGCCGAGGACTTCGTCGAAATCGCCGAAGCCGGGGATGTGGATGGAGGCGAGGGGGCGGAGGGAGCCGACGACGATCAGGGTCAGGGGGCTGTGGGGGAGGGCGGGGAGGTTGGCGATTTCGCCGCTGAGGCGGACCTCGGTGCCCTTGTCGAAATAGCGCATGGCGGTGATATAGGCGTTTTCGTTCTGGATGTTGAACTCGATGCGACCGGTGCCGGTGGGTTTTTTGGCATCGTGGCCGACGTGCATGAGATTGTAGACGAAGGCGATGGGCCCGGTGCCGGCAAGGTCGGACTGGTCGAGGGTGATCACGCCCTGGCCCATGGCGAGGCCGGAATTGGTGGGGTTGCCGAGCATGGTGATTTCAGCACTGAGGAGGCCGGGGGCCTTGGCGACCTTGGAACCGGCGGGGAGGACGGTGTCGAGATCGAGATTCTGGAGTTGCAACTGGACGAGCGATTGGTAGATGTCGTCGGTGTGACGGACGACGCGGCCCCAGAAGCGGACGATGCCGCCGGCGAGGGCGATCTGGCTGGGGCGCTGGGGGGAATCGTCGAGGACGAGGCGGTCCGGACCGAGGAAGGCGAAGGTTTGCAGATCGCCGATGGCGAATTTGCTGTAGTGGATGCCGCTGGAGCGGGCCTGGATGTCGATGGCGAGGGGACCGAGGGGGCGCGGGGTTGTGGCGGGGTGGATCTGGAGTGTGCCATCGGTTTTGCCGGCAAGGTTGGCGAGGTGGGCGCTCAGGGGTTTGAGGGCGGTGAAGTCGAAATTTTTCCAGTTGAGATTCACGAGCGTGGAATAGGGTTTGTCGAGATCGTAGGTGGCAGTACCGGTGGCGATGCCATTGAGAGTTTTGACCTGGATGTTTGTGGCATTGGCGGTGCGGTCCTGCAGGTCGATGGCGGCCTGTAGCTGGGCAATGGGTTGGGATTGGAAGGTGGAGTCGGCGGCGATGTCGAGATGGCCGACGGCGGATTCAGTGCTGAGGTTGAGGTCTAGTTTTCCGGTGGTGGAAAGGGAAAGAGAAGAGCCCTCATTAAAGGCAACGGGCCAGTTTTTTATTTCGATGGGGACCGTCATCTGCGTCGGGTGTTCTAGCGTGGAATAGAGGGCGAGCTTTGCGGCGCCGGTTTTGTGGGTGACGGTGATGGGGTCGATTTCGATGTTGCCGAATTCGAGCCGGGCGGTGGGGATTTGGATTTCGTCGAAGCGAAGGTAATCGGCGGGATTGGGCTGAGCGATGTCGAGGTTGTGAATGTTCACGGAGCCGAGGGCGACGATGCCGTCGGGGGCGAGTTCGTAGGCGTCGACGGTCCATTTTGCGTCGAGCGTGCCGGTGATGTTGGGATTGTCGGTGGCGAGGGGGAGGGAAAGATGATCGACGGAAAGATTGTCGAGGTGGAAATATCCGTTTCGAAGCGGCCAGTAACCGGCGATGTTCCAGTTGCCGCCGAGGAGCAGGACGTCTTTTGAGGAGATGTGGCAGACACCGTCGTGGAAATCTCCGGTGAGATCCATTTTGACATCGCCGAGGGGGCGCTGACCGATGTGGACATTTTTCCCGCGGGCCCAGCCGATGAGGGAAAGATCGAGCGGTGCGATCGTGCCGTTGAGATCGACAGCGGATTGCAGGAACCCGCGGAAGGAGTGGGGCTGGGAGCCGGGCGCGGCGTAGGCGGGATTTTCGGCGATATAGGCGTGAACGCTGACGGGCTTGGGGAGGTTATAGACGTAGGAGCCGGTGATGTTGGCGACGAGCATGCCGCAATCAAAATCGAATTGGGTGAGCTGCACGCTATTTGGATCGGCGCTCGCGTTGATCTGGAAGTTGAGCTTGGAATTGGGCTCCTGGGGGATGGGCCAGCCGTAGCCTTTAATGGAGAGATTTCCGGAATGGGTGCGGGTGGAATAATTTCCCTCGGCGGCGATGGGGTGGGCGTGACCGGCGCGGAGATCGCGGAGGACAATGCCGTCGGGGGTTCCGCCGATGGAGGCGGTGGTGCCGGTGAGATCGATGGATCTTCCGCTGTTTTCCTGAAAGCTGAGGCTTGGGGCTTCGATGTAGAGGGATAGGGTGCTGAGACTGCTGCCGCTACCGGAGAGGCCGACCTGGGCGGTCCATTTTCCGTGGCGGGTGGCGCCCCAGTCGTTGAGTGTGGCGGAGAATTGGGGCTGGCCGAGGGGCGCGGAATAGCCGAGCTGGATGTCGCCGGACTGGGTGACGGACTCTGGAAAGGTGAGATCGCGCCAGGCGGCGTACATGGATGCGGAGCCATCGGCGAAGGTGTACTTGGCAGCGGCGCTGGCGCGGCCCTGGGCGAATTCAAGGCCGAGGTTATCGCCCTGGATGCCGGTGGAGTTGAAGACGATGTTGCCGCGCTCGATGCGGGTGTCGAAGTCGTGCGATGGGGTGGGTGAGACGATGATTCCATTTGGCTGAATGGTGGCGGAGGAACTCCCGGCGGTGATGGCCAGGGGGCCGGTGAGGGAGATGGAATTGTAATTGGCTTGCTCGATGTCGAGACGGGCCTGGAGGTTTCCGGAATCGACGCGGCCTGTCCAGTGGGCCTGGAGGCGGGCGGCGGTGGGCCAGGAGGCGATCCAGGGGGAGAGCCAGGGGGAGGCGTTCTGGATGGAGATTTCAATTTCGTGCGCCCAGGGTCCGCCGGGGGCGAGTTTGCCGGTGAGATCGAGCTGGCTGGGGATCGAGGCCTGGTATTGCCAGACGAGTGGGCCGTCGGGAGCGCCGGTGACTTGCAGGTTTTGAACGGTGGTGGAGCGGCGCTGGTTGTCGATCACGGTGATGGAGGCATCGGTGACGGTGAGGGCGGGGAGGGTGGGGATGTCGCTGGGTTTGGATACCTGCTGGGAATTATTTCCGCTGGCAGTGCGGCCGAGGAGCTGGGCGACTTCGAGGAGGTTCCAGCTTCCACCGGGTTCCTGGACGACCTGGAGGCGGGGATGGTCGATGGAAATATCGTGGACGGTGAATGATCCGAAGATGATGCCCGGGAGCCAGGTGTGATCGATCTTAAGCTCGGGGATTTCGAGGAAGGCTTTGTCCTCGAGGGGGAGGGTGGCGGTGACATCTTCGAGGGTGGTGTGGCCGAAGATTCCGGTGGAGAGGGATTTTGCGGAGATGCGCAGGCCGAACTGTTTTTCGATGAGGTTGATGACGAGATTGCGGGGGAGGTCGGTGGTGAAGAGGATTTCGGTGGCGATGAGGATGAGAACCAGGAGGGCGAAGATGCCGACGAGGATTTTCAGGGACCAGTGGAGTCGCGAGTGTTTTTCTTCGCGCACCTCGCTGCTCGCAACTGGCAACTTCCTCAGCATCACTTGTTTTCCGGCGGCGGGGTTTGCGTGGGTGGGATGTTGCCGACGGGTGTGAGGGCGTAGCCGAAGACCCAGTAGTCCTTGCGTGCGGTGCGACCGATGAAGGGGCCGGAGCTGGTGACGATTTCACCGGTGTCGCGCCAGTAGGCGACGATGGCGACGCTGGCGAAGCCGAATTGCTTGGTGCTTTTGAGGAGGGCGAGTTCGGGAGTGGTGAAGGGGATGCTGGCGACGCCTTCGGTGGGGATGGTGACGTTGGCGAGACCGAGGAGATAGTCTTCGCGGTTGACGCTGATGCCGCCGGAGCGTGCCTCGACGATGATCTCTGCATCTTCCCTGCGGTCGACCATGCGGGCGCCGCTGAGGAGGAGTTTTGCGCGGAGTTCGGCGACGAGGAAGAGGAATTGCTGGGGCACCTGTCGGAAAGAGAGGTCCTGCGTGTTTTCGCGAAGCGTGGAGAGATAGGTGGTGTCGACGAAAACTTTTCGGTCGCGCAACTGGTCGGCGGAGATGTGGGAGACAGCGAGGCGCGTGGCTTCGGATTCGAGGAAGAGCTGGTCGGCGGTTTCGGCGGGATCGGTGGTGCGGATGGTGGCGCACCCTCCGGTGAGGTAAATGCCGGCAAGCGAAGCGACGGCAAACAGAATAATCGCACGGCAACGGGGCATAGCGGATAGAGATTAGACGCTGGAATTACCAACCAAGGGTCATTTTTTGTGTCATGGATCCTGGAGGCAATGGTAAGCGAAGTAAACGGTTGGGGGAATTGGCAATTGTCAGAAATAAGCGGAGTGGATATACGTTTAAGTTGCGATGGCCGGATTGGGACTTGGGTTCCAATAGGGAGATACGTCCCGCGGCCGAATTGAATACTCAAGTGAAAGGAGCGAACGATGATCGGTACGAAATCGTTGGTGGTGGCGCTGATTTCCGGTGGACTGACGGCGGGGGCGATGCAGATGGTGCATACCTCGAGCGCGGCGGCGGCGCCGACGGTGCAGAAGATGGATGATGATTATCCGAATATGCGCGCGGCGCTGCATCATCTGAGAGAGGCGAAGGATTCGCTGCTGAACGCGGAGCCGAAATTCAAGGGGCATCGGGACAAGGCGATCGGCGATGTGGACGATGCGATCCATGAATGCGAGACTGCGCTGGCAGAAGGGTAAGAGGTTGCCGGCGAATATTGGGATTTGCGAAGCGGAGCGATTTATCGCTCCGCTTTTTTTGATGGGGGAGTACCCACGGCGGCGCCGTGGGCGTTTGGGTTTTGAGGGGATGATCGCGCGGGTGGGAATCGGGGGGTTCTTTTGATTTCCGGGGGGAATTTGGTAGGTTTATAGGCTTCATGCAATGTCCATTTTGCGAGGCCGAGAAAGAGCGTCTGAAGGTTATCGATTCGCGCACCTGCGAAGGGGGCAAGGCGATTCGGCGGCGGCGGCTGTGCCTGCAGTGCGGGAAACGATTCACCACCTATGAAAAGATCGAGCAGAACATCCGGCTGACCGTCGTGAAGAAGGACGGGCGGCGAATGCCGTGGGACCAGAAGAAGATTTATCTGGGTCTGGAGCGGGCGTGCTTCAAGAGGCCGGTGGCGCAGGGGGATATCCAGAGGATCGTGGATGAGGTGGAGGAGGAGATTTTCAAGACGTTTGACCGCGAGGTGCCATCGGGCGCGGTGGGGCGGCTGGTGACGGATCGGCTGCGGCGCGTGGACCAGGTGTCGTATGTGCGATTTGCCAGTGTTTACAAGCAATTTAAGACGCTGGAGGAGCTGGTGGACGAGGCGAAGGCGGTGATCGACGCGCGGCGGTTTGAGGATCCGAGCCAGGGGCAGCTTTTCGTAAATGGGGAGCGTGCGTCGGGAAACGGCGAGAAAACAGACGACGTACCGGAAAAGAGCGCCCGGGGGGCGCGGCGGATGGGCAAGGGGGCCAAGGAGCCGGCGGTGGTTCATTCCCAGGCGTGAATTTCGATGAAATTTGGCGGAAGATAGCCCTCCCGAGCGTGTAAAATAACTGGAATTCGAGGCGGGGGCGGTCCGATAATCCCGAAAGGCCATGATGCGTCGATGGATGTTTTTCTGCGCTGCGATGCTGGCGGTGGCGAGCTGCGCCCCGACCGCGCCACCCCCGCCGAAGGAACCGCTGTTTCCGAATCTTCCGCTGGAGAATGTGCCGAATTTCATGAAGGGGACGTTATTTGAGCGGGTGCGGTTTACGGGTCTGGAGCCGTTGCCGGTGTATGGATACAGCTTGGTGGTGAACCTGGACAACACCGGAGACAGCCGGGCGCCGCAGTTTGTGCGGGATTACATTGTTGACCAGATGATCAAGCGGGGCTTCGGCAGCGCGATGGCGGGGACGCAGAATCTTGCGCCAGAGCAGATGCTGCATGACAAGCGGATCGCGATCGTGGCGGTGGAGGGATTGATTCCGGTGGGGGCGCGGGAGGGGCAGTCGTTTGACATCATCGTGCGGACGCTGGAGCACAACAACACGCGCAGTCTGGCGCATGGGGTTTTGTATCAGACCGATTTGAGCGACATGGGTTTGCTGGAGCCGCGTTCGATCGTGGCGCGGCAGCAGGCGTACGCTCCGGGGGGGCCGGTGTTTGTGAATCCGGCGTATGCGCTGACGAGTATTTCCACGACGCAGCCGACATCGGGGCAGATCGCCAGTTCGCTGCGGGTGGGAACGGTGCTCAACGGCGGCGTGGCGCGGGCCGATCGGCCGATCAGCCTGGAGCTGCGTCATCCGCAGGCGAGCACGGCGCGGCTGGTGGAAGATATTATTTCGCAGCGATGGGAAGCGCCGACGCAGATGGGTGTGATGCACGGCGGCGGCGGGGAGGATCTGGTTGCCAAGGCGGAGAATGAGGGGCTGGTGCTGATGTATGTTCCGCCGCAGTATCGCGGGGACTGGAAGCATTTTCTAGGGGTGGTGTCGCATTTATATTTGAATCAGTCGCCGGAATTTCTGGCGCAGAAATGCCGGGAGCTGGCGGAGATGGCGCACCAGCCGGGCGCGCCGTTGGCGGATATTTCGCTGTGCTGGGAGGCGATGGGGGACCAGGCGCTGCCGACGTTTGAGGATTTGATCAGCGATCCGAATCCAGACGTGGCGTTCGCGGCGGCGCGGGCGGCGGCGTTTTTGGGCGATGAGGGGGCGCGGCGGGCGCTGCTGGATATGGCGCTCGATCCGCAGCAGCACAACCAGGTGGAAGCGGTGCGCGTTTTGGCGGAATTGCCGGACTCGCATGAGATCGACGAGATGATTTCCGAGTTGCTGGATTCGGACCGGGCGGATGTGCGCATCGAGGCGTACAAGCTGCTGGTGTCGAGCCCGGACTCGGGGGGTGATTCGCGGATACAGACGTTTGACATCAATCATCGGTTTCTGCTGGATGTGGTGCAGAGCGATGGTCCGCCGATGGTGTATGCGACCAGCAGCGGGGTGCCGCGGATTGCGATCATCGGGCGGCAGGTGGTACTGCACGTTCCGCTGACGTTCACGGCGATGGACATGCGGCTGAGCATCACGTCGACGGAAGGGACGCAGTTGCTGACGATGTTTTATCGTGATCCGACGGCGGCGGAGCCGGAGCAATCGGACACGCACAACGACTTGCCGGAGATTTTAGCGCGGCTGGGCGGGCGCGGACCGGACGATGATCGGCAGACTTTCAATTTCAGCTTCGGCGACGTGGTCGCGGTGGCCGAGCAGCTTATCGCGCAGCATGATGTTTATGGAGCGAGCGAAACGGAAGCCAGCGCGCGGGAGTGCATTTTCGAATTGGAGCATCCGGGCGTGGGTTCGGATGACTGGACGAGCATTCCGAGCGACAATCGCGAAGGCCGGCCGCAGGGAGAGGGAGGGCTGGTGACGGCCGATCGCCCGCAGGCCACCGCGAGCGTTTCGCGGACGGGAATTGGCAATTGAGATGTGGAAAATGGTCGCACGACCGGTTAAAGTAGCTTCGGCCAGGGATTTGGCCGAAGCTGTATGGATCATGGAGGATCGCACGCAATGCGCCTGAAAAAGCTCATCCTGCAGGGGTTCAAGAGTTTTGCCGATCGCACGGAGTTTGTGTTTGACCGTCCCATCACGGGGATCGTCGGACCGAACGGGTGCGGGAAATCCAACGTCGTCGATGCGTTCAAGTGGGTGCTTGGCGAGCAATCGGCCAAGAGCCTGCGCGGCGATGCGATGATGGATGTGATTTTCAACGGGTCATCGACGCGCAAGCCGTCGGGTTTATCGGAAGTGACGCTGGTGTTCGAGAATCCACCGGGGGCGGACGGCAAGCGGGCGTTCAATGTTGAATCGGATGAAGTGGCCGTGGGGCGGCGGCTGTTTCGCGACGGGACCAGCGAATATCAGGTCAACAATTCCACCACGCGATTGAAGGATGTGCGCGAATTATTCCTGGACACGGGCGTCGGCGTCGATGCGTATAGCGTGATCGAGCAGGGGCGAGTCGCGGCGATGCTGGATGCCAACCCCGAAGAGCGAAGGCTGATCTTCGAGGAAGCGGCGGGGATTTCCAAGTTCAAGGCCCGCAAGCGGGAATCGGAACGGAAGCTGGAGAAGGTGGATCAGAACCTGCTGCGCGCTACGGACATCGTCGATGAAGTCGAAAAGCGGCTGCGCAGCGTGAAGATTCAGGCGACGAAGGCGCGAACGTTTCAGGAGCATTCGACGCGGCTGGCGGAGCTTCGCCTGAGCTACAGTTTGCAGGAATATCACACGCACAGCGAGGCGAAAAGGGAACTGGAATCGAAGCGCGAGGACGCGCAATTTCGGCTGGACGATCTCACCGGCGACCTGGCGACGGCGCAGAACGCGCTGGCGTCGAAGAAGGATGAATTTGAAAGCCTGTCGCAAACGCGGCAGCGGTTGGAATATCAATTGGTCGAAGCGCGATCGCAGATCCAGTCAGCCCGGCAGCGGCAGCAGTATGCGGTGCAGCAACTCGAGCAGATCGCGGAGCAATCGGCGGGATTTGAGCGGGATCATTCGGAGATTCAAGCGAAGCTGGCGGAGGCGGCCAAGTCGCTGGAGGCGGATGCGGCGAGTCTGTCGGCGATGACGGCGGAGCTTGGGGAGCAGCGGGATTTGATCGAGCGGAAGCAGGGTGAATTTGCCGATGGGCAGATGCAGCTTAATTCCACGGGGGCGGAAATCGAGAAGCGCAAGTCGGCGATCCTGGATTTGATGCGCAAGCTGGCGGCGATCGGCAGCCGGCTGGGGGCGATTGATATCGAGCGGAAAAATGTCAGCGCGCAGCAGGATCGGCTGGCGCAGCGGCGGGAAGTGGTACGCAAGGAGATGGAAGGACTGCGGGCGGCGAGCGATGAGATTTCGCAGAAGCTGAGCGAGGTGGCCGAGACGATTTCGCGGCAGCAGGCGGAACTGGAAGAGAAGCGCGGCAGCGCGGCGGCGCTGGGGAAACAGATCGAGCAGGTCGGCGAGCGGCTGGGAGCGGCGAAGGAGCATCGCTCGGGGCTGGTGTCTCGGCAGAAATTGCTGGCGGACATGGAGGCCAAGCGCGAGGGGGTCAGCGAAGGGGTGAAATCGGTTTTGCGGCGGCGGGAGAAGGATTTTCCGTTTATCCGGGGTTTGGTGGCGGATGTGCTGCGCGTGGATGTCGAGCATGCGACGGTCATCGAGGCGGCGCTGGATGGGCGCGATCAGTATCTGGTGACCAGCGATTCATCGGGCGCGGCGGCGGCGCGCGAGGAATTGGAAAATCTCGAGGGGCGCGTGAACGTGCTGTGCGCGGATCGGCTGGATGATGCGGAGGAGAATTACGATTGGAATGCGCATCCGGTGGGAATTCGCCGGGCGATTGATCTCGTGCGGTTTGAGCCGGGCGATGCGCTGATTGCGCGGCATCTGCTGGGGCGCACGATTGTGGTGGACGATCTTTCGGCGGCGCGCGGGCTGCTGGAATCGGGGCCGAAGGGATATCGATTTGTAACGCTGGCAGGGGAGGTGCTGGAAGCGGATGGGGTGATGCGCGCGGGGCCGCTGACGGCAGCGATGGGATTGCTTTCGCGGCGGTCGGAGCTTGAGGTGCTGGGGCAACAGATCGCCGAGGTGGATGGGCGGATCGAGAAACTCGGGCACGAATTGGCGGAGGGAAATTCGCAGGTGCGGTCGCTGGAGGAAGATATTTCCTCGATGCGCAACGCGGTGTATCAATCGAACACTGTCAAAGTGGAATTGAGCAGCGCGGCGGCGCAGAACGCCGACCGGCGAAACGCGATGGGGCGGGAGCTGCCGATTCTGGATCGCGAGCTGGAGACGCTGGATGCGCAGTCGCGAAGGCTGGAGGAGGAGCAGAATTCGCTGTCGCAGCAGCGGGGGGAGATGGAATCGCAGCAGGCGAGGGCGGCGGCGTCGGTGGAGGAATTGACGCGCACGCAGGCGGAGATTGGGCATCGGCTCAGCGCGCTGGGGGAAGAGTTGACATCACTGCGCGTGCATCTTGGGCAGGTGCAGGAGAAACAGCTTGCCCTGCGGCAAACTGTGCAGCGGCAGACGGCGGCGCAGGCGGAACTCAAGCAGCAGATCGAGCGCGTTCAGCGGGCGGCGGCGGCAGTGGTGGCGCGTAAGGCGGATGTCGAGCGGCAGAAGCAGGCGGCGGCGCATGAGGAGGAATCGCTGAGCCGGGGCGTAGAGACGAATGAGAAGAAATCGGCTGAGTTGGCGGAGCAGATTGTCGCGGCGGGAACATTGGTGGGAGAGATTTCGGCGCAGGTGGAAACGGCCCGGCAGCAGCGGCAGGACGTGGAGCAGGAGATTCACGATCTCGATCTGAAATCGAGCGAGATTCGCGTGCGGATCGAAACGCTCGTGCAGCGGACGATGGAGGAATCGCAGCTTGATCTGCCGGTGAAATATGGGGAATTGACGGCGGATGGCAGGGCGTATGATCCGGGCGAAACGGATTGGGAGGCGATCGCTCAGGAGATCAAGGAGTTGCGCGAAAAGATTCAGCGGCTGGGGAACGTAAACGTCGAATCCATCGGCGAGCAGGATGAGATGGAGCAGCGGCTGCAGTTCCTGCAGGGACAGATGCAGGATTTGACGGCGTCGAAGGCGCAGCTCGAACAACTGATCAACGAGATCAATATCGAAAGCGGCGTGCGCTTCGAGCAGACGTTCAACGCGGTGCGCGAGCATTTCCAGGGGATGTTCCGTAAACTGTTTGGGGGCGGGAAAGCGGATGTTTATCTGGAGACGGAGATCGATCCGCCGAAGAATGCGCCGGTGGAATTCGACGAGGCGGGAAATGCGCTGCCGCCGCGGAAGATCAAGGTGGATATTCTGGATGCGGGGATTGAGATCATCGCGCGGCCGCCCGGTAAGCAGCCGGTGAGCATCAGCCAGCTTTCGGGCGGCGAAAAGACGATGACGTGCGTCGCGCTGCTGATGAGCATTTTCAAATCGAAACCGAGCCCGTTCTGCATCCTGGATGAAGTGGATGCGGCGCTGGACGAGGCGAACAATCAGCGGTTCAACCTGATCGTGCAGGAATTTCTGGAGATGAGCCAGTTCATCATCATCACGCACAGCAAGCGGACGATGCAGATCGCGGACGTGCTGTACGGGGTGACGATGCAGGAGCAGGGGGTTAGCAAGCGCGTGTCGGTGAAGTTTGATCAGATTGATTCGCAGGGGCGGATTAATGAGAGTGCGGCGGCTTGAGGGTGGGGTTTTTCCGTGAGGAGGCCGCGGGATGGCTATCCCGCGGCTTTGGAAGAATTGAGCGCTGTGCACGATTTTTTTGGAAATTCAAATCAAATGCAATGCGGGGGGGGGGGGGGGGAGGAATAAAAACACACAAAAAATA
>Ga0302325_10029252_pt1 | contig 11382 bp, 11 predicted proteins | sample Palsa_T0_2_FD_201948 | JGI IMG/M metagenome (GOLD analysis project Ga0302325, IMG submission 201948) | Peat permafrost microbial communities from Stordalen Mire near Abisko, Sweden - Palsa_T0_2 | ecosystem: Environmental > Terrestrial > Soil > Palsa > Peat permafrost | place: Sweden: Abisko... | reverse complement strand
CCGAGCGAATCTCCGCCAGCGGATATTACCGGGTCGCTCGCCGGTTTGACCTGCCCCGGAAGACAAATTGCTACACCCGATGCAGCTCTCCCGTTGTTCCCATGAACGAGCCAGCTTCGAAAGCGGGCAGCTGAACAGAAAGCGCAGGTCCACCTTGGCATCGCCGTCGGTGGTGGCCCGGCAGGTGTCCACGTGGCCGGCGGCCGCGAGCGATTCCATGCGCTTTTGCCAGGCGACCGTGCCCATGTGTTCGATCACGACGTCCAGGCAGCGCTTGGCGGTGATCTTGCGGACTTCGGCCGATATTTCTTGTAAGTAAATCGATGACATGAATCCGCGCCCCAGTTCGGCCCGCCTTGGCCAGCTTCCCGGATGGCGAACACTTCGCCGGCGACATCGCTGCCCACAATGTGCGGCATGCTGAACTGCAGAACGGGAATTTCGGCGCGTATAAGAAGATCCGGGCGATTGAGCGCGCAAGCGCCTGCGCACAGGATTTCGTTGGCATTAATTTGGGTGCGGCCGCGGAAAGTGTCCAGCCTCGACATCGTTCTTTATGCTTCCGGTAAAGGGCGGCATTGTGGCTGCGCGGTGTTGCGCTCTTGCGGGAGTGGCGCCACGATGCTTCGCATAGCTTTGTCTCAAACGCGGTCGGACAATAGATGCAGCCCGCGCCGGACGGCATCGACTTTGCCTTGGCGAATCAGGCCTGCCAGCTCTCGTGAATCGTCGACCGGAGCCGAAGCTGCATGCCTGGAACGGTTTGCCGTTCCTCCGGGCTGCGCTCGCCGGCGTAAACTCTGTTCAACGGTCGAGGGTTCCCGGACAGCAGGCGGCTGCGACTGTTTCCCAGTCGCCGCGCGGCACAGTCCGTCTTCACCAGCAACCCGTCTTCCGGGGAAGTAGCCGTCCGCATTGGTTCGCTGGTCACGGCACCACCACTACTTTGCCAAACTGCTCCTTATTCTCCAACCGCTGATGCGCGGCGCGGATTTCAGCCAGCGGATAAACCTGATCGATCACCGGTTTCAACTGCCCGCGGAAGACGAATTGCAAAACACGGTGCAACTCTCCCATGGTCCCCATAAACGAGCCCAGCATGGAAAGCTGGCGGCTGAACAGAAAGCGCAGGTCGACCTTGGCATCGAAGCCGGTAGTGGCGCCGCAGGTGACCACGCGACCGGCGGGCGCGAGCGATTCCAGGCTCTTCTGCCAGGTGGCGGCGCCTACGTGCTCGATGACTACGTCCACGCCGCGCTTGGCGGTGATCTTGCGGACTTCGGCCGATATGTCCTGTAAGTAATGATCGATGACATGATCCGCGCCCAGTTCGCGCGCCTTGGCCAGCTTGGCTTCGCCGCCGGCGGTGGCGATCACGCGGCAATGGAAGAGCTTGGCAATCTGGATGGCGGCCGATCCGACACCGCTCGACGCCGCCAGCACCAGCACGTCCTCGCCCGGCTGCAGATTCGCGCGCGCCATTAGCATGTGCCACGCGGTCAGGAATACCAGGGGGACGGCGGCGGCTTGTTCGTAGGGCATGTCGTCCGGTATTTGGATGGCGCTATACTCGGGCGCGGCGACATAATCGGCGTTGCCGCCATCCACGCGGTAACCGAACATAGTGTAGCGGCGGCAAAGGTTGTCCTGCCCGGAAAGGCATTGCAGGCATTGGCGGCAGCTCAATCCGGGAGAAAGCAGCACGCGCCAGCCGGGCTTGACGCGCTCGCATAATTCGCCGGCCGCGACCACTTCGCCGGCGATGTCGCTGCCCAGGATGTGCGGCATGTCGAACTTCATACCGGGAATTCCGGCGCGCACAAAAAGGTCCAGATGATTGAGCGCGCAAGCGCCGACGCGCAGCAGGATTTCATTGGCTTTAATCTGGGGGGCGGGCGCGTCTTCGTAGACCAGCGCTTCCGGCCCGCCGTGTTGGTGGATGCGTGCGACTTTCATCCAATCCAGCGTATCAACTGGGGCGGCTTGCTGGTATCCTGATTGATTCGAGAGTGATTCTAAGGAGGCGGGTATCGTTAAATTCTGCGTGCTGGCAAGCGGCAGCTCCGGTAATTGCGCGCTGCTGGCGACGGAGCGTACGCGCATTCTGGTGGATGCCGGCTTGAGCTTCAGGGCGCTGGCGAGCCGCATGGCATCGGTCGGCGAGCAGGTTGAAACACTGCACGCGGTGCTGGTGACGCACGAGCATTCCGACCACATTGCAGGGCTCGCGCGGGTGGCCCGCCGGCTGGGAATTACGGTATACATCAGCAAGCTCACCGCGCCGGCCGTCGATTGGGGCGAAGTGCCGCCGCGCCTGGAATGCTTTCAAGCCGGGGCCAGTTTCGTGGTGGGTGATATAGAGGTGGATAGTTTCGGCATTCCGCACGATGCCATCGATCCGGTGGGATTCTGTTTCCACGTTGATGGTGTCAAAATCGCCGTCGCTACGGATCTCGGCTACCTCACCGAGTCGGTCAAATTCCACTTGCGGAGCGCGACGCTGATGCTGCTCGAAGCCAATCACGATATTGAAATGTTGAAGGTTGGACCGTACCCCTGGTCGGTGAAGCAGCGGGTGATGAGCCGGGTCGGCCATCTTTCAAACGACACCATCAGCGATTTCCTGTTGGGCGATTTCGATGGCTCTCCGGCGGGGCTGATCCTGGGGCACCTGAGCGAGCACAATAATCACCCGGAGATCGTCAGGCTGGTGGCGAAGCAAGCGCTGCAGCGGCGGGGCCTGGCGACGCCCCTCGAGATCGCCAGCCAGACGCGCCCCTCGGAGGTATACCGGTTTTGATCGCGCGCTACACGCGGCCGGAGATGGGCCGCATCTGGACGGATGAAAACAAGTTCCGGCAGTGGCTGGAAGTCGAGTTGGCGGCCTCCGAGGCTCTGGCGGAAATGGGAGTGGTGCCGGCCGAGGCGGCGCGGGCGCTGCGGGAGCACGCCAGCTTCGATACCACCCGCATTCTCGAAATCGAGAAGGAAGTGAAGCACGATGTGATCGCTTTCACCACCGCGGTGGCCGAGAGCATGCAGGCTGCCGGCCATGCGGAGGAATCGCGCTGGCTGCATTACGGGCTGACTTCGAACGACGTGGTGGATACCGCGCAGGCCTTGCAGATCCGGCAGGCTTGCGGGATTCTGTTGGCTGGACTGGAACGCCTGCAGGCGGTGCTAAAGCGGCGGGCTTTCGAATTCAAAGACACGGTGCAGATCGGCCGGACCCACGGCGTGCATGCCGAGCCCATCACGTTCGGACTGAAGCTGGCTATCTGGTACGGCGAGGCTGGACGCAATCTGGTGCGCGTGCGGACGGCCGCAGAGGACCTGCGGGTGGGCAAGATTTCGGGCGCCGTGGGGACTTTCGCGCATATTGGGCCGGAAGCCGAGGAGCGCATCTGCGCACGGCTGGATTTGCGGCCCGCCCCGGTCGCTTCGCAGGTAATCCAGCGCGACCGGCATGCCGCGCTCATCTCCGCGCTGGCGCTGGCGACGGCTTTATGCGAGAAGATCGCATTGGAGGTACGGCACTTGCAACGCACCGAGGTGCGGGAAGCCGAGGAGTACTTCGCGCGCGGGCAAAAGGGCAGTTCGGCTATGCCGCATAAGCGCAATCCGGTTACTTCCGAGCAGATCTGCGGTTTGGCGCGGGTGGTACGGTCCAACGTGCAGGCGGCCTTCGAGGATGTCGCGCTTTGGCACGAGCGCGACATTTCGCACTCGTCGGTAGAGCGGGTCATCCTGCCGGATTCGACCATTCTTGCCGATTACCTGCTGGAGAAGACCACCAAACTGGTGGATCAACTGATGGTCTATCCGGAACGCATGCGGCGCAATCTGGAGATGACGCGCGGGTTAGTCTTCTCCGGGCAACTCCTGCTGGATCTGGCGGCTGCGGGGATGTTGCGCGAGGAAGCGTATCGAATCGTACAAATGCATGCTATGCAAGCGTGGGAGCAGGAGTCGGATTTCCGGGCGGCAGTCGAGTCCGACCCGGAGATCCGGGCGGTCCTAAGCCCTGGACAGATCGCCGAAAGCTTCTCGCTGGAGCGCCAACTGCGCAACGTGGGTGCGATTTTCCACCGTGTTTTCAACTGATTAACCCAGGATTTCGAATCCCGCAAAGCCTCGCATTTTTTGCGTGTAATGTTTTCGCTTTTCGGTTAAAGTAGAGCTGTAAGCAAATGCCGAGAGGACTCGAAATGGCGCGAGTGTTGGTGGTGGACGACGAATTGCCGTCGCGGCTGACCTTGCAGACGCTCCTCGAAGCCGGCGGCTACAGTGTGGATGTGGCTGGATCGGCGGCGGAAGCCATTTCAAAGCTGGACCAAGGACAATACGAACTGGTTCTAAGCGAGGCTGAAGTGGATTCGCCGCAAGCCGGCATGCGGGTACTTTCGTACGCCCGGGTGAAGTCTTATCAGCCCGCTACAGCTTTGGTGACCGCCTATAGGGAAGCGAAGGCCTGGCGGTATCCGGCGGGCGATAAGCAGCAGGTTTCCATCGCCGCGGAGAATGTTTCGGCGTTACTGGGGCAGGTCGCGGACTTGATCGGGATGCGTGCGCAACGGCGGGCGCTGCGGGCTGCCGGATAGCCGCTAGCTGAGATCGGCCACCTGTTTTTCCAATTCATCGAGACCTCCCCGGAAGAAATGATCTTCTGCTTCCACCCAGATCAGGCGCTTGGGTTCCGCCACCAGCGCGAAGAGAGCTTCCATTTCCTGCGGCGGACCATACTCGTCGTGCGTGCTTTGAATGAAGACTTTGGGAACGGTACAGGCGGCCAGCACGCCCACCGGATCGCGCTTGGCGGGAAAGCCTAGCAAGATCAGCCGTTTAGCTTCGGGCAGGGCGCAACCCAGATTGGCGACTACCCGCGAGCCGAAGGAAAACCCCGCCAGGGCGTACGGGAGGCCCGGATAGCGGCTGCGCAGCCAGTCGAGAGCGGCGCGCGCATCCTCGATTTCGCCCACGCCGAGGTCGTGGCGGCCCTGGCTTTTCCCCACGCCCCGAAAGTTGAAGCGGAGCACCACGTAACCCGAACTGCGCAGGGCCCGCGCCGCCCGGTAGACCACTTTGTTATGCATGGTGCCGCCGAACAGCGGATGGGGATGGCAAACCAGCGCCACCCCGCGCGGGCCGGCATCTTCGGGGGCTTCCAGAAGAGCTTCGAGCTTACCGGTGGGGCCATCCAGCAAGTGGGCTTCAATGCGGCGCGGCATCGGTAGTATGCTCCCTCAGCCACGCGGCGTAGCCGGCTTCGTCGATGGTATGGTCGGCCAGCGACAGCATGGCGGCGACTACTTCGGCCTGTTCGGCGACGATGGTCTGGCCGTTCAAGAAAAGGAAGGTAAATCCGGTCAGGAAGGCGGTGCGCTTGTTGCCGTCCACGAATCCATGGTTCTGGCACAAGCCAGCGGTGTAGGCGGCGGCCAGATCGCAAAGGTCCGGCTGCCCATAGGCCAACAGGTTGTGAGGTCTGGCCAGCGCCGACTCGATCATTCCAGGGTCGCGGATGCCCGGGTAGCCGCCGAATTCGAGCAGGCTATCGCCATGAAATCGCAGGACTGCGGCTGGGTTCACCCAGACAGGTTCAGTCAACGAGCTAACTCCCGCATGGCGGGAGCATAACGGCGCATCGCTTCTCGGGCAATCTCTACCTGACGCGCGATTTCTTCGCGCTCTTGGGCGGGGCCCTCGACATAGTCTTGGAGCATGGTTTGGACCTTGACCTGGAAATTCGTACCGTCCGCCAGGAGGCGGGCCTTCAGGCGACGGTGAAAGCTTTCGCCTAGCCGGATGGTCAGCGTCTTGGATTCTTCTTCGATTCGGGCGGTTTTGGTGCCGGTCATGTTTTTATTGTTGCATGGGTGAATGGTTGAAGTCAAGCATTCGTTACATTGGTTCACCAGATCGGCCAAATCAAATCGTCCGCTAGCGCTGCTGGATCTCCTTCTTGGCCTGCTGGATGGCGTTGCCAACCTCCGTCAATTCGACCTTGGCTTCTCGGCGATCTCGACAATCAATAACAGACGGGAAGGCGTCCCGCCGGTTGGGCAAGAGGTTTGGCAAGACCGTAACTCTTCGTCCAGCGCAGCCGCCAATGGAATCTGAATCCATCTGGCACCCATGACGTTCCAACGAAATGCGCCGAAATGGGCAGTCATGGCTGCCGCGGGTGTGCTGATTGCAAACACGGTTGCGGCGACCGTTGCAGTGCGCCTGATCGTGGTCGACTCGGCCGGCGAGGCGGAGCGCATCCGGCAGCAATTGAAAAGCGGCTTCGACTTCGGGGTTCTGGCTCGCGAAAAGTCCACGGATGCCACCGCCATCGATGGTGGCTTCCTCGGCAAAGTCGATCCCGGGTCGCTGCGGCCCGAGTTGCGCGATGCACTGCGCGGCCTGCGCCCCGGCGAGCTTTCGCCCATCGTCAAACTGCCATCCGGTTATGCCCTGCTGAAAGTCCTGCCCGAATCCGAAGCGGCCAAGCTGGGTGAAGTCAACCGCGCCCGCCAGGCGGCCCTCTCCGCCCCTGGCAGCGTCAGGTATGTAGCGGACTTGAATGGCGGCGCGGAGGCTTTGGCGGCCATCGACCAGATTGCCAAACCGGACGGCTGGGAACAGGACCTGAACGCCATCTGCGAAGTCCACACACGCGCCTATGCGACCGCCATGGAGCGCGTCAACCGCATGTTGGACCCGGCCGATCCAAACAGTTTGGCGCGCACTCAAGCGAGACCCTACGACTGGGTCGAAGCGCATTACCTGAAAGGGCAGCTTCACGCTTTCCGGGGCGAAATGCAGAATGCCATCGAGCAATGGGAAACGGCTTACGATTATGCCCGATCGAATTTCCCCGAGATGTTGCAATTCCTGGAGGAACCGCTGGGTATCGGGTATCTGCATCAAGCCGAAATGGAAAACGATATCTACCGCAACCCGGGCGATCGATGCCTTTTCCCCATGCCGCCGGGCATGCGGTACGCGCATACGGCCAGTTCCGAGAAGGCCGTGCAATTTTTGCTCGAGTTCCTGGAGCGCACGCCGGCGGATTTTGAAGCCAGATGGCTGCTCAATGTGGCCGAAATGACGTTGGGCCGCTATCCCGATGGCGTGCCGCCGCGTTACCTCATACCGATCTCCCCGTTCGAGTCCACCGAAACAGTGGGACGCTTTACCGACGTCGCCCCGGAAGCGGGGTTGAACCTGTTCGCCATGGCATCCGGCGTGATCGTGGACGACTTCGATAACGACGGATTGCTGGACGTGATCACATCCAGCTACGACACCTGTGCGCCAATGCACTTCTTCCATAACAACGGCGATGGAACCTTCAGCGATCGCACCGCCGCGGCCGGCCTGACAGGCGAACTAGGCGGGTTGAACCTGGTCGAGACCGATTATAACAACGACGGGTGTCCGGATGTCCTGGTGCTGCGCGGAGCCTGGGAGAAGCTGCCGCAGCGCAAATCGCTCCTGCGCAATAACTGCGACGGAACCTTCACCGACGTAACCGAAGCAGCCGGTCTGGCGAAACCCGCCACCAATTCACAGAGCGCGGTGTGGGCGGACATCAACAACGACGGCCTGCTGGATCTCTTCGTGGTGAACGAACGCGGACCCAACCAGCTTTTCCTGAATAAAGGGGATGGGACCTTCGAGGACATCTCCCGATCCGCGGGCATCGACCGCAGCGAGTTCTCCAAAGGAGTGACTGCGGCGGATTACGACGGCGATGGCTATGTGGATTTCTACGTTTCCACCATCGGCAACGACCCCGGCAACCTGCTGTATCGCAATAATCACGACGGGTCCTTCACGGAAGTGGCCGCGGAGGCAGGAGTGCAGGGACCGGGGCAAAGCTTCGCCACGTGGTTCTTCGATTACGACAACGACGGCTTGCCGGACTTGTTCGTAGTTGGCTTCAGCAGGTCGGTCGAAGAAACCCTGCGGACCTATATGGGGTTGCCGCACAATGAGGGGACCTTGAAGCTGTACAAGAATCTGGGTAATGGCGCCTTCCGCGATGTGACCAGCGAGACCGGCCTGGATAAGGTGTTCATGCCCATGGGCGCTAACTTCGGCGACATCGACAACGATGGATATCAGGATATCTATCTGAACACTGGAAGCCCGTCCTATGGCTCACTGGTCCCCAACGTGATGCTCCGCAGCAAAGAGGGAAAGTCCTTTGTGGATGTCACGGCTTCGTCGGGCACCGGCGAGTTGCATAAGGGGCACGGGGTGGCCTTCGCCGATCTGGACAACGACGGCGACGAAGATATCCTGGCGGCCATCGGCGGCATGACGCCCGGCGATAGTCACGCCTTCCGGCTTTTCGAGAATCCCGGCAATGGAAACGACTGGATCGTGCTGCTGGTGGGAGTACGGTGCAACCGTGCGGCCATCGGCGCGCGGATCAAGGTCACCGTGAAAGACAGAGGGCAGGAAACGCGCGCGATTTATCGAACGGTGGGCAGCCAAAGCTCCTTCGGAGGCTCGCCGCTGCGCCAGCATATAGGGCTGGGCAAGTCGGCGAAGATTCTGAAGATCGAAGTCTGGTGGCCTGGGACGCCCGCGCCCCAAACCTTTTCCAACGTGGGTACGAGACAGTTCATCGAGATCGAGGAAGGGGCCGCTGCGTTCACCAAACTGGCCTACCGGCCGTATCGGCTGGGCGGTCCGAACCGGCGTACGCCATGACCTATAGCGCACGTTTGCGCCGGAGACGGGAGCGGCCGGGGAATGCCCGCTGAAGCCGGCAGCGGCACGCTGCAGCGTGCGCCACGGCACCGTCGTAACTTCGCCTGCGGATTTGCCGCCAGTTCCTCCAACTTGGGCAGTTGCTCCCACACAATGGCGGCATCGCCCGCGTTGGGTGCCAGTCCATTGTTGCCGTCCACGAATCCGTGGTTCTGGCGCAAGCCGGCGGTGTAGGCGCGGCCAGATCGCACAGATCGGGTTGCCCCTAGGCCAACAGGCGCGCGGTCTGGCCAGCGCCAACTCAATCATTCCCAGTCGCGGATGCCCGGTGAGCCGCAGCGGCTGGATTCACCGAGACCGGTTCGGTCAACGTGCCAACTCCCGCATGGCGGGAGCATAGCGGCGCATATCTCCTCGGGCGATCTCCAGTTGGCGCGCGATTTCTTCGCGCTCTTGGGCAGTGCCCTCGACATAATCTTGGAGCATAGTCGGCGGTGAAAACTTTCGCCCAGCCGAAGGGTCAGCGTCTTGGATTCTTCTTCGATTCTTGCGGTCTTACCGGTTGATTCAACAGATCGCCCCCCAAATCAAATCGTCCGGTAATTGGTGAATTGCACGTCAATGCCGAAATCGTTGTCGCGCAACAGCTTGATGACGCTCTGCAGGGTGTCGCGGTCTTTGCTGCTGACGCGCACCAAGTCGCCCTGGATGGCGGCCTGCACCTTCAGCTTGCTGTCCTTGATCTTGCGCACGATATCGCGCGCCTTCTCAATGGGAATGCCTTGCTGCAGCGTGATCTCCTGCTTCACCGAGGAACCGGCGGCCGGGATGAGCGTGCCGAAGGTTAGCCCCTTCAGCGGCACCTTGCGCTTCACCAGCTTGCCTTCCAGAACTTCAATCACAGCCTTCAGCTTATACTCGTCGGCGCTGGCGAGCATGATCTTGTGGTCCTTCTCGTTGAGTTCGATCGAGGATTTGGAGTCCTTCAGATCGTAACGCTGCAGAATCTCCTTCATGGCCTGCTGGATGGCGTTACTCACCTCCGGCAATTCAATCTTGGAGACGACGTCGAAACTGTTATCGGGCATAGATTCTAACGGGTACCGAGGGCTATCAGGACCTTCTCGGTGATCTCGTCAATCATACCAGAGAGGGAGGCGTCCAGAGCTACCGTTACCGCGGCGCGCACGCGCTCGGGGTCGATCAGGGCAACTACCGGGGATTTCGGGGCTTTAGGCGCGGGGCGTTTGCCTGGCGCGGCGGCGGAAGGCGCATCCGAGCCGCGCTCTTTCACGGCCAGGTCGGCCAGGGGCTTCACCACACCCACCAGCAAGGACGCCTGGAAAGGCTTTTGTACCACGCCGTCCGACTGGACGCGGCGCGCTTCGGCTTCATCCAACTGGTCTTTAACGCCGGCGGTTAGAATCACACGCACATGCTTGTGGCGCGGGCTAAGCTTCACGTACTGGCAGATTTCGTAGCCGGAACGGTGCGGCATGACCACGTCGGCCAGCACTAGATCGGGATCCACGTCCTCCAAGCGGAGCAGCGCGGAATCGCCATCGCTGACGGTGACCACCTCAAAGCCCTCCTCCCGGAGGATCTGTTCGCCCATGCGCTGGGCGTGGGGGCTATCGTCGGCAAGCAAAATGCGCGGCATTAATCCTGCGGCGGCGTCGCGGGCGTGGTCGTCGAGGGGGGCTGCTGAGCGGCCGGCGTCTGGGTCTGGACCGGATGAGACGGCGACGAACTCTTGGCAGCTTTCAACGCCTTGGCCTCGGCCTTCTGCTTCTCCTTGGCCTTTTCCTGGGCCATCTTCATGGCCTTCTTCTTATCCTTCTCGGTTAATGGATGATTAGTGGCGAAGGGCTGAATCGCGGTCGCGGGTGCGTCGGCGGCCTTAGCGGCCTGCTCGGTAGCGCGTGGCGCGGCTGGCGCGGCGGCGGCCGGGGAGGGAGCCGCCGGAGTCGCGGCCGGCGCGGCGGGTGGATTCAAGCGCGCATCGGGCCTGGCATCGAGTTCCTTCGTGTCGCTGCTGACGGCGGCGGTGACGTCGGATCCGGCGCCGCTGGTCCCGGCAGCGCCCGCAGTGGTAACGCCGGCGCCTTGCGGCACGCTAACCGGAATTCCGGGCCGCAGCACGCTCATGGTGGGGGATCCGCCCTTGGCCGCCAGACTGGTATCGGGGCTCCTCTTGAAGGTGTCCAGAACGCGATTCACCTTGCTAGGAGAGGTACGGTTTTCCTTTTCGTACTTCATGCGCGCGTAAGCCACTGGATCGGCCGGCGGAACGGGACGCTTCATGGCTTCCAGCTTCTTCCGGGCGGCGTCCGCGTGCAGGCTCAAGGGATAATCCTTCACCAGGCGGGTGTACGCGGTAGCGGCCTTGTCCTCGAAGCGGTCGCCCATGCGATCGTAGGAATCGCCAAGCATCCACAGCGCTTCGTCGGCCTGGCTGAACAGAGGATACTGATCCACCAACCCGGTAAGGCGATTGGCCGCGGCGGGCATGGCGCCCTTGTGATGATAGAAAGCGCCGGCGGCATACTCGTGGGCCGCCAGAACCTCCTGCACATCGCGGAGCTTCTGCTGGGTTTCGGGCGCGAATTTGCTGTTGGGATACTGCAGCAGCATCTGGCGGCACTCGTCGTCGGCGCGCACGGCGTGCAGCGG
>Ga0302325_10029251_pt1 | contig 11382 bp, 6 predicted proteins | sample Palsa_T0_2_FD_201948 | JGI IMG/M metagenome (GOLD analysis project Ga0302325, IMG submission 201948) | Peat permafrost microbial communities from Stordalen Mire near Abisko, Sweden - Palsa_T0_2 | ecosystem: Environmental > Terrestrial > Soil > Palsa > Peat permafrost | place: Sweden: Abisko... | reverse complement strand
TAAACCGATCCTTTATAAATAACCTCTTCTTTCCTTAGCTTTGAATAGTCGTAATTGGGACCATTTAACCAACGCTCGTTCCTGGGCTATGAATCTGGCGCTCGTGACAAAAAAGGCTAATTAGAAGATTATTAGTAATATACTAACTTCCTAATAGCTTTAAAGTGCTAAAAAAATATGCGTTAAAATCAATTGAGCTTTATATAAGCTTAAGGACTCTTTAGTACTTTAATATAAGGAATTTGTAAGTACTTTTACTAGGATCGGGCTTATAATATACAAAAGAGAGCTATACATTTTTGTAAACTTAAAGTATAAGGTTTTTGTCTTATTTTCTATTAATAATATTTAAGTGATATTCTATAAGAGTAATAGAGTATTAGCTAAAAAGATTATTTAATAAATTAAAGTAATATATAATCTTTACTTAATAAGAGATATAAAATAGCTTTTAAGAGTTTAAGTAATCCGGGATAAAGTTATTTGTAAAATCTAGCTTATATATAATATATATATTAAAAAGATTGCAAAGAAGTTTTAGTTAATTGATAAAAAGTGTATAAGCACTGTGGCGGGGCGCCAAGGAGACTGCTACATTCTGCCGATTTTCAGAGGTTCTCGACTAGTGCTACACGTGACTGCAAAAGGGATATATATTCCAGGTTTTTGTACTTAGCTAGAGACATATCACTATCACTCTTAATTATTACTCCTAATCATTTATACATATATACACATCACCTAATAATTGTTTATTTATTGCTTATTTATTCGTTTTACTTTCGATTTATAATTATACCTAGTTCTTGCATACTTTAGTTATTTCTTTTATTATTGCTTTATACTTACATATGCGTTTACTTATTGCTTGCTTGCTTGGTATCCGAGAGACGTTCTTGTAGGGCCTTTTCTTCTAGCTGAGGTTCGCCCCCCTACAGCACCCTTTTCCTAATCTTAGAACTTAAGAAGTATATAAGATAAGCTCTCTTTAAGCAAATTAAAGAATATTAAAAGAAGGTTAGTTTAGTGCTTTATATTACAATTATAATTAAGCTAAATATAGCTTATATTACCTCTTTACTTTTGCAATTTTTAATAAACTTTAAGCTTAAGCATATCTTAGCTATTAATTAAACAATTAAATAGTTGTATAAAATGCGATTTTTAAGGATTTAATACTTGGGCAAATACTAGGATATTAATCTAATAATCGCCTTTAATGCTTTATATGTTAATAATACTAATACTTGACAATCTTTGTAAGGATATATTATATTCTTGTTTAGTAAGCTAGTTATATAAAAAGCAGCTCGATAATCGACTATTATCACTTTAACTATTAAGGTAAAGTTGCTTGCTATTAAGCATATAGCCAAAGAAACTATAGCTTTTTAGCGTTTTTTTTTAGAGATATTAGACTCGATTTAAAGGAGCTATAGATAATCTTTTATAATAACTAGCAAACAATTAAGCTTATAGTAAAAAAGAGCAAGAGAATTACTACTAAGCTATATTATATTAATATTTAAAATATATAATTATATTAAAAGTATACTAAAGGTATATTCCAAGTGATATATCTCCTTATAAAAGAGATATAAGCAAATGGCTTGACTAAACGCTTATTATAATATAAGTTCAAAAACTTTTAATTGTTGTTAAACTTGCAAGACTTATATAAAAAGCTCGAAGATATAAAATAGCAGGGGAATATAGTTTCTTTTATTTATAATTCCCTTTGTTTATTTTTAGATATTAACAAGACTTGTTTATTTATAAAATATAAGCTTAATATAAAGTGAGTAATATTCTTAAGTTAATACTTTAAGTTCCGAAGCTTATTTGATTAACTTATTTACCAATTAGCCGAGTAATACCTTAATGCGAGTATAGCGTGTAGTAATACTACTAACTCATTCTTCTTTATCCTTATCCTTATCTATATCCTCTTTTACTCCTTAAGAGCTCTCCTCTCGCTCTTGCTTATCCTCCTTATTACACTCGAGAAGCACACGAATTGCAGTTTTAAGTGCCTTTAATCGCTAGAAGAACTAATTAATAAGTTATATTAAGCTCGAATATAAAGAAGAAACTTATACAAGCCGAAGCATTAGCAACTAACGCGTTAACAAGCTTTTGAGTTATAATAGCAGTAATAAGAAAAATAAGAATGCATATATAGCTAGAGGCGTAATATTAGCAATACGCATTTTTAGTAGTAATTTTATGATATTATTTATTTAATCGGCTAGCAAGAGCGCTTTTAATATATCCGAGGCAAGAAACCGCACGCAAAGCTCTTTAAGAAGGGTATAAAGTAAAACGAGGTGTTTATACAAGTGAAATTGTAAGAAAAACTATAAAAGAATTTGCAAGGAAGGGTAAGAATAAGTGCGTAAAAGAAGGTGAAGCTAATAAATTAAAGATGTTAATTCGAGTATAACAACTATAGTAGCGTAAAGCTAAAGCTAATAGACTAGCACTTGTAGCTTAATGCTATAAAAGTAAGTGCGATTTTAATATATTAAACGCGTTTCTACAATGCTTATATATATAAAAATAAAAAATGGACTTATTATTAGTTGTTTTGCCACTCGCGCTTTTGCGAGCATAGTAGCGCAAGATGCTTTAAATGCTCTCTTAGAGAGCCCGGCTATAATAGAAGTATAAAGCGAAAAGCAAGTGTCATTGTTATTAATGTTATTGGCTAATTAGAAAGAAGCTTCTTAGGTATAAGAAGGCAAGTATATATAAGGCTAATAAGTAAGTAGTTAATTGCTCGCTAGATTGCACGCTAAACCCGATCGGGCTTTGCGTATCTTACTAGCTATAAGACAAACTGCGCTAAGATATTAGGGTAGCTAATTAGAGTGTGAGTAGTCGATTAGCTAACGCCTAGCTCGACTAAGGGGTGTGTCGCACGCGTGGGTAGACGCCTCAAGCTCGCGCCTAAGCGCGCGCCAGGCATACAGTGCTCACATAATCTGCCGCTTCTAGCATATATATAAAGGAAGCTCAACTTCCTTTGTTCTAGCTTTTAGATCAGACAATTCTACGATCACTATTTTTGTCCCCTCACTCTATACCGTGCGCAACAATTTTCTTATTAACTCTTGGGGGGGAAGCTGATTAGCCCAGCGATGCAGGAAGCTACCCTGAGGCGGCTCATGGCTACCACAGATTTTGTGTTGCAACGCTGCGAAGAGACGCTACAGTTAACACCGCAATGTTTAAGAAGCTGGCTAAAAAGCTCGAATCCTAGCGTCTTTCCTCCATTTGAAACTCCCCAGTGAAAGAAGAGACGCCAGCGGTACTCCAACTATTTAAAGCGCTTCTTGTGCTACATATGTCACACTCATTTAATATCCCGTGCATATGGCTTAAAGATGCAAGAGATCCTTAGATTACAGCTCTCAAGGCCCCAGATATAGATGGTGGAGTTTGTTTATACTGCCGCTGCTGAGCATGATGATGATGATGATGATGATAAAGCATTTGCTATATTGAAGAACATGTTTCATTCAGATCTTTGCAATGTTCTGGACGGATATTTCGAAGGACGGCAGAATGTGGACGAAAGAAAAGGTCCCCGATCATCAACATCACTAACGACTTGTATGCACTGCTGGAAAATCCCTGCGTGATTCGCGCTGCGAGAAGTTGCTGGTAATTCGTTGCGGTTGAGCCAACGATGCTCCCAGCCATGCCAATAAGTGATGGTGAATAATCTTATGACTTTTCCTCGGTGAATTATGAGTAAGGCTGTTGGAAATTATAGGGTATTGACGTGGTCTATCCTGGTCCAGAGGATCGGGCGTGGTGCCCGTGGTGCCCAACTTCTGAAGGGCTGCAACAAAGCTGATCCGGACATCGCGACTATTCGCTGTCAATTACGACGTTTGACCTGCTCGATTTAGATATAAGGCGTCTACTGGTATCTGCCTTGGACTAAATACATATGTCATAGAATTTGATTTGAAATATGATTTCCCTTCTGGATTTTGCGACCAGGTAAGTTTTGCTGGATAATAATCACATTGTGTACCAAAATGCTGATGATTTGGAAAGAGACGAGTGGCAGAGAAATATTTTGCGCTTGTGCGACCTCGCTAACAACGACATCATCAAACTCGTCCTTCTGGCGCTTTCTGCGCTCCTTCTCCTGAAATCACTTCTTCCATCAGGAGTCTCTCATGAGCTACAATCCGAAGGAATACTTCCCCGGTTGTCAATTCCCTACGAGATATGCTCCCAGATCGCAAGAGCTACAACGTTCGTAGCAGCCATGGTATCAGCCAGTCGTCATCGTTCTGAATGGCCCACGTCACTGCTCTTCGGTTATGTGTTTATTCTTGGCGTTTTCAGACTTCTCTTTCGGGCAACTTGGAGACAAAAACTATTGCGGCATGTCAATGTTCTCCTCATCTTGAACTTCGTGCTTATTCTGATCTCGGATAATCTTCCTCGTGCCCTTCTACGCATTTCTTCTCGGATAGAGCCTCCTAGGGTGGTTCTTATCTCAGCACTTGGATTCTGTGTTCTGATCTCGGCATTCACGCCCCAGGAATGGGCTCCTCCTTCTGTTTCGCTGGATCTTATCCATCGTCATCGAGACGGCGGGCCGAGTCCAGAGGAAACTTGTAGCTATTTCTCTTACTACGTGTCATATGGATGGGTTACGAACGTGATATTAAAGGGATTTCGGGGAAAATTGACGCTTAGTGATTTGCCGTCTCTGCCATTCTACGATGAGCCGCTACTGTGGCTACCTCGTATTCAAGATGCGCGTGCCAGAGGACGCACTACTTTTTGGACTTTGATCATCCTTCTCCGAGCAGAACTCTCAAAGATGATCCTCTGTGCAACCTTGAAAGCCATTTGCGAACTCATAGCTCCGTTCGCTATGTATCAGCTGCTGGACTATCTGGCACATCCCGAACTCGCCGTCGTACGGCCTGGACTTTGGGTTTGCCTGTTGTTCATTGGACCGATGTCTAAATCTGTTGCATTTCATCAATACATCTTCACGACAACTCGACTGATTGTCCGCGTCAAAATATCCATGGTCCAAGAGATTTTCTACAAAGCAATGCGTCGCGATGAGAATGACGCTATGCTTGACGAAAAGACCGAATCATAATCTGCAAATAACGGCCATGGTAGTGCGCTGCAACAGGCCTCCCAACCACAAGTGCCGAAAGCAGGCTCCAAAAGAAACCTCAAGGCTGGCCAGATAGCAAATTTGATTTCATACGATGTTGATGCCATCATCCATGCCCGCGACATTGTCCTTTGTTGTATTACCGGACCAATAGAGCTTACGATTGCAATGATACTGTTGTATCGAATGCTAGGATGGTCTTCAATGGCTGGACTTGCGGTCATGCTTCTATGTTTTCCCCTTCCGACATTTTTCGCGCGAAGAATGTCGAGTGTCCACACTCGAGCAATGAAGGCAACAGACATCCGTATATCTCGGATCATAGAGTATCTGCCGGCTATTCGAACGATCAAGTACTTTGCATGGGAACATGCCATGTCCGAGAAAATTGACGAAGCTCGACAGACAGAGCAACGCATTATGTGGAGACGTAGTTTATATGCTGTCGCCATAACTGCGAGTGGGGATTTCATCCCATTGTTGACATTGTTTGTCATGTTCTCCTGCTATACCCTCGGCACCGGGCGATCGTTGACGAGTGCCACGGCTTTCACATCACTGTCGCTTGTTGAGATTCTTCGATCGCAATTTACGTGGATATCAAACACGACTCGTTATGCAGCACAGGCTAAGGCATCACTAGGTCGCGTCGATCACTACTTTGAAGCGCTCATTAGCATGCAACACCATCCAGAAGGGCCTCCTTCATTGAGAAATGCAACATTGAGTCGATCACATGCATCGAGGTTCAAATTACGAAACATAACTCTGCACTTCATTAAGCAGGGAATGAACGTTGTCACAGGGCCGTCTGGGAGCGGCAAGACCTCTCTGCTTCTTTCTTTGCTTGGCGAAACTATCTTGGAAGCAGGAGAGGTAACTTGTCCCCGTGATGTTGCGTATGCCTCTCAAAGTGCCTGGCTTCAGAATGACACAATCCGAAATAATATCCTTTTCAACAGCGCATTTGAACAGACCCGTTACGACAGGGTTGTGGATGCTTGTTGCTTACTCCCAGACCTCGAGCAACTCCCTCAAGGCGATCTTACTTTGGTAGGTGAGAATGGAACCGTTCTATCTGGAGGTCAGCGTCAACGACTTGCTCTCGCTCGAGTAATATATTCGAAAGCTTCAGCTATATTCCTTGACGATGTTTTTTCCGCGCTAGATGTCACCACGGCAGTGCATCTATATAATCATTGTTTCTGCAGTGACCTCCTACATGGCAGGACTGTCATCTTGGTCACGCAGATTCCTTGGATTGGAGAACAAGCAGATTTCGAGGTCAGGCTTGATGGTGGTGTGGTGAAGTTTGTTGAAACACGTGAAGGGGTGGTGCGAATCCCAATAAGTGTTGCCCGAGTTCTGGCAGCTACTGGGACTCGTCAGCAGGAAACCTCCGGGGATACCACACTGGCTCCTGTAGCAGAGCAGTTGCCGACAGATCCGCCCTCACGAAAAGGCTTGTTTGAGGATATTGTTAGCCATAAAAGAAATCCAAAGGCCCTTTGTAAGTCCTATTCAAGTCGAAGCTAGATGTAGTTCCGCTTGACAAGATGTAGCAATGCGCTGCTAACAATTCGGAGCAGTTTATGAGTACATGGTTGTATTTGGCGGCCACAAATATGCCTTGTTTGCTTTATGCACTGCACTTGCCTCCCAACTAGCATTCTTTGCTTTGACACTTTGGCTTTCTGTCTGGGTTGGCGCTTATTCTGACCGAGATGCCGTCGATGTGGGATTCTATCTAGGCACTTACGCGGCTATTCTAGCCTCTTTCAACATACTCACCGGGCTCAACAATCTCGTCTTTCAGAATGGAGCGTGGAATGCAGCTCGGGAGATGCATAACCGCTTGGTCCAAGCTGTTTTACGGGTACCTTTGAGCTGGCATGACATAATTTCCGTCGGTCGCATCACTAATCGATTCTCGAGAGACATCAACTCCCTAGACTCGCTCCTCGCCGACTTTTCTAAAGAAGTTATCAACCTTTTCATCTGTTTGGTTCTGCGAGTTGGAGCCATTGGTTCCATCCTACCTATATTTGCAGTGCCAACAGCGCTTGTTTGCGTAATTGGCTTTATCGTCGGAGACATGTATACCGGAACTGCTGCTTCCGTGAAACGGATTGCAGCCGAGTCGCAATCTCCGGTCTTTGCCCAATTCTCAGAAACGCTCGCTGGGTTAAGTATTATACGCGCAAGAAGTGGAATGATAGATATTCTGGGCCGACAATTGGCGCAAAAGCTGCGAGTATATGCCAGAGCCGCCGAAGCTCAATACAACTTGAATCGGTGGGTTAGTGTGCGTACGGACTGCGCAGCTGCAGCTGTCGCCTTGGGGGCAGGAAGTATTGCCCTTATTCGATCTGGCAGTGTGTCAGCCGGCCTAGTTGGATTCTCCTTGACCAATGCAGTAGGTCTCAGCCGGACCATTATTTTGCTTGTCAGGAATATGAACGAGCTGGAAATCGAGCTGACTTGCTTCCAACGTGTGCGGGAGTATGTCGATCTGCCAGTGGAGGAAGAGCATTCAGATCCTTCTATGGTGGCGCCGCCAGCAAGTTGGCCTTGTTCAGGGACGATAGAGTTCCGGAATGTTACAGCTCGATACACTCCTGATGGACCTGATATTCTGAAAAACATATCGTTCACCCTTAAATCTAGGGAGCGTGTCGCAATCGTTGGACGGACGGGCAGCGGCAAAAGTACCCTTGTTCTTTCACTGCTCCGCGTCACGCATATCGTATCTGGCAATATCTTCTACGACGGCATAGACATCAGGCACATCCCACTCCAACGTCTCCGTCAAGGACTAACAATCATACCACAAGATACCGTCCTCTTCAGCGGCGATATCGGCGAGAATCTCGACCCTTCTAGCGCCGCTGATTGTCGCGATCTCGAGAATGCACTGAGAGCTTGCAGTGGCCTAACTGCGCTATCGAACCCATCCTCTACTACAGACGGCTCCTCGGATCAGATCACACCAAATATTTCGCTTTCTACCCAAGTTACTTCTGGGGGTCAAAATTTCTCTCATGGACAGAGGCAGATTTTGAGTCTAGCTCGTGCGCTTGTCAAGCGATCGAAATTGATCTTGTTAGATGAGGCGACGGCGTCCGTGGATTATGAGACAGATGCAGGGATTCAGAGTGTGTTGAGGAAGGAGCTGAAGGGGAGCACGCTTATTACGATTGCGCATCGGTTGAGGACAATTATTGATTATGATCGGGTTATTGTCATGAGTGGTGGAGAGATTATTGAGTAAGTCATGTCGATTTTTGGTCTCGGATGTCTCCCGTTATTGAGAAAGAGAAATGCTGATTAAGTCGCAGAATGGGAGCGCCGAAGGAGCTATTTGAGAAAAAGGGCGTGTTTGCAGATATGGTGATCCAAGGTAGGGAGGCTGAGGAATTAGTCGAGGCTTTTAAATCGTGAGTGGATTCTTTGTTTTAAAGATCTTTTTATAGCTTATAATAAAATAATAAAATTAATAAGGAGTGAAACTCGTTTATGGAGGCGTGAAATGGTGCTTAGGCTTGACGGGTGGTCCGAGGAACCTTTTTGCTAGAATATACAATATGTTAAATGATTTGATTTGATTAACAGGTGTAATTTATAATTAAATCAGCCCTCTAAGGTGCTAATCATAATAAAATAAACAACCATTAAATAACTAATTAATTAAATTAAGCAAAATAGTCACGTGAGCCTATAACAGGTCTTTAAGCAGGTGAAGCCTTAAGTAAGATTATATTTTAAGCTTGAATCAACAATGTGTCAAATGATTTGATTTGATTTGATTAAGTGGTCCGAATCAAATCAAATTATCAAATATTGCCTCGAATTATAATCAAATCAAATCATAATTAATATAATTATAAATATTTATAATTTTAATAATTTATATATATGTGACCCGGAAAAACTCGGTCCGGACGCCGCTAAGGCATTCCATCCAATTAAATGCACCCGACTACCCCCGCCCACGTCCCTTTGCATGCGCTCACGTGCTTTATACTTACTTATAAGTATCCTACTTTATATAAAGACCTATAAAAGGGAGTTTTATACCTCTTGTAAGTAATATATAATAGTTAATTTCTTATCTCGCCTTATATATTACTAGCTAATTACTTAATTATAGGTAAAATAATTACGTGCCGACTATTTATGATTATTTATAACTTCGATTCAAATCAAATCAAGCTTTACTAAGCGTTGTACAAATCATAATCAAATCAAATTAAGGCATGAATAATTATGATTTAATTGATTATATGATTTATTTTTGACATACTAAGCTTGATTATAATAATTTATTATACTTAAACTTAATATTAATAAAACACTACCCTTTAGCTTAAATTAAATGTTGGATGCATGTGGTGAGGTAAAAGGATAATGTATTTCTCTGCTTAAAAGCTAGCTAAAGAGAGAATGCTAAGCGAGCTATAAGCTAAGCGAGAATATGTGCCCTGCGACATGTAACATATTCCCCCTATTATGCATTTTGCAACGTCCTTGTTATACATAGTAAATATAGTAAAGAAAATTTGTAATACTAATATTTATATGCTATATTCTTTATTATATCTTGCAATAAAACTTTACTTATACATCTTATTCCTTATATACGATATGTATAATCTTATTTGTTCCTATTTTGCCACAATCTTTTAATTATTATAACCTTTATTCGGCTAATTATTAGGATTGATAATAAATTAGGAGGTAACTTGCAATACTATAAAGATATTTAGATTTATAACTCTTCCTTGTGCTATAGTGTTATTTGCATGCTAAGTGCTTAGCATTATCGCCAGCTAATACATGTTTGCTATATATGCTAAATTGCTATAGTGACCAAAGAATGTATAACCTTGTAAAAAGAACCCGAAATTGCTTATATAACCTTATAAAAGGAACTTAAACTTATTTTAAAAACCAAATCCTAGTTATAAGTTTTCTTGCTTATTAGTTTCTAAGATTTTGCTTGTGTTCGGCTAGCTAGTAATAGCGCTTTAAGATAACATATAAAGTTAAGCTAGTGTAAGAAAGCTATATAAGAATATTATATGCTATTAAAGATAAAAGTTAATATTGCTAGTAAATGCTATAAATATTATTAGCTATAGTTAGTTTTGTGGCAACATTGTTAGGCTTTAGATTTTTGTAAGAGCGCGCTTTAGTGTTTGCTTAAGGAATTATGTAGTGTTGATTAGTATAATGTTAGCATTTGATAATAGTGTCAATTAAGGCGTGTTATATCCCTCTAATTTGCTACAAGAATGCTTTTTAGACTTCGGCACAAGATGCGGCAAGGTAATAAAGAGTCCGGGAACCTTAAAAACAAGTTTATCGGGAATAAACTTATAAAATGGTTTTATTTCCCTTAATATAAGTTTCCTAGTAGCTATGCATTAGTCGACGTTGTCTTTAATCTTCTTTATTAAAGTTACTTGCTCGGCTTAATAGTTATTCTCGATTGCTTGTGCAAGATAACTTAAAGATGCTATTATTATAAAAACCTTAATACTATTTTTATATTCCTTTACTTTTATATCCTTTTCAAATCTTTTAAAGGCCTTTCAAATAAATAACTATTTATACAAGTTTATTAGTGCATATAGCTTCTTGTCATTTAAAGCAATAACATGTAGCTTATTGTTATTTATATTATGCTATTTTAGCAAGTAAATAATCTTTATAAATATGTTACAGTTCTGCGCTGGCACGTGTAGCGCTAGTACCAATTAGGCTAGGTTGGCGAACTTAGGATATTTAGGCATGCGCAGCTTCATGTTTCCTACTTCCTTCCTTAGCTTTATATAATTGTAATTAAGACCCTTCTACTTTGCCTTCCTTTCTAGGCCTTAAAGCTGGCGCTTGTGACATAATACAAAGCTCCTTCTAATCTGTTTAGTTATACTTGGCAATATTGTAGAGGATTTAAAATTAAATCTAATTAATCTTGCAAAGGATTCAAAATTAAACCTGATTCTGTTTGTCTGTCTAGGTCGAGGTGCCGTGCTTGCAAGCGAGCGGCGAAGACCACCCTTTTGATTTGGGCTATTGCGATAGTGCCCCTACAATTGTAATTCTGTCTGTCTGTTTGTCTGTCGAATCGATCTGGGCTATTGCAATAGTGCCCTTACAATTCTTTCTGTCTGTCTGTCTGTCTGTCTGTCCCCCTGATCCTCTCGATTCGCCCGAAT
>Ga0302325_10029250_pt1 | contig 11382 bp, 10 predicted proteins | sample Palsa_T0_2_FD_201948 | JGI IMG/M metagenome (GOLD analysis project Ga0302325, IMG submission 201948) | Peat permafrost microbial communities from Stordalen Mire near Abisko, Sweden - Palsa_T0_2 | ecosystem: Environmental > Terrestrial > Soil > Palsa > Peat permafrost | place: Sweden: Abisko... | reverse complement strand
GCCGGGCCGGGTGGGCCGGTAGCAGCGCTGGGCGCATCGTGAGACGTCGCGTTCACGCTAATGCTTCTGCGATCGCACCGGACTCCAGCAGCGCCTCGTCCGGGTTCCCGGTATCGCTGGGCCTGGCCCGCCGCCGCGCATTGTGTTCGGCGCGGGTCAGGATCACGCAGGGCACGATCGCCAGTGCCGTGAGACCCGCAGACCACCAGAAGGCAGTGCCGTAGGCGCTCGCCGAGGCGCTTGCCGTGTGGGCGCCGGTCAGCGCGCGCTGCAGCACGACCGCCAGGATCGCGGTGCCGATTGAGCCGCCGACCCGGTTCAGCATGTTCAGCTGCGGTGTGGCGTGGGACAGCTCGCGGCGTTCGAGTGTTGCGAACGCGGCCGTCATCGCCGGCATGAAGCTGAAGCCCAGGCCGACGCCGCGCAGCACCATCCAGACCGATAGCGAGACGACGCTGGTGTGCGCGCCGATCAGGCCGAATGGGACGGTCGTGACGGTCGTCATCAGCACGCCGGCCAGCGCGATCGGGCCGCCGCCCCAGCGCTCGGTGAGCTTGCCCGCGAGTGGCATCACCAGCGCCATGCCGAGCCCCTGCGGCGCGGTCAGCAAGCCGGTGTCGATCACGCTCTCGTGGCGCACCTGCTGCCAGTACAAGGGCATCAAGATCATCGCCCCGAACACTGCTGCGCCCAGCGCGAACATCGCGATCGAGGCGGCCGTGAAGTTCCAGCGCCGGTAGAGGTTGAGGTCCAGGAGCGGGTTCTTCGCGCGGGTCGCGTGCACGGCGAAGCCGGCCACCAGCAGGATGCCGACAACGACGGGTGCATACACCCTGGCTGAGCTAAAGGTGCCGAGCGTGCCGATTTCGGCCAGGCCGTAGGTGATCCCCACGAGACCACTCGACATCAGACCCAGGCCCAGTACGTCGAGCCGGTCGGTCTTCGAGCCCGCGGAGTCCGGCAGGATCCGCACCGCCAGAGCCACAGCGACGACGCAGACGGGCAGGTTCACAAAGAAGATCCAGCGCCACCCGAGCGTCTGGATGAGCACGCCGCCGAGCGTCGGACCCAGGATCGGCGCGAGCATCATCGGCACCGCTACCAGGCTCATCACGCGACCCATCCGCTGAGGCCCGGCCTCGTGGGCCATGATGAGCTGCGCCAGCGGCATGATCATGCCGCCGCCGACACCCTGCAGCACCCGGAACAGGATGATCTCCGTGCTGGACGTCGCGAGACCACAGAGGACCGATCCGACGGTGAACAAGATCAGCGAGGCAAGGAAGACGCGCTTGGCGCCAAACCGGCGTGCCGCCCAGCCGCTCACCGGGATCACGGCGGCCAGCGACAGCATGTAGCCGGTCACCACCCACTGAATCTCGGACAGGGCAGCGTGCAGATCACGCCCGAGCGAATCCAGCGCGACATTGACGATCGTGGTGTCGAGGATCGACATCACCGCACCGAGCATCGCGACGCCACTGACAATCCAGACGCGGCGATCGATCTCCGGGGAGGGCGGAGCCGAGGTCGGACGAGCCATAAAACGTACGGTACCAGATGATTAGGCACCGTCGGTTAGGTGCTGTGACGTAACTCGTTTACAGCGTGCCTGTCAACGCTTCTCGCAAACCTCGCGTCGGTCTATCCAGCTCCTCCGTCGGGTCATGTCGTGCTCGCGACCGGGGGGCGGCGGCCGGTGGGGCGCGCCGCGCGCATCAGCGACCTCGCCGGCATGCCTGTCCCGCACAACCAAGCGGCTTTGGCATGGCTGTGCGGGCTCCGATGGGCCGTGAAGGATTCGAACCTTCGACCATGGGAGTAGAGAGTCGCACCCCATCTCGGACCAGCCGAGGCGATCCGAGTCGCAAAGCGAGGAGCCAAGCCGCGGCGTCACAGAACGTCTCGGCTCATCGCGGCAGCTCGTGTTGCCCCGTTGTTGCCTCCCACCCGTACGTACGACAAACGGTCCGGAAGTGCGTTGCCGTAGGCGATCCGGGCGAGCGCGCAACGCGAGCGCCTGCGCGGGGGTTGGTGATCCGCGCAGGCGCCGCGTAGCTCAGCTCAACGGCAACAGCCGCCGGTGCAGTCGCAGTCACAGTCGCATGACGCCTTCACGGTCACTCCCTTCATAGACGTTTGTCGATGGACAAGGATACGTGTTACATTGAGATCCGTCAATGAAGGCTCTGGCTGTTCTCCAACCGATCTGCTGCGCGAGCGACGAGCCCCCGATGCCCGATGAGGCGGCCCGTGACCTCGCAGCGACGTTCAAGGCGCTGAGCGACCCGACCAGAGTCGCGATCGTGAACCGGCTCAGCAAAGCAGACGAGGTCTGCGTCTGCGATCTCACAGCCGCATTCGAGCTATCGCAACCAACGATCTCGCACCACCTGCGTGTCCTTCGAGACGCCGGTCTCGTCGAGGCGGAGCCAAGGGGGACATGGGCCTACTACCGCCTCGTCCCGGACGCGATCGACGCGCTCCGCGCCGTCTTCGGCTCGCAGTGACCCGCCCGCCCGAGGTGCTGTTCGTCTGCATCCACAACGCCGGGCGCAGTCAGATGGCGGCTGGGCTCGTAAAGCTGAGGTCCGGGGGTCGAGTCTCCGTGCGGTCGGCGGGAAGCGACCCAGCCGAGACGCTCAACCCGGCTGTCGTCGAGGCGATGGCGGAACTCGGGGTGGACATGAGCGACGAGTTCCCGAAGCCGCTGAGCCGCGATGCTGTGGAGACCGCGGACGTGGTCATCACGATGGGTTGCGGCGACGCATGTCCGGTCTTCCCCGGTAAGTCCTACGAGGACTGGAAGCTCGACGACCCCGCAGGCGAGAAGCTCGACGCCGTCCGCCGGATCCGGGATCAGATCGACGGTCGAGTGCGGGCGCTCCTGCTGGAGCTTGTCCCGTGACAGACACCCTGCACGTCGCGGTCGCCTCATTCGAGCCCGCTCACTGGAGTGCGGCCGAGCGAATCTACCTCGACGGAATCGCGACCGGCAACGCGACGTTCGAGACCACGGCACCCTCGTGGGAAACCTGGGATCGCACCCACTTCCGTGACCTACGAGTCGTTGCCCTCGCCGCGGAAGACGTTGTCGGTTGGGCAGCGCTGTCCCCCGTCTCGGACCGCTGCGTCTACGGAGGGGTCGCCGAAGAGTCCGTGTATGTCGCCGAGGCGGTACGCGGCCAGGGCATCGGCCAGAAACTCCTCGAAGACCTCATCGCCCGCTCCGAGGCTGCGCGGATCTGGACGATCCAGACCGGTATCTTCCCCGAGAACGAAGCGAGCCTGCGCCTGCACGATCGCGTCGGTTTCCGGACAGTCGGCATCCGAGAACGCATCGGGCAACTCCAAGGTGTCTGGCGCGATGTCGTCTTCCTCGAACGACGAAGCCAGACCGTCTCGTGACCCCCACCGCGCCGTGCTTCAGCACGGCCACGTTGCCGCGCTTGAACGGCTCCAAGTTCGCCAGGTGACCCTCAGGGTTCACACCCGCAAGTCTGCCCCCGGGGCACGGATGACGAAAGCCACGAGAGCGGCGTGTAGCCCCGTCTGTTGCCCCCCACGCGGCACAAGCCGTGAGGGGCACAAAGAACCCGTTTTTTCCAGGGATTTTTGCATGGGCCGTGAAGGATTCGAACCTTCGACCTTGGGATTAAGAGTCCCCTGCTCTACCAACTGAGCTAACGGCCCGCAGGGGCCCCTAGTGTAGCGGCGATGCGCGTCCTCTCCATCGTCGGCAACCGGCCGCAGTTCATCAAGTCGGCGCCGCTCTCCGCCGCGCTGCGCGACGCCCAGATCGAGGAGATCGTGCTCCACACCGGGCAGCACTACGATCGCGAGCTCTCCCAGGTCTTCTACGACGAGCTCGGGCTCGCCGAGCCGCGGTACCGGCTGAGCCTGCGCAGCGCCGACCCGGCGGCCATGCTCCCCGGTATCCGGGCGGCGGTCGCGGCCGAACGCCCGGACTGGGTGCTCGTCTACGGCGACACCAACTCGACGCTCGCCGGGGCACAGGGCGCGGGCGAGGTGCCGATCGCCCATGTCGAGGCCGGGCTGCGCAGCTTCGACGCCTCGATGCCCGAGGAGCGAAACCGGATCGCCGTCGACCGGCTCTCGGCGCTCCTCCTTTGCCCCGACGAACGCTCGGCGCGACAGCTCGAGCTCGAGGCGGTGCCCGGTGCGCGCGAGGTGGTGGGCGACGTGATGGCCGACGCGAACAGGCTCTTCGCCCCGATCGCAGCTACCCGCTCGCAGATCCTCGGGCGGCTCGGGGTCGCGGCGCAGCGGTTCCTGCTCGTCACGCTCCACCGCGAGGCCAACGCACAGCCCGCGCGGCTCGGGCGCATCGTCGAGGGCCTCGACCGACTCGACGAGCCGCTCGTCTTCCCGGCCCACCCACGCACACGGGCGGCGCTCCCGGCAGGCCGGCACCGCTTCGAGCCCAGCGACCCGCTCGGGTATCTCGACTTCAGCGCCCTCTCCTCGCAGGCGCGGGTGATCATCACCGACTCGGGCGGCGTCCAGAAGGAGGCCTACTGGCACCGCGTCCCCTGCGTGACGACGCGGCCGAGCACCGAGTGGGTCGACACGGTCGAGGCGGGCGCCAACGTCCTCGTCGACGACGACCCCGATGCGCTTGTCGCCGCGGTGTCGCAGGCCCGCTTCCCCGCGGAGGCACCCGCGCTCTACGGTGACGGCTACGCCGCGGGACGGATCGCCGTTGCTCTGTACGCTAGGCGCCCGTGAGAGGGCCCTGGGATATCGCGATCATCGGCGCCGGCTACGTCGGCCTCCCGCTCGCGACCACGTTCGCCGACGCCGGTCAGCGCGTGCTCCTCGTCGACATCGTCCCCGAGATCGTGGAGGCGATCAACGGGGGCGTGAGCCACATCGAGGACGTCCCCTCCGATCAGCTCGCGGCCCACGTCGGAGCCGGCCGGATCGCGGCGACGCTCGACTACGGCGACCTCAGACAGGCCGCGGCGATCCTGATCGCGCTTCCGACTCCGCTCACCCGCCAGCGGGAGCCCGATCTCCGCTACATCGAGGCCGCCGCGAGATCGGTCTCGGCCGTGCTGCAGCCGGGGCAGATCGTCGTCCTCGAGTCCACGACCTATCCGGGAACGACGCGGGAGGTGCTGCGACCGATCCTCGAGGCCGGCAGCGGGCTCACCGCGGGCAGCGACTTCAACCTCGCGATGTCGCCCGAGCGGGTCGATCCGGGCCGCACCGACTGGACGACCAAGACGACGCCGAAGGTCGTCGGAGGTCTGACCCCGGTCTGCACCGCGGCGGCGGCGGCGGTGTATCGCCGCGCCATCGACACCGTGCTCGAGGTGTCTGCCCCCGAGCCGGCCGAGCTGACCAAGCTGCTCGAGAACATCTACCGCGCTGTCAACATCGCCCTCGTCAACGAGCTGGCGCAGCTCTGCGACCGGATGGGGATCGACGTCTGGGAGGTCGTCAGCGCCGCCGCGACCAAGCCGTTCGGCTTCCAGTCCTTCCAGCCCGGCCCCGGCCTCGGCGGCCACTGCATCCCGATCGACCCGTTCTACCTGTCGTGGAAGGCGCGCGAGTACGACTTCTCCACGCGCTTCATCGACCTGGCGGGCGAGATCAACAACAACATGCCCTACTTCTGCCGTTCGGTGATCTCGCAGGCGTTGAACCACGGGCTCAACCGTTCTGTCTCGGGATCGCGGATCCTGATCGTCGGCGTCGCCTACAAGGCCGACATCGGCGACGTGCGCGAGACACCGGCCGAGAAGCTGATCGCGCTGCTGCGCAACGCCGGCGCGGAGGTCTCCTACCACGACCCCCACGTGCCCGAGTTCGATGGCATGAGCTCGCTCGCGCTCGAGCCCGAGGCGCACGACTGCGTTTGCATCGTGACCGCGCATTCGTCCATCGACTACGGCGCTCTGGTGGAGCGGTCGAAGATCGTGGTCGACTTCCGGAACGCAACCCGGGGACACGAGGCGAGGGGGAAGGTGTGGAAGCTCTAGGCAACCCGGTCAGAATCGCCCAGGTCGGGCTCGGCGCGTGGGGTGCGAACGTGCTGCGAAACGTGGACGTGCTCGCCGACCTCACCTGGATCTGCGACTCGGCGGGGGCGCGCATCGAGCAGTTCGCGCGTCGCTACCCGAACGCGCGCTCGACCGACTCCTTCGCCGAGCTGCTCGCCGACCCCGAGCTCGAGGCGGTCGTCGTCGCAACCCCGGTCCCGACGCACTACGCGCTCGCCCGGCAGGCGCTCCGGGCCGGCAAGCACGTCTTCGTCGAGAAGCCGCCGACGATGCACGCCGCGGAGATGGCGGAGCTCGTGGAGCTCGCCGAGGAGACCGGCAAGGTGCTGATGCCGGGGCATCTCCTCCTCTACCACCCGGGCGTGCGCAAGCTCAAGGAGCTCGTCGTCTCCGGAGAGCTCGGCGAGGTGCTCTGCATCTACGGGAACCGCCAGAACCTCGGCACGATCCGCAAGGACGAGAACGCGCTCTGGTCGCTCGGCGTGCACGACCTCTCGGTGATCCTGCATCTCATCGACGAGGAGCCCTCGGAGGCCTGGGCGCAGGGAAACGCCTTCCTGAACCCGGGCGTCGAGGACGTGGTGTTCTGCTTCCTGCGCTTCCCGAGCGGGAAGATCGCCCACCTGCACCTGTCCTGGCTCGACCCGCACAAGATGCGCAAGCTCACGGTCGTCGGCCGGGACAAGATGGTCGTCTTCGACGACATGGAGCTCGAGCGCAAGGTGACGATCTACGAGAAGGGACCCGAGCAGCCCGCCCAGACCTTCGGTGAGTGGCAGACGCGCACGGGCGACATCCTGAGCCCGAAGATCGCCACCGACGAGCCGCTGCGGCTCGAGCTGCAGCACTTCCTGCGCCTCGTCCGCGAGGGCGGGAGCGGCGTCGAGGCGCGCGACGGGCTGGCCGTCGTGCGCGTGCTCGAGCGCCTCCAGGACGCCCTCGCGACCGGGTCGGCGTAGTGGTCGATGTCCACGAGACGGCGGTCGTCTACCCGGGCACGGTCCTCGGCGAGGGGGTCAGGGTGCTCGAAGGCGCGGTCGTCGGGAAGCAGCCGACGCTCTCGCCGCGGTCGACCGCCCGCCGCGACTCGCTGCCTCCGGCGCGGATCGGCGCCGGGACCACCGTCTCGAGCGGGGCGATCGTGTTCGCGGGCTCGGAGATCGGGGCGCGCGTGATCCTCGGCGACCAGTCGTGTGTTCGCGAACGCGTCGTCATCGGCGACGACGTCGTCATCGGCCGCGGCTCGCTGGTCGAGAACGACACGACCGTCGGGGCGATGACGAAGATCCAGGCGAACGCCTACATCACCGCGTACTCGACACTCGAGGAGTACGTGTTCATCGCGCCCTGCGTCGTGACCTCGAACGACAACTTCATGGGCCGCACCGAGGCGCGCCACGCGCTGCTGGCCGGGCCGACGATCCGGAAGGGCGCCCGCATCGGGGCCGGCGCGGTCCTCTGCCCCGGGATCGAGATCGGCGCCGAGGCCTTCGTGGGCGCAGGCGCCGTTGTCACCGCGGACGTCGCGCCGCGGACGCTCGTCGTCGGGAACCCGGCGCGCGTTCTCCGGGCGGTACCCGACGCGGAGCTGCTCGCGCCCGACGCCTAGCAGCGCCTGCCGCGCGCAGAGGACGTGGGCTGCGACGGTCGCGGGCCGCGGGCGCCCCGCCCACACCGCGGCTCGACGTCGAGCGGCCGCGCGCTCGGGCTCCCGGCCGGGCAGGAAGCGCCGTTCCGCCGCCTTGCGTCGCTCAGGGCTCTGCCAGCGCCGAGGAGTATCCGGCGGCCATCGACCCGTCGGGGGTGCAGCCGACGCGATAGGTGCCGGGGGCGAGCGGGGCGTCGATCGCGAAGCCGCCGTCGGCGCCGGTCGTCGCACGCGCCACGGCAGCCCAGCGCTCGCCGCGCTGGCGCTCGAGCGTGACCGGCTCCCCGGGGATGACGGGCGTCACGGTGCCGCTGACTCCGCCCGGATCGAGCACGGCGCTCACCGAGGCGCTCACGGCGACGGTGATCTCGGCCGCCCGGATCGTTCCCGCTGCGAGCCGGTAGCTCGTCGTCACTCTCGGGCTCACGACGACCGAGAAGGCACCGTCCGGCGCCGGGACGACCGCTCCCAGCGGATGCCAGTCCGAGCCGGCGACCTTCGACTCGATCGAGACGGCGGCGAGCCCGCGGGCGACACCGTCGAGCTCGGCCGCGGCGCCGAAGCGCACCGGCGCCGGTGGCGGGGTCAGCGACAGCCAGCCGACCTCGAACCAGGTGGACGGGAGCCCGAGGTCGGCCTCGACCTGGGTGCCCGACAGGGTGAGCCGGCTCGTCGCACCGACCGCCGTCGCGCTCTCGACGTGCCGTGACGGGCCGCGCACCGTCTGCAGCTCGACGAGCGGCCCCTCGAGCCCGAGGGCGCTGCCCGCCGCCGCGGCGTTGATCAGGATCGGTCCCCAGTCGTGGTAGGGCGAGAGCGTGTCGTAGGGGTCGGAGACCGAGACGAGATAGGGCACCGCGGTGCCGACCGCCTCGGCGGCAGAGACGGTCTGCCCGCCCGAGCTCGAGGAGTACTCGGTCATCGCGACCTTCCCGTCGTAGAGGACGACCTCGTGCGCGGTTGCCCGCACGGCCGCGCTGACCGCCGGCGACTCGCCGTCGATGCCGCCGTAGACCTGGCTTCGAGCGTCGCCGTAGAGCGCGAAGGGATTCGCGGAGACGACGTCCTCGAGCTGGAAGAGCGCGTAGGAACGGGCCGCGACGGCCTGCGCCTCGAGCGCCGCGGGCGGCCAGGACGACGGCATCTCCTCGCCGACGACCCCATCGAGGTAGGAGCCCATCGAGACCGTGTTGACGACCTGCAACGTCGCGCCGTCCGAGACGACGAGCAGCCCGCCGCGATAGGGCCGCCCCGAGACCTCCACGGGGCTCGCTCCCGGTGTGAAACGCAGCGGCGAGACGAGCCTGCGCCCCTCCACCCGCAGCGATGCGGGGAGGACGAACGACCCCGCGGCGAGGGCCAGCACCGTCCCGCGGGCGTCGACGACCCGCCAGGGCGAGGCCGAGCCGATCCTGACGCGCACGTCGGGGCCCGAGAGGAGCACCCGCACGATCGGCATCGGCTGGGTGCCGATCCTGGTACCCGGGTAGTAATGGCGGAGGATCTGCGCTGCATCCCAGCCGTGCTCGGAGTAGCCGTAGGCGCCCCACTGGCCCATACCCATGCCGTGCCCCCAGCCGTGCCCGGTGAGCACGAGGGTGCTCGAGGCGGCCGCGGGCGCGCTGGCCGGGGTGAGGGTCGTCGAGTCGGTTCCGGCGGGCTGGGCCGTGACGGCCGGCTGGGTCGTGACGGCCGGCTGGGTCGTGAGGGTCGAGCCGCCGCAGCCGCTCGGCGCCGGGCTCGTGACGGTCGCTGCGCCTGGTGGCTGCGCGATCGTCGAGACGGCGGCGGCGGCGGGCGGGGGCGGGACGGGGCTCGTGCCCTCGCTGCTTGCCCCGTCCACGCTCTCCACCTGCTCGCCCGCCGCGACCTCGGGGCCGGTCGTCGAGGGCTGTGGCGCCGTCGTCGTGTCGCAGGCGCCCGAGGAAGCCGGCGGGTTCGCCGTGCGCGCACCCGGGGCGCGCGCGAGCAGCCCCGCCGAGGCGGCTCCGGCGGCCGCGAGCGCGACGAGCAGGAGCGCTGAGACGGCGCGTCGCACCGATTCACGGTACCAACCGGTCCCGCCGGCGACCCTCGCTCAGGAGCTGGCGGCGCCCGCGAGCCGATCTGCGTACTGGCGCGCGTAGTAGTCGCGGTAGCCGCCCGAGTGCTTGATCGGCTCCCACCAGGCGCGGTTGTCGCGGTACCAGGAGACGGTTGCCGGAAGGCCGGTTTCGAGCGTCCAGCCGCGCGTCCAGCCGAGCGCCCGCGCCTTGGTCGCGTCGAGCGAGTAGCGGCGGTCGTGACCCGGGCGGTCGTCGACCCTTCGCACGAGCGATGCCGGTGCGCCGGTCAGCTCGAGCACCCGCCGGGTGATCTCGAGATTCTCGACCTCCTCCCCGCCTCCGAGGTTGTAGACCTCCCCCGCCGCGCCCGCGCGCAGCGCGAGCTCGATGCCGGCGCAGTGGTCCTCGACGTGAAGCCAGTCGCGTACCTGCTTGCCGTCGCCGTAGAGCGGCAGCGGCTCGCCGTCGAGTGCGTTGGTCACGAAGAGGGGCAGGATCTTCTCGGGGTACTGACCGGGCCCGTAGGTGTTCGAGCCGCGCGTGACGAGCGCATCGGTGCCGTAGGTGCGCACGTGGGCGAGCACGAGCAGGTCGCCGCCGGCCTTGGCGGCCGAATAGGGGCTGGAGGGCTCGAGCGGGTCGCCCTCCCGGGAGGATCCTCCCGCCGGCACGTCGCCGTAGACCTCGTCGGTCGAGACCTGCACGAGCCGACTGCGCTCGGAGCGGGCCACGTCGAGCAGCACCTTGGCGCCGCTCACGTTGGTCGCGATGAAGTCGGCGCCGTCGAGGATCGAGCGATCCACGTGCGACTCGGCGGCGAAGTTCACGATCGCCGCGCAGCCGCGCGCCGCGCGCGCGGCGGCCTCCGGGTCGGCGATGTCCCCCTGGTGGAACTCATGCTCGACCCCGGCGAGGTTCTCCCGCCTGCCGGCGTAGGTGAGCTTGTCGAGCACGACGACCTCATCGCCCGCGCGCGCCAGACGGCGAGCGAAGTGCGAGCCGATGAAGCCGGCGCCGCCGGTGACGAGGACGCGCATCGAGGCGAACGCTAGTCCCTGTGGACGACGTGGGGCCGGCCCTCGCCTCCGCAGTGGTGGAGCGCGCGGCTGCATGTCGCCGAGCACAGCATCGAAAGGCACGTCGAGAACGCTCTCGCCACGCGACGCCTGCCGCGATCCCCGGACGACCGCCGACGCCTGCTCGCCGTCACCGGCTGTCGATCTCGCAGGTCAGGCGCGGGGCGCTCATGGCCCACCCTGGCCTCAGCCCGGGCCAGCCGCGGACACTGCCGTCGCGGCGCCTGGCGCGAGCGGCACGCACACGACCGCCGGCGACCTGGAAGAGATCCTCGCCGAGGGTGGGCGACTGATCGCGGTCGTTGACGAAGGCCCCGCTCTCGGCCCTCACGGGCACCGCTGATCGAGACCACGCGGTTCGCGTGCCGTCCTCGAACGCGCCGACCTGCGGCTCGTCATCCCTGCCCTCGTGGTCGCCGCACGCTCGACCAGCGCCACCCTTCCGTCGTCCAACCCCGCCATCGAGCCGCCCTCGAGCCTCTCCCCGGCCGAACGCGGCGAATCGTCGCGGCCATCGCGCCGGCCGGCCCCGGCATGACGTCCATGAACCCCGAAACGCCCCGCAGCCCGGGCGCGCGCCGTGA
>Ga0302325_10029247_pt1 | contig 11384 bp, 10 predicted proteins | sample Palsa_T0_2_FD_201948 | JGI IMG/M metagenome (GOLD analysis project Ga0302325, IMG submission 201948) | Peat permafrost microbial communities from Stordalen Mire near Abisko, Sweden - Palsa_T0_2 | ecosystem: Environmental > Terrestrial > Soil > Palsa > Peat permafrost | place: Sweden: Abisko... | reverse complement strand
CGCCGATTTGCAAGTCAGAGGCTGGTCTGGACTGATTTCCCAAGTTTTACAGCTGGTGATCTTCCAACTCTAAAAGCGTCCAGCACGCATTTACGTTACGGCTTCACGGCGTCGTTGGAAGTCGCAACCTTTACACCCTGACACGGAGTCGCTCTCGAAAACTACGCAGCACTATTTGGTGCGCGTCGTTATTGAAGTTTAGGCCCGAATGGACCAAGCTTAGCTTCGGCAACCCTCGGCCAAGCAATAAGGCAAAATACGAGTCCCAGCGGCGCCCAACTCATAGGCATTTCGATTTTTTTCAACTCGAGCATCACAAACGGCATCGTAAAGGCGAGCAGCAGCGCCACGATCTCGCCGACATCGAACGGTACCGCGTCGCGATTTCGCGCGACGAAATACCAGACGAGCGCAAGTGTCATCATCGGCATGTCGTAGTTGAAGGCGTGCGGGGTCGCCAGGAAGGTGCCAACTACCATTAGCGCGGCCGCCCGATCCGCCGGGCCATCGCGAAAGGCCCGCCAAACGGTCATCGCGACAGGGATCGAGACACACAGTTGCAGTACCCAGGCGGCCGAGCGCCATGAGCCAAGCATGATGGCGTTCGCCCAGATCGTCGGCATGTATCCAACGATAGGGTGGAAGCGTGTCGCATACTCAAACATAGAATGCAGCCAAAGTCCCCACAAGCTTAAGCCATAGACCAGGCTCGACACGGCGACACAGACTAGGAGTGTTCCCGCAGCGGCGAGGATGGCGCGCCAAGCTCTTAGAGCTACAAGGGCCACGGGGACTAACACGCCGAGCTGCGGCTTATAGGTCAAAAGGCCGAACAAGACGCCTGCAAGCGCGGGCCGCGTCGGAAGTAGTCGCAGGCCGCCAACCATTAGGGCGCCCGAAAGAAAGCCGGTTTGACCGGAAATCAGCGTGATGCCGGTCGCTGGCGCAATGCAGCCGCCGAGCGCCCACCACCAGTCGCGCCACCGCCCAGCATACATTGCAAGGAAGTAAGCGCCGAAAGTCGGAATCATGAACACCCAAAATGCGACAGGCAACGATAGCTGGCCAAGGGGTCCAAGAAGCAAAAGGAAAGTCGGAGGATAAGGGAACGGGTTGTAGCCGTCGGGATTCATCCCTAACGCGGTCTGCCGCGCGTGAAGTGTGTCCGCGTCGAAGTTGACCGAAGCGTCGCCGCCATGCGTTATGACGGCTGAGGTCCAAAGCGCGAAGAAGTCGCCAAAATGATAGGCCTGCTTGCCCTCTGCGACCGCTTTTATCGCCATGAAAACGTAAGCAAAGAATAGCGCGCCGCAGAAGATCGCTACGAGTTCGACAACCTTACGGCGCAAGGCGACGTCGAGCGGCCGGGCGATCCAGAGTGGAACATTTCGTTTCGAACCCGTTTCGAGGGCGGACGACTGGAGACTCATTTCGGGCCCCTAACCCGCGCGTCACGCGCGTTCGCGGCAGTCAAGCAGGGGATTGTTGCGATTCGGCTAAGTCCACAAAGGGCGGCGGTTCGCTGTCACTTTCCGGCCGTGGCTCAACTTAGTTTCCAGCGCAGCTTTAAAGTGGGACAATCATCGGGGATCGGCGGCGTCAATTGATATTCGCGCGCGCGAGCGCGATGGGACACATCAGTGCAATTTTCGACGAGAGCTTAGGTTTGACCGGACATGCTTAATATTTTTCTAACATCGGGTCGCGGTTTGGGTCCCCCCCAGGCCGGCGCTACTGACAACGCTGAAAATCATGGTCGCGGCCCTACGCGCAGGCCCGCACGCGCTTGCACTCGCACGCTTTCGCCCTTATTTGCTCAACTTAGAGTTTGAGCGGCGAACGCAGAGCGCGGACGCCAGAACATGCGCGTGTGGAGAGCCCGGCTGAATGGCCAAGCGCGATTTCTACGAGATTTTGGGTGTGACGCGGTCCGCCAACGACGCGGACCTGAAGTCAGCTTTTCGCAAGGCCGCGATGGGTTGCCATCCTGACCGCAATCCTGGCGACAAACAGGCGGAAGCGCGCTTCAAGGAAGTCAACGAGGCCTATCAACACTTATCGGACCCGCAAAAGCGAGCTGCGTATGACAAGTTTGGTCATGCGGCTTTCGATCAGGGAGGCGGCCCAGGTGGCATGGGCGACGGGTTCGGGGCCTCCATGTCGGACATATTCGACGATTTGTTCGGCGATATTATGGGCCGGCGTGGCGGCCGCAATCCATCGGGAAAGGAGCGGGGCGCTGATTTGCGCTATAACCTCGAACTAACGTTGGAAGAGGCGTTTCGCGGCAAGAACGCTTCGATCAAGCTGCCAACATCAGTCATGTGCGAGGCCTGTTCGGGCGCGGGGGCCAAACCCGGCTCAAAGCCTTCCGTTTGCCGTACCTGTGCGGGACAAGGACGTGTGCGCGCGCAGCAGGGTTTTTTCGCTATCGAACGTACCTGCCCAACTTGCCTTGGCCGCGGCCAGACCATTGACAACCCCTGTGATCGCTGCACGGGCGCGGGTAGGGTGATTCGCGAGCGCGCGCTCTCTGTTAACGTGCCCGCCGGAGTCGAAGACGGTACGCGCATCCGGCTTTCCGGCGAGGGTGAGGCCGGTCTTCGCGGCGGTGGTCCGGGCGACCTCTACATTTTCCTTGCAATCAAGCCGCATCCCTTCTTCCAGCGCGACGGCGCGGATCTCTATTGCCGCGTCCCGATATCGATGGTGCAAGCCTCGCTCGGCGGCGAATTTTCGGTTCGCACGCTGGACGGCGGCGACGCGAAAGTTCGCGTTCCCGAGGGCACGCAATCCGGTCGCCAGCTCAAATTGCGCGGGAAGGGCATGCCAGTTTTGCGCTCGCGCGACTTCGGCGACCTTTACATTCAGGCGGTGGTGGAATCACCGCAGAACCTAACGCGGCGGCAACGCGAACTGCTGCTGGAGTTCGAAGCTGAATCGTCAAATAAGACACACCCAGAAAGTGCCGGATTCTTGGCCAAAATGAGAGAATTTTTCGAGGGTCTGGGGTAGTTTGCGATAGAAGGTCGACATGACGCGACGTCCGGCGCGAATTAAGGTCGATATCGAGCCTTCGCTCGGCGATGAAACCGCATTCATTCGCCGGTTTCTCGGCAATCCTAAGCGGACGGGGGCGGTTGCTCCATCGGGGCCGTATTTGGCGCGCGAAATGGCCCAAGCTGTCGGTCCGTGGGGCGGCGGTCAGGTTGTCGAACTTGGGCCCGGCACGGGACCAGTGACCAAGGCGCTAATTGCGCGCGGAATTGCGCGCGAACGTTTGGTGCTAGTCGAGTGTGATGCTCACTTTTCTCGCATGCTTTCCGAGCGGTTTCCCTTAACGCGGGTTGTGTGCGGCGACGCTTTTAATTTGCGGGCGAGTGTCTTAGGGCATTTGAGCGGCCCTGTTACTGCCGTAGTTTCGAGCTTGCCGTTGCTGAATGAGCCCCCCACTCGCCGATTGCGGCTTTTAGAGGAGGCTTTCGATCTCATGGGCGATGACGGCGTCTTCGTGCAATTCACGTACGGCGTCAAATCTCCGGTTCCGCGTGAGGCGATGGCTGGCCGCTATGTTGCCCGGTGCGGCGCACCTGTCTTGCGGAATCTGCCGCCAGCGAGCGTGTGGACCTATCGGCGTCGTACTTCAATAACTCCGCAGCCCAAATTTCGAAAGCTTGTCCAACAGGCCGAGCAAATCGCGGCGCAAATTGCGGTGAAAAGGAAGGAAGCGGAGATAATTGTGAAGAGGCAGGGGAATCGCGTTCGCCACATTATCGCGCGTGAAGCGGGGGAAACCCTTGGCCGGTTACGGCGGATGAGCGGGGAATTGTGAGAGGCCTCAGCGCCCGCGAGCGCTTGATCGTTGCACTCGATATGACGTCCATTGAGGAGGCCGAGGACTGCATTGACAAGCTCGGTGGCAGTGTGCTATTCTACAAGATTGGATTGGAGTTAATTTGCGCGGGCGGCTTGGTCTTGGGGGAGCGTCTGGTCGGTGAGGGGCGTCTCGTATTTGTCGACTTTAAGCTGCATGATATTCCGAACACCGTCGAGCGCGCGACGGCGCAAATTTCGAGGATCGGCGCGACTTTCCTGACGGTTCACGGGTATCCGCAGACGATGCGAGCAGCGCTTGAGGGGGCGGCAGACTCCCCGCTGAAAATTCTTGCCGTGACGGCACTAACGTCGGCAAGTGACGACGATCTCGCAGAGGCGGGCCATGCGCTAGGCGTCCGCGCGCTAGTTTCACGCCGCGCAGTTCAGGCCGAAGCAATCGGTCTTCATGGGATCGTCTCCAGTGCTGCCGAAGTTTCCATGCTGCGCAGCGATGGGCGACGCCTGACCCTCGTTTGTCCTGGCATTCGTCCCGGGACGAGTGAATCCAACGACCAGAAGCGGATCGCCACCCCATCGCGTGCAATTCGTGATGGCGCAGATTATCTTGTCGTTGGACGTCCGATTACACGCGCGGCAGACCCGCGCGCCTCGGCCGAGGCAATCGTCTCGGAAATTGCAGCCGCGGCGCTGGATCAGGAACAAAGCGAGTAGCGGATTGGGGGCCCCTCGATTGCGTTCTATCGCGCGTCATCGCGAAGCCGAGGTGGCTCAATTGAAAAAGGTGCGGGTGATAGGCTAGCCGCCCCCGAATTGCCAAGGGAGCCGCATTGTCGTGTTTCAATTGCAATATCCAAAATGCTCTAAGAGCGGGCGCCCTTGGTGCCGTTCCAAGCAGTGATAGCGTGTTAACTGCGAGGCACTCATCTTTAAGCGAACTAGTGACATCCTCCATCTAGTTGTGTGACCGACATGGCACCCGAGGCGTATGACACCATCTATTCGATCGCGACGGGCATGGGTCGGGCGGCCGTAGCTATTGTTCGTGTATCCGGACCGTCGTGTCAGACGATTCTTAAGAAAATATGTCCTACGGTGTTTTTCTTAGATCGCCGCGCCACCTTTGCGCGGATCGGGGAGTTAAGCGGCGAGTTAATTGATCTTGGTATAGTGATATTCTTCTATGGACCACGCAGTTTTACGGGCGAGGACGTAATTGAGTTTCATGTGACCGGCAGCCGTGCTGTTTTAACTGCGTTGCTAAAAACGTTATCCCTTTTCCCAGCGACTCGCCCCGCGGACGCCGGAGAATTTGCACGGCGGTCGTTTGCAAACGGAAAACGTGATCTCGCCGAGATAGAAGGCTTGGCCTCGGTTGTGGAGGCAGACACAATCGTACAACTTCGTCATGCCCAACGCTCGGCTTCCGGCGAGCTTAGCCGCGAATGTGAGGGCATTCGGGAGAAGCTCGTGGGTTGTATGGCGCTTCTTGAATCGCTTTTAGATTTTTCCGATATCGAAGACCCCGAAGCTCGGTCCGTGATTGATGTGATGACTGCAATTTCGGAAATGCGTGAACGAATAAGGGCGCTTTTGTTAGGGTCCAGCCACTCGGAGCGATTGCGCGACGGTCTAGTTATCGTGATTGCTGGACCGCCAAATGCAGGGAAGTCGAGCCTTATTAATTATTTAACAAAAAGAGAGGTTTCAATCGTCTCGTCAAATCCCGGAACCACGAGGGACCTGATCGAGGTATTAGTCGATATTGCAGGATTCCCGATAGTTCTTGTGGATACGGCTGGTATCAGGGAATCAAGCGATCCGGTCGAAGCGGAGGGAATTGTTCGAGCGCGCAAAAGGAGCGATAGCGCGGATCTTACGCTTTGGCTTACAAGCTGCATGGATGTTGACAGCGTTGACCAAACTCAAAAGTGTACGGTCTTGAAAATTAAAACAAAATGCGATCTAGCGCCCGATGTACATTTTTCAGATGAGTATATTAAAGTTTCTACGATCACGGGCGTTGGCATAAGCACACTCGTGGAGAGAATTGCGGGTATTGCGCACTCCCGACTCGGAGGTGCCGCCAACTCGTTGATTACCACGCAAAGGCAGCGCGCAGCGATTCTGGAGGCTAATGATGCTCTGGCGCGATTTATGGGCGACCCAGCTGCGCCAATCGAGGTTATGGCAGAGGAATTGCGGTTTGCCGCGAGGTGTATGAGTCGCGTCGTCGGGCGCATTGATGTAGAAGAGGTTCTGACTGGTGTATTTTCCCGGCTTTGCGTCGGTAAATAGGTATGTTTCACGTGAAACCTTGCACATGCACAGATACGATGTATTAGTCGTTGGCGGCGGCCACGCCGGTGTTGAAGCCGCGGCGGCCGCCGCGCGAATGGGCGCGCGCACCGCGTTGATGACGCTTCGACGTAGTTGCATTGGAGCTATGTCATGCAATCCTGCGATTGGGGGGCTGGGCAAAGGACATTTAGTCCGCGAAATCGATGCCCTTGACGGCATCATGGGGCGGGCAGCGGACGCAGCGGCAATCCAATTTCGGACCCTTAATAGAAGCAAGGGCCCGGCGGTGCAGGGTCCGCGTATTCAAGCGGATCGCGACCTTTATAAGAAAGCAGTTGCCCAGCTCTTGGCTTCGACGCCTAACTTGTCGATTGTGGAAGATGAGTGCGAAAATATATGTGCCCAGAATGGCAAGTTAACCGGGCTCGTGGGTCAATCTGGACGCCAAGTGTTAAGTAGCGCGATCGTACTGGCGACCGGGACATTTCTGAATGGCGTCGTTTGCGTGGGCGGAAAAAAAATTGCTGGAGGTCGTATTGGGGAGAACGCTGTAACTAAGCTCGCGCAACAATTCACAGCCTTAGGTTTCGAGACCGGCCGCCTAAAAACGGGTACGCCGCCCCGGTTGAGCGGTGCGTCCATAAAGTTCGACGCGCTCGAGGCTCAGTGGGGAGACGATAGTCCTCAATTCTTGTCGTTTCTATCCGATCGACCTCAAGCTCGGCAGGTACCTTGTTACCTCACCCGTACAAATCCGACGACACATCGAATTATCGAGAATAACTTGGATAAGGCCGCGGTTTACTCGGGAGCAATTTTGGGCGCAGGCCCGAGATACTGCCCTTCGATCGAAGATAAGGTTGTGCGATTTCGTGAGCGAGGTAGCCACCAGGTTTTTCTTGAGCCCGAAGGGCTGGGTTTGGAGACAATTTACCCAAATGGTCTCTCGACCTCACTGCCAGCCGGATTGCAGGAATCCTTTCTCAGATCTATTTCTGGATTAGAAAATGCTCAAATATTACAGTGTGGATATGCCATTGAATACGACTTTATAAACCCGACGCAGTTGCGGCCGACTTTGATGACGCATAAACTGGAGGGGTTGTTTCTTGCAGGTCAGATAAATGGCACGACGGGGTATGAGGAGGCGGCCGCTCAAGGAGTGGTCGCCGGAATAAACGCTGCGCTTTATGCTTCCGGTCGTTCCGGAAGAATTTTTGACCGCGCTGACTGCTATTTGGGCGTAGTGATAGATGATTTGGTTACGAAAGGCGTGAGCGAGCCTTATCGAGTTTTCACTTCGCGTGCAGAGTACCGATTACGCCTTCGAGCCGACAACGCGGACGAGCGTCTGACCGAATTGGGCAGCGACCTTGGTGTGGTCAGCGGCCATCGCGAGAAGATATATCGGGCCAAAGTAGATGCTATTACGTCTGCAAGGGAGATGCTGTGTTCGAATGCCGTGTCTGCAAATGAGTTATTGTCCGCTGGAATTAAGGTTATCGATTCGACGGGTAGCAAACGTTCGGCATTCGAATGGGCCGCGCGATCTGCAGTGGGTTTTTCCGAATTGGCTCAATTGTGGCCTGCAATTGGGGGAATTGAGAAGGCCGTTTTGGAGCGGCTCGATGCCGATGCGAAGTATTCCGTGTATCTGGCAAGACAGGATAGTGATGTAAAGCGCCACAAAATGGACGAAAGTTTGTTGATTCCTCACGATTTGGACTTCCACTCGATTGGCGGTCTGTCGAACGAAATGAAGGAGAAATTCAGCAGACAGCGACCGGCTACGCTTGGGCAGGCGGGACGGATGGAGGGTGTCACACCCGCGGCATTGATGCTATTGGCAGTTCGCGCCAAAAGAGACATTGCGGGAAACCTGACGGCGGAACCACGCATCAAACGCCGTTTCACGTGAAACTTAAGGCGCGGAGCGGACTGACTTGCACAACGCGCCACGTCGGACGTCGTCTGAAATTTCCCCGCAAGTGCTTATTCGCCTGCAGGAATATGTAAAATTGCTTCGCGAATGGAGGCTCGTTACTAATCTCCTTTCAAGCGAGGCATTGGACGACGTTTGGTTTCGCCATATCGAGGACTGCTTAGTTTTAATCAGATTAGCGCCCGAGGCGAAGTGTTGGCTCGATATCGGGGCTGGCGCGGGCTTACCTAGCGTGGTTGTCGCTTGTCACCTAGTTGATGTCCAAGGTGCGTGTGTCTATTCCGTCGACAGCGACGGGCGCAAGTGCGTGTTTTTACGAGAGGTTGCGCGGAGGCTGGAATTGCCCCTGCGCGTTTACAATCGGCGGGCGGAGTCGCTGTCACCGGCAGAGATTTGGCCGGTCGATGTGCTAACTGCCAGGGCCTTTGCGACACTTCCGAAAATTTTGGGCATTGCCAAACCCTTTGTTACTGCAGGGGCTGTCGCGCTCCTTCAGCGGGGCAAAACGGCTACAAGTGAACTCGATGAGATAGACAATAATTGCTATTCGTGCGAATCTGTTCCCAGTATGTCGGGCGGCGGCGGCACCATATTCCATATAAAGAGGCGCAAGTTGGCGAGTACGATATGATTCAAGCAATCGCTTCTCGCTCCGCAGGTGTTTCAAGGGAAGCTCGGGTGTTAGTTTTGGCGAATCAGAAAGGCGGGGTAGGGAAGACTACCACCGCAATAAATTTGGGAACGGCGTTGGCGGCTATAGGCGAGAATGTATTGATAATCGACTTAGATCCTCAAGGCAACGCCTCGACGGGTTTGGGGATAGAACGTTCTAAACGCACCCCTTCGACCTACGATGTCTTGATTGGACATCGTAATCTTGCGGAAGTTCAGCAGCCGACAGCAATTCCTCGACTCAAGGTTGCACCGGCGACCTTAGACTTGCTCGGGGTAGAATTGGAACTAGCTACACATTCGGATCGAGTGCTTAAACTGCGATCGGCTTTGCGGTCATTTACAACTTCAGAGCTCAACGATGGGGCATCTTCATACATCCTGGTCGACTGTCCCCCATCGCTGAATCTTCTAACTATAAATGCCCTGGCTGCAGCGCACGCAATACTTGTTCCTTTGCAGTGTGAGTTTTTCGCACTTGAAGGGTTGTCCCAACTACTAAAAACCGTTGAACATGTTAAAAAGACCTTAAATAGTCAATTATCGATACACGGCGTGCTCATGACAATGTTTGACCCCCGTAACTCGCTGTCATCGCAGGTTGTTGCGGATGTGCGATCGTTCATGGGTGATAAGGTATACGACACAATTATTCCAAGAAATGTCAGAGTCTCCGAGGCTCCGTCCTACGGCAAACCTGTGTTACTTTACGATTTAAAGTGCACTGGAAGCCAGGCCTACTTGAAGCTTGCTTCTGAAGTCATACACCGAGAACGTCGTTCGCAAACTGCTTGAACCGATAGGTTTCTTATGCCTGAGCAAGCTGCCCGTGGCTCTGAATCTCGCTCTCGCCTTGGGCGCGGCCTTGCGGCGCTACTCGGAGACGCGGAAGAGAATAAGCATGGTCCAGAAGGATCGCAGGGCGTCCAGCAAGTCCCTATTGAATTTTTGCGCTCAAACACAAAAAATCCGCGACAACGATTTGAGGACGTGGACCTAGCCGAACTCGCTGAATCCATCAAGGAGCGCGGTATAATCCAGCCAATCCTCGTTCGTCCATTGGCCGGAGTGGGCGATACGTTTGAAATTGTTGCGGGAGAGCGACGATGGCGGGCGGCGCAGCGAGCTGGTCTGCATAGGGTACCGGTAATCTCGCTCAACGTGGGCGATCGCGAGGCCCTCGAAATCGCAATCGTCGAGAACGTTCAGCGCGCCGACCTCAATGCTCTCGAAGAAGCCGCGGGCTACTCTCGGTTGGCGGCAGAATACGGTTACAATCAATCTGATATAGCCCGTGTTGTCGGGAAAAGCCGCAGCCACGTGGCCAATACTTTGAGATTGTCAAACTTGCCGGCTCACACTCGAGAACTGTTGTCGAGCGGAGCGATTTCTGCAGGACATGCAAGAGCTTTACTTGCGTTACCTGATCCCGATTCGACCGCCGACAAGATCGTCAGCCAAGGGCTAAGCGTGAGGGAAACTGAAAGTCTAAGTAAACTCTCCAACAAACCAGGACGCAGTGAAATAAGTCGGGAAGATAAAGTCGATCCAAATCTCAAATCGCTCGCGGAAAAAATTTCGCTGTCACTAGGTGTGCAGGTAGAGATAAAGCAAACGGGCCAAAAGCATGATATTCGCATTAAGATCGTAGACGCTGAGCAATTAATATTCGTTTGTGAAAGGCTTATTGGCGCATAGAAAATAAACATATTCTTGGAATTGGTCTGCAATCTGCATCACATTTTTAGGTTGCTGAACTCACCTCCATGCCTGTAGATGAGCTGTGAGAAAATCGATGGCTATCCGAATAAGTGACTCATAGTCACAATCTTCCGCACGCAGACGTCGCAATGTCGGCTTTCGCCCGAAGATATTATAGTACACCGTCGTGCGAACGCATTTTTTGTGAGCAATCAAAACCAGATCGATTTGAGTGCGGTCGACCGCAGGGCTGTTCAACGCTCTTAACTGAGTCCCGGATGCAACAGCTTTCAAAGATCCTGACGCGGAAGGCGTAGCGGACGATTCCGTCGAGCAAAAAAGTCTGAATCTGTGAATCTGAGTGAGGCGACCGAAATCAACCGGAGGTCGCCTTGAAGTCGCTGTAGCCGTCTCTCGCGCTGCTCGCCGCAATCCCTGACCCGCGTCGGGCCGAGGGCAAACTCTATCGGTTGCCGCACGTATTGCTGTCGAGGCCGCCGCGGTCGCCAATGCCCATCTGATTGTCCAGATCAAGGACAATCAGCCGACCCTCTATCGCGAGGTCGAGGCCGTCTGCGCGACCGCCCAGCCGCTGTCGAGCGAAAGGAACGTCGACAAGAACCGGCGTAACCGCCACGAAACCCGCGCCGTCGCCGTGTTCGAAGCCAAGCCGGCGGTCGCCGGAACGGAATGGGAGCCGCATGTGGCCGCCATCATCCGGGTCAAGCGCACGGTCCACCACTTCCAACCCACAACAGGACGCTGGAAAACCAAGTTTCGAGACCTCGTTCTATCTGTCAAGTCGCCCTCTCGACTCCAAAACCGCCGCAACCGCCGTTCGTGAGCATTGGGGGATCGAGAACACATCCCACTACTCGCGCGATGTCACGTTCCGCGAAGACGCCTCGAGAATCCGAAAAAATCCAGGCATTTT
>Ga0302325_10029246_pt1 | contig 11385 bp, 11 predicted proteins | sample Palsa_T0_2_FD_201948 | JGI IMG/M metagenome (GOLD analysis project Ga0302325, IMG submission 201948) | Peat permafrost microbial communities from Stordalen Mire near Abisko, Sweden - Palsa_T0_2 | ecosystem: Environmental > Terrestrial > Soil > Palsa > Peat permafrost | place: Sweden: Abisko... | reverse complement strand
AACGCGTGGTGCGCGCCGTGGCCCGCGAATTCCTAATCGCTCCCCAGAGCGGCGATCGCGTCGCTGCCGACCGTTTCTCCGCCTCTTATCTCGCCTCTACCGCTGCGCGCATGATTCGCGAGCTGGCCTCTCTCTGCATCCGCGCCCGCCGCGCCGGAAAACGCGTCGCCACGCTTACCCTGGAAACCGAGATCCGCTTCGCTAGCGCTGAATCCCGCGCCGCCTTCGCCGAAGAGATGACCGCCTCCATTGCGCGGCTCGCGGCGAAATATCATAACGAGCGGGCCGAAGGAGGGCGGCGTTTCCGCCTGCTCTCCGCCGTTTATCCAGCCGTCAGGCTGGAAGAATCCGCCACCGAATCCGCCAATCTGGAGTGAACTATGAGCAGATCCCACGAGACCGTCATCGATATAAACGCGACCCCCGAAGAAGTCTTCCGGGCCATCACCAACCCCGAGCAGATTGTGAAATGGTTCTGCGACGAAGCCCGAGTCGATCCGCGCGTCGGCGGAGAATATTACTTCGCCTGGGGAGGGATGGGCGCTACAACCACCATCTCCGCCTGGGAGCCCGGTAAGCATTTCGGCACTTGCAGCGAACGTTCCCGCACCTACGGCCACAAAGGGCCGGTGGACACCGGCGTTGTACAAAAAATGTGCGTCGATTACTACATCGAAGCGCTGAGCGGAGGAATCACGCGCCTCCGTCTGGTGCAGTCCGGCTTCGGCCCCGAAGCAGCCTGGGACGACGAGTTCGCCGACACGAAATCCGGCTGGACTGACTTCCTGAAAAAACTGAAGGAGTTGCTCGAAAAATAATCGCGCATGCAACGAATACCTTGGAACCGAATTGCGCTCGGCTCGCTGTTGCTCATCTTGCCCTGCTTAAAAGGAGGACAGGAAGCGCAGCCTCCGCAATCTGAAAAATCGAAGCCGCCTGTCAAAGTGGAGCAGCGCGGGCGCATCCTTGGAATCGGCGGCGTCTTCTTCAAATCCGCTAATCGCGATCCGATGCGCGAATGGTATTCGAGGCATCTTGGACTTACTGACAAAGGCCAAGGCGTGATGCTTCCGTGGCGCGAACACGACGACCCGCAAAAGGAACACGTTACGGTTTGGACTATTTTTCCCTCCTCCACCGGCTATATCCCAGCCACGCAACCGTTCATGGTCAACTACATCGTGGACGATCTGGATGCTTTGCTCGGCCGCTTAAAACAAGAGGGAGTAAAGATTGACGCCAAACGAGTGAATGAATCCTTCGGCCGCTTTGCCTGGATCTATGACCTGGATGGGAATAAGATTGAGCTCTGGCAGCCGGCGTCCGCAAAGCCCTAAGGGCCTGCTGGTCATCTCAATATCCGCATCGGCCGACGCCGCCCGATCAATCGCACAGTGTGGAGGCTCATGGCGGCGGCTTCCGGCCGGGCACAACTGACGGTAAGCCGCCTTCGTTTGTATTTGGACGAGGACGCGATGGATGGGGACGTTGTTCGCGGTCCTCGATCCCGCAGCACGATTGCTGGGCCGCAAACTCGAATGCGATGCCGCCAATATCTCAGGCCCTTGTTTTTGGGCCTTGGGTGAGCGTTTCTGTCCCCGAAGTCCTCTCTACCCGCAACCGGCGCCGGTACGCCAGCAGTTGATATCCCAGGAAGATCGTAACCAGCAACGCTAACAAGGACCATGTAATGTCTCGCAGCACGGCGTCCATCGCCATCACGCGGTCGCTGAAAATCCGCCCGACGAGAATGAATGTAGCCGCTCCAGTGGTCTCGCCTAATGCGTCCCAGAAAAGGAATTTGCGCCACGGGTAAGCTGCTATGCCGCTTGCCAGATTGATCCAAGGACCCAGCGGGCTGAGCAGCCAGCGGGTAAAAAAGATGCCCGGACCGCCCCACGCTCTCGCTTTCCCCTCCACTGCTTCGAAATCCACTCCCTTGCCGAACACGCGCTTGAGTTTTTCCGCCGCGGCTTGCCCGCCCCAGCGCCCAATCGCATAGCCGGCCTGATCGCCGAGGATGGAGCCGGCGCTGGCCAGGCCGATCGCCCACCAGAGGTTCATCGCGCCCTGCGCCACCATCGAGCCGGCCACGATCAGAAGCAGCGTAATGGGCAGCGGCGCTCCCACCGCCGCGATGGCAACAATCACGAAGAGCGCGGGCGAGCCGAATTGCGAGACCAACGAGAGCAGCTGATCGTTCATCGAGGCTGGTCGATCGAGGGATGCTCGGCTGCATTCACCGCCCGCTGCAGTTGCGCCAGCAGATCGGGAACGGAGCGATGCAGGTCGCGCGCGAGCCGCCGTATCGGCCGCCGGTCATGCGGCTCCGGCTGAACTCCGATCGCCTGGAAAAGCACCGGGACGGGGACATGGCGCGTATGGGCAATGAAGGGAACGGACATCCACGGCTGAATCGGTTCGTTCGCCGAGTGGATGCGCCGTACCTGTCTACCAGCCCTGAAGGCGAAAAGGAAAGTGCCCGTGATCGCAAGCAGGAAGGCGAGTCCCAGAACTAATGTGCGCCGCCATACTGTCCCCACAACTAAATATAGCGCTTGCGGTTCGGCGGTTGTGAACTGTGAAAGAATGTATCCATGTTTCTGATTCTATTTATCATCCTGCTGATCATGTGGGGCATGGGGTTTTTCGCGTTTCACGTGGCCGGAGCGCTAATCCACCTGCTGATCATCTTCGCCGTGATTTCTCTGATTGTGCACATAGTCAGGGGTTAGATCGTGGAGGTATAGACTTCGCTGCCGCCGCGTGCTATACGTCAGCTTTCCGCTGCAAACGTTTGCAAGGTCGAGTTTGCGTGGAGCCTTTGGACTCCAAAAGCAAAACCCCGCCGGATAGGGCAGGGTTGCAAATCCAACTGGAGTGGAAAGGTGATCTAAATGATCATTCTGGTGCTGTTCTTTTTCCTGATACTAGCCAGGACGAAACGGACCAGGCTGAAGATCGTAATTGATCTCTAGCCGAATCCAGGGAGGTCAGCAGTAGACGCTGCTGGCCTCCCCAGCACCAATCATAACAGACGTGAACACCTTACTCAACGCTAAATCAGGGTTGCACCAAAGTCCGCTATCCGTCGATAAGCGATGCGTCGCCACTCAACGCGGAGCCGCGGAGACGTCCGAGATCGGCGCGGAGTTGCGTGTATCTCGGGGGATCTCCGCATACTAGGTATTTCACTAGGAAAGTGAGCGCCGCGGCGCCACGAATCGCACTACTTCGAAGGCAGTTTGAGGAAGCGGGGTTCGTCAGGCAGGCTCCCCTCCACGCTGCCTCCGCATCTTCGTTTCTCCGCGTTGATGATTATGCCCATACCCAAGCCACTCCCTGACCTACCGACGGATTACAGAAAGTCCACTTCCGGCTTGTGCGCGGCTGGGGGGCGGGGTATCGGCATAATCATTCGAAGACGACGTAGCCCTCCGAATTGCAGACATAAATCGCCTTGAACAAACTGAGCGGCAGGAGGCCGGCGACTTCGGGCTCGGCCCGGTTCGGCATTGCCAGAGCGTCTCCGTGCCAGATACTCCGGCCTTCGACGATTAATCTACGGGATACCATTCCTACGGTCAGTGAGCCCGAGACCGTTCGGAAACTGGCACGATTACCGCCGTCCGGATTGACGCCGAATAGGACCAGCCGGGTGGCGCCGGAATCGAGTACCAAGTCGCCGAGGTTGGTGGAAACAACGGTTCGTCCGTTCAGTATCTTGAACCGGACGCGAGTCCCATTCAGGTCTTGGTTTCCGAACTGAAGGCTCTTGACGTGGAGGTCGAGCAGGTAATCGAACCCGGAAAGAAACCACTGGCCAAGTACGCCCTGGACATCGGGCGAAAGGTCGCGAAGGGCATCCAGCCTCGAAAACAGGAACTTCTGGCCGCGCGCCTTTATCGAGCCGAGATCGACCTCGTTCCCGTCGCAGCCGGGCGTTAGGGCTTTGCCAGCCGCGGACGCGAGATCGGCCTGAAAGGTCGCATTCATGCCAATCTTCCTGGCCAAGCCTGTCTCGATCAGGTTTACATTTGCGCCGGTGTCCACCAGGAACCTATATGGCCCGTGACCATTCACATAAACCGCATCCACGATGGGACGGCCCTCGCGAACCTGCATCTTGCCGCCGCGCAACGGGCTCGCGGCTATAATAAGTGTGCAAATCAGCATCCGGACACAGTGATTCTTCTCTCGCATGAGAGCAGTCTGGGGCCGGCAGCGCCCTGAGGTCTTGATCTGCTTCGGAAGGTTTCATGAAGAATGATGAGTAAATCATGAGGGATGGTCAGAGCCCCCGTTACCGATTTGATGAGGTCGAGATAGACGTTCGGAATCTGCGAGTTACAGTCGGTTCTGAGATCAGGCCCCTAGAACCCAGATCCTTCCGCTTGCTTTTGTTCTTGATCGAGAATCCAGGCCGAGTTCTTCCCAAGGAAGAGATTATGGGCGTGGTTTGGCCCAATGCCTTCGTTTCGGATAACTCGCTAGCGCGGGCCATTGCCCAGATCCGGAAGGCCCTGGACGACGATGCCAAGGCGCACCGGTACATCGAAATGATTCCCACCGTGGGTTACCGCTTTATCGCCGCTTGTAAAGAGGATCGGCCGCCAGCGGAGCCGGCTCCCGGCGGCGCTTCTGAAGAACGAAGCCGCCCTCCCAACCGGAAGCCGGTCCAGCCGCTGCTTGCGATTGGCGCCTGCCTCGCGCTGGCGGCGGGGATCGTGGTTTGGTGGATGACGGCAGGCCGCGAGGCTTCAATTCCCTATCCGCTACACGTGACCCGAGTCTCAAAGCTCACCAGTTATCCCGGCGATGCGCGCGAACCCGCGATATCGCCGGATGGTTCTTACGTGGCGTTCTCGTGGTCCGGACCGGCGGGAGACAATTACGACATCTACGTAGTTCAGGCAGGTGGGCAGCAGCCGCTTCGGCTGACCTCGGATCCAGCCCCCGATTCATTCCCCGCCTGGTCTCCCGACGGCCGGCAGATCGCTTTCGTCAGGCGGGATGGGAAGAGGGCGGCGATCATCGTTGTCCCGCCGCTTGGTGGACCCGAGCGGAGTCTCCATCAATTCTCCCGGATTGGCGCCGACCTTGATTTCAGCCAGCACCCGGTCTTGTATTGGAGCCAGGATGGCAAATCGATCGTCTTCAGTGGTCAGCCCGCAGCCGGAGAAAAGTTCCGGCTGTTCGTATTATCGATGGAAAACGGCGCCGTGCGTCCGATTTCCTCCCCCGATGAGGATGTGGTCGGCGACTCCTCGCCGGCGCTCTCGGCAGACGGAAAATCCCTCGCGTTTGTCCGCTATCTTGCGCCTAGAAACGGCCGTATTCTGATCCAGCCGCTGGGGATGGGAATGATTGCGCAAGGGAAGCCTGTCGCGGTTACGAAGTCGGGGCTGGGTGTGCACTCTCCTGTATGGCTTGAGGACGGCAAGAATCTCTTGTTTGCGGACGCCGCCCAGATTTTTCAATGGGAACGGAACAAAGGGATGACGCCGATCTATTCCGCCGGCGGAGTTCTCGGGGGACTGTCGCTGGGGCCGCGAAGGAGCGACCGCACGCGGCAGGTTGTAGTCGCGAGCGAGAAACGGGATGACGATATCTGGGTCATCACCCTGAATGAAGCGGGCCGTAGAGCAGCCGGACCTCCTCAAGTCCTACAGCGTTCCACCGAATCGGACGGCCACCCGGATTTTTCGCCGGATGGCCGCCAAATCGTGTTTACCAGTTCGAGGAGTGGAACGGCGGAGATCTGGGTGTGCGACGCGGATGGAAATAACCCGCGGCAACTGACGCATCTGGGCGCGCATGTCGCCAGCTATCCCAAATGGTCTCCCGACGGTACCCAGATCGCGTTTCATGCCCGCGTGCCGGATGTCGCTGAAGTCTATGTCGTCGACGCGAACCAGGGCGTCCCCAGGCAGATCACGCACGAGAATCCCGGGCTCGCGCTCGTCACCTGGTCGAACAATGGACGATTTCTTTATGCTTCAACCTTGGTAGGAGGCCGCGCTGTAACCTACCGTATGCCGGCTACAGGCGGACCTATCGACCGCCGACGGCAGGCACGTTCTCTACTGGAAAAGCAATGCACCCGGCATTTTCCGCCGTTCCCTGCAAGGCGACCTTTCCAAAAATCCGGAGGAGTTATTGGTGGCCGACTTCTGGCCCACCTATCAGCTTGGCGGCTACGCTCCCGTGGCCCGCGGAATCTATTACGTGAGCGCCGACGCAAAGGGCAGGCCGGGTCCCTTCCGGTATTTCGATTACGATTCCCGCCGGTCGATGGATGTTGCGCCCGCAGCGCCGGGACTCTCGCGGGGGTTCTCGATCTCGCCGGACCTGCGGCGCATGGTATTCGCCGGCAGCGCGGAAATCGGCGGCGATCTGCTATCGATTGAATTGCGGTAGCCCGGAACTGCGCCGGGCGCAGCCTACATCTCCCGTCTGCCTTCCATCGCCTTTGAAATCGTCACCTCATCCGCGAATTCCAAATCGCTGCCCACCGGAATTCCCATGGCGATGCGCGTGACCTTGACTCCCAGCGGCTTCAGCAGCCGCGCCAGGTAGACCGCCGTGGCTTCGCCCTCCACGGTAGGGTTGGTGGCGACGATCGCTTCTTTGATTTCACCCTGCCCGATGCGTTCCACCAGCCCCCTGATCTTCAGCGCGTCCGGCCCAACGCCGCGGTGAGGCGAGAGCGCGCCGTGCAGCACGTGGTACCGGCCGGCGAACTCGCGCGTGGTCTCGATGCCGATAATACTGTGAGGTTCCTCCACGATGCAAACGATGGCAGGGTCGCGGCGCGGATCGGTGCAGTAAAGGCAGATCTCGCGGTCGCTGATGTTATTGCAAACCGTGCAGAGGCCGAGCTTATCCTTCACGTCGAGAATAGCCTGGGCCAGATGCTCGGCGTCGTCGCGGCCGGCGCGCATCACATGAAACGCGATGCGCTGCGCGGATTTCTGCCCGATGCCGGGCAGGCGCTTGAATTCGTTGATGAGCCGCGCCAGCGGTTCGGCGAAATCGGGCATTTAGAACATGCCCGGAGGCAGACCCATTCCGCCCAGCATGCCGCCCATCTTCTGCTTGGTCTCGTCGTCGACCTTCTTCACGGCTTCATTGCAAGCCGCGACGATCATATCCTGCAGCATCTCGACGTCGCCCGCCACTTCGGGGTCGATCTTGACGGAGAGCAGATTCTTCTGCCCATCCATGCGGACCGAGATCATGCCGCCGCCGGCGGTAGCCTCGACTTTGATCTGGGCGATTTCCTGCTGAAGCTTCTCCTGCATCTGCTGCGCCTGGCGCATCATTTGCTGCATGTTGCCGGGTAGTTTCATGGCGCTACTCCTTGAGGTTGCGAACTTTGCGGATCTCGCCGCCGAAGACTTCACGGAAGCGTTGCACTTCGGGATTTGCCAGCGCGCGCGCGGCAGCTTCTTCTTCAGCCACGGAGGGCCCTTTGGCCGGCGCGGGTGCGATCGGCGTTACCGTTTCGGCCCCCGCCTCACCGATGAAGACTTTGACGCGCATGGGCCGATCGGAAATATGCTTGACGGCCTTGTTGAGGTCTTCGATGCGCAGCGCCATCGAGTATCCCTTGGTGGTAACAATTTGCAGCTCGCTACCGGCTTCGGTCACGCGCGCATTCTCAATGGCATCGGCGGTGAAGGGCATTTTGAGCTCGGTCAGCGCGGCATGTAGCAGCTGGCGCCAGTCGACAACGGCCAGCGGCCCAGACGCTGGCGCTGGGGCCAGCGCGTTCGCGCCTGAGGACTGCGGCTCGGCCTCGCGCGGCGTCGCCTTCTTGGCTCGGTCCAGCTCGAACGGCGATGGTCCGGTGCGCTGCGGCGCGGGCGCTGGGGCTGCGGCCGGCGGCCTGGCGATGGGCTGCGCGGGACTCGCGGATGGGCTCGTTAGCCCGGCCAGGGCCTGCTCGATGGGCAGCAAGCGTCCAGCCTGTACCAGGCGCACCAGGCCGATTTCCAAATGAAATCGCGGTTGCAACGAAAACTGGAGATCGCGGAAGATATCGAGGGTGAGCTGCAAATAGCGCGTCAAATCCTCTTCGGAAAACTGCGCGGCGATCTCGCCCATGCGTTGCCGCTGCGCCGGCGAAGCGGCGATGAGACGCGCGCCCAGCGCGCCATCGGCGGCCGAGATTCGCGCCACCAGCAGATTGCGCAGATAGCGCGCCAGCTCGCGTGCGAAGTGCTGCAGGTTCTGGCCGTTGCGCTCGAGTTCGTCCACTACTTCGAGCATGCGCCGCGAATCGCTATCGGCCAGCGCCTGGCTGACGCGCTCGAGCGATTCGAGCGAGAAGGCGCCCAGCAGCGCGCGCACTTCGGCGGCATTGAGCTTGGCGCCGCAGCAGGCGATGGCTTGATCGAGCGCGGAAAGCGAATCGCGCACGCTGCCTTCGCCGGCTTGCGCCAGCACGGCCAGGGCTTCCTGGTCGGCCTCGATGCCTTCCTCCCCGCAGATCCATGCCATGCGCGCGATCAGGTCGTCGAAATCGACCGAGCGGAAACTGAAGTGCTGGCAGCGCGACGCGATAGTGGCGGGAATCTTGTGCGCTTCGGTGGTGCACAGCACGAAAACCGCCCATTCCGGCGGCTCTTCGATCGTCTTGAGCAGGGCGTTGAAGGCTTCGTTGGTGATCTGGTGGGCTTCGTCGACGATGAAGATCTTGTATCGGTCGCGCACCGGCTGGTAGCGCACGTTCTCGCGCAGCTCGCGCATTTCATTGATGCCGCGGTTCGATGCGGCGTCGATTTCGATCACGTCCGGCGCCCCGCCGGCGGCGATCTCGACGCAACTGGCGCATACGCCGCAAGGCGTAGCGGTAGGACCTTGGATGCAGTTGAGACAGCGCGCCAGAATGCGCGCCACGGTGGTTTTGCCGGTGCCGCGCTGCCCCGAGAAGATGTACCCGTGCGCAATGCGTTTTTGCGCGATGGCGTTTTCCAGGGTAGTCTTGACGTGATCCTGATTGACCACGTCGTGAAACGTTTGGGGCCGGTATTTTCTTGCGATTACCTGATACATGCGGCGGGTTTATGCCAGGCCCCGGGTAATCCGCGGCACACGAACCGCACCACTACCGTTGCTTCCTTCCGGACCTGGCGGGGTTTGCAGCCGTCCGTTGCACGGAGCCCGAGACCTGACAAGAACCCATCGTAGCATGCGGTGTTTATAAGGCCACAGGCTCAACGCAGGCGATGGACCTGCGCTACCGATTTCTTAACAAGCCGCAGCTATCAACGCCCCGCGCGCGGTTGAGTTCAACGGGTCGTCGGCCATGCGTACTTCCAGAATTCGCACCGGGAAATCCTTGGTGCGCAATGCGGCGGTAAACTGATCGAGAAACCCTTTCGGCATAGCCGTTCCGCCGCTGAGCACCACCGGAACCGGACGGTCGAACTTGGGCAGCTTGTCCGCCGACGAGAGCTTGGCGCGCAGCGTACTCGCCAGCGTTTCGATCACTTCTTGATAATAAATGGTGAGCGCGTTGCGCACACGGTCGCTGGTAAGACCGTTGAGGCGGAATCCGCGTTCCTTTTCCGTGCGCAGACGGGTGGCGATGCCGCCGGTGGCGGCGGCGGCTTGCGAATCGATGTAATCGCCGGCCTTGGGAATGCTGAAGCTGACTACTGGGACCGAAAGGATCGCCAGGCACGCGTTGCACATCCCGCTGCCGCAGGAGATGGCGATGCCGGTATAGTTGGACGAGCACATCTCCCCAAAGACCACCGCCAGGCCTTCCTCAATGGGGTGCGCCTCATAGCCAAGCTCGACCAGGATCTGCTTAATCGTAGCGTTGTGATAAGCAATTCCCTGGCTGGCGCCGTCCGAAGCCGCCGGCACGCTATAGAAGAGTTTGCGGCCCTCGCCCGCGGCTTTGCCGATCAGGCGCGTAATGATGCGGCGGATCACGTGAATTCCCTGCGGCTCGTGAGGATTGACGATTCCTTGCGCCATCGGCCGCCGGGTCTCGGCGTGAAAGACTTCGGCGAACTTATGCGCGTCGTTGCCCGCGACTACAATTTCATTATCGAAGATCTCATGGAACACGTCTTCCCGCGTCAACAGGTTTTGGGTCAGTTTCGAGTATGGCAATGTGATGAACGCGTTCAATTGCGCTTCGTAACGGCAGTTTTTATCCCCGTCCCCACGCGCCGCCACAATCCGGCTGGTGCCCACGTCCAACCCAATGGGCAGATTTGCTTCGTTTTTCTCTTCGGTGGTCACGTAACTCTCCTTGATAGCTTGTTCGGGTATCACTAAGGGAGTACACGAAATCCGTAGAATGTCTCAAGATAATTTTTGATCCGCTTATCTCCTTTGGCCGGCGCGCGTATAGGGTATATACCCGATGAGAATAAGGCGCGGGCGGCTGGACTATAAGGTTTCAGGGCAATTCTGCCAAAAAAAGTTGCACCATGCATAAATTCCCGCCGGTGCTCTTCGTCATTCCGCGGATCGAGCGGACTGCCCGGCGCATCTCGGATCCGCTGGAGCGGCTGCGCTTTTTGCAGACCGCCGCGCCCAAATGGCAGCTAAAACAAGTGGCGCGCCGAAAATTTATGTGGGCGCGGCCGTTAGTTTTCTCATTGGCGACCCTATTGACGGCGGGTTGTTTCGCGATGGCGCGATGGAAGGCGGAGGCGTCCATCCAGTCGCTGGCCGCTTCTGCGGCGAGCCAGCTGAAGACGTCTTCGGCTGTATCGACACCGGTTGGGATGGCTCTATCCAAACCTGGTTCGAAGCTGGAAATCTGGCAGGTGGAGAAAACGGGTCCTTCTGAAACTTACAGTAATGGGCTTCGGATCGACAACAGATTTGCCACCGTCAACCATCCCCGGTCGTACCGGGCCTTCTCCGCACGATCCGCCGACATCGCCGGCGAACGGCGCACCACGCCCGCCGGCATTGTGTATCACACCACCGAGAGCCTGCAGGCGCCATTTGAGGCGGCGCGTAACGGCGAGTTGAAGCAGGTAGGTGAATCGCTGCTCGAATATATAAGGAGGAGGAAAGCTTATAACTTCGTCATCGACCGGTTCGGCAGGGTATTCCGGATGGTGCGGGAAGAGGACGCGGCTGAGCACGCGGGCTACTCGGTCTGGGCCGACGAGGATCGGCTTTATGTGAACTTAAATGAAAGCTTCCTCGGCGTTGCCTTGGAGACACGGACGCAGCCGGGCCAGGTGGAGGCAACGGTCACCGCCGCGCAGATCCGCGCCACCGCCATGCTGACGGAAATGCTGCGGGGACGCTACCAAATTCCGGCCCGGAACTGTGTCACCCATGCGCAGGTGTCGGTGAGCCCCACCAGAATGCTGGCGGGTTATCACATGGACTGGGCATCGT
>Ga0302325_10029245_pt1 | contig 11385 bp, 8 predicted proteins | sample Palsa_T0_2_FD_201948 | JGI IMG/M metagenome (GOLD analysis project Ga0302325, IMG submission 201948) | Peat permafrost microbial communities from Stordalen Mire near Abisko, Sweden - Palsa_T0_2 | ecosystem: Environmental > Terrestrial > Soil > Palsa > Peat permafrost | place: Sweden: Abisko... | reverse complement strand
CCCGTCTGCTCAGCTGGTGCTCTGCGCCGGGGCGGCCGACACGGCCGAGCTCGGGGCCGAGGTGTCGTCGCTGGTGGCCGGGTTGCAGGAGTCCCGGTCCGGGGTGATCTGGATTCCGGAGATGCTGCCCAAGCCGGAGATTATCCAGCTGCTCACGCACGCGCTGGTGTTCGTCTGTCCGTCGGTGTACGAGCCGCTTGGCATCGTCAACCTGGAGGCGATGGCCTGCGCGACGGCGGTGGTGGCGTCGCGGGTGGGCGGCATTCCGGAGGTTGTCGAGGAGTCGGTGACCGGGCTGCTGGTGCCGCCGGACGACCCGGCGGCGCTGGCGGACGCGCTGAACGTGCTGCTGCGCGATCCGGCGCGGGCGGGCGCGATGGGGCTGGCGGGGCGGGAGCGGGCGGTGAGCGAGTTCAGCTGGGATGCGGTGGCGGCGCAGACGGCGGAGTTGTATGCGGAGCTCGTGACCACGCGTGTACCGTCCAGGTGACCACGGGTGGTGCTCGTCAATGGTGCCCAATTCGTGCTATACGCACGAAAAGTCTTCGCGATAACACTGCCTCGGCCCGGCCGACCTCCTCACTGCCTGGCGGACGTGACCGTCGCTCATCCCGAGATCGGTTGTCGCGTTACGTGGTGCCCTGCATTCGGCTGCTAGCTTGAAGATGAGAGTTCCCCTGTGGCTGGCTGGGCCGCGGCGGCCCTGGAGGGTCGGGCGGCCGGTTGTGTCGGCCGCTGGGGGCTGAGGCAGGTGAATCCCGGGCGCAGTGGACGGGCGTGATGCGGATAGGCCAGGTGTTCGTCTCCCACACCTCCGATATGGATGGTTTTCCTGAGGGCCGGTCGTTTGTGCAGGCTGCCCTGGACGCGGTGAGCCGGGCCGGGCTGGGGCCGGTCGATATGCGGTACTTCGCCGCGCGCGATGGCAAGCCAGCGGACTACTGCCGGCAGCGGGTCCGCGAATGCGAGGTCTACATCGCGGTGATCGGGTTCCGGTACGGGTCGATGGTGCCGGGCGAGTCGGTGTCCTACACCGAGCTGGAATTCGACGAGGCCGGCACCGCCGGCCTGCCCCGGCTGGTGTTCATGCTCGACCAGCCCGCCGGGCTGCCGGCCGCGCTGGTCGACGCGGATCGCGCCGCGGTGGAGGGGTTCCGCCGGCGGCTGCTCGGCGCCGGGCTGGTCGTGCGCGCTTTCACCTCCGCCGCCGCCTTGGAGCTTGAGGTGTTCCACGCGCTGGCCGAGGCCGCCGGCGGCGTCCGGCCGTCCGCTGCGCCGTCGGCGCTGGCGGTGCGGTACTCGCTGCCGCCGGAGGCGCCGGCGTTCACCGGCCGGGACGACGAACTGGGCCGTATCACCGCCGGGGTGACCGAGGCGGCCGGATCGGCCGGGGTGGTCGCGATCCACGCGGTGGACGGGATGCCGGGGGTGGGCAAGACCGCCCTGGCGGTCCGCGTCGCGCGCGGGCTGTCGGCCAGCTTCCCCGACCGTCAGCTGTTCATCGACCTGCACGCGCACACCCCCGGCCGCGAGCCGGTGGCGCCGGAGGACGCGCTGGCGGGGCTGCTGGCCGCCGTCGGGGTCGATCCCCGGTTCGTGCCGGGCGACCTGGACGGGCGGGCCGCGCTGTGGCGGGACCAGATGGCCGGGCAGCGGGCGCTGCTGGTCCTGGACAACGCCGGCGGCAGCGCCCAGGTCGCCCCGCTGCTGCCCGGCGGCGGGACCTGCCTGGTGCTGGTCACCAGCCGCCGGCACCTGGGCGACCTGCCCGGCGCGGTCGCGCCGGTGCCGCTCGGGGTCCTGACCGCGCTGGAGGCGGAGGAGATGTTCACCCGGCTGGCGCCCCGCGCCGCCGCCGACCGCGCCGGGGTCGCGGAGATCGTCCGGCTGGCCGGGTTCCTGCCGCTGGCGGTCTCGCTGCTGGCCCGCGTCCACGCCCGGCACCGGTCCTGGACGCTGGCCGACCTGGCCGCCGAGACCCGCGACAGCCTGCTCACCCTCACCGCCGAGCACCACAGCGTCGCCGCCGCGTTCGAGGTGTCCTACCGGCACCTGGACCCCGCCCGGCAGCGGTTCTTCGACCTGCTCGGCCTGCACCCCGGCACCACCGCCGACCGCTACGCCGCCGCCGCCCTGGCCGGCACCAGCCCGGGCGAAGCCGCCGTTCTGCTGGACGACCTGCACGGCGAAGGACTGGTGACCGAGACCGGCCACCGCCGCTACAGCCTGCACGACCTACTGCGCCGCTACGCCCGCGACCACACCGCCGCCGACCCCGCGCGGGAGCAGGCACTGGGCCGGCTACTCGACTACTACCAGCACACCGCCGCCCGCGCGGACGCCCGGATCACCCGGCAGACGCGGCCCGGCCCCCCGCCCCCCGCGTGGGCACGGCCCGCGTCCTCCCCGCTGGAAGACTCCGGGCAGGCGCTGACCTGGGCCCGCGCCGAACGCGACAGCCTGCTCGCCTGCCTCGATCACGCCACCCGGACCGACCAGCACGCCCGGGTCATCGCCCTGACCGCGGGCCTGGCGGAGCTCATGCGGCGCGACGGCCCCTGGACCGAGGCCATCACCCGCCACGCCACCGCCGCCCAATCCGCCCGGTACCTCGGCGACCGGCTCGGCCAGGCCAACGCCCTCACCGACCTCGGGACCGTCCGGCAATTGACGGACGACTACGCGGGCGCGGCGCGCGACCTGGAGCAGGCCCTGGGCATCTTCCGCGACCTCGGCGACCGGCTCGGCCAGGCCAACGCGCTCACCAACCTCGGGACCGTGCGCCGGGTGACCGGCGACTTTCCAGGCGCGGCGCGCGACCTGGAGCAGGCCCTGGTCATCTCCCGCGACCTGGGCGACCGACTCGGCCAGGCCAACGCGCTCACCGATCTCGGGATCGTGCGGCGGCTGACGGCTGATTACGTAGGTTCGGTCCGCGATCTGGAGCTGGCCCTGGGCATCTCCCGCGACCTGGGCAACCGACTCGGCCAGGCCAACGCCCTCAACAACCTCGGGGCCGTGCGACGGCTGACGGGCGATTACGTGGGCGCGACGGCGGACCTGGAGCAGGCCCTGGCCATCTCCCGCGACCTCGGCGACCGACTCGGCCAGGCCAACGCCCTGTTCTACCTCGGGGACGTGCGGCGCGGAACGGGTGACTACCAGGGCGCGGCCCGGGACCTGGAGCAGGCCCTGGCCATCTACGATGCCCTCGGCGACCAGCGCGGCCAGGCCAACGCCCTCACCTGGCTCGGGGGCGCGCGGCGGGAGACGGGCGATTACCTGCGTGCGGTCGCACACCTGGAGCAGGCCCTGGCCATCTACGATGCCCTCAGCGACCGCCTCGGCCGGGCCAACACCCTGCTCTGGCTCGGGGTCGTGCGGCGCGCGATGGGTTATTACCCGGGTGCGGCGGCAGACTTGGAACAGGCCCTGGCCATCTACCGTGATATTGGCAGCCGGCCCGGCCAGGCCAACGCCCTCGACAACCTCGGTGCGGTGCGGCGTGAGACCGGTGATTACCAAGGTGCGGCCGCCGACCTAGCGCAGGCGCTGGAGATCTTCCGTGACCTCGGAGATCGGGATGGCGAAGCCGACGTGCTCAACGAGATAGGGACGCTGCGCCGGGCCGACGGTGAGCTCGCCGAGGCCGAGACGTGCCACCAGCAGGCCCTGGAACTGGCCCGCGCTATCGGCAGTGCCCCCATCGAGGCCCACGCCCTGGCCGGGCTGGGCCGCTGCGCCGCGACCGCTGGCCACGCCACCCGAGCCGAGTCGCTGCTGCGGCAAGCACAGGAGATATTTCAACGGATCGGCGCGGCCGAAGCCCCCGCCGTACTGGCCGAGCTTGACGCTTTCACCGGCCATGCGTGATGGCGGGCTTCTTCGTCGGAAGAGAAGGGAATTAACCGATGACCGATCCATGGAATGCCGACACAGCGCAGAAAACGCTGCTGGGCCACGAGGTTCCCCCAGCGGGGTTCGACTTCGCCGCCGCATCCGGCCGCGACCGGCTGCGCTATGGGTTTCCGGCCGAGCCGGACTGGTCCGGGGCAGTCGCGACGCCGCCGGCGGGCCAAGGGTTCGCCAGCGTCTCTGGCACGTGGATAGTGCCGGACGCCTACCCGCCCGCGTCGGCCTGGAACGGCCACGGCTACAACGACGGCCTCTACAACGCGCTGCACTGGGTTGGCATCGCGGGGGACACCGGGGCCGGGGCCGGCAACCTGCTGCAGGCCGGCACCGGGACGGACGTCAACGTGGTCGACGGCGTCATCTCGGTGACGCCCTATTGCTGGTTCGAGTGGTGGAACAGCGCCCTCGACAACGGATACGCGAAGCTGGGCGGTTTCACCGTCACCCCGGGCGACACGATCGAGGTGTCGGTCTGCACAAGCAACGACACCAGCGGCGCCGCCACCATCGGCAACGTCACCAGGAGCGAGTACGTAACGCAGGCGATCAACCCGCCGACGGGGAACCTCACGCTGGTGAGCAACACCGCCGAATGGATCGTGGAACGGGAAGGCTTCACCGGCGGCGGCCTGTCCACGCTGGCGGACTACGGGGCGATGTTCTTCTCCGACTGCCTGGCCGGCGGCTCGGGCTTCGAGGTCAACCTCAGCGGCGCCGGCTTGCTCGACATGGTGGCCGGCTCCGCGACCGTCTCGACCGCGCTCGACGTGAGCGCCACCGTCCTGGAGTGCTATTACGGCACCAGCCAGCCGTAAGCAGGCCGCTGCGGCTAGCGGATGCGGACGGCCAGCAGGCAGGCGTCGTCGCCGGTGTCGGAGGCGGCGCTGGCCAGGATGCGGGTCACGTGAGCGTCGACGTCGGGGTCGGCCGGGACGGCGGCGGCGACGAAGTCGATCAGGGCGTCGCTGATGGAGGCGGCGCGGCGCTCGATCAGGCCGTCGGTGTAGAAGAGCAGCGTGTCGCCCGTCCTGAGCTGGAGCGTGACCTGCTCGTAGTGGGCGTCGAGGTCCACCCCGAGCAGCATTCCCAGCGGCAGCGGCTGCGCTTCTGCGACCTCGCCGCGGACCAGGACCGGCGGCAGGTGCCCGGCGCGGGCCCAGCGCAGCATCCGGCTCCGCGGGTTGTACCGGCCGCAGATCACGGTCCCGGTGACCCCGCGGGCGAACACGCAGGCCGCGTAGTTCAGCCGGGTGAGCAACTCGTCCGGGTCCGCGTCGGTCGCGGCGAGCCCGCGCAGCGCGTTCCGGGACGCGACCATGCCGGTGACCGCCTCGATCCCGTGGCCGGCGATGTCCCCGACCACGAAGAGCAGCTCGCCGTCGGGCAGCTGGAGCGCGTCGTACCAGTCCCCCGCCACCAGGGACCCGGCCATGGCCGGGCGGCACCGGGCCGCGATGTCCACCCCGGCCGTCTCGAACAGGTGCACGTCCACCGGCATGATCGCGCGCTGCAGGCGAAGCGCGAGCTCGTGCTCCTCGGCCGCGCGCTGCTCGCTGTGGGCGAGCAGGTCGCGGGCCGCGGCGAGCGCCACCCGGGTGCGCACGTGGTCGAGCGCCTCCGCCAGCCTGCCGTCTTCGCTGGCCCGCCCGCGCCAGGTGAAGACCACGCCGTCGTCGTACCGCGCGGCCCGCACGTCCGCGATCGCCGCATGATCGGCTCCGCCGGTCAGCGAGCCGACCGGGCCGGGCGCGAACTGCGGCATCCCGTCCGCCAGCACGCGGGCCGCCCGCGCGAACAGGCCGTCGCCCGACGCGCTGTCCGGATAGGCCTGCAGCAGCGTGCGTCCGGGAATCTCGGCCGCCGACCGGCCAGCCGGATCCACGTAGCCGGGGCTGACGTGGGCGATCACGAAATCGGTCAGGGCGCCGTCGGCATCGCGCACGGGCTCGACCACGAGGACGGAGTCGGCGAGCTGGCTCAGCAGCCGGACGGCCGACATGGGTAGGTGGTCGCCGTTGACCGCCACCGTCATTCCTCACCGCCACTTTCCGCTACTAGACGTGACATTTTCAAGCAAGGTACCACCGGACGCAGGAAATTCTGCGGGCCTAGCGACGAGCTATATCTGAAAGAGATCTTTGCGCTGGGCGCACATTCACCTGCGCTTTCTCATGGGGCATTTTCGTAGGGCGCAATTGCAAATGAACGTGCGGGGCGAGGGTGGTGGGGTTCGGGTCGGCGGGTGCGCGGGGCGGCGCATGGTCATGATCGTGTGCAGTTCGGGTCGCGGGGCGCCCTGTCTTGTTTCAGGACATCGAGGACAGGTGTCTCAAGGCCAGTGGGGCGCCAACAGAGATCAAGAGCCAAGAACGACAACCGTCATAGGGAACGGACGGTTGCTTCGAGTTCCAGGCTCGGCGATCCCAGAAGGACGGCCGTGATTTGGATCATTTCTGACGCTTGCTGGATAGGCGCTGGCATGTCACGATAGGCCGGTCAACCTCCGGGGGGATCCCGAAAGGTGCCACATGAAGTCTGGCCGAATCGCTGTGCTGGCCGCCGCCACCGTATTGGTAACCGCCAGCAGCGTCGGAGCTATCGGCGTGGGTACAGCGTCAGCGCAGAGTTACACCTATCTATGCATTAATAACCCCGCCGATGTGACCTATTGCGCCGTCGCGGACGGGTCGAGTGCAGTCAAAATGGAAACGGAGAAGGTCGGCACCACGACTAACTGGTACTGGCCGGCCGAAGGAACAGGAATCCCGGGAACGATCGAGCAGGCCGGCCCCACCGTGTGCATGCAAGTAGACGCCGACGGCGGGGACATCGTCATCGAGGCCGCTTGCAACACGGAGCCCTACCAGGAGTGGTATAACCTCGGCCCCGACCCCTACGGCGAAATGCAGTTCCAAAGCGAGTGGAACCCGAACGAGTGCCTCACATACGACGCGGACGGCGCGGAGCTCAAGGTCGGCGGGTGCGGTCCTGACTGGTACCAGGGCTTCTTCCCTGCCTAACGTCGCCGCCTTAACGCTTTCCTAACGGGTGCGGCTTGGAGCTGGCCGTTTACAGCAGAAACGGCTGGGTAGCTCGTTCCACCGTGGCATCAGTCTGGGTGACGGTCCGCCGTGCCCGCGACCAGGGTGGAGGCGGTTACGGCCGAGCAGGTCGTGGCCACTGCGGACGTGGGCTCGGCCCCAGGCGGGGCGAAAACCGCGCCGGACCTGATCACGGGGCAAAGATCATCGGTGTATCGTCGATGCCGACAGCGACCCGTTGCCTGAGCGCTCAGCGCTCAACAATCTCGCGTTCGCACGCGCGGATTCGGAGATCCGCAGCTCTCATGACACCGCTGAACCCGCCCCCGCCGCCACGGCTGACGCCGATCGCACGGGCCGTCGCGTGAACGGGCCTGATCAAGCCGTCCCTCCGCACCCCAGCCGGCCGATCACCCCGCCCGAGGGCGCTCTCCTCTTTCACACCTACCGCTCGAACCTGTCGAAGGTCCGCGGCCTGGTGATGCAGCAGGCGCTGGCGGCCGGCCTGACCGAGAGCAGGGCCAACGACCTGGTCCTGGCGGTCAGCGAGGTGGCCGCGAACACGCTGCGGCACACTGATTCGTCCGGGACCCTGGCCATCTGGCACGACCCGAATGAAATCGTGTGCGAAATCCACGACGAGGGCAGGATCACCGACCCGAACGCCGGGCAGCGCCGCCCGCCCGCCGACGCCACCGGCGGGCACGGCCTCTGGCTCGTCTACCAGGTCTGCGACCTGGTCGAGCTGCGCTCGGACGTCACCGGGACCACCATCCGCATGCACATGAAGGTCAAGCCGCCCGACCTGTCCGAATGACCGGCGGCCGCCCTCCCTCGGTAGGTAACGCTGACCGTTGCCTTCGTGTGGTAAAACACGGGTGTGGACCTGCTCCAAACGTCTGTCGCGACGGTCGAGTCCGACAGCGAGCCGTACACGCTGGTTGTGCTCGCCGGTGAAGCCGACGTGACCAACAGCGGCGCGCTGCGCGAGCTCCTGGACGCCGAGGTGGCCAAGGAGCCGAGCACGCTGGTCATCGACCTGTCCGAGCTGCGCTTCATGGACTCCTCCGCGCTGCACGTGATCTTGCGGGCCAACCGCACGATGGACCGCCAGGGCGGCGTGCTCGCGCTGGCCGGCCCGCGCGACCCGGTGGCGAAGATGCTCCGGCTGACCGCCGCTGACCAGCTGCTGCCGGTCTACGCCACGGTGGCCGACGCCACCGCCGGATGAATCGGGCCGTCGGGAAAAGTTTTCCGCCGGCGTGTTTAGGCTCCGGTGGCGGGGGCAATAATCACACCGTGGTGCCTACGACGCAGGCACGTCCACGCCATCTTGGCGTGCGTGCTCGCGCGGCCACAGTCTCCTCGCTTATCGCTTGAGGATCCCCCGGCGCCGACAGCTCGCCGTAGATGGCTCCCCGGTTCACGAGGAGAGGCATCCCCGATATGAAGATCGCCCTGGTCGCCCAGCACAGCACCCCGGTCCCCGCCGCCGACGGCACTACCCCAGCCGTCGGCGACGACGCCCAGCTGGTTGAGATGAGCAGGCACCTGGCTGGCCAGGGCCACCAAGTCACCGTGTACGCGCGGCGGGACGGCCGGTCGCTGCCGGAGCGGGCCAAGCTGGCCCCCGGTGTGTCGGTTGAGTACGTCGGCCCGGCCGATTCCAGCGGCGACGACTCCCACCTGGTCAAGCAGATCGGCGCGTTCAGTGCCCCGCTGCACGCGGCGTGGGGCAAGGACCGCCCCGACGTGGTGCACGCGGTCCGCTGGACCAGCGGCCTGGCCGCCCTGTCGGCCGCCCGCGACCTGCAGGTCCCCGTCGTGCAGTCCTTCGACCAGCTCGGCGTCACCGAGCGCCGCCACGGCCTCATTCCGGCCGGGGCCGGCACCGAAAGGATCCGGCTCGAGCCCGCGATCGGCCGCACCGTCAGCGCCGTCGTCGCCGCCAGCTCCGACGAGGAGGCCGACCTGACCCAGCTGGGCATCCCCCGCCGCGCGATCCGCGTCGTCCCCGTCGGCATCGACACCGACGAGTTCACTCCCGAGGGCCCCGCCTGCGAACGCAACGGCCGTCAGCGCCTCGTTACCGTGGCCGACCTGGCCGCCGAGCAGGACGCGCTCATCACCTTGCTGCACGCCCTGGCCAAGATCCCGGCCGCCGAGCTCGTCATCGCCGGCGGCCCCGCCCACGAGGACCTGCGCGGCGACCTGTCCTACCGGCGCCTCATCAAACTGTCAGACACCCTCGGCCTGCACGGCCGCCTGTTCTTCGCCGGCCACCTCGGCCGCACCGCCCTTCCCCCGCTGCTGCGCTCGGCCGACCTGATGGTCACCATCAACCAGCACGAGGCGACCGCCCTTACCTCCATCCAGGCGATGGCCTGCGGCACGCCCGTCGTCGCCTCCGCCAACGGCGTCCACACCGACGCGGTCGTCGACGGCACCACCGGCATCATCGTCGAGCCCCGCCCCCCGGCGCTGCTGGCCCAGAAGATCCGCGCCCTCCTCGCCCACCCCATGCAGCTCGAGGCGTTCAGCGTCGCCGCCACCGACCGCGCCCGCTCCCGCTACTCCTGGGACCGCATCGCCCACGAAACCCTCGCCGTCTACGACACCGCCCTCGCCGCCTAAATCTGACATTGCGCTTACCTCGCATCGCGGTCGGGTGAAACTGGCCGCAACTGGGAAGACTCAATTCAAAAGCGTGCGGAGGAACGGACCCGGGTTACTCCCAGCCGCTCACGTTTGTCTCAACCCCCCTGGACAAACGCGTCGGCCGATCGGGTCTGATCCTTCAACCCGCACCAAGCCGGAGACCCTCCGGTCGGTGCAGATAGCGCCCGCCGCGCCCGTACAGCCGCCAACCGGCTGGGCGCGGCCGGGCGCTTTCTGCCGTCGAGGCGCAGGACGCTCCATCCGCAGGTTCGAGGCTTCGCCCGCTCCGGCGCCCCGCTCCGGCGCGTCGCGCTTCTTGCTGTTATCTCCGACGGACTTGCGGGCGCGGTTAGCGCTGAAAGTTTGACCGCCCCTGACCGGCCTAACTTTCAGCGCTGAGCCGGCGCGTCGCGCTTCTTGCTGTTATCTCGCCATGAGGCTGCGCGTCGGCCTCGGCGTTGATGCGCTCAACCAGAACCCCACGTCGCCGTGCTCGCGTGCGATCCCGCCGATCCTTGCGTTGGCTACGGCGAGCGCCGGTTTTCGGCTGCGGGGTGGGGGCCGGGGCTGTTCGCGATCCTCATCGCCCAGGCGTAGAAGCGGGCGGTGTCGCCGAGGTCGGCGCGGATCTGGCGCAGTCGGGTGGCCGGGGATTCGGGCAGGGAGTCGGTGGTGATCGCGTCGAGGAGGTCGGCCAGGCCGAGGTGGTACCAGTCCCAGTGGACGGCGTTGTAGGCGAGCATGAGCGGCCCGACCCTGGCCCGGATCTGGTCGATCTCGGTGTCGGTCAGGCCGGCTTGGTGCAGGCGGGCACGCGTGACCGCCTCGTGCCCGGGCGCGGGGTGGGTGTCGACGAAGGGTTCGAGCAGGTCGCCCCAGATGTCGGGGCGTTTGCGGATGGGGATCTGGCTGGCCTGGCAGAACCGCGCCAGCTCCTCCCGCTGGGCGGCGGCGACGAACAGGGTCTCCCCGGACCGGGTGCGGATCTCCGGCGGGGCCGCGTCGGGGTCGGCCTCCCGGATCGCTGATGCGGGGAGGGTGCCGTCGACGGTGCCGCCGATCCGGGAGAGGTGGCCGACGGGGAAGCGGACGTGACCGTCGGCGAAGGCGACCTCAAGTCCGAGCGACATGGCCACATCGTCTCCGGTGCCGGCCGGGACGCGAAAGGCCGGGTGCTTCGGCAGCCAATTCAGCGGGTCTCCGGTTAGGTGGTGGCGGGGCCGGGGCGGTTGGGGCTGAGCCAGCGTTCCATGCAGTCGAGGAGTTCCTCGGTGTCGATCGGCTTGGTGATGTAGTCGCTGGCGCCGGCGGCGATGCTCTTCTCGCGGTCGCCCTGCATGGCGCGGGCGGTCACGGTGATGACCGGGAGGTCGGCGAAGCGGGGCATCTGGCGGATGGCGCGGGTGGTCTCGTAGCCGTCCATCAGCGGCATCATCACGTCCATGAGGACCAGGTCGATGTCGCCCGCCACCAGTTCGGCGATCGCCTTGCGGCCGTCGGGGGCGTTCACGACCGTCATGTCGTACATCTCGAGGACGTCGGTGAGGACGAAGGCGTTGCGCGGGTCGTCGTCCACCACGAGGACCTTGTGGCCGGCCAGGGCCGCGTGCAACTGGGCGGGCGGGACCGGGGCCGGCTCGGCCGCGCGCTGCGGACGGCGGCCGGGCTGGGCGTCCGCGCGGCCGGGACGCGCGGCCGGATAGGACGGGCGGCCGCCGGGGTAGGCCGGCCGGTCTCCGGATAGCAGCTGGGTGCCGGGGGCCGCGCCCCG
>Ga0302325_10029241_pt1 | contig 11386 bp, 10 predicted proteins | sample Palsa_T0_2_FD_201948 | JGI IMG/M metagenome (GOLD analysis project Ga0302325, IMG submission 201948) | Peat permafrost microbial communities from Stordalen Mire near Abisko, Sweden - Palsa_T0_2 | ecosystem: Environmental > Terrestrial > Soil > Palsa > Peat permafrost | place: Sweden: Abisko... | reverse complement strand
TCTGTTCGATCTTTCGCTCAAATCCGATAATCGCCTCGGCTCATGGGATTTCGACCTGCAAAAAACCCGCGACGACTGGTACGGCAGCGCCCTGATGTACAGTTATGTCCTTGATTGCCCCTGGCAGACGATTCCCCGCAATCCGAAGCTGATGGCACGCATCACATTCACCGATGCGCTCACCCACCGTGTTTTCAGCGTGAATAAAGAAGTCAGTGTCGAACCACCGGGACGGTGATATTCGTTACGGCCGCGCGATCGTCCATGTTGCCTGATCGTCGGCAATGATCGCCATCTGCGCCAAGTCGATAAACAGGCCCGATTCCACAATTCCCGCCCGGATCGCCAGCTTCTGGTTCAGTTCACGCGGGTCGGCAATCTCCGTGAACTTGCAATCGAAAATATAGTTCCCATTGTCGGTGACGAAGATTTCGCCGCCCGCTCCGCGCCGCAGCGCCGGCGTGCAGCCCTGATCGCGCAGGAAACGCTCGCTCGCTTCCCACCCGAACGGCGTCACCTCCACCGGCAGCGGAAATTTTGTTCCCAGTTTCGTCACCAGCTTGCTCGCATCGGCGATGATGATCAGCTTGGCCGAGTTCTGCGCCACCAGCTTTTCGCGCAGAAGCGCGCCGCCAAGACCCTTGATCAGCGTCAAATCAGGCGCGATCTCGTCCGCCCCATCGACCGTGACGTCGATCTTCGATGTCTGCGCAAATGTCAGCACCGGCAGACCCGCGTCGCGGGCCAATTTTTCGGAGTTCACGCTGGTGGGAATCCCCCGCACGTCCCGCAATTTGCCTTCGCGAAGTGCCTTCCCCACGGCCTCGATAAAATATTTCGCAGTCGATCCAGTGCCAAGCCCGACGATCATCCCATCTTTCACGTGTGCCAGCGCCGCTTCACCGGCTCGTTGCTTTGCATCCATGATGCGAGGATACGCGATGGGGAGCGGTTGCACAAAGAGGAAAAACGCCGCACGATTCGACGCGCTCATCGGAGCCAACCGCAGCCGCTAAACGCGCTGTTTTTTCCGGGTGCCGCCGGTTTTTTCCACGAGACGGATACCGCCGATTTTCATCGTTTTGTCAATCGCTTTGCACATGTCGTAGACGGTCAGTGCCGCAACCGCCACGGCCGTGAGCGCTTCCATTTCCACGCCGGTCTTTGCCGAAATCGCCGCCATCGCCTTGATGTGAAGCTCCACCGGCCGATTCGCGGATGGATTCAATTCGGGCAGATCGAATTCCACCTCGACCGTGTCGATTCCCAGCGGATGACACAGCGGAATGAGTTCACCCGTTCGCTTGGCCGCCATGATCCCCGCGAGCCGCGCCGTCGATAGCACTTCGCCCTTGGGCAGCTTTCCATCGGCAATCGCCTGGATCGTCGCCCGCTGCATTGAAATGAACCCCTCGGCCCGCGCGATCCGCCGCGTGATCGGCTTGCCGCCGATATCCACCATCTTCGCGTTGCCGGATCGATCGAGATGCGAAAGTCGCCGTTTGGGCACTGGCGCAATTATAAAACCCGGAAATCAAAGTCGGAACCGATATCCGCGGCAATTTCTGGCGGGAAAAAGGATTTTCATCCGACTCGGCGATCCAGCGCGCGAGCACCCTGCCGGCGCAGTCCCGCGAGCCACCCGCTCGGATCACTGCTGATGGTATCCAGCATTCTGCGAGCCAGCGCCGAAGGCTCCCGGACCCCCTGCTCCCAGCTTTGCACGAGAATGCGCGAAATACCGAGCAGTTCGGCAAAATCGCCCTGGGTTATATTTAGTTTCTCCCGTAATTTTCTGATCTTCCGAGGCGAATATTCACCCGGATCGGGAACCAGCACGCGTATTCGGCTGGGAAAGCGGCTGGAAAGGTTGCGGGTTGTGACACCATCGCGAACCACCGCCTCCAATTCAGCCAGGCTTTTCAGAAGCGCCCGGCTGCCCCTGGTCCGCGTTTTTGTTTTCTGGTTTCTCATGGTCGACCTTCCTTAATTCCGCGCAACGATTGAAGGACGGACCGATACGCCGACTTTTCCGCCGCGGTAAGGTTCGCCTTGTCATTCTTCGCGAAAATCGCCAGAAGCAGGATCACCCCGGACTCCGGAAATTAGGCGTAACCTACACGGTACGCTCCGCTTTTGCCGGAATGCCGGGACGGCGGCGCAAACCTCACCTTGCGAAGTCCGCCGGTCCCTGCCATTACGGCGCCGGCGTCCGGCCGGGCCAGTAAGGAACGCTCAAGATCCCGCAAATCTTCGCCGTCAAGCCGAAAACGCTTCCACTCGGATACAAAACCGGAAAGCTGAATGAAGGTAATCATCATACAGCGTATGACTGTCATTATAGTCATACACCGTATGAATCTCAACTGAATTGTGGAATTCGATCGCTCCCAGCGGTCGTTACTCCCCAGCGCCCCCGTCCAACTGATACTTCCTCATCTTCTTGTAAAGCGTCGTGCGGTTGATATCCAGTTCGGCGGCGGTGGCCTGGCGGTTCCAGGCGTTTCGCTTCAGGGCGGCTTCGATGATTCGCCGCTCCGGGCCCTGCAGGGCGGATTCCAGCGGCATGGGACCGTCGGGAATCTCCGCCGACGCAACGGAGTTCACCATCTCCACCATCGCGGTCGTCTGCAGGATCTCGGGAAGATCTTCGATATCGATCTGCGGACGGCGGCAGAGGACCACCGCCCGCTCGATGGCGTTTTCCAGCTCGCGCACGTTGCCGGGCCACTGGTAGCGCTGCAGGGCGGCCATCGCTTCCTCGCTGAATCCCAGGATTTCCCGGCCGCATTCCTTGGAAAACTGCCGTAGAAAATTCCCTGACAGCAGCGGAATATCCCCCAGCCGCTCGCGAAGCGACGGCAGTTTGATCGTCACCACGTTGACGCGGTAATACAAATCCTGCCGGAATTTCTGCTCGGCCACGAGCTGCGTTAGATCAACGTTGGTCGCCAGGATCACGCGCACATCCACGTGCTTCGTCTGGTTGCTGCCGACCGGCTCGAAGGCTCGCTCCTGCAGGACGCGCAGCAATTTGACCTGCATCGCCGGCGACGCCGAGTTGATCTCGTCCAGAAACAGCGTCCCGCCGTCGGCAGCGAGGAACCGGCCCGGCTTGTCGGCGATCGCGCCGGTGAAGGCGCCTTTCACATGGCCGAATAATTCGCTTTCCAGCAGCGTTTCCGGCAGCGCGCCGCAGCTCACTTCCACGAACGGCTTGTCGCGCCGGGGAGATCGATGATGAATCGCCCGCGCCAAAAGCGATTTGCCCGTACCGCTTTCGCCGGTCATCAGCACGGTCGCGCGGCTGTCGGATACCGCTTCGGCGAGGTCGAAAATCTTCAGCATCTTGTAGTCGTGCCCGACGATGTTCTCGAAACCGAATCGCAGGTCGAGCTGCTGCCGCAGCGTCTGATTTTCAAACAGCAGCGATTGCTGGCGAACGGCTTTTTCCACCACCACGCGAATCTCATCATCCACGATCGGCTTGGTGAGATAATCATGCGCGCCCATCTTCGTGGCTTCGACGGCGCCTTCGATCGATCCGTAACTGGTGATCACGATCGTGACAACGTGGGGGGCCCGGCGGCGAACTTCGCGCAGAAAATCCGCTGGCTTCACCCCCGGCATGTTGATGTCGGCGAGCAGCACTTCGATCTGCCCGCTTTCCATCACCGCAAAAGCGTCCTCGGGGCGGTCGCAGCTTTTCACGTCGTACCCTTCGCGGCTGAGGAACTGCGACAGCGACTGCAGGATGATGCGGTCCTCGTCGAGAATCAGAATCCGCGGTTTATGGGGCGTGCCTGGCTGAAGCATGTGGTTTTCCGATAGTAATGATGCGGGAGATCAACTCGCTGCTGTTTTTCACCATCGGCATAAAAACGTGTTGACGGTAAGCCACGGTTGAATATTTGCGCGAATTTCTAACCGCGGGAGGAAACTTTTCTCGGACTTATGGATGAGTGACTGACGAAGCGGTGAGATGGGCGCATAAAAAAACAGCGGCTGGCCGCCCCTCCGGCTGCCGCCGCTGTTCAAACATTATGCTGAGTGCACTCAGTTATTCCGGGAGCGAAAGCCAAAACCTCGGGGTCACGCTACCCCACGGGTCAAACCCGCTTCCGAAAAGACCTTCAAATTTTCTTAGGCGTGCGTCCTGCTGATAAAGACGCCGAACTTGATGCGGGAGTTCTCGATTCAAATCTCTTCAGCCCGCGTTGAGAATATAACCTGTGAATGAAGGGTTGTCGAGAATTTTCGAAAAAAATCAGCAAATTAAAGCGCTTAAACTGGAAATTCCTTCAAACCGATCCCGAAGAAATGGCGGTCACTCCGACCCTGGATCGAGCACTCTTCCCATGAACAGCACCGCCCCGCTGGAGTTGTCCCGGATCAAGAAAAGAAACGGGTGATCGATAGTAAACGTTTCACGCGGCATGGGGATGGCTGTTGGCATCATGACGATGCCCGAAGCCGCGGCCGCTTCGGTTCCCGCCTCATCCACCGCGATAAACGCCTTGTGCACCGCATCCGCCACGAACAGATCGCGCCTGCCGTCGATCCCCGAAAAATCAGCCTCGTCTCGTTTGAACGCCGCTGTTATACCCATCGCCTCCAATGCCGTTTGCAGGCTCGTTTGGAATGAAAATTTGAACTTCGGCAGCGACAGCGCAAGAAAGTGCGAATCCATCCCCGCCGCGATGCGGTCGATCATCGGGCCGGTCATTTCCGATTCCACGGTCGTCAGCCCATCCATCTTTTTAGGCAGCACGATCAGCATCGATATCTTGCCCCCCTTGTAGGGCAATTCGAGCGCATCAAACTGATCGCCGTGCATCACCCGGTAAGAACCCAGTTTGTGCATCATCATTCGCTGGTCCGGGTCGGTATGACCGCCTACGTGGAAATCACCCATCGAGCTTTTCTCGGGCATAAACGGTTCGTTCCAATCGGCGTGAAAATAGATCGCGTTGGTCAGCACCAGTTTCGCATCGTGCGGCACCGATCCCGGCGAAAAAAGCTCGGGAATCTTCCCGTTGGTCTGATCGCTCACCCACCGGTTGATCCGCAGGCACGCATCGGCGGGGTCGGCAAAATCGACGTTATTGCATGCGCCCTGAAATTCCTTTGAAATCGCATCGCAAAATTGCGGGAGCAAATCAAACCCCTTCTGCACCCACAGGGCGTTTGCGATGTGAAGCTGAAAATCCGGATCGCTGGTGCTCAGCGCCGCGATCATCTGTCGGGCCTGGGCATCGGGGCCGAGGATATGGTCCATCTCCGCCGCGGTCTTTCCGGCGGCACCGCTGCGGGTCATGGCCAGCGCCTGGTAAATGCTCAGCGGCGAGCAGATTAGATTCTGATCCCTGGGCAGATTCGCGTACAGATCCGCGGCAAAATCCCCCGGCGCGGCGTTGACTGGGCCGCCGAAGACGCAGAGCGTTAAACCGATTGCCAGAACGACGATCCGCCGCATCAAACCTCCACAGGCTGAGCCCGTCTCAAACCTGATTGTCCCTTCCTATTGACGCGCAAATCACCAAAAAGGATTGTGAAAATGAGAAAAAATACCTGTTCTACGGTACTCTTTACCCATCAGCAGGCGAATAATTACCATTGAAGTGGAGGCAATCCCATGAGAATGGCCTTCGGTTTGGCTGGCCTTTTAGTGACCATAGGCGTTATTGCCTGGATAATGCATGCCGTCTATCTGCCCGACACAGAGGCATCGCTGGCGGCGCAAAAGAAGATGGAGAACACCCTCAACCAGATCAACGGGCAGGACAACAACGGAGTCCGCATGGAGGATTCGTACAAGGTGTTCGCCGACTCGCGCGACGATGGAAAGCTGCTCGATCTGCAGGTCACGGAGGTAATGCCGGGCGGTCCGATGGACGCGAAGTATGGCCTGCGAACTAATGACGTCATCATCGCCGCCATAGACGGTCACACCGTTCGCACGGATTTCGCGGGACTCAACAGCCAGGAGGAAGGCACGGACGCGATCCGCGATGCCTTTACCACCGGCGGGCAACTGGTTGTCGAGCGCGGAAACCAAAAGATTACGCTGCCGCTTTCACCAACCCCGGTCGCTCCGGCCCAGCCGAACACCCTCAGCGCCAACGCCCAGAAAACCGAGCAGCAGCAGGAAGGAAAGACGGATCACACGGAGGATGGCACCATGGATCAGATCAAGCTGCACGCCCTGCCTGGATTTTGAAGAGAACTCATCACTGCGCTTTGAAATTCAAGCTGTCCACCGCCGTCTGGGCGCTGAATCTGATTTCCGCAATGGGTGTGCCGGACGGAACCTGGAACGCGAGCCACACATTGACCGGCCGGCCTTTTTTAGATGACAGCGGCTGCAGGTGATTCTTGTCATCGAAATTCTTGTAATTGACGACGAGATAATGGTCGGTCCCGCGCTGGGCCGTTGCCCACACGCCCACGCAGGGGAATGTCTGGCCGGTCGCATCGGCCAGGGCAAAATCCGCCAGCCGATTTCCCCACGACCACATCTGATTCGACGAGCCCGACACCGGCGCCGAGCATTCGACCTGCACCAAAACCGTGTTGGGATCGACCGCCAGTTCCTGCGCGTCCTCGCTGGGAGGCTGGGCGAGCTGATCGACCGTCGTGTCTGCATTCACAGTAAGCTGCGTCCACTGCCGATGATCCAGTTCCCCGCCGACGCCGCCGGGCAACTGCACGGTTCCCGCATCGTTGCTGGTCCCGGCGCTGATGGGATACGGCAGCTTATTCGACACGCTGATGGAGATGTATCCCAGTCCCGAATCTCCCAGCGGATGATCGCTGGCGGCGGCAGTTGGACCGTTATCTCCGCCACTGGATTCCTCACCGCTTGATCCCGCTGCGCCAGGTGTGCTGGTATCTATCGCGGCCGCGCCGGTCCAGAGGCCGTCGATCTTACCCAGCGCCGTATCCACCGAGGGCTTGCGGATGACCGGCGTCTTGTCGGGATTCGGCGGTGGGCCGTACTGCACGGTCTGCCCGCCGATGTCGCTCACCGCGTACCTCTTGAATTCCACGAACGTTCCCGGCGGAAGCTCAAACGGCGGATTCTTGGTTGCATCAGCCATCACGTTGTCGCGATCGACGAGGAAAACAAAATCGATCGTGCGCGTCTGTCCCATATCCGAAAAAAGAAAGTCGTCCGGCCTGCAGGCGACGGCAATTCCCTTGTTGTCCAGCGTTGCCACGGGATAAAAATCCTTGAACGGCACGTTATTGCCCGGCTGCCCCGCCACCAGTCGGATCGAAGCGGCCGAGTAGCGCATCAGATCATCCGCATCATCCGCGAGGTCTTTCCCCGCGAAGGTCATTCGCACCACCAGGACGATCTGCCCCACATCGGCCGCAAGCGTGGCCGGCACCGGCGTCGAGCCGGCGATGCGCATCGTCGGCGGCTCGCCGTCCACCAGCGGGATCGGACGGGGCGGTTCGTAGATTCCCTTCACTGAAACCTCGGGACTCGCCTGGTTGCTCACGGCGGTGTGCCGGGCGCCGGCCTGGATTCCCAGACGCTGGCCGTAATATTCATCGAGCAAATCGGGATGAACTGCCGTGAACGGGTGGCCGCTCGACAGCGACCCGTCATCCGCGCTCACCTTCCTGATCAGACCCGCGAGCAGATCATCCTGCCGCAGCCAGACGCTCGATTCGTTCGCGTCGTCGGGATATTTATCGCCGGTGTAAACATCGTAATTCTTGGTGTCCTGCATCTGGCCATTTTGCCCGCCATACATCGGGTCGCTCTGATCCATCGTGGGAAACCGTGCATACATCCCCACGGCCGGACCAAACGGCATCGCATCGGCGGCGACGGCGACGATGCCGGTGGCCATCAGCGCTGCGATCAGGCCCATGAGGCCCGCGCCCACTTTATCGACGATGAACGGTACCCGCACGTTTCCCGGAACCAGTGCGTCGATCACCAGCCGGATCACGAGATACGTCACCGCGAAAATCACCACCAGCGCGATCGGCGCGGCGCTGTCGAAAATCTTCGCGTTGAAGATGAGCGGGACGGCGGTTTCGTACCAGCCCATCGCCACGATCGCCGCGATGGTCGCCGCGATCGCCGATATCGTCGCGCTGAAAAATCCCTGGACGTATTGGAAAAACGCCACGACGCCGGTGAGTACGAGCAGTATTCCGCAGAAAATCATGATGCGATCCGTTGCTTACTAAATTACGATCCCGTCGGTTTGGGCTGCGGCGCGCGGCCTCGCGACGATGGCGGGGGTGGCGTCGTCGAGCGGCGCGGCGGGGCGCCGCCCGCCGGCATCGGGCCCGGACCGCTTTTGGGCCGCGGCGGGGAACCGCCCGATTCGGAATCGGGCTTCAGCACCCGCAGCACTTCTTCCACGCTGGTCTCCCCCGCCTGCACCTGCGCCAGCGCCACTTCCTGCAGCAGCCGCCCGCGCTTGCCGCGCTGTGCCTGCTTGATCTGGCTGTCCGCCCCGCCCGCGGCGATTATCTTGCGAATCTCATCGTCGATGACCATCACTTCGTAAATCCCAAACCGGCCTTTGAACGCAAGATCGTTGCAGAAGGTGCACGGCACCGGATTTCCCTTGGCATCGCGCATCGGCTCCTTGCGGGCCTGGTACAGCTTCCCGACCGAGTCGGGATTCATATTCAATTTCCGCAGCGTGTTTGGATCGGGCGTGTACCCCACCTTGCACGCCGAGCAGAGCCGCCGCACCAGCCGGCCAACGACAATCGCCTTGAGGTTCTTGGTCGCCAGCGCATCGTCGCCGACGATCTTCCGCCACTGCTTGAGCGCATCGAGCGAATTCCCCGCACGCATACCGACATACACGCGCCTCTCGTCAGTGGCGTATTTGCACAGATCGTGCGCGCTGTGCGGGTCCTCCAGCGAGGTAACCAGCAGCACGTCAGGCTCCTGGCTGACGACCCAGCTCACCGACTTGGCCTCCTCGGCCGGCGATGCATTGGCGGCCAGGGCGTTTTGTGTCACGCCTTCCAGGTCCAGCTCGGGGGCGCGCTCAATTGTGTGCACGTGATATAAAAACGCATCGTGCGCCCGCAGCATCCCGTAACAAAGCGTGGTCAGCCCCTGCCCGCGCGGAGCGCCCAGCAGCACCAATCCACCGGCGCCCAGCAGATCCTTAAGCGATGCCATCTGATCGTCGCTGAAGCCCATATCCTCCAGCTTAAAGTTGTGGCGATCCTTGGGATTGGTCATCAACCGGACCGATTCCCCCTGCGCGCTGCCGAATGATGTGATCTGAATCGTGTATTTCCTGCCGTCCAGATTCGCCTTGAACGATCCGGTTTGAGGCTTGCGGCGTTCGTTGAGGTCCAGACCGGCGACTTCCTTGAGATATTGCACGGCCGCACCGGCTTTGTTGCGGTCCATCGCCTCGCCGTCGTAGCGGACGCCATCGACGATGTGCGTAATGGAAGTCGGCTCGCCCGCGATCAGCTCCAGCCGCTCGGCGCCGACGCGCAGCGGCCGGGTTAAAAACTGTTGGGCGGCCTCGAAGCGCGCCAGATCGGGCGAATCCGCCGCCGGGGCTTCCTGCGGCGCGCCGCCGGCATTGATAATCAGCACGGCCCCCTGTACCGCCTTGATTTCTTTGGGCTTTCCTCCTTTAAGCAGCCCATTCCACCAGTCGCTGAGTTGCTCCCGCAAATCCTTCAGCCCGATCGTCCGCGATCGCATGAACAGATAGGCCCCGATATCCAGCGCGAAAAGCAGAAACAGCACGCTGAAAGCGACCGCAAACCCCGGCAGGAAGAAGAACAGGAGATACCCCAGGGCGAGGCTTCCCATCGTTCCGCAATTGATGATTTCGCGCGGAAGGCGGGCTTCGACCGAATCCTTGTCGATCCACGCCAGCAGCTTGGCCCATACCACCAGCAAAACAACGATGCCGCCGACTTTCCAGGGATCAACGTACCCTCCGAATTGGATCGCGGCCAAATCAGCAGACGACATTCGTTACACTCCTCGGACCGACGGAAAACGTCTCGCGACGATGTTGTATTGTACGGCGGGAAGTCAAGGAGGCCAAATCGAGTATTGCCTATTGCCTATTGCCTATTGAAATACAAAGCTGCCCTCTTTCAATTGGCAATAGGAAATAGGCAATAGGCAATTCTTCTCTATTCCAGCGGCAACGGATCATTCGGCGGCGGCGCTTTCGGCGGTGGAGCGGCCGGCCGGGGGGCTGGATCGTCGATCTTGAAAACCTGGTGCACGTCCTCATCGCGCCTGGCGCGCTTGGCCGCTTCCTCCTGGTTGGCGCGAATCTTCTGCTTGGCTTCCTCGCTCAGAGGGATGATGACTTCTTTCTCCTCCTCGCCGCGGCGAAGGACTTCGATCATGTCCCCCTGCAGGGCGCGAAACGTCAAACCCCCCGTCGCCAGGAACAGCATCACCACGGCAATGATCTGCCCCAGCGCCGCCAGCACGTAACAGACCGCCTGGGCTGCGTTGCTCGGGATCATGTGGTCCAGCGAATCCAGCAGCATGACGCCCAGAATGGCAATGAAGGCGACATAATACTGATTCTTGTTCTGGATCAGAGACGGCAGAATCAGCCCGGCAAAAATGAACAGCAGACAAGCAGTGGTAACACCTTCCATAGGATAGAGAATATCATTTCCCGCCGACCTCGGCCATGTCAAATCCGATGTTCGCCCAACTGATCGGCGTGGAATTCGGATCCATCAGCCCAATCGCCTGATGCGGCGTAACCAGCAACCCCCGGGGATAACCGCGCGGAACTTCGCCCCCCGGAGGCAGCAGAATCATCCGCCAGCGAAACAAATTCACCGGCGGCAGACAGTACGGCGCGGGCTCGGCCGCGAGGTACAGCACCGGAGATGAGCCTGTCAGTTGCTGATCGATTACCACGGCCGCTTGCAGGCGCGAATTTTCGACCCCCGCATCGGTCAGAAATCCGCGCTCATACGCGCCGGAGTGCATGATCGTGAAAACCACGATCACCAGCGCCGCCGCCACTTGAAAAGCGGTATGCCGCAGCACACGGGCGATGGAAATAAATCCGGCCAGCAAAATGGCGGTGTCCGCAAACAGCGCGAATCGCCCATATTCGCCCGGTTTGCCCGCGGCGAAGAGTACGAACTGGGTCAGTACGATTCCTGCCGGAACACCGACGAGCCAGCACAAGCCGCGCGCCCGCGCCGGTCGTTTCATGAACATTGCCAGCACAGCCCAAAGCAGCGCGAACACCGCCATCGGCAATGATGTTCCCGCCAGCAGGAGCTGCAGTGCATTGGCGAACATCGACGCATTACCACCGGCCGCATACATCGCGCGCGTGTTCACCAAATTCGCCTGCAGTACGGTTCGGTCTCCCAGCAGATGAAT
>Ga0302325_10029240_pt1 | contig 11386 bp, 10 predicted proteins | sample Palsa_T0_2_FD_201948 | JGI IMG/M metagenome (GOLD analysis project Ga0302325, IMG submission 201948) | Peat permafrost microbial communities from Stordalen Mire near Abisko, Sweden - Palsa_T0_2 | ecosystem: Environmental > Terrestrial > Soil > Palsa > Peat permafrost | place: Sweden: Abisko... | reverse complement strand
CAAATATAGGTTAGCGATCTACTTAGGATGCGAAACCAAACCTTACCGTGTTTGTAACCGAGTACAAACAACTAAGTGTTATCAATCGAAAAGGAGAGTTATTTGGAGATCATTGCAACGGTTCTTTTGCCGATTTATTGCATCGTCATTGCTCGCGCGAAAACCTGACCTTATGGCAGTGAAAATCGATCTCATCTATATCGAGGCGGGTGGCGGCCACAGGGCCGCGGCCAACGCTCTGATTGACGTGATCCACCAGCAGCAGAGGCCCTGGGATCTGCGCCTGCTTTGTATCCAGGATCTGCTGGATTCCATCGATTTTGTCCGTAAGTCCGTGGGTATCCCGTTTCAAGATGTTTACAACATCATGCTGCGCCACGGATGGACACTCGGGACCAAACAGATGGTGCCGCTGATGCATCTTCTGATTCGCATGTCGCACCGTCAGCAGGTGCAGGTGCTCACACGGCATTGGGCCGCCCATCGGCCGGATATGGTGGTTTCTCTCATTCCGCATTACAATCGTGCGCTGCGCGAGGCGCTCGACCGCGCCTGGCCCGGCACGCCTTTCGTAACGATTCTGACGGACATCGCCGACTATCCGCCGAATTTCTGGATCGAAAGGTTGAACCAGTACGTCATCTGCGGATCGAACCAGGCGGTTCGCCAGGCGCGGGCCTGCGGAATTCCGGAATCGCACATTGTGCAGACGTCGGGCATGATCTTGCACCCGCATTTCTATGCGCCTCCCCCGGCCGACCGCGGCGACGAACGCGCACGCCTCGGGCTCGAGCCAAATCTGCCTACCGGCCTGGTGTTGTTCGGCGGAGAGGGATCCACCGACATGGTGAAAATTGCGCGTTTGCTCAACAAACCTGCGAACGAACTGCAGCTGATTTTGCTTTGCGGCCGGAATGAGGCGGTGCGGCGGGAAATCGAGGCGTTGCCGGCGCGCGTTCCCAGATTCGTGCAGGGATTCACGCGCGACGTACCGCGCTATATGGCGTTGTCCGACTTCTTCATCGGCAAACCGGGCCCGGGATGCATCAGCGAAGCGCTGGCGATGGGTCTCCCCGTGATTGTCGAGCGCAATGCCTGGACGTTGGCGCACGAGCGCTATAACGCGGATTGGATCGAGGAGCAGGGGGTTGGAATGGTAGTCCGCAATTTCTCGCAGATTGGCCGCGCAGTTCGCGAATTGCTCGAGACCGAAACCTATGGGAAGTATCGTGCGCGTGTGTCGGCAATTCGCAATACCGCGGTATACGAGATCCCCGACGTGCTGGACAGAATCCTGGAACAGCATATTTGGCGTTCGTCGCCGATGCCACCGCCGCCACGCGAGCAATCGCCCACCGGCGTCGGCAATATTTGTTAACAAGTGCTGCGGAATCGCTAGTTGGGCCGGTGCTTTTGGCAAGGTATGCCACTATCATCTGTTAGCATCCAGACCCGGTTGCGGCTTATAATGGGTGATATGCCAGATCCCGACAAAGCTGTTGTCCTTGTAGCCGACGGCGAGGCAAGCGTTCTGAAGAATGTTTCTTCTACCCTTGAAAAAGCTGGATTTACAGTTCTAACAGCCCACGGCGGGCCGGATGTCTTGGATGTTTGTGCACATCACTCCGAGCCGATTCAACTGGCGATCATGGACATGACGATGGCCGGAAACGGGCCGGAGTTAGTGGAGTGTCTGGATGGATCGTATCCGGGCATCCGTTACCTGTTTACTTCGACCACCGACGAGTCAGGGGCGGAACGTCAGATCGGACGTTCGGGCCGTACACGCGGTTTTCTGCAAAAGCCGTTCCGCCGCTCGCGGCTTTTAGGGCGCGTCCTGCAAGTGTTGGATACCCCGAAGGTGCGCACCGCCTAGGCGATGCTCCGGAGTTCGCCCTTTTTCGTGGGACATGCTTTTAGCTTGTCAGGCGAGTGGAGCTCGCCCCTGGAAATCAGCCATTTGAGAGGTCGATCCCGGGCTATGGTCTTAGACTAAAAGCGAGCGGAGCTCGCCCTCGCACGGCGTAGGCCCTGTTTACGCGATAATTCCCTTACGAACGGCGTAGAGAATCAACTCCGGAACGCTATGTAGTCCGAGCTTCTGCAAAATATGGGTCCGGTGCGTTTCCACCGTGGTCAGGCTGATATTCAGCTCGCCCGCGATTTCCTTGTTGGGCTTGCCCTCGGCGGCCAATTGCAGAACCTCACGCTCGCGGTCTGTAAGCAGTTCGTAACTGTCTTCGAGACCGCGCTGTTCCATCTCCTGAATGTAATCCTCCTGCATCATGCGGCTGATCTTGCGGGTGAGAAAAGAGCGCCCCTGCGCCACTGCGCGGATGGCTTCCAGAATGTCGCTGCGCAGCGATTCTTTTAACAGGTAGCCCTTCGCGCCGGCCTTGAGCGACCGCAACACGTAGCTTTCGTCCTGATGCATGCTCAACATCACGACGCCGATTTGCGGATGAGCGGCCAGAATGCGGCGCGTGGCGTCGATGCCGTTCAGATTCGGCATGCCGACGTCCATTACGATCACATCGGGGAGTAGATCGGCCGCTATTTGCGCGGCCGCGCGGCCGTCGGCAGCCTCGCCGATTACGGCCATGTCGGTCTGTTTTTCCAAAAGGGCGCGCACGCCGTCGCGCACCACCTCGTGATCGTCAGCTATGAGAATGCGTATGGGCATCGCGTCCGTTTTTCGCCATCTCCGCCACCGGCAACTCGGCTATCACCTGCGTGCCGCGGCCGGGTTGCGAATCGACACGCACCTGGCCTCCCAGCCGGCCCACGCGTTCTTCCATGCCGAGCAGGCCCAGGCCGCGCACCAGGCGCGGATCGAAGCCGGCGCCATCGTCCCGCACCGAGAATTTGACGCGAGCCCCGTCGCGCGCGACGCGCACCTCCACATTGCGTGCGCTGGCGTGCCGCGAGGAGTTGTTTAGAGCTTCCTGTACCAGCCGATAGATGCAGGTCTGATGGTCGTCCGGCAATCCGTCCACGTTATCGTCGGCCTGCACGCTGACGTGCAGACCGGTTCGTTTGGCCATCTCGCGCGCCTGCCATTTCAGCGCCGGCACCAGTCCGAAATCATCCAGCATCGACGGCCGTAGCAGCAGCGCCAGATCGCGGACCTGGTTGACGGTCTTCTCCGCCATGCCGCGAATTGCCGCGAGGTGCTCGCGGACCTCGACTGGTTCATCCGCACAGGCGGCGCTTTCCGTTTCCATCAGGATTGCGGAGAGCGATTGCCCCACTTCATCGTGCAGTTCGCGCGCCAGGGTGCGCCGCTCGTTTTCCTGCGCGCGCAGCAGCCGTGCCGAGAGGTCGCGCAAGTCAGCTCGCGCGCGTCCATTCTCTTCGAGACGGCGTTCCAATTCGCGTTCCAGCTTCAGGGTGCGGCTGATGGTTACCAACGCCAGAACGATGCCTCCGATCAGGGTGATGGCGAACGTGATCATCAGTGAGCGCCGCAGTTCCTCCGAACTGGCAGCCAGTTGGTCTTCGGCGCGCGCCAGACCGCGCTCGTTCACGGTGGCGATGCGGTCTGCGATTTGCAGCATGGTGGTTCGCCGCGGCACCAATTCGTCATAAAAGAAGGAATAGCGAAGCCGGTCGCGTTCATCCGACGTCCACGCCAGCGTCCGGTCGAGCACGCGCCAATAGGCGTCGATCTCAGCGCGCAGATCCTGGAACGGTTTGCGCTCATCGGGCGCCGCGGAGCGGGCGTAGTCCTCCAAGGCCGCGCGCGTTTCCCGCTCCAGACTGACCAATCGCGCGGACTGCGCCTGCGCGCCATCGACATCCGGCGAAAGCAGAAAGTCGCGCACGTAAGTACCCGAGAGATAGATGCTAGAGCGAATTTGATCGAGAGTGCCCAAGCGCGCCAGGAAGGCCTGCCGCATCGCCGTCTCCTGCTGGCGCACATGGCCCAGCATCCAGAGGCTGCCGATGCAGGCCGCCAGAATGAAGATCAGCAGTCCACCGAAGCCGAGGGAAAGCACCAGCCACGGAGGCCGCCGCCGCGGAGATTCCGGCACACTCGCAGGTATACTTTCGGGCGCACCGTTCAATTGCGACACGAATGTCCTCAGATCCCAGTGTAGTCAAACCCGTGGCGCCGCAAAATACTGTCCGGACAGGATGGTAACACCGCTGACAAAGCGTTACAAATGATTCAGAGGAGGAAACTCGAAAGTGAAGTATTCCAGCAGATTGATTGTTCTCGCGGTGGCCGTTGCATCCATGATTGGTGCCGGTTGCGCCAAGAAGAAGGTTGCCGCTCAGGGTCCCCCCCCGCCGGCGCCCCCCGCCGCCGCCGCGCCGCAACAATCGACTACGCAGACAGCTCGCACCGAAACCCCCACGCCCGCTCCCGCGCCCGCGCCGCAGCAGACGTCGCGCATGCCAAACGCGCAGACCCGCGCCCGAATCGACACCCTGTTGGCGCGAATTGAAGATGCTTATTTCGATTACGACAAGCACACCTTGCGCCCGGATGCGATTAAGGCCCTGGAAGCGGATTCCAGTGAGCTGCGCGACATCCTCAAGGATTATCCCGATTATAAGCTGACCGTCGAAGGTCATTGCGACGAACGCGGTTCCGCCGAGTACAATATGGCACTCGGACAGGAACGGGCCGACGCGGCTAAGAGTTATCTCGTACAAGTGGGCATTCCGGCGGCACAGCTCGGCACGGTAAGCTATGGCAAGGAGAAGCCCGCCTGCGACGAGCACGACGAAGCCTGCTGGCAAAAGAATCGCCGCATCCACATTGTGGCCGATTCCCAGCAGAGGTGAAGTTTTCTCCCAACGCACCAACCCATGACGACCGCGGCCTGGTTCTCTCCTTCCAGGCCGCGGTCGTTTTTTGTCGTATGCGCAGGCGTTCGGAGACGCTGGATAGCTGCCCGAAATCCCGGGAACGCTACTGTAAGGGAGTCTTTATGGCCCTGAGTCTCTGGGCGAGCTCGGCTCGCCTGGACAAGCTAAAGCTTATCCCACGACAGCCCGGCCATTCTGCGGTGATTTGCCGATGAATATCTCGCGCTGGGAGCGTTTCCACCTCGATCATCACGAGGACACTGTCATTCTGGTGCTCACGCTGATCATCGGCGCGGTAGTGGGCGCGGTGGTTGTCGCCTTTATCCTGCTGACTGAGAATCTCGGCGCCCGCATGTATCCGGCGTCTGCCGCCCCATGGCGCCGTATCTTCATCCCCATCGTGGGGTCGCTGAGCACCGGATATTTCCTGTACCGTTATTTCCCCAACGCTCGCGGCAGCGGCATCCCGCAAACCAAAACCGCTCTCTTCATTCGCGACGGCTACATCAGCCTGCGGACCGTCATCGGCAAATTCACGATGTGCTCCATCACGCTGGCGAGCGGCTTGGCGCTGGGCCGTGAAGGTCCGTCGGTACAAGTGGGCGCAGGCCTCGCGTCGGTGCTGGGCCGCAGGCTCGGGCTCTCGCCGGCCAGAGTGAAATCGCTGGTGCCGGTGGGCGCCGCGGCGGCGTTGGCGGCGGCCTTTAATACGCCGATCGCCGCTGTGCTTTTCACGCTCGAAGAAGTAATGGGGGACATGCACGCGCCCGTTCTGGGGTCGATCGTGCTGAGCTCGGCGACGTCATGGATGGTGCTCCATCTACTATTGGGCGATGAGCCGTTGTTCCACGTGCCGGCATATGAGCTGAAAAGCCCCGTGGAGTTCGCTACCTATGCAATTTTGGGCCTGGCCGGCGGATTTGTGTCGGTAGGGTTCGTCAAACTGCTTCTTTGGCAGCGTAAGAAATTCATCGCCATGCCCATTTGGACGCGTTGGTTCCAACCGGTGGCCGGCGGTATCACAGTCGGCCTGTTGGGATGGTTCGCACCAGATGTCTTGGGCGTCGGCTATGGCGCGGTCGGCCAGGCGCTGAATGGCCATATGATGCTCGGCATGATGGCTTTGTTAGTGGTTCTCAAGCTGGTGGCGACGGCAACGTGCTACTCCTCGGGGAACGCCGGCGGCATTTTCGGACCGGCGTTGTTCATAGGCGCGATGCTCGGGGGTACAGTCGGTTCGGTGGCCCATGTGGTGATGCCGTACTATACGGGAAACGTGGGTGCGTACGCGCTGGTTGGCATGGGCGCGGCCTTCGCCGGAATCGTTCGCGTGCCGTTGACTTCCGTCATCATGATCTTCGAAGTGACGCGCGATTACACCATCATCGTCCCCTTAATGATCGCCAATCTTCTCTCTTACTTTGTTTCCAGCCGCCTTCAGGAAGAGCCGATCTACGAAGGTCTGCTGCATCAGGATAGAATCCATCTGCCCCACGGCGCCGGGGTCCGCGCTAAGGAAACGGTTCTTCACGTAAGCGATGCGCTTCACCCTGGAGGCGAGCCGCTTCCCGAGTCTCTCACCGTTGCCGAAGCACGCGCCCGTGCCGACCGGCGGCACAATGCCTGGCCCGTCGCCGACGCGAACGGTTTGCGCGGCATGATCAGCGCGCAGCGGATCGATCAGGCGATCGCCAATGGGCAGGGCGGAGAATTGCTGGGCGCGCTGGTTCCGGAACCCGGTCCCATTGAAGGTCTGTCGCAGAACGTTTTCCCGCACTTGCACGCGGACCATCCGCTCGATGTGGCGTTGCGCAAACTCGGTGAGACAGGGTGGGACGTGTTGCCGGTGGTTAGCCGCGACAACGTGCGCGAGTGGAAGGGCACCATATCGCTGCAAGAAGTTTTGGCCGCTTACGGCGTGGCACCGAGCGTTGGAGAGTCCGCCTCAGCTTCGCAGACGCAGCCCGAACCAGATCAGGCCGAAGGCCAGCAACGCTAGCGCGGATACCTGCACGGGGCGCCAGGCAGGCGCCATCCGCGCCACCTTTGAAAACAACAACGTGAATACCGAAATGGCCGCGATTTCCGCCACTGCTGCTCCAGCCATCACCCAGCCGGCGTGGTAGCTGGAGTTCTGCAGGAAAAGGTGGAAGTACAACCCGTGGAACACGCCCAGCGCGCCGGCGATGGCCCATCGCGCGCCCGCGTGCGGAAGCAGCAAGATCTCCACTGCCAGATAAGCTACCGTCAAAGCGGCCGCTGCCTCTACAAATCGCGGCGCGGGCTGCCACGTGAGATGCGGCATCGCCAGCACGCACACTACCTGGCCCGCGAGAAACATTCCCGATAGCGCGATCAACTCGCCCCGGCTGCGCGAAGCGAGCACCAGGGCCGCCACGAACAGGAGTTGTACCGCGCCTCCCAGGGCGCGCATCCAGCCCGCGCCTGCCTGTGCGATCGCTACCTCGGCGGGGGTCGGCAGGCGGAATCGCAGAGTGGCGTGAGTGAACGAGATATCGAACACGGCCTGATCGTGCTTGCCGTTCATTTCGGCGCGCAGCAGATGGACGTGATTCGGTACGGTCACGGCGGCGAGCGTGCAGTCGACATCGACCCGGTCTACCGGCGCCGAGAATTCATAATCGGCCTGACAAATATAGAGCGCCTGGGCGGTAACTGCGCCGCAGTTGCCGGCGACCATCCGCGCACCCGCGAATCGCACGTGATCGAGCAGTGTTTTCTCGGGCGCCGTTACGTGCGACACCTCATATAACGGCATGCGCAGTTCGTAATGCGCCCGCGCACCGCTTACTGTGAGATCGCCCGAGCTCATGCTCACTACATGGGCCATCGCTGGTAACGCGCCGAGAAATGCGACGAGGTAGCGCAAGACGGTATTGTAGCTTTCGCGGGGCATGCCGGGTTGCTGCTAGCCTGAAGTTTGTCCACACTGGCACATAAAGAGGCTGGCCCCGCCTGGTCCCATTGGATTTCGCCCGAGACGTTGATTGCCCAGGTGCGCAGCACCGCGCCGTTCCTGGCCGAGCGACTGCCGGCGGCCGAACCAGCGCGTCTGATCGATCTCGGCGATTCGCCCGACGGATTCCTGAAGGTTCTCGCCGGTTGGGAGAACATCCACCGCGCCGGTCTCTCTCGCGACGAACAGTTGCAGGACTACTTCGCCTTCTGCCTGGCCTGCCATCACGCCACCGTGGCGACCTTTGTGCCCACCGATGTCGATACCAAGATCCGCGGCATCGTCTGGCGGGAGACTCGCGATCTCGATTCCCTGCGCGCGATGTTGCGCTTCGCCCTCACCTCACGGCAGTGGACTGAAGACGGCATCTCGATCCGCGCCGTGCGCGGCGTGAGCGGCCACAACGGCGAGCATTGGAGCGCCATTGCCGCGGGTCTCGGGTATCTGCTGGAGCTAGGCGACACGGCGTCCGCCGATGAGGCGCTGGCCGCTATCGAGACTGAGATCGACCGCGAGCAGGCAGTCTTCGACGCGGTCTCGGCCGAACGCGATGCCGAGCTCGATCTCTTGCGCCTGTCGATGACCCTGGCTCACAATCGCGGCGATCTTACGCAAGGCATGGGATTCTGGAAACGCACGCCGGCCACCGCGCCGGTGATGGAGCATCTCTCCACGCGCGGACGGTTTGCGCCCGCCGTGTTCATCTACCAGCACACCGGGCTCTCGGCGGAGGGCCACCGCCACTATCCGCTGCGGCCGGTGAAAGTGCTACGCCGTTCGACGGCCACACTGCTGCCTCTGTGCCCATTTCTCGACGAATGGGGCGCCGTGGTGTCGCATCTCGAAGAAAGTGACGAGGTGCTGGCGGCGCTGGTCGTGGGCTGCCAGAAAGTGCAGGGACAACAGGGCTACTATCGCGCCATCGCCGGCATGCGGGCGGCTGCCTCGGGAGCTTTCGATCGCGCCGCGGCCCGCATGCCCAACGCCGCGCAACGCCTGCTCCGCGATCCCGAACTGCGCAAGCTTATCGATGTCCCACGCGTCTCGTTCGAATCGATGATGCGCAAACGCGCCCGCGCGGCGCTGGCGATGGCCTTACGTTCCCGGTAGCTTCAGAACTCCCGATCTCATGGAATTTGCCATGAGCCCGGCAAACCGACTCCCTAACGGTCGCGGCTCGGAAACACAGTGTGCCGATACCGTCCCGGAAGCGAAGCCGGCTCAGGGGACTTTCCTCACGAACCACAAATTTGCGGGGACGACATCATGAGTTCTGAACTTGGAAACGTCCCAGCCGCCGCGGCACGCATGCCCAACCGCGATGCCGAACTCCGCAAGCTTATCGATGTCCCACGCGTCTCGTTCGAATCGATGATGCGCAAGCGCGCCCGCCCGGCACAGGCGATCGCGTTACGTTCCCGGTAGCTTGGAAACGTCCCAACCGCCGCCGAGGGCCTTGATCAGCAAAACGCTGGCGTCCATGCGCCGCCGCAGGATATCCACTTCCGCATACTCATCCTGCAAGTCGATGCTCTGCGCGCTGACCACTTCGAGGTACGTCACCAGCCCTCCCTTGTATCGGATCATCGATAGATCGAGGGACTGCTTGGCCGCCTCCACTGCGACCCTCTGCGCGTGCGACTGCTGCTCCAGAATGCGGAGAGTCGCGAGATTATCCTCCACTTCCTGGAAGGCCGTCAGTGCCGCCTGCCGATAATTGGCCACCGCCTCGTCGTATGAAGCCAGCGCCGATTCCGCGGCGGCGCGCCGTCGGCCGGCATCGAAGATGGTCTGTGCGAGCGTGGGCCCCACCGACCAGAATCGGCTCGGCCAGCTCAGCCAGTCCACCGGAGTGTTGCCCAGAAGACCGCCTGTCGCAGTGAGCATCAATTGCGGGAAGAAAGCCGCGCGCGCGATGCCGATCTGCTCGTTGGCCTCGGCCGTCCGCCGTTCCGCGGCGGCGATGTCGGGACGACGCTCCAGCAACTGCGCCGGAACGCCCACGGGAATTACCGGCGGTACGTAATTGAGCGGGCCCTCCTCCAACGTGAGGCTCTCCGGATTGCGGCCCAGGAGTACCGCGATGGCATGTTGGTAGGTCGCCCGGGAAACGCCGACGCCGATATCCTCCGCGCGGGTAGTTTCCAGTTGCGTGCGGGCCTGCGCCACCTCGGCCTTCGAACTTAATCCGCCATCGTATCGGTGCTGGGTGAGATTGAGCGCTTTCTGATAAGCCCCGATAGTTTCATCCAGCAGATTCTTCTGCGAGTCGAGTGCGCGAAGTTCGAAATAGTCGACGGCAAGTTCGGCGTGCAGGCTGAGGCGGACGGTTTCCAAATCGGACGCGCTGGCCTGCGCCTCCTCGCGGGCCGCGGCCACAGATCGCCGCACGCGTCCCCAGGCGTCCAGTTCGTAATTCACGTCGATAGGCAGGCTGTATTGGGCGTAATCGCCGGGGAGAGTGCCGGTGGGCGTGTTCTTCGAGAGGCGATTGGTGGTGATGGAAGGTGAGGTTGAAATTGTGGGGTACAGGTTCGACCGATTCACTTGAATGAGCGCGCGAGCCTCGCGAAAACGGGCTTCCGCCGCCTTCAAGTTCTGGTTGTTCGCGTCGATCTGCTCTTCCAGGCGATTCAGTTCGGCGATGCCGAAGAGTTGCCACCAATCGGCGCGGAGAGTGGCGTCCGCGGGTTGCGCCTGCTTCCAGCCCTCCGATTCCGCGAACGATTGCGGCGGCGGTTCGTTGAAGGCGGGCGCCGCCGCGACGGGCGGCTTGTTGTACTTCGGCCCTACCATGCACCCGGTCAAGAGCAAAGCTGAAAATATGAGCCCGGCGGGCAAGCTAAAGCATGCCCCACAACTGCAAGCACCGGCGTTTTGTGGGATAAGCTTTAGCTTGTCCAGGCGAGCCAAGCTCGCCCCTGGAGTTTGTACATTGTCCAGGCGGGTCGAGAGGAGTCTCGACCCTGCAGGCTGAAGCCCGCGCCACATCATTTCGCCACCCGCACTTCCGTGCCGGACGTTAAGGAATCCGACGGGTTCTCGATGATTTCATCCTGCGCCGTGATGCCCGACAGTACTTCCACCTCATTCCCGTAGTCGCGGCCGATGGCGATCGCCACCAGTTCCGCCTTGTTGTCGCGTACCACAGCGATTTGCATTCCCTGCGAGCGGAAGATCAGCGAATTCACCGGAACTACAACCGTGCTGGCCTTCGAACTCAACTTCAGATGCACCGAGAGGAATGCGCCGGGCAGCAATTCGCCTGAAGGATTATCGACGTCCACTTCCGTCAGCAGCGTTCGCGACGCAGGATCGATGGTGTCCGAGTTGCGCACGATGGTCCCGTTAAATTTCCGGCCCGGGAATTCGGCCTGCGTCAGATCGGCGTGCGCGCCGGGACGGACGTCACGCGAATAAGCTTGCGGAACGTTGACGTACACGCGGAGTTTAGTGGTGGCCGCTATATCGAACAGCTCTTTGCCGGGAGCGTTACTGCCCGCATTGATCAGCGCGCCGATATCGATGTTGCGTGCGGTGATCACGCCGTCGAACGGCGCGTAGACTTTCTGGAAGCGCTGCATTTCTTCC
>Ga0302325_10029239_pt1 | contig 11386 bp, 3 predicted proteins | sample Palsa_T0_2_FD_201948 | JGI IMG/M metagenome (GOLD analysis project Ga0302325, IMG submission 201948) | Peat permafrost microbial communities from Stordalen Mire near Abisko, Sweden - Palsa_T0_2 | ecosystem: Environmental > Terrestrial > Soil > Palsa > Peat permafrost | place: Sweden: Abisko... | reverse complement strand
CCAACAGTTCGTACACCGGACGGGCTGCGAGCGCCGCGAGGAACTCGCCCTTGGGATCCGACCATCCATCGGCGTCGCCTGTTTGCAGGAGCAAAGGGCGCGGCGCGATCAGTGCAACAAGCAGATTCGCGTCGACCGGAGATTTCGAAGGATCGGGGGCCCATTTCGCATAGTTCGCGGCGAATTGGTAAGGATAGCGCGTGGGTGCCACGAGGTGTGCGATCGTTTCGCCGTAATTGCGGCGGCTGAGGGCGGCGCCGCCTTCGCCCGAACAGCTGGCGATGACCAGCGCAATTCTCTCATCATGCGCCCCGGCCCACATCACCGTCTTTCCGAGCCTCGAAACACCCGTAATCGCGATCCGCTTGGCGTCGACAGCGCCGTCGCTCTCGAGGTAGTCCACCGCGCGGCTGATGCCCCAGGACCAAGCCGCAATCGAACCCCACTCGTCGGGTGCGGGATCGGACTGCCCCGGTTTCAAATAGAGCGCCCGGATTCCGTCCGCCACAGCCCCGAGCGCGTCCGGATCGATGTCGGCGTAGTTGAAGGTAGCAATGCCAAAGCCGCGCTCCAGCGTTGTCGCGACATTCAGCGTGCCGAATCGCCGCCCCGTGGGGGCGGGCAGGCGTCGCCTTTCTTTCGGATTCCAGACGGTGCCGACCCTGACTCCCGGGTCGTCCACAGTCAGGTTGTTCGGGCTAAAACTGATGCTCAGCAGAACCGGAACCGGCTTGGCGGCTTCCGCCGGCAAATAGAGCAAGAGATCCAATTTGGGGCCCGTCTTGTCCTTCGTGAAATAAATCGTGACTTGTTTGCGCTTCGCACGGCCGGCGAAGGCGGGCGTTCCCGGGTCGAATACATCGAAACTCATATCCGGCGGGCGCCCCGGCGCTCGACCATATTGGTTTTCCTCGAACAGCCGGACGATCTCAGGCCGGCGGCGGTCGAGCCATGTACTCGGATCCGACACACGCTTTCCATTTTCAAGCGCGAGCGGATCGGGCAGCTGGTACTCGCCTGCCTTGGCCTCGGTATAGTTTGCCGGAATGGCGGCTACCGTCCCGTCAGGAGCGTCGGGAACGCGGTTTATGGTCTCGGAGATCAGGCAAACGGGCCCTAGCAAGCCCGCTTCGGCGATCGGAGGGCCGCCGCCCGAACCCGGCCGCCCGGAGACTGGCCGGCTAGCCGCCGGACCTGGAGAGAGAATCTTCTGTCCCTCGGGCAACAGTCGATCTCCCGCAATGCGGTTCGACCACTCATTGGTGACCTTGATCTCCACCGTGTTTTCGCCGGGCGTCAGAGCCGCGGAAACGTCGACGCGAAACGGAGGCTTCCAAAGGATGCCAAGCGCCCGGCCATTGACCCGGACTTCGGCCAAATCGCCGACACGCCCCAGATCTAGAAGAACAGCGCGGTCCGGGCTGAACCAGCTGCGGCTCGCATCGATCCGCCGCGTATAGGTCGCGGTCCCCGAGAAGAATTTGATCCCGGGATCGGAATTCACGGTCCACGATTCCAGGCTGACATATCGAAATTGCGCCGGAGCACCCAGTTTCTCGGGAAACGCGATATTCCATGGACCCGTCACCGAAGCGAGTGTGGTCTCCGCATTCCGGACGAACGCTCGCTCGGGGACGACGGCAACATGGCGAAAAACGACGAAACCGGATTCCCGCTCCCCCAACCGCAACGGGACCGTGGTCCGATCGCCGGAGATCACATAGCCCAAGGATTCAACGTCACCGGAGTCGGCATGCCAGAACTCAACCTGGCGGCCGCCCACCCGGAAGCGCGTGTCGAACTCCCGCGCTCGGTCGGTGAGATTGGCGACATAATAGATATCCGCCTCGCCGGTATGGCGATGGAGCCAGGCGACATCGCTGTCGAGCGCGCGGGCGTAGTCGAAATCCTTGGAGATTCCCTCCATCGCGAGCACCCTGTCGAGCGGCCATCCCCAATAGACCGCGCCCTTTCCAAAGCGCCGAATGGTCCGGCTGACACCATCGAGGTCTCCCCAGACATCGTCGGCCAGAGTGTGGACCTCGTCGTCGGATGCCGGATAGCCCGCGAGGCTCGGCGATTTTAGCGGGCGGCGGCCCACAATGATCGCCCCGCCTGCGGCCAACTGGCGGATTTTACGCAGGAGCTCCGGCCGCATCCGGTCGGTCTCCGGCAGCACAAGGATTCGGTAGCTCATCCCGTCGGGAAGGACCAGGCGGCCGTCGTCGGCCACCGACATGCGGTTGAGCAGAACGTCCGCGTTGATGAAATCATAGTCGTAGCCGTCCGGGGGCGTGGGTTGCGTGCCGGCAGCCCATATCGGCGGCGTCGACGGCGCGCCCTCATTGAGGAGATAGGCCAGATCGGCGACAAAGCGGCCCTGCTGGAGGAGGTAGCTTTGGCGCGCGAGGTAGGTGACAAACGGCGCAGCCTGCTCGGCCCACGTGATGTTCCGGTTGAAGTGAGTGCCGACCATGGTGTTGCCGGGTTTTGTATCGAGCGGCTGGTGGGCCGAGGTGTGAAACAGGATCCGGTTGGTTCCCTGCGCAAACCAGGTGTCGGCGACTTTCTTCAAAGTAAACGGCGATTCGTATCCGCCGCCCGTGAACGATTCGGTGGCCGTGATCTTCTTGCCATAGACATGGGACGCGGAGGCGGCGCCGCGCACATCTTGCAGGTACATCAGCCGGGGATGCAGGTCGTGCACCCAGAATTCGCCCGTTGGGATCTCAACCTTGCTTTTGTTCAGAAGCGTGTCCTCGGGCATTTCGAGGGAAACGCCGGACGCCTCGGCATAGAGGCCGATCCCGTGCTGACGCAGCAGGTCGGCCATCGTGCCGTAATGATTTTCAGCCCACAGATCCGCGAGCGTCCGGCGGAAATCCCATGCGAAACGGTCGCTCACGTCGGCGTTCTGAACAATCCGGCCGGTGAGCACCGGCAGGTAGGGCGTCGGGTCATAACCCCGGCGGCGCCGAAATTCCGCGAGCATTTGGTCGGTCCAATTGTTCGTGCCCGCCTCCCAGCTGTCCATCATCACGTAGCGGAGCGTTTTGCCGAACAGCGGTCCAAGGGCCTTCTGGAGCGGATCGAAGTATCCGTGATAATACGCCTCCATGTGCTCGCGGCTGAGCTTGTCGGCTTCAAAGCCGGAGCCCGCCGGCGTCGCAGGACGATTCTTTGCTCCGGTCAGGGAGTATCCGAATCTGACAATGGTCCATTTTCCCGGCGGAATCTCCCAGTCGAGGGAGCCGTCCGGTTTCATCCTGGCCGTAAGATCGACCACCTCCCCAGGCGACACCGCCGCGGCAGCCGGCACCTCAGGGGTAGGCACCGAGTCGTATTCGAAGAGAAAACTGAAGCCCGCCTTCTCCTCCCAGCGGTTGACGCGGGCTCCGCCATGAAGAACCGCTTCACTGAGAACATAGGCCGTGGCCGGAATGGCCGCCGCCTGGCTCATCGTCTGCGCCGGACCCAGAGGAGCGCCGGACATCTCTATCCTGTAGAACTTTGCCTTCGTAGGCGGAAATGTGAGCGTTCGGACCATGCCTTGCCGGTAGAGCTGAGTTCCAGGCAGGGTGACTAGCGTGCGGAAATGGGCGCCGTCGTCGCTCGCGAGCACGCGCCCAACCGGGATGCCATTCGCGCGGCCGCCGAGGGTAATCGCACGCGCAAAGAACGGCGACGGAAACTCGAACTGCACCCAGGCAGGGCTGCCGTCCTTGGGGGCCGGGATCGTCAGCTGCGTATTCAACTGGTCATCCAACAACGCCAAACCGTCAACCGGCCCGTTGTTGGTGCTCACGGTCGGTTGAGCCGCTCCCGCCTCCAACTCGCCGGACGGTGTGCGATAGGCGATCGTGGCGCTGTCAGCATAGAACGTAGGATCGGCGCCCGACCCGGCATAGTAGGTCGCTCCTGTGTTGCGAATCTGACCATTATTGGAGGGTGGCTGCGCAAGCGTGCCTGAGAAACGCATGGGACCTTCCGCGGCCGTTTCGCTCCAAACCAGTTTCTTCATCGCCTGCGCGGGCCCGACCCAGGGGCCCCCGGTCTCGCTCCAACCCGGTGAACTGAAGATCGCCATCTCGAGGCCCAGGCGGTCGGCCTCGGTCGCGGCAAAGCGGACGGCATCGAACCACTCCGGTGTTCCATACGGAATCTTGTGCTCGACGGTCTGGCCCCCGCCCGCGTTGACGTCGGCGAGCATGAATCCGGCTATTCCCACCCTCTTCATCCACTCGAGGTCCTTGGTGATCCCTTCCTTGGTGACATTGCTCATGGTCCAATGCCACCAGGCTCGAGGCCTGGCCGAATCCGGCGGATTCTTGAATCCGCCCGCAAGCGGATCGCCTCCCGGCTGAGCGAAGACCTCCGCGGCGAGCACCGAAAGAAGGAGGCCGGCGCGAAGCACTCGGCCGACCGAACTGCGCGGGGGTTTCACGATCGCGGCGGGATTTCTTCGATCATCGCGAGCGCCGATTTTCTTTCAAGCTTACATCTTTTCTTGTGCGATTTGCGCGTCGGCGGCGGTAGTCTTGTCAGTAGACGATGAACGATGATGCCGGATGTTTGCGAAAATATGCCGAATCACGCGACGAAAACGCGTTTGCAGAATTCGTGCGCCGAAACGTCGACTTCGTCTATTCCGCCGCTTACCGCCAAACCGTTGGCGATCGAAGTCAGGCGGAGGACATCGTGCAAAAAGTATTCACCGCCGCGGCGCAAAAGGCTGCATCGCTTGGCCGCCATCCGTTGGTCGCCGCGTGGCTTTATCAAACAACTCGGTTCACCGCGATTGACGCCAGGCGCTCTCGCCGACGCCGCCAGGAGCGGGAGTCGGCGGCCGTCCAAATGACCGAAAGTGCCGTCGATCCCAACGCTCCCGTGGAATGGGAGCGGGTCAGCCCCGAGTTGGACAAAATCATCGCCTCACTCGGCGAGTGTGACCGCGCCGCGGTGATCCTGCGTTTTTTTGGCGGGAAATCGTTCGCGGATATTGGAGAGCAACTCCACCTGAGCGAGGGCGCGGCCCGCATGCGCGTGGAACGAGCCCTGGAAAAACTGCGCGCCCGCCTCTCACAAAGAGGAATCACCTCCAGCTGTGCCGCCCTGAGCGCCCTATTGGCCGAAAACGGGGTGATGGCGGCCCCATCAGGGCTCGGCACAGCCTCTATTGCCGCCGCTCTTGCCGCCCCCGCGACCGTTGGTCTTACAGCGACTCTCGCAGCCCTTCAAATTATGACCTCAGCAAAAATCACCCTCGGCGTCGCGTCGCTCGTCACCCTGGCGAGCATCGTCGCCGCCGTTCACGAATTTCGCCACGCCGAAGCCGCAGAGGCGGCTCTGGCGACTGAAACCGCCGCACATTCGGCGCTTCCCGCAAGAAAGGCCGCGGCCGCCAATTCGCGACCCGGCCAGCCTCGAGGCCAAGGGACTTCGCCGGCCCAGTCCCCGCAAGGCGGCGCTCCCGGCGCAGGGGGGGCCGGCGCAGGCTTCGCCTTCGTCATGGACCTGCTCAGCAATCCAGGGATACAGAAGCAGAATGAGATCATGGCCACCCTGCGGCTCGACGGCCAATATGCCGCTCTTTTCAAGAACTTGAACCTGACGCCTGACCAGATCGATCAGTTCAAACACCTCATGGTGGAAAAATTGATGGTGGGCTTCGATAGCATGGCAGTCGCCCACCAACAAGGCATTGACCCAGGAAACAATCCCGGAGGCTTCTTCCAGGCGGTCGCAGCGGCCGAGAAAACAGTGGACAGCCAAATTTCCACGCTGCTGGGGCCCGACGGCTTCGGCCAATTCGAGCAATATCAGCAAACCGTTCCGGCCAGAAACACGAGCAACCTACTGACACAGGCACTGAGCTACACATCGGCCCCGCTGACGGAAGCCCAGGCCAGCGGTGTGATTCAGATCCTGACACAGTATGGCACTCCGCCCCTGCCCCCGGGCAATCCCTTCTCGGTTTTGAATGGCGACCTGGGCGTCATCAAGCTGAACAGCGAAGGCCTCGCGCAAATGCAGGGCATCCTGTCCCCTCCCCAGCTTCAGGCGCTGCAAGCGAAGATGCAGCAGCAAACGCAGCTCCTCCAGGTGCGAGAGCGCATGGGCCATTGAGGGGCCGCACCGATCAGCGGGACAATTCCGTTGGATCGACCTCGAAAACGAGCGCGGATTGGCCGGCCAATGCGGGGTGATTGGGCAGCGCATAGGGCAAGCGGCGCAGCCACGCCGGCAGCGGCGCCTGGCCGACAAGGCAGGCGGCAAAGTAGGGAGCCCTGAGGTCGGCCGACGGAGCCAAGCCGCGTGCCAGCCGGATATAGTTGCCCAGAAACGGATCCCAGGTCGCAACGACGAGGTGCGTCACTCCCATCGCGCGAATCTTCTCCCTCGCCAGCTCGGCGGTAGGCGCATCGAAGACCTCGGCGGCGGCACGCAGTCCGGCGCGGTTTTCCCAGTAGAAAGTTCCGACGCCGGCGAAACCTCCGTGGAAGATGAGCCCCGTTGTCAGATTGGGGGTGCTGAGCACAACGGGCGGTCGCAGACCCGATTCGGCGCGCAGCCAATGGGCGAGATCCCGCTCGGCGGCTCCTTCGATGTCTTCCTGTGTGTACGCGTCATCGGTTCGCATCAGGCGCACCGCGGCCACACCGCCAGGAAGCAGAAGCAGCAAACAGGCGATGCCCCATCGACGGAGCGACCCGCGCGCGGCCGCGGGCGGCCGCAACGCCGCAAGAAACGGCAGGGCGCTTGCGATCGACAAACCGGAGGCAAGTCCCCACCAGCGGATTTGGTCGGCTGCGAGCGCGCAGGCCGCCATCGCCGGCGCCCATGCGAGAGCGAGTTGCGACCTCACGAACGGTTCGGCCCTTCGGCGCAGACCGAATGCCAGGGCGAGCGCCGGCAAGAGAAGAGGCAGAACGCAGCCGATCGCCATCAGGTCGAATCCGCGTCGCGTCAGATAGGACCTCATGCTCTGGAACTCGCCGATATAGTCATTGTGCAGGCGCCACAGAAAGGGATCCGCAATCCAGAAAGTCTCGCGCCGTGTGAACACGATGACAGCGCAGGCGCCGGCAACCGCAGCGGCGGCGCCCGCCCCAGCCCAAAGATCCATCCGGGGATTCCTGCCCTCGGACCCGGATATCAGACGGCCAAATCGGCAGATCAATTCCCCTCCAGCGGCCCACGCGAGCGCATACAAAGGATGGTTCACTTCAAACCGCCATCCCATATGCGAGGGAAAGTATTCCAACGCATAGGCCGCAAGACTGACCCCGCCGCCCGCCAAGCCCCAGGTCCGCCAAAGCTCGGGTGCGAGAACGGGACGGGAAGGTGCCAACCGAATGGACGACCGCTCGAACCAGAGGGCGATCAGCGCGCCAATCCCAACGCCGACCAGCACGGGTGCTTCGCTTGCCGCGCTGATCCACAGTCCAATTCCGCCGGCTGCAGCCGATGCGAGGAAACCGCGGCGGCTGGCCGCTGCGCGCCCGCCTAGGAGAAAAACAACCGTCAGGAAAGCCAGCGCTTCGGCCGCTCCCTGATGCTCGGCGTTTCCCGCCGCAAAATTTAGATAGAAGGGATAGCTGCACACGGCGCCACCGGCAAGGAGCGCTCCCGCCGCGGCACCGAAGCGTCGGCTCACCCACGGCACGGAAACCGACAGGAAGAAAGCGAGAATGAGGGGATTTGCCACGAGCGCCGCGTCCTCCACCGCGGCACCCAAAGGCCTGCCGGTCACGCTGTGGCGCACCCAGGCAAGGAAGGCGAGCCAGCCTCGGAGAGGAAATGCCCAGTGCACTTCCCGCCCCGTTGGCGCATCGTCGTAGGTGACCCACCGCACACGCCAGGGGCCGCCGGAAAGCATTTGCTGCGCTTGCATGATCTCATGATAGGAATCGATCGTCACTCCCGGCAGAACCAGCACCCGCTCCCCTCTCGCATAGCCCGTTTCGCTCCCCGGCGCCACCGTGGGAGTTGCCGCGTGAACATCCGCAAGCGCCCGCACTGCGCACAGATGCTTCACACGGCCGATCGTGTCAGAGACCAGAAAGACGAGCGCAGCCGCCAGCGCGAAAAGCCCTCCGTGAAAGTGCCCCCACCGATGAGGCCTGGCCGGGCGGGCGGCAGGGGGCGGGGCGGCCATGGTGCGAATCAGTCCACGGTATGAAGCCGGCTCCGTGCGTCAGCCTTTATTTGGTAGAACCCGGATGTCCCGAGCGCCAGCATCCCAGCGTGCGCCCGCAGGCTTCCTCCGCGACCCCCGAATCCTCCGTCCCCTGGGCGGCCGGCCTCATTGTTCTTTTCGGTCTGGCCGCCTATATCAATAGCTTGTCGGGTCCCTTCGTCTTCGACGATCTGCCCTCGATTGTGTCCAATCCGACGCTCCGCGCTCTTTGGCCGCCTGGATCCGTGCTTCATCCTCCGGCGGCCTCCACCGTGAGCGGCCGGCCGCTGCTCAACCTGAGTTTTGCGCTCAATCACGAGATCGGCGGCGAGGACGTCCGCGGTTATCACGCGCTGAACCTCTTGGTCCATCTCCTGGGAGGCTTGACCCTGTTCGGATGGCTGCGGCGGACCTTCTTGAGAGTCCGCTTTGCCGGCGGCATCCCCGGCGCACAGACTTGGGCGGCCTTTGCCGCCGCGCTCGTCTGGACGGTGCATCCCCTCCAGACCGAGTCCGTGACCTACATTGCCCAGCGCGCGGAGTCGCTCATGGGCCTGCTCTACCTCTTTACCTTCTATGCCTTCGTTCGCGCCATGGATGCGCCGCCCGCCAGCGCCGCGGCTCCATGGCTGGCGATTTCGGTTGTGGCGTGCGCCGCAGGCATGGCCGTGAAGGAGGTGATGGTCACCGCCCCCGTCCTGGTGATTCTGTACGACCGGACCTTCATCGCAGGCAGCCTCCGGGAAGCTCTGCGTCGGCGGTGGCTCTACTACGCTGGCCTCGCTGCCGGCTGGGCGCTGCTCGCCTGGCTGATGGCCGGTGTCGGAGGCAATCGCAATGGCTCGATTGGATTCGGAATCGGAATCAAATGGTGGGCGTACGCCCTCACACAGCTCATCGCGATTCCCCGGTATCTCGGGCTGTCGCTTTGGCCGCACCCGCTGATATTCGAATATGGGCCCTTTGAAGTGACGCGTTTCCCCGAAGCGCTGCCCGGCGCGATACTCGTGGGCGGCCTGGCCGCCGCGACGCTCTTGGCCACGTGGAAGCGATTCCCGGCAGGATTTTGGGGGTGCTGGTTTTTTGCCATTTTGGCCCCGACCTCCAGCATCGTGCCCGGGGCGACCCAGCGGATCGTTGAGCACCGCATGTACCTTCCTCTGGCGGCCGTGGTTGTCCTCACCTCGCGCCTGCTTTTTGTCCTGCTTGAACGCGTTCGCCTTTTCCTGCTCTTCATTCTCGTGGCGGCATTGGGACTGGCCCTGGCGACCGCGCGCCGAAACAGAGACTACCACAGCGAAATCGCACTCTGGCAGGACACGGTCGTCAAGCGGCCGATGAATCCGAATGCGCACGACAATCTTGGCGCCGCGCTGGTCCGGACTGGGAAGTGGCCCGAGGCCGCCGCCCAATTCGAAGAGGCCCTCCAGCTGAGGGCCAATGACCCCGAAGCGCACAATCAATTGGGCACCCTCCTTGCCCGGGCGGGGCGCTTGCCCGAAGCCATCGTCCACTTCAAAGAGGCGGTGAGACAGAGTCCCGGATATGCCGATGCCCATCTCAATTTGGGCTCGGCCCTAGCCCAATCCGGTCGCATACCCGAAGCGGCCGAAGAGTTCGCGACCGCCATTCGGCTCCAGCCAGGAGATGCTGAAGCGCTCAACGAATTGGGAACGGCGCTGGCCCAGATGGGCCAATTCGAGCAAGCGGTCGTCCAGTTCCAAGCCGCCGTCAGGCTCCGGCCCGCATTCGCTCAGGGCCATTACAACCTAGGGGTGACGCTCGCCCAGCTCGGACGCAAAGGAGAGGCCGTTCACGAGCTTGAGGAAGTGCTCCGGCTGCAACCGAGCGACGGGCGAGCTCGCGAGATCTTATCGGAGCTTGAACCGGCCGGCGTCAAATCTCCTTAGAACGCCCGGAAGCTGAACGAATCAATGGCCGACGTAGGAGATGCGCCAAAGCGTGTCGTTGGCATCGTCGGTCACCAGAAGGGCTCCGTCATGCGCGACAGTGACGCCCACCGGACGCCCCCACACGTGGCCGTCATCAATCACAAATCCAGTGAGGAAATCCTCATACTCGCCCGTGGGACGTCCCCTCTCCAGGTGCACCCGCACCACCTTGCTGCCTGTGCGGCCGGTCCGGTTCCAGGAGCCGTGAAAGGCCGCAAAGATGTCTCCATTGTACTCCGCCGGAAAAGCCGCCGAGCCTGAAGATCTCTCCGGATAAAATGTCATCTGCAGCGTGGCCGAATGAGACTGCACGGGCACATCCGGAACGATCACATGCCCAGCCAAATCCGGCCGTTCGCCCGCGTGCCGCGGATCCTCGTGATCGCCCATGTAATACCAGGGCCATCCGTAGAAGCCGCCTTTCTGAACGTGCGTGATATAATCGGGCACCAAGTCATCCCCCAAGCCGTCGCGCTCATTGGTCGACGCCCACAATTCGCCGGTCGCCGGTTGAACCGCCAGCCCGACCGCATTGCGAATTCCTGTGGCGAAAATCCGCGGTGGCTGCCGTCCCTCGGGATCGGTTTCGAGAATGTCCGCTCGTTTGGATTCATAGCCCCACGTGGATCCGCGCCCGGCCGTGGCGTCCCATTCACGGATTTCTGATTGAGACTTTGCGGCCAACCCCTCGGCGACATTGGAGCCCGAGCCGACCGAAATAAACAGCCGCCGGCCATCCAGCGAAAACACCACATCCCGAGTCGAATGCCCCCCGGTGCTATCGGCCAGCAGGGGAACCACCGGTTGCGCCGGACCGCGCGCCTGCAGATCGCCGCTGCGATAGGGAAAGCGCACCACAGAATTGAGGTTCCCCACATATACCCACTGCGGATCTCCGCCCAGAGGATAGAAAGCGATTCCAAAGGGCCCTTGGAGGTGGTCGGCAAACACTGAATTTTCTGATGGAGCCGCCGCCCCGTCGACCGCCCGCAGCACGCGGATCCGTCCCTCTCGGGTCTCTGCGATAAAGATATCGCCATTGGGAGCCATGCGCAGCAATCGCGGACCTGACAGGCCGGAAAGAAACAGCTTAACCTCGAAACCTTTGGGGACTGAAAGTCCGGCGCCGGATGGTCGATCGGAGATTTGCGGAGTATTTCCCACCGACATCGTGGCAAAGGGGGCCGGCATGTCCGCTAGACCAATATGATGGCGCGCGCCAGGGCTATCGTTCTGCCAATCGCCTGGGGTGGAG
>Ga0302325_10029236_pt1 | contig 11387 bp, 11 predicted proteins | sample Palsa_T0_2_FD_201948 | JGI IMG/M metagenome (GOLD analysis project Ga0302325, IMG submission 201948) | Peat permafrost microbial communities from Stordalen Mire near Abisko, Sweden - Palsa_T0_2 | ecosystem: Environmental > Terrestrial > Soil > Palsa > Peat permafrost | place: Sweden: Abisko... | reverse complement strand
GCACGGCGTGGCTCGCCTCAGGCGCAAGCAGCTCGCGCTCGCGGCCCGGGACGCGCGTGCGCGCGTGCGCGTCGGTCAGGATCCGGCAGAGGTTCGCATAGCCCTGCCGGCTTTCGCACAGGAGCGTTACATGGCCGCCGCCGCCGAGCGAGAGCTCGGCTCCGGTGATCGCGCGCAGTCCCACGTCCTTGGCCGCGTGTGCGAACTCGAGCGAGCCGTAGACGCCGTCGTGGTCGGTGAGCGCGAGGGCCTCGTAGCCGAGTTCGACCGCGCGGACGGCGAGCTCCTCGGGAAGCGAGGCCCCATCGAGGAACGAATAGGCCGAGTGGGTGTGCAGCTCGATGTAGCCGCCCCCGGGTGTCATACGATCCTCGCGCGCCGCGTACGAGCAGGCCGTGAATACGAGCTCGCAGAGAGCTCGGCTTCGCGGCCGCCGACAAGGCGGCAGAAGGGCCCCGAATGCAGGGCCTGGTCCTCCCGAACATGGTTCTCCGGAATACTCGGCGCACGACCTTCGCGCTGACCGACCCGGCGGGGCGCGGGTCCGCGCTTGCGATCGAGGGTGCGCACGCGTTCGACCCGCCAGGTGGACGGCCGCTCAAGGAATGGGTCGTCGTGCCCGCGTCGCGGTCGCACCACCGGGCAGCGCTCGCGCAGGCGGCCATCGCCTAGGCGCGCTGGGTGAACCACGTCCCGGTCTCGCCGTCGCGATAGACGACGACGTTCTCGCCCGTCTCGAGCACGAGGTCGAAGTACCGGCGATCGATCGCTTCGTCCGTCCACCAGCGATCGACGATCCGCCACTCCTCGCGCACGAGTGCGACCCCGCGCCGGTTGACCTGGCACGGGACGCCGTCGGCGTGCGCTTCGACGAGCGCCGCACGGGGCGTGTTCAGTCGTCGCGAGGCACGAGCAACGTCCGTGCTTCGGGAATGCGCGACCAGGGCGCCACCTCCACCACCATCGAGATCCCACCTGAACCAACCGCCGCTCGCACCTGACGCAGACCTTGCTGCAGCTGACCCTTCCGCGCCTCGCCCTCGGCGCGGAGGAGTTCGAGTTGCTCGCCACGGTCCTCGGCCAGCTCGACGGCCTCGAGCCGCAGCTTGAGCACCGGTGCAGGCAACTCGGCGAGCTTCGCCCCCAGCGCCAGCCGCAACCGGCCGGGGTCGGCGGTAGGCTCGCGGAGCGTCACCGTCCGCCGCCAGGAGGCGCCGCCGACGAGCCGCGCCCAGAGTGCGAGCTTCCGCGGCGGCCGCCCCGCGCGTTCGGGGGAGTCGAGCAGGCGGTCGACGAGCACACCGACTCCTCGACGCAGCGTGAGCTCCAGCCCGACCGCGTCGGGGAACTCGAGCGTCTCGACGAGCAGGTGGCGCGGCTGCCGCGGCGTGACCCTGCCGTCCTGCTCGCCCCTGGCCAGGCTCCAGGCGCGCCGGCCGTCCGGCCCGAGCCGGTCGGCGACAGCGCCGCCCGGCAGCCCCGCAAGCTCTCCGATCGTTCGCACCCCGAGCTCCTCGAGCTCCTCGTAGCGTTCCCGTTCCAGCGGGAGCAGCGTCAGAGGCAGCGGCGCCAGGAAGCGGCGGGTGCGGTCGTCGGAGACGATCAGCATCTGTCCGGGCCGGGCGACGCTCGCGGCTGCAAGCGCGGCGAAGCGACGCTGCGCCGCTCCCGCGCGGGCATCCCAGGCAGGACCGACGGCGGCGAGCGCCCGCTTGAGCGCGGGCTCGAGCCCCCCGTAGAGCCGCTCCACACCGTCGGTCTCGAAGAGAACGGTTCCCGCCTGCTCGGGCTCGACGGCAAATCCCGCGTCCTCGAGCCGGCGCAGGACATCCTCCCACGCCTGCTCGACGCTTGCCGGGTCCTGATCGACGAGCACGAGCGCCGGGCAGGTCGCAAGCGCCTCGCCGAGCCGCATTCCCGGTCGGACACCCTTCGCCTGCGCGGCGGCGGTGACCGACCCGATCAGCGGCTCGCTCCCGGGGAGCGGTGCAAGCGCCGCAGGCTCCAGCTCGAGCGCTGGTCGAAGGCGGAGAGCGGCTCGCAGGTCGAAGGCGGGGATGAGAAGCGCTGCGATCACGGAACGTATGTTCTATACGAACACATGTTCCCTTGTCAAGCAGACAGCCGTCCCTGCCACCTCGCCGCGACGGTCGCCACCGCGCCGCAGCAAAGGAGCGCTGGCCCCGTTGGCCCGGTGCCCGTGCAGACCAAGCGTCGCAAGCGGCGCCGCGACCGACGGGTCAGTGCAGCGGAGGGTTCAGGCGCGGATCTCGGCCGCCGATCCGAGCATCCTTGAGAGCCGCGGCACCGTGTCGAGCGCGTTCTCCCGCGCGCAGAAGACGATGTCGTCCTCGAGCCCCGGCGGTCCGTATGTGCGCGCGTTCAGCCCCTCGAGCGCTCCGGGGAACGAGTGCGCGAGGAGCTCGGCAGCCCGCGCGGCATCGCTGCGCGGCCCCGGGAGCCCTGCGACGATCCGCCCCGCGCAGTAGGCGTCGTCGATCGCGAACCCTCCCTTGAAGCCGGCGCAGAAGACCGCGACATCCTCGCCGAGTGAGCGGGCAACCTCGATGACGGCCTCGAGATTGAGCAGCGAGCCGAGGAGCACCGTCTCGCAGCGCGCGGCCGCGCCGATGATCGCCGCCGTGCCGTTGGTGGTCGAAAGGATCAGGGTGGGTGCCTCGGGCCCGTGGGCGAACGCGCGCGGCGATGCCCCGAGATCGAATCCCTCGACCTTCTTCCCGTTGCGCTCGCCGCCGACGACTGCCCCGGCGCCGAGCTCCGCACGCAGCGCGATCGCCTCGTCGATCTCCCGGCAGCAGACGACGCGCTCGTAGCCGGAGGCGAGCGCCTGAGCGATCGAGGAGGTCGCGCGGATGACGTCGACGACGATCCCAACCGCCCCTACAGCCTGCTCGGCAGGGGTCAGAGCGACATCGACAGACACCTCTATACGCTAGTTCGCGTGGAATCCGCGCCGCGTTACTGCTATCGCCACCCCAAGCGCGAGACCGGCCTGTCGTGCTCGGAGTGCGGTCGGCCGATCTGCTACGAGTGCATGACGCCCGCCCCGGTCGGGCTGCGCTGTCCCGACCACTCGGGCAAGCCGCAGGGGATCCGCCGCGTCACGGTTGCCGCCGAGCGCGCCGCGACCGGCGTGGGCTCGGGCCGGCCCTATCTCGTGACGATGATCCTGATCGCAGCGAATGTCGGCGTCTACCTCGTCGAGCTCGCGATCGGCGGCAACCAGGGCGGCACCAACAACTGGATCTACAACCACGGCGTGCTCGTGGCGAATGCGGGGTACCTTCCCGGCAACCTGCTCGAGTGGGGCCCACCGGGTGCGCGCGCCGCGGCGGGAGTGCAGCTCGTGGGCGTGACCCACGGCGAGTGGTGGCGTCTGATCACGACGGCGTTTCTCCACTACGGCATCGTCCACCTGGGGTTCAACATGCTGAGCCTGTACTTCGGCGGCCGGATCCTCGAGACGATGATCGGGCGCTGGCGCTTCCTGCTCCTCTACCTCGTCTCGGCGGTCGCCGCCTCCGCGGGGGCGCTCTATGTCACCCCGAACTCGCCGAGCGCGGGCGCGTCGGGGGCGATCTTCGGCGTCTTCGGGGCGCTGCTCGTGCTCGAGCAGCGCCGGATGATCTCGACCGGGGGCCAGGTGCTCGGACTGATCCTGATCAACCTCTTCCTGGACGAGTTCGTCTTCACCGGGATCTCGATCGGCGCACACATCGGCGGTCTGATCGCCGGGGCGCTCATCATGCTGGCCTACCTGCGCTTCCGGGGCTCGGCCCGGCTCGCGGTCGCGTCCGCCGCGGCGATCCTCGTGGTCTCCGTCGTGATCGCCTACGCGGTCATCTGAGCGCTCCGCGGGCCGTGCGAGAACGCTCAGCCGCCCGCGGCGACGTACCGCGAGGCGCCCTCCTGGGCAAGGGCCGCCTGTGCAGCCGCGAGCCGGGCGATCGGGACGCGGAAGGGCGAGCAGGAGACGTAGTCGAGCCCGATCTCGTGGCAGAAGGCGATCGAGTGCGGCTCGCCGCCGTGCTCGCCGCAGATACCGATCTTGAGCCCCGGGCTCGTCGTTCGACCCCCCGCAACCGCGATGCGCATCAGCCCGCCGACGCCCTCGGTATCGAGCACCTCGAAGGGATTTCGCTCGAGCACGCGGTCCTCGAGGTAGCGCGTGAGGAACGTCCGGTCGGCGTCGTCGCGGGAGACGCCGAGTGCGGTCTGGGTGAGGTCGTTTGTGCCGAAGGAGAAGAACTGGGCCTCGGCCGCGATTTCATCGGCACGGATGCAGGCGCGCGGGAGCTCGATCATCGTCCCGACCGTGTGGGCCATCCCGGGTGCCTCCTGCGCCCAGACGCGCTCGGTGAGCTCGCGCAGGCGGCGGAGCTCCTCGGCGAAGCCGACGAGCGGGTGCATGATCTCGACGAGGGGCGCCTCCCCGAGCCGCGCCTCCACCGCGAGCGCGGCCCGGGCGATCGCACGGATCTGCATCTCGTAGATTTCCGGATAGACGAGCCCGAGCCGGCAGCCGCGCATGCCGAGCATCGGGTTCGACTCGTGGAGCACGCGGATGCGGGCGCGCATCCGCTCGTCGATCGCCTGCTCCTCGAGCGGGAGGAACTCGTGCAGCGGCGGGTCAAGGAGCCGGATCGTCACCGGCAGCCCCGACATCGCTGCGAAGATGCCCTCGAAGTCGGCCTGCTGGAAGGGGAGGAGCCGCTCGAGTGCGGCGCGACGGCCCGGTTCCTTCTCGGCGAGGATCATCTCCTGCATCACCGGGAGGCGCTCCTCACCGAAGAACATGTGCTCGGTGCGGCACAGGCCGATCCCCTCGGCGCCGAACTCGCGCGCGCGGGCGGCGTCCTCGGGGGTGTCGGCGTTTGCGCGCACGCGGAGCCTGCGGTGAACGTCGGTCCATGAGAGCAGCGTCTCGAAGTCTTCGTTCAGCTGGGGCGGGACGAGCTTGACCTTGCCGACGTAGACCCGCCCGCTGCCGCCGTCGATCGTGATCACGTCGCCCTCGCGCAGATCGTGCCCGGCCAGATGCGCGACGCCCTCCTCGAGCGAGAGCCCCTCGCAGCCGGCGACACACGGCTTCCCCATTCCGCGCGCGACCACGGCAGCGTGCGAGGTCATCCCGCCGTGCACCGTCAGGATCCCCTGTGCGGCGATCATTCCGTGGATGTCATCGGGCGTCGTCTCGTTGCGGACGAGGATCACCGGGCCGCCCTTGGCCCGCTCGACCGCGGTCTCGGCGTCGAAGACGACTCCGCCGCACGCCCCGCCCGGGCTCGCGTTGAGCCCCTTCGCAGCTGCCTTTGGCGCCTCGGCCGGGTCGATCCTCGGATGGAGGAGCTGGTCGAGGGAGGCAGGGTCGATGCGCGCGATCGCGTCCTCGCGCGAGATCATCCCCTCCTCGACCATCTCGACGGCCGCCTTGAGCGCCGCCGCCGCGGTTCGCTTCGCCGCGCGCGTCTGGAGCAGGTAGAGGGCGCCGTCCTCGACGGTGAACTCGACGTCCTGCATGTCGCGGTAGCGCTCCTCGAGCCTGCGCAGCGCCGCCCGGAGCTCGGCATAGGCGCCGGGCATGATGAGCGCCATCGCCTCCACCGGCTGGGGCGTGCGGATTCCGGCGACGACGTCCTCTCCCTGGGCATTCGCGAGGAACTCCCCGTAGAGCTCCCTGGCGCCCGTCGCCGGATTGCGCGTGAAGGCGACGCCGGTGCCGGATCGATCACCCTTGTTACCGAAGACCATCTGCACGACGTTGACCGCGGTGCCGATGTCGTCAGGGATGCCATTGGCCCCCCGGTAGACGCGTGCCCGCGGGGTGTCCCAGGAGTCGAAGACGGCCCGCACGGCGCGCATCAGCTGATCGGTCGCCCCGGCGGGGAACTCGCTTCCCTTCTCCTCCCGGTAGATGCCGCGATAGCTCTCGACGAGCGCCCGCAGATCCTCGGCGCCGAGGTCGGCGTCCGTCGCGGCGCCGCGCTCTCGCTTGAGCGCGGCGAGGGCCTCGGGGAAGCGGCGCGGGTCGATCCCGTCGACCACCTCGCCGAACATCTGGATGAGGCGCCGGTAGGAGTCGAAGGCGAAGCGCGGGTTGGCCGTCCGTGCCGCGAGGCCCTCGACGGCCTCGTCGTTCAGCCCCAGGTTGAGGATCGTGTCCATCATCCCGGGCATCGACACCGCAGCCCCCGAGCGGACCGAGACGAGCAGCGGATCGTCGTGGTCGCCGAAGCGCCTGCCGGACTTCGCCTCGAGCGAGGCGACGTGCGCCTGGACCTCCTCCGCGAGTCCGTCGGGGAGCTGCCGGGCGACCGCGTAGGAGCGGAAGGCGTCGGTCGTGATCGTGAAACCGCGGGGCACCGGGAGCCCGAGCTCGGTCATCTCCGCGAGGCCGACCCCCTTCCCGCCGAGCAGTTCCCGGCCGCCCGGCGAGGGCTCGTCGAAGTCGAAAACAAAGCGGGTGTTCGACACCGGCTGATTGTTACCACGCGCGGCTTGCCCCGAGCGGCCCGGTTCGGTCGGTAGACCGGGCTCAGCGCCGGCGCGAGCGGAACTCGGCGATCCAGGCGAGGGCGCGCAGAGCGAACCAAAACGGCGTGAACAGCCCGTAAAACACGAGCAGCCCGAGCACGAGGAGCAGGCTCCACAGGACCCAGCGCCAGATCGGGACGGGCGGCTTGCGCGTCACTCAGCCGGCTCACGGCCGCCCGTACGCCGCTCGACGGTCCGGACGATCCGCAGCGCGACCTCCTCGATCGAGTGCTCGGAGACGTCGAACACCGGGCAGCCAAGCCGCCGGTGGATCGCCGCCGCGTGCTCGAGATCCTCGTAGATCGCGTTCAGGTTCGCGTAGCTGCGGTCGCCGCCCATCAGCTGGAGCCGCTCGGAGCGGATCTCGGCCAAACGCCCAGCGTCGATCGTCAGACCGACGATGCGGGCGGCGTCGATCTCGAAGAGCTGCCGGGGCGGCTCGATCCCCTTCACGAGCGGCAGGTTGGTCGCCTTCCATCCCAAGTAGCCGAGATAGATCGAAAGCGGCGTCTTGGAGGTACGTGACACGCCGACGAGCACCACCTCGGCGGCGGCGAGCCCGCGCCCCAGGCCGTCGTCGTTCTTGACGGCGAACTCGATCGCCGCCACCCGCCGGAAGTAGCTCTCGTCGAGGGGTGGTCGGGCCTGGGGCATCATCCTCGCCGAGCGGCCCGAGACCTTGGTGATCGCCTCGAGCGGCTGGGAGAGCACATCGCAGTAGTGGAGCCTCGCGCGGCGGCAGAGCGTCCGCATGAGCGACCGAAGCGTCGGCTCGACGAGGGTGTAGATCGCGACCGCCGAGCGGCCCTTCATCCGTTCGACCGCGAGCTGCAGGTCCGCGACCGACTCGGCGCGCGGGTGACGCACGATGGCGAAGGCCTGCTCGGGAAACTGGGCTTCGAGAGCGAGTGCAAGCCGCGCGGCCGTCTCACCGGTCGAGTCGGAGAGCACGTGGAGCTCGACGACCCCTGGATCGGAAGCGTCCATAGCGTCGCTGACTCTACGGTGCCTCGGGCGCGACGGCGGGCATCGATCCGGCCGGGACGGGGCGCGTCCGCCTCGTGCGCGCTAGTTTCACGGGGTGCGCGAGCTCGAGAGCTATCAGGGAACGGCGACGATCGAGAAGGTCGCGGCGCTCTGCCGGCGGCGCGGATTCGTCTTCCCTTCCTCCGACATCTACGGCGGGCTCGGCTCCTCCTACGACTACGGCCACTACGGCGTTCTCCTCAAGCAGAACGTCAAGACAGCCTGGCAGCGCGCCCTCGTGCAGGAGCGGGATGACATCGTCCTGCTCGACTCGGCGATCATCCTTCACCCGGCCATCTGGGTCGCATCCGGGCACGTCGGCGGCTTCTCCGACCCGCTGGTCGACTGCCGCACCTGCAAGCTGCGCTTCCGGGCCGACCACCTCGCCGACAGCTCCTGCGGGCGCAGGCCCTCTCGCCGCCCCGGCGAGACGCCCGACTGCGACCTCACCGAGGCGCGTGCGTTCAACCTCATGTTCGAGACCCAGATCGGGGCCGTCCGCGACGAGGCCTCGCGCGCCTACCTCCGGCCCGAGACGGCCCAGGGCATCTTCGTCAACTTCAAGAACGTCACCTCCTCGATGCGGGTCAAGCCGCCGTTCGGTATCGCCCAGATCGGCAAGAGTTTCCGCAACGAGATCACGCCCGGCAACTTCCTGTTCCGGATGCGCGAGTTCGAGCAGATGGAGCTCGAGTTCTTCGTCCCACCCGCCGAGGCGGCGGCCTGGTATGAGCACTGGATCGACGAGCGGCGCCGCTGGTATCTCGCCCTCGGTCTGCGCGAGAGCCACCTGCGGGTGCGTCCCCACGACGCCGAAGAGCTCTCGCACTACTCGAGCGCGACGAGCGACCTCGAGTACCTCTTCCCGATCGGCTGGTCGGAGCTCGAGGGGATCGCCAATCGCGGCGACTTCGATCTTCGCGCCCACACGGCCGGGTCGAACACCAAGCTCGAGTGGGTCGGCCACGAGGAGCGCTACGTGCCCCACGTGATCGAGCCAGCGGCCGGAGCCGACCGCGCAGCGCTGGCGTTCCTCGTCGATGCCTACGACGAGGAGGTCATCGCCGAGCGTCCCCGCACCGTCCTTCGCTTCCACCCGAGGCTCGCGCCGGTGAAGGCGGCGGTACTGCCGCTCGTCGCGAACGACGGCGCGCTCGTCGAGAAGGCCCGCTCCCTGTTCGAGGAGCTTCGACGCGCGCTTCCCTGCGAGTACGACGAGTCCGCGGCGATCGGCAAGCGCTACCGCCGTCAGGACGAGATCGGGACGCCCTGGGCGATCACGATCGACGGGACGACGCTCGGCGACGACACCGTCACGTTGCGCGAGCGAGACAGCCTCGCCCAGGAGCGGATCCCGATCGGGAGCGTGCGCGCGCTCCTGCTCGAGCGGCTCGAGCAGCCCTGGCGGCCGCGCCAGTAGGGAGTGCCGTGGCGAGGCCGCCGAGCTCCAAACCCTCGGGCCTCGAGCCCCGCGCCCGCCCCGAGCCACCGGCGGGCCGCGCTCCGGACTGGCTCTGAGGCGTGGAAGTCGGGGTCGGACGCTGGGAGGAACACGCGCTCGAGAGCCGGGCCCTGCGCGGCAACCCGCTGGGTGATCCGTCGCGCCGGCCGCTCTTTGTCTGGACGCCTCCCTCCCATGACGACGCCTCCCGGCGTCGCTTCCCGACCCTGTATGTCCTGCACGGGATGACGGGACAGGCGCGCGCGTTCTTCAACGTCTCGCCGTTCACGCCGAACCTACCCACCCTTCTCGACCGATCCTCGCTCGAAGCGATCGTCGTTCTCGTCGACGGTTTCACCTCGCTCGGCGGAGCCCAGTGGATCGACTCGCCGGCGATCGGCGCCTACGGGAGCTACCTCTGCGAGGACGTCGTCTCGTTCGTCGACAGCGGCTTTCGCACGCTCGCCGATCCCGCCCATCGCGGCCTCGCCGGGACCTCGTCGGGCGGTTTCGGGGCGATGGTGTGGGCGATGCTCCGCCCCGACCTCTTCGGCGGCTTTGCAAGCCACGCCGGCGACTGCCTCTTCGAGGTGTCGCTGCGGGGCGAGTTCGCGGCGGCCGCCCAGAGCCTGCGCAACCTCTACGGCGGCTCGGTCGAGCGCTTCTGGGAGGACTTCGGTTCCGGACGACCCGTCCTCGACAACCCGAGCGATGCGCTGCTCCAGAACCTCTACGCCACCGCGGCGGCCTTCTCGCCGGGAAGCGACAAGGCGATCGAGATCCCCTTCTGCCTCGCGACGGCCGAGCTGCGCCCCGAGGTCTGGGAGCGCTGGTCGGCCTGGGACCCGGTCCGGCTCGCACCCGCCCACGCGGCCGCGCTCGCCGGGTTGCGGGGAATCTGGATCGACGCTGGAAGCCGCGACGAGTACCACCTCGACCTCGCCGCGACGGCGTTCCGTGCAGCGCTCGCGGCGGCCGGGGTCGCCGACGCCAGCGTGCACTTCGAGCTCTTCGACGGCGGCCATCGCGGCCTCGGCCGGCGCCTGCCGCTGAGTCTCGCCTTCCTCGCCGAGCGGCTCGCCGGCTCAGCTGTCGGCCCGGAAGACCCCGCAAACCCGCGCCTCGGACACTGAGGCCGCGTCGGAGACGGAGGAGGAGCCGGGCCCGGCCGGGACGCCGCCGACGCGGTCGCAACAGACGCCGAGCTCCCGCTCGGGTCGGAGGTCGCGACCTCCGTTCGCCGGGTGCAGCCGCCGCGAGCGGAGAGCTCGCTGACGGGCGCCGAAACCAGGTCGAGAACGCGAGCTTCCGGGCTCGGACGAGTTCCTCGGCCGCCGCGCGGGCGGCGGTCTCGCGCTCGTCCGGGGCGAGTCCCGCCTCGTCGGGCGCGACGACGCCGTCGGCCCACCGGGTTCTCCGGGGCGGCGACGGCAAGAGCCCGGACGCGCGCCGCGCGGACCATCTCCTCGGCGCCGCTCCCCCGGTCGAGCGTGCCCCACTCCGGTCTAGCTCTTGAAGAGGCCGCCCAGGATCGCACCGACAGCGCCGCCCTCGACGGCGGTCTGTGCGGTGCTCTGGCCGCCCCCGGCGGCCTCCACCGGAACGATGTACATCGTCTGGATCGCGAGCTTTCCGGGGCCCGTGAAGCGGTTCCAGGTCAGTTTGCCGCCGCCGCCCATGAAGCCGGTCTTGAGGCCGATGCCGATCGACTCGAGCCGCACGCTCGGGTCCTTGAAGAGCCATCCTCCCGCCTCGACGTCGATCTGCTCGCCGTCGTCGAGGTTGACGACGAAGACGTTCCCCTGACCGTGGACCCACACGATCGCGTCGCCCCGGCTCGCCCGGAAGGTGTCGATGAAGAACCCCGAGCCGCCGAGCAGCATGTTGCGGATCCCCTGGACGCGCTCGTAGGTGTACTCGACGTTGTCGGTCGCCGCGACGAACTGGTGCTCGCGCACGTTCAGCGCCTCGCCCTCGGAGAGATGCAGCGGGACGCACTGGCCGGCGAAGTCGCGCGAGAAGGCGATCCTGCCCGGCCCGACGGCCTTGGTGACGAAGAAGTCGAGCCCCGCGATCATCCGCTTGACGCCGCCGGCCAGCTTGCGCAGCTCGATCTGCACCCCGGGCTCCTTCCACAGCAGCACGTGATGCTCGAACATCACCGCGACGCCTGCGAGCTCGATCTGGAGCTCGGGCACGAGCTCGCCGCGGATGTGGTAGGTGACGCCCGCGAAGGACTCGTCGCTCACGTTGGTCGGGATCGGCTCGGGGATGTGCATCGCGGCCTCCTGCGCTCGGTTTCGCAAGAGCCTAGTCATCCGCCCGCCAGCCCTGCTGCGACCCCTTGGTTGTGCGACCATGCGGC
>Ga0302325_10029235_pt1 | contig 11387 bp, 6 predicted proteins | sample Palsa_T0_2_FD_201948 | JGI IMG/M metagenome (GOLD analysis project Ga0302325, IMG submission 201948) | Peat permafrost microbial communities from Stordalen Mire near Abisko, Sweden - Palsa_T0_2 | ecosystem: Environmental > Terrestrial > Soil > Palsa > Peat permafrost | place: Sweden: Abisko... | reverse complement strand
CGAATCTTCACTGCTCGAAGTCGATCTGAAATACTCAGATAGGAGCGCCCTGCAAGTGCGAATGATGCCCTTTCCTCGACTGTGAAGTCGTTGCTGAGGCGCGGTCTAGGCGCTGCAGTCCAATGAAAAGCGCGATTGGGTCAATATGATCGTCCTACGCCAATACGTAGATTGATAGGTCGTGGCAAGAGCAAAATTTACGGTGCGGTGTTGCTTATATGGTGTTATAGTTGCGAAGGGAAGCGGTAAATAAATCGAAGAATACTACCCGAAGTAGCGAGGTAGTGAATTCGGCCTCTTCGAGATTGTAGAAGATGAACTCGTACAGCGCTCGCTAAGATATGCTAAATGCTTCGAAATTCGACCAGAATATTCGTTTTCAATGAACATACCGTTTCTGTCCAAATGTTGTGAAGCGAAGTCTTTAGGGGGTGAAAAGGGGGGTATGATCACGTGACTGTGGATGCCTTTCGTTGAACTAGAATATTGATATCATGGGTCGTAATGTTATGTCTATCTTTGCTTATAGGCTGTACTATCTATATTTTCCACTCCGAGTGCTCGCGACCTAGGTATGCATTCATGCCATTGCACTTCGGATCGGCCCGCAAAGACTACCAGCAAGTGCTTAGCAGGCATAGTTCATGAAAATTCGTCATTGACAGCTCACCAATATAAATTAGTGTTAGAGCCTTTCGCTACTAAGATATAACTCCCGCAAATTTCACACTAAAGCTTTACTTCCACAAAACAAGCATATTTATCATCAAGAACGTAGCCCCTACGACTTTAGTATGTTCACAGTTCTTTCCCGCAAGTCTCCTTTCATCTTTTATATCTTATCACATTCTACAGCTCCTAGTTCTCGTTTAACACAAGACGTCGAAGTTTCTAGCCACATAGCAACATCCAACCCCTTCTCCCAAATGTCTGAACTAGAAATTGTGCTCTCTGCTTTCACTCCCTCGACCGATGGCCTCTTTATACTCTTCACACGACTCCCTCCTAAGCTTCGACTCCAGGTCTGGTTCTTCGCTAATTCGTATCCTCGAGTTATCCTCATAGAACCAGCACCGAAATTTGTCATTCGCTCAGATAGCTCCCTTGATAATCGTCAATGCGCAGCAGAATCCACGACACCTGCCCTTCTTCACGCCTGCTACGAGTCTCGAGATTTTGCATTAAAAAATTACAAGCTTAGATTCTGCGGTCAGATTTCTCGACCGGTATACTTCGACGAATGCAAGGACATGCTGGCGTTCAGGAGCAATCTAGCATGTCGATCGTTAAGCACGATCGATGACTGGTACCGAAGATGGATTGTCCCAAATGTTCGCTTTCTCGTATTTGCATTTCCATACTCTCCTTTATATGAAAACTTGAGCGGCGCTATGTGGTCTGCTTTATCATACCAACCTCGAGACAGTGTAAATCAAGTCGCCACCGCAATCGAACGGAAACCTTTATAATTTGCAAGGGGTTCTGGGCGCAAAGTGGAGAGAGTCTCGGGAAGCCGTCCGCATGAACCTGCAGCTAATGAAAATCAGAAAGTTGGAGCATCACTACCAAAAATTGTCTACATATCATCAGCAGAGATAAAATAGAAATTTGGATTTGAAGCAGCGTTCCATTATCTTGAGCGTCTTCCTGATTAAGATTGGGTTTTGTGGTTTCAAACAGCGGATTCCAGAACTTGATTTAGCAAATAACGAATGCTTCCGAGAAGATTAGAGAAAAGGCTTTAATGCAAGGAAGATCTTAAATCCTTAAAGATTGGGGCAGGTAGACTGCATATCAGGGCTAGAATGGGAAACATTACTTCATACAAGGATAAATCTAGTCACATATACATGAAAATAATGCCTCATTTGTCTTTGATTTATAGTTTCGCCGTGTTAGTAGATAGTTCCTGCCACCTTCCTAGACCCATAATACTTCAGTAATATCCGGTCCAAATTACCTATGCCATCAACCAACTTGATTATTGCTTGCCAACTTTTGTCGAATCCGCATCCCAGCCGATTTTGTACCATCTCGGAATATTCCCATGTAGCAAATTCGTTTTCAATACCTTTCCTCTCTCTCAAATATGGACATGGATCCTAGGACACGTAGAAGTCCTCGCTCTCTGATCTAATTGGCAATCTTGAGTAGAGGCTTAACCGAGTACTCCATATCCACTATGCAGATCGAGGTTGAAATGCCGCTTAGTCGCCCACTGTGGGTTGCAGTCATTCCAGCAGATCCAGCGATCATAGTCGTAGCATGTTCGAGTTGGGTTGCGCTATCCGGGGCAGTGACGGGTATAGAGATAATTTTGAAGGGAACTTGTCTAACTCCGATGATAGGGAATTTGACACCGGCTAGGAAAAGTCCCTTGCGGTCGGCAATAGGAGTCTGGCAGTAGTCGAGGGATTTCTTTCTCAGTTCAACAATACGTTTCCCTTCTTTCGTCCAGTAGTAGAAAGCTGTAATCCAACCAGGAATTGTTTTGACATCACCACTTCCTCTTTATCCCGCCGAATGGCATGTTCGTAGCCAGAAGTCTTTGATAGCCCTATCATCCGGGAGGTCGAATGACAAGACCATGTTTTTGATGATTGGTACTAAGAGCTTGCTCCACTCAGCTGTCTCCTTCCCATACTTCGGGAGACGCTTGGCTCGTGTCTATATCTCCTCCCAATCTGACTTCTCTCTGAGAAGAGTAACGGATGGGGAGCCACAGCCACCGTGTATTCTGTAGTCGAAGAATTTTGCACTGCTCCCATCATCACAATGCAGCGGACTTGTCGTTGAATGTGGTAGTTGTGGAACCGGACATGAGTCAGTGTTTGAGGTCAGGGTTGATCAACCACATTATTTTGGATCAGAGTTGTCATCTGCTGCGCGAATTCACCCATTTACGAGTCCGTTACCATAAGGTACAAGTTATTGCGGTGTAGAGCCATCGACGTCGGAGAAGGTAGATTGGATGATTCGCCGAGTCTTGTGTTTGATGAGATTATGATATCTATCCTGGCCGCCGGGAGTAGCCCATACATAAGAAGTCCTCTTGAAGAGCTAAGAGCCGGAGGTAACAGCTTGCCTTGTATTCTTGCCCGCATTCTCGGGACTTAATTTGATGGTGACGGGCATTTTGAGGCTGTTACTTCGAAGATGTATCTGTGGGTGGGGATTCTTGGTGAGAAAAGTTTCGAGTAGAAGAACAGAACTAGATGTTCAGAGGTATCGCAGAATCAGAGGATTAGAGTTTTCAAAGATAAGTTGAGGTCGAAGGTGAAAGTTTGGGACACGCGGCTGTCATTTTAAGGAAAGAGTGTACACTTTGTCATATGACCCACTTCCTTTCGGTTCCACTCCATTGGCCTTCCAGGTTCATCGAAAGTGAATCCGCAGTGTCCGGAACATAAAACCATACGTAAAGTACAAAAATCCCAATGTAATAATCTACAGGTTCTCAAGCTACGCACAAGCCATGACCACAACTTCGTGTAAAGTTGTTGATATCTCTGCTGTATATGCCGTGTGCAGAAACAAATGACGATAGAGCAACAAAGGATGGGTAGTGTGTCGCAAAAGTGGAACCACAATTGCATATTGCTAATTGTGTAATATATACCGCCCCTCGCCGTGCTCATCCTCCGACATAGTGAGAGTCCCTCCTATACCTTTTGTTGGCTATTGCTTGACAACTAAAGTAAATGTTCACTCCATGCTCATATATTCATTCCAATCAGTTCCATCTGGCAAGTCCGGATCATAATTTAACCACGAGTTGTCGAATGTGCTTGTCATGATCTCATGTGTGCTGGGAGAAACATCGCCTGTTTCATTTTGAACAGTACAGTTCTCAATCGCTGGGATGTTTTCAATGCGATCTGGGCCATCTGGCGCCGGCTCGACTTCAGCAGGGGTTAGAGAGCTCGGAAAAGAACCAGTGTCGCTAGAATGATGAAACGAGGTGGATGGTCCTGCATGTTGAGCTGAACTGTTGCTGCTATAGCCAGAATCAGATGGATCACTGCCTTCAGAAGCCTTCGATGCGTTGGTTTGCAGATCAGAAACCTCTAGCCGCGACCGTAGATGAGTCTGGGGTGAAGGTGGCTGAAAGAATGGTGGAGCCATGCGTTCAGATGACGGGCCGGGCGTTGAATTGGTGTTCATCAAAATATCGCTGATGGTATATTGAGAGCCTCGGGAGCTTGATGTCATCGAATGCGAGTTTTCTGGATTTCTCGAAGGTGTGCCAGCCGCTGGTATTGGTGCTGATGATCGGTATCTTGAGAACACCCGATCTTGGCAATCTCGGATGATATTCATCAATTGATTTCTGATGCTCTCTTCTATCGGCTGTGATTCATTGTGGACAATTTCCTCAAGAGCAGCTCGGAAATCTCGCGGTAACTCTCGCCTGCAGTATTCTTCATAGTCTGCGAGTTCTCGCGAATCAGGGGATAAGGCAAGATCTTCTTGAACAGCTTCAAAGTCTGCAACATATATTAGCACACTGCGTGATAAAAAAGGCTTTTGAGAGACACCACGTGATCGAAGATCCTACGTCAAGCTGGCGTGGACATTGTGACCTGAATTGAAAATTCGATGCGCTTGAGGGGGAAACTTACACGGGCTGGGTATCATCTCATTTGGAAATAATAACCTGTATATGTGTTTCCACCTGTCCGCTTCAGTGTGGCCTTGCTGGGTCTTTTTCTTGCTCCGAAGTTTCGCAACGATTTCCATGGTCACACCATCTGCGTGCTCGATATCTCGAACTTCGCAGCTTTTTGGCTGTATCACATGTCGATTTACTGCATCTTGGTCTTTGAAAAGTACCTTGCACCTTGGGCACGGGAATATTGAGTGATGTCGATACAAGTGACCCCTACAAATGTTCAGTAAGAAAGATGATGAATAGTCTTGCAATCTCATACTTTACTCGAGCAACAGACTCTAGGGGAGTTAGAGCACAGGGTCGCCAATGCTGGACGCAGTATTTTCGTGGGTCGCGCTTCCGATAGGGGCACGCAAATTTGCTACTATCATCTTGGCTTACTGGCGGAGATAGCAGGGTTCTAGGCCTTTTTGGATTTCTCTCGTCTCCCCCGCTCTGCTCGTCATTATCTTCATCTTCTCTTCTGCGTCGCCGAAGGCCACTCTGGGTCGACTCCTGTCTTGTGTTTGTTATCCCAGTGAGCGAGACTGAGCCTGCAGTCCGCGACGAGTCCCCACCGCCATCGCAAGTCCTCCTAGTGTTATCATTTTGACTTCGGCTTAATTTAATCAGAGGATCTAGAATTACGGCCTCTTCCACCACCTTGGAAGATGGCGAGGCTGCGGATACAGAGGTAGTTGAGGAACCAGGCCGTCTTGCAATTGGAATCGCTACCTCCACCGTCCTCTTATACGCCGGATATCCATCGCATTTCCTCCCTGATCGTACGCATTTAATACATTGAGGTCTCGTTTCGTCGCATTTAACTCTTCGAATCCTAGTCGAAGGTTGTTAAAGTGGGACCCGGGAGATCACTAGGATTGGAGTCGGATACTCACTTGCAGTTAATACACCCTATCCTGCTGGGTTTTATCTTATGACCTCCTGCTGTATCTACAATATTTTTGGTGGCAACCTCTTGTACAGGGATAGGACTACGGTTTCTGATTGAAGTTATATGAGTAAGATAGAACATCTCGACGTTCTTTGGCACTCTTAAAACTTACTGGGTGGCTTCAGTTTCTTGATTGAATATGTCCCAAAATTCTTTCATAATTCTATCAATCAATTCTTGTTTCATTGGCGAGAATATGGGTCGAGTGAGGCTCTCTTCCATCTGATCTTGGGAGAGCAATCCATCCCTGGCAATGGCCGAAAACCCCGGGAAATGGAGGTCTTGGATGTTGCCAGTGAGCTCATCTTCGCCCCAGTCGGTATCGTCATCTGCAAGAGACGAGAGAGTATTATTTCTACTTGAAGATTCGCTTTGCGGGCTTGGTGACAGATTGATAGTGCACTTATCGTGGGCCTTTGGTGAGGAAGGAACGCCAGAGTTCTGTGATTGAGATTCAGCAATCTTTGGATTGCCTGGATCGTACAACACTGTGGTGACGCGTTCCTTGTCAGAAGAGACCTGAAGCTGGTCACATTTTCCCTGGAGCTCCTTTTTGGATTGATGCATGTTACTACTAGAATCGCCTTGATAGACGTGCAATTCTTTTGGATGTTGATTTTTGGTTTCGGGTGATTTCGAGGAGGACTGTCTCCCAGCAAGCAAACCAATACCAGAAGGAGGCTCAAAATCTTCTCGAGCAAGTCCATTTGCTGGATCTTTCCCACAACCTCTTACTAAGATATGCCGCTGGTTTCTATCATTAGCTACTTTCATACTTTTCAGGGGGGAAAAAATAGAGGATTTGCGAACCTTCAAACCCTCCTTCCGAGAAAATGATTTCTCACAGTGTCCACATGGGAAAGGCTTTACTGCTAAGTGGACTCTCTTGTGCCGTTTCAAGTCATGATTCCGATTGAAGGATTGCGGGCACTGATCGCATTTGAAAGGCCTGTCGTTATTCACTTGCTGCTCGCCTGGGTGATATCTATGAGTAGGTTGTGGCGGATATTGCGTGCTCGTACACATACCTCCTACCAGGGCCATCTGGTTTCCTTGGCTACGGTCAATGGAGGGTATTAGGCTAGCCATGGCAGGAAGATCGTTGCTGCTAACAGATGGTCGCGAATAGTGCATTTGACATTCTTCTGACGATGGGGGTGATTGAGCCGATGATGAACGTGTCCATGGAACCATTGGGTTTGATTCTGCAAGGACATTATACCCAACATAGGCTCCGTCACAGGGCTGCGCTTCGGCTTTAAAGGACTGGTTTACGCCTGAGTCTGGAGGATGCTGGCTTGAAGGCTTTGCTTTACTCTTTAAAGCAACTTGATGCGGATTGTCAAGGTTATTGTATGGCTCCTTCGTGGTTTTCGTGAAAAGTCCCTCCCTTGTGTCCTGAGGACTGACAGAATTGTAGTTTTGTGATTGTCGCCGAAGGTCAAAGTCTGACATTCGTTTTGAAGTTCTAGGCATTCCAGAAGGCATTCCGGTGGGAAAAGAAGAAAGATTAATATCGTATGGTAGTGGGGGAAGCACTTTCCTCCAGCCTATTAATTCCGCATCTCGATTTTTAAAGGACATTGATGGTGAATACAAAGGCCGTCCCATGTAGCTCTGCTGTTGTTGAGTGTATGAAGCAGGCATTGGAGGGGCGGAGGAGAAGGTATATGACTTTTGTGGCGTTGGCCAGTAACCCACTGGTTGATATGGAGGGACACCTGATACTGAGCTACTTGAACTACCACTATTTACACTTGATGATAATGGGCTGAGGCCATCATTTGGCACACTGGCCGGAGGGGTTAAAACGCTAGAAGCTACCTTGGGTATGCGTTGATCTGCGCTCGATGTCGCGTATGCTGGATACTTGTGCATCTGTGATAGATGATCGGGTGGTGGTAGCTGAAAGGGTGGGAGGTTGGAAGCCGCAGACCTCCTTGCGGTGAATGATCGTCCGGCCTCCATTATTTAGGTCGAGAAACATTAATTAGCACAGTAGCTTGAACAATTCCTTTCAAACCCAGGTCTATCTTCGAGTATACGGACGGAGGGTCCGGAGGGATCTTGGGCTTTGAGTGGGGGTTTGCGTAGGGCTAGCTGTGATTCAAGTTAGTACAATACTTTGACAATCAATTGCAAATATTTGCTAGAATTGTAGCAAACAGCACTCACCTCAATCAGGCGTGCAAGTATGGCCCCTTTCAACACGCTCGTCAACCTCGAGCCTTGCAAAACGAGGCTGGGATGCCCCGAGGAATTTCAATTGCCTTGAACTCGGAATTGACAGCATTCGCCCTTGCACAACATCGATGTCGACAAACTTGCATGGCAATGAATCGATGATTGTTGGACGAAGAGAGAATTGCGCGAAGGTGCGACGACGAGGCTGGTGAGGCTGTGAGACTGACAGGGATTAATGCACGCCTGCGCAATACTCAGCTCTGCGCATTGCGCACGTGACCACTTCCTCAACTCTGCACTGAGAAACCGGAGGATCTGTCTCTTGAACGCCGATGTGCAATTCAGATATTAAGAACTTCTCGCGAGAGAGTATCGGAAGTTGAGGGCTGCAATGGACGGGTACGGGATGCATAAGAGGGACTCGGGCTCCCTACCTTTCACTCCCTCGATCTTCATTAGATTTGTCCTTGAATTCAAAGAGATTGAGAACGAATCAGAAACTAAAAGAAACGTCGAATGCAAATCCAATTCAGAATAAATTTAAATTCCCATTCCGAATCCAATTCAGCATTTCATCTCGAATCCGAGTCGGAATCCCGTTCCGGATCCAATTCGGGTCTCAATCCAGAATCAGAATCAAACTGAGATTGAATGACATCGCATTAAGCAAACGTTCCCGTCTTATTCACTTCAACTCAAACGCAAACAATGTCAGACAAGTCTTCATATTCCACGAACTTCAAAGTCTCAAATCCAAGAGCATTCTCAACGTAAGCAAATGCAATCTCTCCACAAGGCCCAAACTCTAACGTTTGTTATAGTCACAAGCACAAGGTCAAGATCGACGCAGCGAAGACACTTAACAGCTATCTCTACGAGAAGCCCAATGTTGTGGAACGCCTCACGCAGGGAGAGAGAAGGACAGTGGAGGAATACCGGGATCGAGCCGCTGGGCACACCACCGCTTTTGAGAGGGCATTTGCTGGGAGGAGGTAGAAAGGGGAGGTGATAAAGCAAGATTTTGACAGTGTAAAAGAAATTGACGGCTGGTAGGCTGGGTGGAACTTTCCATTTTCGGGCTTTTGGGTCATAGTTTCGGGGTGCTCGAAAAGTCATGGAGTGTCAGAATTGCGGACGAAGGCTTTATGTTCATATCTTACACACCCTTATCAACACGTTTCCCATCCCTCTTCCTCGCTTCATCATCCCGACTCCGACTCTTCTCCAAACTCATCTCTTCAATCCTCCTAGTCCTAACCCTCTGCAACGGCCTCGGCAACTCATCTTCATTCGCCTGTTTCTGCTTCTCAAACTCTTCATTCTCCGTAGTTTTCTTCTCAAGCCCCTCCTTCCACGAAAACGTACTCCTCCGCCTCGGTCTCTCAGGGGTCTTCTTCCCCTGCAGCGGCTCAGAAACCACATCCCTTAACTCATCCTGCTCATCCTCTACCATCAAATCCTGAGCTCCACCTCCTCGTGCCTTAAACTCCTCTTCCTTCCTATCTAATTCCTGCGCACCTCGGCCGATTCTGTCCACGTATTCCCTATATGTAGGTCTCGTCAAAATCCCACTCCGGAATTCATTAGCGCCCACAAGCAACTTCACAAGATCTATTAGCTCTTCGAGATATTCGATGACTTCGATTTGTCCTGCAGATGCTGCGTTCCAGCTGAGGAATTTCTGTCGAACAATACGCTTAACCATTGACATTTCGATTTCAGAGCGATCGGTATCGGCGAGCTTGTGTATGTCGCCTGCGAGAACGACTTCTCGGACACGGTTTACCATTCGTAAATGTGCCAGGCGAGCAGAAGGAACGAATTGCGGGAGTGGGAGTTTCGTGGTGAGGGCTTCATGGACGGCGAATAGGATCAATGTTATGCTGCCAGCGACGTTACGGCGGTAGGGATAAACTTTCTCGTTGAGTTCTTCGAGAACACTAGAGCCGTATTCTTGTCGAAGGTGGAGCATGTTGTCCATTCTGTCGACTATTGCGTGTAGAACGTATAGGATTTCTGCGTAGACGAGAGCGAGGCCCTTGAAAGAGCCCTTGAGACGAGGCTCGTTGGCGCAAAAAGGGAGAAATGTCTCGGCTGCTGTAAGTGCACCTTGTGCTTTTCCTTTCGCGCGCTCAAATCTTGCGGAGACCTCGGTGGAATGGACGTCAACTTTGGTTGGGGCCTCAATGCCATATGCCAGACAAGCTTCCATCTCACTGATCTGGCGGATGGAAGCCGCGAGTGATTCGACGAGCCGGTCTCTTGCTCTGACTGGAAGAATTGCGACCTCGACAATTAGGGCCACGACACCACCAATCAGGAAAGCAATGAGGCGTTTGAGGAAGTTTTCCGTTGCCGAGCCCGGGACTGTATGATCCACTGTTGCTAAGGCGACAATACTCATAGAGATGATAGAGACCATACCAGCTTTGACATATTTGCTTCCAAGTTGGATGTATGTCGATGGGATAATGCCAATGACAAGAATTACAACGCAGACAACCCGATTCCCATTATGCGCTTGATAGGCTGCATAACCCCAGACACAACCGATCGTTGTGCCAACTGCTCGCAATGTAAAGGTCATAACTGAGGTGCCAATAGCGACTTCGGTGATCAATACGAGTTGGAGTGCTGCCCAAAGGCCTCTGTTAAGGGAATACCAGGTATTCCATTGATGCAAGAAAGCAGGCCAAGTAACCAGGAAGACGGCAATGGTAAGCTTGATAGCATACAAGACATCGTCACTTCCAACCAAGTACTCGATAAAATCTGCCATACCATTCCGCAAGCGATGAATCACTGTACCCTTTTCCGCCTTCACTGTTGCCGCTTGATCTGCATCCTTTGCAGGTGGAGGCGACTGTGACTGAGATTCTTTGGGAGGTGCAGACTCGACGTCCTTTTTCTTAAGTAGAGCTTCCTTGCTAGTAATTGAATCGTCGTCGTCCTTATCATCTCTCTTCTTCCCCGTTCGTGCATCTTTTCTAGCCTGCTCAGGTAAAGCAAGAGAGTCCTCTTCACCACCAGAGACAAGCCACTTCTGCCAATTTATCCGAGGTGCATAGAGTCTTCGTCGATCATGTCTTGCTTGGCGTTTTTCAACCAATATTCGAGAGTGATTGAGCATCTCTAATGTATTGAAAGCGGCTTGACGCAGATTCAATAGGAAAGACGAGATCAAAAATGTTTCCATCCGTGGCATAATATCCACCTGTGGATGATCTAGATCATGCAATGAAGCGGCGCCTTCTAGAGCCGTAGCAGAGTCTTTGTCAAATTCTGCTATTGCTTCTGTCAAAATATCTACTCGGATATCGATCTCCTGTAGCTGGATACCACTTGGTGCTCGCGCCCCAGAAGGTAGCTTCGGAACATCGTAGCAATATGCTAAGCAGGAAGTGACAACATCGATACTTCTATCGATCTTCTCCTGGAGATCAGCTAATGGTTTTGAGATACGAGATACGAGATATCTCAGCAGCTCGATATCGCCAGATTGGATCTCCTTCTGCGGTTTGACAAGTTCTAGATCTTCGCTGTGTCGTTCTAGCCTCATCTTGCTTTTGTTTCTCTTCTTATTCGACATTGCTATTT
>Ga0302325_10029234_pt1 | contig 11387 bp, 8 predicted proteins | sample Palsa_T0_2_FD_201948 | JGI IMG/M metagenome (GOLD analysis project Ga0302325, IMG submission 201948) | Peat permafrost microbial communities from Stordalen Mire near Abisko, Sweden - Palsa_T0_2 | ecosystem: Environmental > Terrestrial > Soil > Palsa > Peat permafrost | place: Sweden: Abisko... | reverse complement strand
TCTGGGCGATGCAGAAGGCCTTTCCGATCATGAAGGCCAAGGGCTACGGGCGGGTCATCAACATCTGCTCGCTCAACGGCGTCAACGCGCACATGGGTACGCTCGAGTACAACTCGGCCAAGGAGGCCCTTCGGGCCATGACTCGCACCGCGGCGCGGGAGTGGGCCAGCACCGGTGTCGTCTGCAATGTCATCTGCCCGGCGGCGAAGTCCGCCACGTTCAAAGTGGTCATGGCGGAGCACCCCGAGCTCGTTGCGGCAGCCGATGCAAGCAATCCGATGGGCTACATCGGCGACCCGTACCAGGACATTGCTCCCGTCGCATTGTTCCTCGCCGGCGATGACTGCCGCTATGTCACGGGCAATACCCTCTTCGTCGACGGAGGGAGCCACATCAACGGTTCCCACTGGGCTCCCGAACTCTCCGACGAGCCGTAACCGACCGCCCACGGTCACCGTGGTTGTCGGTCCGCGTCGTCGCGCCGGGCCTCGGTAGGCTCTCCGGTTTGAGCGAGGCAGCGGACGGCAGATGAGGAACATCCATGGACCGTGACGGGCTGGCAACCGTGCCCGAAGCGGCACCGCAGGCGACCGCACCGGCCAGGGGCGTGCGCAGGGGTTCATTCCGGGCGCTCCATTCCCCTCCTTTTCGTCTGTACTTCGCCGGCCAGGTCGTCTCCGCCAGCGGCACGTTCCTCCAGCAGACAGCCATCGGATGGCTCGTCTTGCGACTTACGGGCTCTGCCAGTTCGCTCGGGCTGGTGCTCGCGGCCGGAGGGTTGCCGTCCCTCCTCCTAGGCCCGTGGGGCGGATCGATCGCCGACCGCGTCGATCTCCGCAAACTGCTGATGGTCACCCAGATAATCTTCGGCGTCCTGGCCGGCCTCCTCTGGGTTCTGGCGGCGGAGGGGTCAGCCGGCGTGGGGGTCATCGTGGCGATCAACGTGATCGGCGGGTTCGTCCAGATCGTCGACTCCCCTGCCCGTCAGGCGTTCGTCAGCCAACTGGTGGCGCCCGGCGACCTGGCCAGTGCCGTGAGCCTCAACGGGGTGGTGATGAACTCGGCCCGGGTGGTCGGACCGGCCCTGGCCGGGGTGCTGATCGTCACGGTGGGTACGACCCCGTGCTTCGCCGTCAACGCCGTCTCCTACCTGGCCGTCGTCGGTGCACTCTTCTTCGTCCATCCGCTGCGCCAGGCGCAGGGTCGGTCGCACCGCAAGGGTGGAGGAGTCCGCGACGGCCTGCGCTATGCCCGCAGTAGGCAGCAGTTGTGGTTGCCCTTGGTGATGATGGCCCTGGTGGGTCTCCTGGCGTTCAACTTTGCCGTCGTGCTTCCGGTTCTGGCCCAAAGGACCTTCCACGGGTCCGGTGGCACGTACGGGCTGCTGTCCACCATGCTGAGCCTCGGCTCGATCATGGGCTCGCTGGGCGTGGGTCTCATTCACCATCCTCGTCGCCCCTACCTCGTGGCGACGTCGGCGGCCTTCGGGGTGAGCCTCACCGCCACGGCACTGGCGCCTTCCGTCCCGTTGGCCTGTGCGGCCCTCGTGCTCACCGGGGCCGCGGGCTTCTCATTTGTCACCCTCTGTTCGACCACCCTTCAGCTGCACTCCTCGGCCACGTACCGGGGCCGGGTCATGGCTCTGTGGGTGTTCGTCTATATCGGAACGACACCGATCGGGAGCATCCTCAGCGGATGGATAATCAGCGCCGACGGACCCCGCCTCGCACTCCTCGTCGGGGCCGGGTCGTGCCTGGTCGCAGCAGGGATCGCCGCCCGCGTGCGCACCCCACCCGACCCGGACGCCGCGTTGACGGATCTTGTCGGGTAGCGGGGGCGATCCCGGTACGCTGTCCCCGTGGTCATGTCGGATCGTCCGGAAGTGAAAACGGCCTCATGGCCCATCGCCGCAGTGGACGTCGCCGAGCTGACCTCCAATCTCATTGGTGCGGTTGCTCGTCTGCCGTTTCGCAACCCTTGGCGTGGTCCGGGCAGCCCGCCTCGTAATCTGGCCGTCTCGACGACCCGGGAGCTCACTCGATCCCTCTTCGGGTACGCGGCATCACTTCCGATCGACGAGTTCCGCTCCCTCGAGCGAGTCCTCGATGCGGTTTCCGGGCAGGTCCTGATGCCGTTTGTGGCTTCGCAGGGGGTCAAGGTCGAACAGGACAATCTCGCCGGCGTACCCGGGCTTTGGTTCCGACCGTCACCGCGTCGGGGCGATAGTGAGGACGGCCCAGTGGCTTCAGAAGGGGTGATCGTGTACCTCCACGGAGGAGGCTATATCGGCACGTCACCTCGGATGTACGCGTTGTTCTTGGCCCACCTGGCGCGAGTATCCGGATGTGCGCTCTTCGCTTCCGACTACCGGCTGGCACCGGAGTTTCCGTTCCCTGCGGCGGCCGATGACATCCTCGCCGTGACGAACCACCTGGTCTCGGGCGGTCTCGCACCCGAACGGCTGATCCTCGCCGGCGATTCGGGTGGTGGTGGTCTGTTGGGCACGGTACTCCGTCGCATCACCATGAACTCGAAGAAACGGCCGGCTGCCGTCCTGATGTTCTCGCCAGAGGTGAGCCTTACGCTCAGCGAGGACTCGGTCACCGAGAACGCTCCGCTCGACATACTGCCGTGGAACATCCCGGTGAACTCCTATCTGCACGGCATCGATCCGGACGACCAACGGGTCGATGTATTGCTGGACGATCTGAGTGGATGGCCGCCCACCTTCATCGTCTACGGGGGCGACGAGATGTTCCGCGATGCGATACGGCTGCTGGTGGAAAAGCTCGAGGCGGACGGCGTCCCTCATGAGGCCTTTGAAGTCGAGGGCATGTTTCACGTCTTCCCCTTTCTCCTGCCCTGGGCCCGTGAGAGCCGTGATGCGTATCGACGAGCGGGCGAGTTCGTCCGCGCCGCGCTGCCCCGGAGCAACAACGGCTAGCGCCTCTGCCAGGTTTCGAATCGATACGACACGCCTTCGTCCTCACGCTGGTCACCGCGGACGGTGAGCCGAAATGCGTCCGTGAAAATCGGAAAGAATTTCGTGCAGCTGAAGTCGCCGAGGACCTGTGTGATCAGCAGCTCCTCAGCCTCCGAGATCGTCTCGGCATAGACGGTCGCGCCGCCGATGACCCATATGTCTTCACGCGGATAGGACGCGCGCAGGTGGTCGAGGTCGCCGACCGCCCCGAAGCCCGCCCGCAGAGGGCCCGGATCAGCGGTCAGGACGAAGTTCTCTCTCCCGTGGAGCGGCGCCGCGAACTCGTCGTAGGTCGCCCTTCCCATCAGGATGAGGCCCTGCGCGGTCTGCTGGCGGAAGTACGCCGTGTCACCTGGGAGCTTCCAGGGGATGCCCGAGGCGGTCGCGATGCCCCGCTTTGAATCCATGGCAGCAATGAGACGGATCATGTGGTCGAACGACCCGGCTCAGCATGCGTCCGGCGGCTGGACATTTTGACAACTATAAGGCGAGCCCCAGCGCAGAGCCTCCGACCAGGACGAAACCGATCCGGCAGCCTTAGGCCTCGGCGCACTGGCCGGGACGAAGGAATTGGGCTGCTGTTGGGTTTACATCGACCGTCCGGAGACCCTGAGAGAACAGCATTATCGGGTGGACTTCGCTCGGGACGAAGCGGCAGCAGTCGACAATGGGCAGCACGTCTCGGGCTTCTACGCGCTCATCCTGCTGAGCGTCTTGAGGAACATTCTGCCGGCGCAAGCAGTGCAGGATGTCCTCATCCGGGCCGGGGAGACGCGCACGCTCGACGAACTGGACGTGGTCTCCTCGTGGAGCTCCTACGACCAGTTCCGGCGATTGCTCGAAGAGGCAGTGCGGACGCTGGCCGCGGCACGTCAAAACCTCACGAGTGCCTTGGCCTCCATCACGCACGCCGACGACGACATGGCTCAAATCATCCAGGGGCTCGGCTCACCGCGCGAGGTGTTCATCAGCGGTGCCGGCACCAATCCGCTCCTGCCCATTCGACGTTACGAAATGACCGAGGTGGGCGAGAGCGAGTGGACGATCCGCGAATGGTTCCTCGACGGTTTCGAGCCCTACGACGAATTCTGCGGGTTCGTGGCGGGCCAGTACAGCCAGATCCCCATGTTCTTCGGTCTTCCGGCCGCCGAGGTCGTCGAGCAGGAATGCCAGTGCCGGGGCGATGCCGCATGTCTCTTCCGGATTCGCTGGGGACAGGTCGATGACGCCGTGAGGCGGGCCGATTACTTCGAGGTTCACAGCAAGGTGCTCGAGGCCCGCCTCGAGCAGCTGCAGGCGATGGTCACCGACCTCGCCTCCAATGAGCGCTATGAGGACGTTCTCCAGGGGATCGTCGCCTCATCGGTGCGTGCCGTCGGTGCCGCCGGCGTGATTCTTGCGTTGAAGCCCCGCATCGGGAGCAGTAGAAGGATCTATTCAGAGGGACTGAGTGAGACAGACAGCGCCTCGATCGCCGAGGATCTCCTCCAGGGCTCTGGCCGCGCCGGAGTGATAGCCGTCCGGGTGGAGTCGGTTCGTCGCCACTACGGCGTGCTTGCCGTCGACGAGCGCGGCGGGGTCTTCACGTCCCAGACGCAGGGTACTCTCGAAACCTACGCCCGCCTGGCTGCGGCCACCCTCGACGCAGCCGACGCCATGGAGGATGCCCGTCATCAGGCCAACACAGCCGGAGCACTGCTGGATCTGTCTACTTCTTTGGCAGAGATCCTGAGCACCGAGGACATGGCGGCCCGGGTCGCACGGGCAGTGCCCCAGGTCATCGACTGTGATCGCGTTGCGCTCTTTCTCGACGACGGCGACTGGACGGGCGGCGATGGGGGAGAGCTCCGGCTCGCGGCCGCCCATGGTTACCCTGATGCCGCCATCGCGTTCCTCAGCACTCGCTCCATCACCGAAGCACAGTTGCGCACCATGCGCGAGGACGGCATCGAATACACCCTCGTCTCCGATGTGGGCACCGCGGCCGCCGTCGCCGTGCCGATCTGCCTAGCCGGCAATACCATCGGCTGCATTGTGGCCGGGGTCACAGAGAATCCCGAACGTCTCGCCATCACGTCTCGTCTGTCTGATCGGCTCAAGGGACTGGCCGCTCAGGCTTCCATCGCCATCGGCAACGCTCGCCTCGTCGAGCAGATCCGCTTTCAGTCCGTCCATGATGCCCTGACCGGGTTGCCGAACCGAGCGCTCATCCTTGACCGGACGGAACAGATGCTGGCGCGGGCACGCCGCTCCCATGTCGCGGTGGCGGCGCTCTTCATCGACCTCGACGGCTTCAAAGAGGTGAACGACACCCTCGGCCACGGTTTCGGCGATCAACTGCTGCAGGCGGTCGCAACCCGGCTCTCACTTACCCTGCGCGAGAGTGACAGCATCGGACGGCTTGGTGGTGACGAGTTCGTCGTGCTCGTCGACGGCACCACCATGGATGCAGGGCCCGAACTAGTGGCCGAGAGACTGCTGACCGTGCTCCGGGAGCCCTTCGTCATAGAAGGCTTGCCCAACGGGCCTTTGACCCTCACGGCCAGCATCGGCATTGCGGCTGGCATTCGACCCTCTCCGACGGAGCTACTGCGCGACGCCGACATCGCGCTGTACCAGGCCAAGGCGGCCGGCAGGGACTGTTTCGTCGTATTCGCGCCCCAGATGCACACCGCGGTCCAAGATCGCCTGCTCTTGGAGATGGATTTACGAGACGCGCGTGCGCAGGAGCAATTCTTTCTCGTGTACCAGCCAATTTTCGATTTGGCCAGTGGGGAGACGAACGGGGTCGAGGCGTTGTTGCGGTGGCAGCATCCCCTCCGTGGTGTCGTGCAGCCTGATGACTTCATCCCCATTCTCGAGGGGTCGGGCATGATCACCGATGTCGGGCAATGGGTGCTCGAGGAGGCCTGCCGTCAGGGCGCACGTTGGCATGCACAGGGTTACGACCTCGATGTCTCGGTGAACGTCTCGGCTCGGCAACTCGAGACAGATGGGTTGATCAAGGTGGTTGCCCACGCGCTCGAAGAATCGGGGTTCGACCCCCATTCCCTCATTGTCGAAATAACCGAGACCGCGATCATGAAGAACATGGACGCGGTCGTGCCGCGACTCGCCGCGCTCAAGGCCACCGGAGTCCGTGTCGCCATCGATGATTTCGGTACCGGGTACTCCTCCCTGGCCTACTTGCAGCACTTCCCGGTTGACACCCTCAAGATCGACCGTTCCTTCATCTCGACCATGGCCGATTCACCTGAGTCCGGAGCCCTCATCCATACCTTGGTGCAGCTGGGAAAGTCCCTTGGACTACAGACGCTGGCCGAGGGTATTGAGGAGTCTGCGCAGTATTCCCAACTCGAACGCGAGCACTGCGACAGCGGCCAGGGGTATATTTTTGCCCGTCCGCTCGAAGCCGATGCCGTCGAGGCGTTCCTGCTGGCCCGATCTTCGAGGGGCGGCTCGGCAGACGAGTCGACGAAAGCGGCGGCCCCTGCTTGACGGGAGGTGGTCTCCGCACCTTGCCGGAGCGTCGCACCAACCGGTACGGTGCGGGTCCGGGTGGCCGGACGGTCGTCTTGGCGGGGGCGCCCCGTCAGTTCCGTGCGAAGGGGGATCATGGCGTTCGCCGAGGTGGGCGATGTGCGGTTGTTCTTTACCGATGAGGGGACCGGCAGCCCTCCCATTCTGTTCATCCACGGGTACTCGTGCGACTCGCACGATTGGATGTGGCAACTGCCCTACTTCGCGGCCACACACCGGGTCATCGCCGTCGATCTGCGGGGCCATGGCCGGTCAAGTGCTCCCGACAAGGGCTTTGGCGCTCGAGACTTCGCTGACGACCTCGCCGGTCTCGTCCGTGGGCTCGACTGTGGGCCCGTCGTGGCAATGGGTCATTCGCTCGGTGGAGTGGTCGCCAGCGCACTGGCGATTGAGTATCCCTCCCTGGTTCAGGCTGTCGTGAGCGTCGATCCCGGATATCTGACCCCGGACGAATACCGACCCCTGCTCGAGGGCACGCTCGCTGACCTGGACGACGACCCGGTGACGGCGGTCCAGACGTTGCTCGGTTCGGCCGGCTATACGCCGGCCTCTCCGGCCCATCTGAAGCCGTGGCACATGCGCCGCATTGCCGGTGTACCTCCTCACGTCCTTCGGGAGACGGGGGTCGCCCTGTTCGGTGGGCCCGAGGCTCTCGTCTTCTACGCGGCCTCCGCAGAGTATCTGCGAGGACGCTCGTGCCCGGTACTCGCCATCTACGCGTCGACGGACCGCGCCGCCCTGGAGGCGCCACTCCTCACCGACCCCCGGTCCCAATCGATCGCGTGGGAGGGGTCGGGCCACTGGCTTCACCAAGAGCGGCCCGATGAGTTCAACCAGGTCGTCGAGGGCTGGATAGCGTCGCTCGGCTGAAGCACCCCCGATGAGCCGGCGACGCTCTTGCCAAGTAACCGGGATCGACGATGGCCTCGGCAACACGGTGGGATACGTTGAGAAAATGGACAGTCGTCGGAACGACTCTCGATCTCGAATGTACCCACTCGGAACTGACGGCAAGGACCTCGTCCCCGCCGCTCAGGACGTCACGCTCGAAGGTTCGGGACTCCTGGTCAAGAAAGGCGCTGTCGCAGCTGCCCGTTGGGAGGACCATGAGTAGCCTCCCTACACCGACGGTGATCCGCCCATCGTCGTTACGACGCCTCACTACGGGAAGGACCAAAGAACATGGCTGACCGAATCGATCCGCTTGTCGAAGAGCGGCTGTACGTCGGGGGCGTGCTGCGATCAGCAGAGGGCGGCAAGGTCTTCGAGAACGTGAGTCCGGTCACGGAGCAGGTCATCGGCGTCTGCGCCGACGCCAGCGGCCGGGACATGGAAGATGCCGTGGCGGCGGCGAGGGTGGCGTTCGACGGGGAGTCCTGGTGGCGCGACCACGACCTCCGGGCCCGGTGCCTTCGCCAACTTCATGCCGCCCTCGAGCGTCACGCCCCCGAGATCAGGGAGACCATCCGGGCGGAAGTGGGTGCCACGGAGGGCTCTCTCCACGGGGTCCAGTTCGACACATCGATCAAGCACCTGCTCTATGCCGCCGACCTGGTGGAGAACTATGAATGGGAGAAGGACCTCGGGCTGAGCGACTTCCTGGGCATTCCCACCCACCGCACCCTGCGCCGGGAGGCCGCCGGGGTCGCCGCCTGCATCACACCCTGGAACGCCCCGATGCAGGTGAACTTGGCCAAGCTCAGCGCCGCACTGGGCGCCGGATGCACCGCCATCCTGAAGCCGGCTCCGGATACCTCGTGGACGGCTACGGCCCTGGGTCGCCTGGCCGCCGAGGAGACGGACATGCCGGCCGGAGTGTTCAACGTGGTTCCGACGTCGGACAACTCCGTGGCGCAGAAGTTGGCGGAAGATCTCCGCGTGGACGTCGTGAGTTTCACCGGATCGACAGCGGTGGGTCGCCACCTGATGGCGGTTGCAGCGCCGACCGTGAAGAAAGTCTTCCTCGAACTAGGTGGCAAATCGGCCTGCATCGTCTGTGACGACGCGCCGCTCGACGAGGTCGCAATACTCGCAGCCTTCGGCTCATGCGCCCAAGCCGGACAGGGATGCTCCATCAACACCAGGCTCCTCGTGCAACGGCGGGTCTACGCAGAAATGGTCGACAAGGTAAAGGGCGCCTTCGAATCCGTCGTCTACGGCGACCCGGCCGACCCTGCCGTGTACATGGGCCCGCTGATCAACCGCCGACAGTACGAACGGGTCCTCTCCTACATTGAGCTCGGACAGGCGGAGGGAGCTCGATTGGTCACGGGAGGACATCGGCCCCCCGCATTGGAGGCGGGGTATTTTGTCGAGCCCACGATCTTTGCCGACGTCGACCCAAGGTCGCGGCTGGCCCAAGAGGAGATCTTCGGTCCAGTGCTGTGCATCATCCCATTCGACGACGACGATGAGGCCGTGGAGATCGCCAATGGGACGATCTATGGCCTGGCCGCCCAGGTCGAGAGCGGATCGCTCGAACGGGCCGAAGCCATTGCTCATCGACTCCGGGCGGGCAGTGTCAATGTCAACGGGGGCCTTTACCACGCGCCGGACTCTCCTTTCGGCGGCTACAAGCAGAGTGGCACCGGACGCGAAATGGGCGTGCTCGGCTTCGATGAGTACACCGAAGTCAAGCTGCTCGCCTATGGATAGCGTGAGGCCGCGGGCCAGCAGTGAGCCGTCACGAACACCGGCCCGCTCCTCAGAGGATGTGACGGACCCCGTTGCGCCACAATGGAGAGCAACCTTCGGTGGCCGCCAAGTTGCCTCCTCTTCGATTCGGTCGTGAGCCGAGAACCTCGGTCAGGCTCCGTACAGGGTTTTCGCTTGATTGCGGAGCTCGTCGCGAAACACGGGGTGGGCGATCTCGATGAGCGCCTGAGCTCGCTCACGCTGCGACTTGTTGAGGAGGTCTGCCACCCCGTGCTCCGTGACGACGAGGTCAGCGAGGTCGCGCGGGATGGTCACAATCTGGCCCGGCGGCATCGCAGCCGTGATGCGCGAGACCGTTCCGTCCCTCGCTGTCGAGGGGAGGACAGTGACGGCGCGCCCTCCACGGGAGAGGAAGGCACCGAGGTGGTAGGAGAGCTGACCACCGGTGCCGCTCCAGATCTTCGTACCGAGTTGACCGGCGGCCACCTGTCCCGTGAGATCGACAACGAGCGCGTTGTTGATCGCTACCAGGTTGTCATTGCGGGCAATGGCGCTAGGGTCATGCATGTACTCGAAGCCGTAGAACTCGAACGCCGGGTTCTCGTTGAGTATCGCGATGTCCTCGGGCAACCCGGCGGCCATTGTGGTCACGACCTTGCCTGGATGGGACTTCAGCCGCAGTCCAGTGATTACGCCACGCTGCACAAGTTCAATGATGCCGGGTACGGTCATCTCGGCGAAGTATCCGAGGTCATTCTTGTCGTCGAACGCACCCGCCAGTCCGAGCGACGCAGTCATCGAGCCTGTTCCCACTTGGAAGGTGTCGCCGTCGCGGACGATCGACGCGATGTGGCCCGCGATCGCACGGGCTACGGGTTGAGAGGCCGCCGTCCGCTGCCCTTCCCGATACCTCGCTGCCATGTCGTGCGAGATGGCCGAACCCTGCTGCTCTTCGACGAACCAGTCGATGTCCGTCGCCCGGATCCAGGTATCACCGAACGTCCTCGGCACGGCGTCGCTGACGATTGCGATCGCAGTACGGGCCTTCGTAGCCGTGAACTTGACGTCCCAGAGCGAATTGCCGAAGCAACACCATCCGGACCGGTTCGGTGGCGAGACGCGGAACATGCTGACGTCGATCGTTCGAGCGCCCGGCCGCCCGTTCTCCAACGCCTTGTACCCTCCCTGGAACCACCATGGAGTGAAGTCGGCCCGAAAGTCATTCAGCGCTTCCCGAGCATCACTCATGGCGAAGTTAGTGTTGACGTGAATGTGCTCAGTGAGCTCGGAGGAGAGCCATCGTAGGTCCGTGGCTGCCGTTGGCGTCCAGCGAAGTCGCTTCTCGCTCCCGATCATGGCCGCGATCAGTACGTCCACGTTGTGACCGATGGTCGTAAAGACATTGTCGCCGTCCCGGATGTTGGCAACTGCTTGCTCCGCCGTGACCACGCGTCGACGGTAGTGCTCTTGCCACCCGAGGATCGTAGGTAGATCCTCAGGCATCTGTCTCAACCTCACTTCGCTCGATGCCGGCGGCGTCGATGTGCCGGATGAGTCGCTCGCGGTGGAAGATCGGATCTCCAAGGTAGAGCTCCATCGACTTTGCCCGCTTGTAGTAGAGGTGAGCAGCCAGCTGCCATGTGAACCCGATCCCACCGTGGATCTGTATGTTCTCATGGGTTGCCAATACCGAAGCGTCCGAGCAAAATGCCTTGGCTAGCGACGCCGCAGCCGGGAGTTCCTCGGTCCGTTGGCTAGCCACTCCCAGGGCGTAATATGCAGCCGACCGAGCCGACTCGACATCCAACAGCACATCGGCGCACTTGTGTTTTATCGCTTGGAACGAACCGATGGCTCGACCGAACTGGATGCGCACCTTGGCGTACTCGACGGCCATGTCCAACGCAGCCTGCGCAACCCCGACCTGTTCCGCCGCCAACCCGACGGCCGCCAGGTCCAGTGCCCGCTCGAGAACGCCCCACCCCGTTCCGGCCGCACCGAGAATCTCAGCCGGAACGTCGGTGAATTCGATCGCGGCCAGCTTCCTGGTTAGGTCCAAAGACTTGAGTGGGTGTCGCGTCATGCCGGGCGCCTCGCCACGAACGAGGAAGAGGGTCACTCCCTCCGGCGTTCGGGCGGGGACGATGAAGAGGTGAGCAACGAGCCCGTCGAGCACATAGCTCTTGCGACCGTTCAGGACGTATCCTCC